>ERZ1034842.26-NODE-26-length-107074-cov-17.002102_pt1 | contig 107074 bp, 86 predicted proteins | sample MGYA00520634_ERZ1034842 | MGnify/ENA primary metagenome ERZ1034842 (study PRJEB33766, sample SAMN09781734) | gut metagenome | biome: gut microbiome | host: Homo sapiens | place: Madagascar | study: EMG produced TPA metagenomics assembly of the PRJNA485056 data... | reverse complement strand
GATCGCGGTTCGGGGTCAGGAGAACATTGAAGAGCTCCATGCGGATCATTCCATCTGTCAAACTGACGGATTCCATACCGTCCACAAAAATACGTTTGCGTTCCATTCTTGCAAATTCCTTAACTGGTTATTGTTCCGTTTATATTGTTTCGTTTTCATCTCGGGCTGCAAGCTCGATGATTTGTTTGACTTTGTTCACTTTCCGGTAGTAGTCGACGACTTCAGGATTCCTGCGGAGGAGTGAGGCGAAGAAAAAGCCGGCCTTGCACAGCAAATCTTTGAAGATGTAATATGCGACCTGGATTGCGGAGGCCGTCGGTTGATGATACTTGCGGCGGATGCTGTCCGGATTCCGGTAGATGCGGAGGCGCTTCCGGAGCCATCCGGAGGAGAAGCGTTCCGGCTGATTCATGACTTTTTCATATGCGTGCGCGTTCATCCGGTTCCGCTGGCGGAACATGTCCCGGACCGCCTGCGCATCTTTTGCGTTTTTTTTCTGTTCGGGCAGAATGCCTTCCGGGAAAAATTCCGGCCATGCGCCGATCAGAATGTCCGGACGCAGGATTTTCCACTTCGCCGAGAGTTTTCGGACTTTGTTCCAGTCGATGCGGTCATGTTTCAGAATAAAACCCGCATCCAGCAGAATTTTTGAAACCGCAAGGTGTGTAAAATCTGCGGTGGAAGCGTGCGCGGAAAGCAGAAGCAGATTCATTTCCGGAGTCAGAAAGTCGCGCCGGTTTTCAGGCGCGGAACGAATTTCCTCCCATATCTCATCCGAGGCGGCTTCCTCGAAACTTGGCAGATTCCAGTGCGGTTCTATGCAGAATTCGCCCTTTACGAGCGGGTCGTAATGATGCTCTCCGGGATCCAGGTCTTCAAGACCGCTTACCGGCGCCCATCCGTTCTGTTCAAGAAATTCTGCGGCCGCGCGGCAGCGCGCTCTGGGGAACAGAATATCCCAGTCCTGATGATGCCGCAGCGCTGCCTCCGGATAGATTCTGTACGCCAGATCGACTCCCTTGATCGGAATGAATTCAAAATTATTTTTCTTCAACAGATTGCATACATTTTCAAACGCATGTTTTTCGCGCAGGGAGAAGGAGGCCTCGGTCTGAAACTGTCTGCGGAATGAGTCGCGGTATTTGTCCGGAAGCTTCGTGTGCAGATAACGGTAAAACAGAGGCTGCAGTTTTTCTTTTTCCGCATGACCGCACATGAGCTCCCGGTCGTGTTCGTTCAGAGCAGACCAGGTTTCCGATGCTCCGGTGAAAACGATTTCTCCAAGCAATTTATAAAACAGATTCATTTTTCATCCTTTGCTGTGTTCTGCCGCGGCGGGCGGAAAAGATAGCGTCCGCCGCGCATGATCCAGTGACATCCATCCGAATCGATTCGCAGGACGGGTGATGAACCGAAATAATAGATTGAAAAAGCGGGGAAATCCACTTGTTTCAGAAATCTGCAACTGAGACGGAACGGATTTTTCTGCAGAATATCCGGGATCAGATTCCGGAACCGGATCCGGCGCGTCAGATGCCGCTGATTCCGATGAAATTCTTTTTCTCCGGCAACGCCCCCGGACAGAAGCATGCGGACTCCATAGCGCAGACGCGCGACAGCCTTTTTCACTGAGGAACCCGGCGGGACCGGAGGGTCGTCGTGAATGCAGTTGTCGCCTCTTGTAACCAGTTCCGGTTCAGTGCGGACGACCCTGTGGATGATCATTTTGCCGTTCTTTGCGAAGAAAACGACAATATCTCCGGGCTGAACGGAAGATCTTTCCGTTTTGACCAGTTCGACGATATCTCCCGCGTACAGGACCGGGTTCATGCTGACTCCGGTCATAAGCACGTGCTCGACTTCCCCCGTCATTTGGAGAGCCATCCGCGGCGTTCCATTTCCGACAGGAATTTTTGTATGTCGCTGTTGATTTTTTCCTGATCCGGAGTGTTTGCGGAGATGTGAGCGAGCTGTTCCGAGAGTTCTTCCACCGTATATCCCGCTTCGATCTGACGATAGAGAAACAGGGCGGTGCGGTTCAGCGCAAACGTCTCGCCGCTGTCCGGATTGTAGAGGATTCCTGTATGGTCGAATTCTTCTGCGACGAGCAGCATCGGATTGAGTTTCATTGTTCCGCTCCCTTGATTCCGTTGTTGATTGTTTCATGTAAATTCGCGTCGAGTGAGGCGCGCAGCGTGCGTGTGCCGAATTTTTGCGTGATATCTTGTACGAGAGACATAAATTTCCTGCCCGCATATATCTTTTCCGATTCGCTGAGAATGCGCATGGAGTCATAAAGATGAATGGTCGCTGCGGAAAGAACCTGGGCGCGCCACAGTCCGGGATGCACCTGTTCGATGCGTTCCGGCGTTCCCTGTTCCGCGCGGGTCAGCCAAAGGGCGTCTTTCAAATGCAGTCGTTTCATAACGGGGAACGTGTCCCGGCACTCGGGATCGCTGAAAAAACGGCTCCAGGTCGGGAGGGGACGACAGAAAAATTCGCCTTCCGACTCCTCCAGAAGCAGCAGATCATCCGCTTCACAGATTCCGCCTTCCGATTCCCAGCGTTTCATGCTGGTCGATTTCCCGATGCCGCTTTGACCGAAAAGAAGAACGCATTCTCCATTTTGCGTTTCCGGCAAAGCTCCATGCAGCAGTCCGGTTTTTCCGTCGCTTTTCAATATCTTGCGGAGATAACCAATGCTGAGAAGCATTCGGATGACGGCAAATTTGCGGCTTCGGTTCCGGAATCTCTCCGGAGCCTCGACGCAGAGGACGCCATCCAGCGGATCGCCTGTGTAATGGATGTTCGACAGACGGAACCGGGTGATTCTTTCGCCGTCGCGGTCATAGCCGGGATCAACGAGCTGCAGGGCGTCGCGGGGATTTTCCATCTCACACGGTTCGGGGAGGGCCAGCGCATCGGCCATTTCTTTCAGAACGGATTCTGAAAAAGCTCCGCACGCGCTGAATGAAAGCCCGCTGGATTGACCGGATGGAATGGTGAGTGTGAGGCTCATGTTGTCGTTCCAAATTTTGCGTTGAAGTGAATGTAAAAAACACTCCAACCCCGCTTTTGAAGGCAGGATTGGAATGTTGTACGCTCATTTACAGCGTTTGAAATCCTTATTCCGGATCTGCACCCGGATCCACCGAGGCGCCGTGAACGAGGGGGATTGCCTCCGTCAGCTCTTCGATGACAGGAGCTTCATAAATGAACTCTTCCATTTGTTTGTCCTTTCAGTTTATTGCCGGGCGGATTGTTCTTGTCCGCCCGGTGTTGTTATTTTTGCTCTGTCGAGACTCAGGCAAGCTGAGCCAGGATCGCGCTCTTGTCTTCATTGAAGGTGAGCTTGAATCCGTTGGAAACCGATGCGAAACCGAGTTCGTCGATCGAATTAAAGGCGGAGAAGTCACCCTTGAAGACGGTCGAGCCGCCTGCGAAGCCTGCCAGCTTGAGGGTGTCGCCGTTGAAGTCGATGGAACCGGTACCGAAGTCGAAGAATGTATCCATTCCGTTGGAGGTGAGGTTCCACTCGCTGACATCATCCATGTTGGAAGTTGCTGCGGAAGCGCTTGCTCCGTTCAGTTCAACCACATCGAAGAAGCTGATGTCCTTTGCAACCAGAACACTGTCTTCAACGTTGAGGATACGGTTTCCGCCGACGTAGGAGATGCTTCCGTTCGCATATTCGGAGTCGCCGCTGATCGTGCCGAACTTGTCGGTCGCATCGCAGTTGACGAAGGCGATGCTGGTCCCGTACGCCACCGCGCCGCGTCTGAAGGCACCGCCGTAGATCGCATCGATCTTGAGATCGGCGCTGCCGTCGATCACGATGTTCGTGTTGTTTGCGGAGGTGTTGACGGAATCCTCGTTGGTGAACGCCATGTTCGCTCCGAAGATCGCTTTATTGACCGTGGTGTCTCCGGTGACCGTGATGTTGGTTGTTCCAACCTTCACCAATGCACCCGTGGAAGCTCTGCCGCCGCCGACGATGAGGTCGTAGGTGCCTCCGTCAACCATGACGTTGATGGAGCCTTCACGGGATTCGATGGAGCCTTCGCCCGATGCGAATCCGCCGCCGAGAACGTTGGTGATTTCGCTGTTCACAACCTTGAGATCGACGGTTCCGAAAGCACCGGCCGCACTCTTGATGCCTTTGACGAAGCTTCCGCCTGCGACGTATGCGGTTTTGACGTTTTCGATGTAGACCGACTGGTTGCCTTTGTTTTCAACGATCGCGCCGTTGGCGTTGATGCGGCTTCCTGCGAAGACGCCCGCGCTCATGTCGGCGTTGATGACTTCGATCTTGCTTCCTGCGACGATGGTCGAGACGTAGATGTCGTCCTGACCCTTGACCAGGTTTCCGCCGAAGGCGTAGGATCCGCTTGCGCGGTTCGCAGCATCACCGATAACCATTGTACCCTTGATCTTGCCCATGACGGTGTCAGAGCTGATCTTGGTGCCCATGAAGTTCCAGCGGTCGTTGAGATCCTCAGCCTTGATATCCTTTTGGGAAGTCGGCGAGGAGAGGTTCCAGCCGTTGTAGGCAAGGCGGGTGACCATGACGTTGCCCTCTGCATCGACGAAGAGGTCGTGGAAGTTCTTTTCATCGCTGGGTGCACCGTTGATCAGGTTCAGGATGGTGTTGAACCCGTTGAGCTCGCCCGTGAATCCCGTTGCGATCTTGTAGGACTTGTTGTTCGTCATCAGGTTGTTGCCGTCGATGGTGAGAACGATGTTCTGGACATCGAGTTCGCCGGCACCAGTCTTCGTGAACTGGATCTCATTCTTCGCATCAAGCGCGAGTTTGCCGATCGTGAACTTGCTGTTCTCGGTGACTTCGACATTTGCATCATAGAAGTTGCTGATGCTGGTTTTGCCGTCGACAACGACCTGATAGGGTTTGAAGAGATCGAAGTCGCCTTCATTGACCTGGGTATAGGTGTTGTCGCCGGAGAAGATGAACTTGTATGTCGAATCATCCTTGAGACCAACCGCGGAGACGACCGCATTGGAGAGGTTGAATCCGAAGATGTAACCGGACTTGCTTCCGCCGGAAATGCTGCCGTCGATCATGATGACCGTTTTGTCGAACTTGTCGGTGATCCACAGATCGCCGTTGAAGTCCACGAGGCCGGCGGCGGCGTTGTTGATGATGTTGAACTGATCTTTGTTGTAGGTCTTGGAATCTTTGCCGTCGATGAGCATCACGGCTTCATTTTCGTCGAGATCGGCAGCATCGATTGTGATGTTTGCGACCGTGCTTTCGTTGATGAAGTCGGCGTCGGCAGCCGTGATGTCAATCAGAGCGTTGACATCCATGGCGAGTCTGGAACCGTCTTTCAGCGTGAACTTCTTCGAAAGAACGAATTCTGCACCGACAAGAGCCAGGGAGCCTTCAACATCGACGACGTTGAGTTCGTGGGTGCCGCCTTCAACCAGGGCATTTCCGATGACGTTCAGATTTGCATTGGAGAAGAGAGCTCCGTCCGTGACCGTCAGGTCGCCGTTTTCCGCAACGGTGAGGGTTGCGTTGTAGTCGACTTTTGCATTGGCACCTGCAAGAGTCAGATCGCCGTTGTAGACAGTGATGTTGCCGCCGCGGAGAGCACCTGCAAAGGTTCCGGAGAATGCTTTGTCATCCGTACCGAAGGTGGCTTTGCCGTTCTGCGCGTTGATCACTTTTGTATTGAGCTGGTTGTTGGAACCTGCAATGACAATTTCGCCATTCGTTCCGGCACTGACGGCGACCGCGTCGACCGTTGCATCTTCGAAATAGATTGCTGCGCCGTTGCCGTTGATGTTCTTCGCCTTGATGGAGGCATCGATCACGTTGAGGGCGGAGCCTTTCTTCAGATCGATCACATCGGAGGTTTCAAGAAGTCCCTTGTCCGTGACGTTGATGGTAACGCCCTTGGAGCCTTCCGCAGCATCAACATCGGAACCGATTGTCAGCGACGTCGCCTTGAGCGTGCTGCCGCCATTGATATCGATTTTGCTTCCTGCTTTGAAGCCGATGACATTGCCTGTGGCATCCTTGTTGTCGATGGTGATTGCACCGCTGATTTCCACCGTGGACTTGTTGACCAGGTCGAGGTGTGCGGCGTCAGCCATGCTCAGCGTTGTTCCTTTGAGAACAGAAGCGTTGAGTTCGATACCCGCTGTATTTCCGGATCCGCGATACTTCGTGTAGGAGTTGATTACAATTGCGCCGAATTCCGCAGAGGAGTTGTTCAGAGCGAAAACGCCTTTTGCCGGATCTTTGAAGTCTTTCATGAAATCCGTGACAGCAGACTCACCGCCGGATTTGTAGACGCCCTGGGATTCAACAGCGAGCATTGCGCCTTTGACCTGCGGGGCCGTTGCATCGTCGGAACCTTTTCCGTTTGCGGTGAATGTCGCACCGCGGATGAGCAGAGCTCCGGTTGCGTCAACAGAACCGTTTTCTCCGACAGTGAGTTGGGTTCCGAAGCCGGTGACCTGAATCTGGCCGGCGGCCGTCATTGCGCCGTTCATCGTCAGGTTGATGGCGTGGTTGCCGTTGTAATCCGCGGAGCCGCCTGCTCTGTTGTCCATGAAGCCGACCCAGATCTTGCTGGCGGAATTGATGTTGGCGTTGATAGTGGCAGACGGAACTTTGGAGTCTTTGACCCAGTTGTTCAGGTTGTCCGGATCTGCGCCGACGAGGAGGAGGTCCTTGTTTGGAGCACCGAGATCGGAAACCGTGATGGTACGGACAACTGTCTTGTCGTCGCTGCTGATTTCGGAGCCGTCAATGAAGGCGAGGATTGCATCGCCGCCGTTTGTGGTCTGGGTGATGTCGGTGTCCGTCTCCAGAATGATGTTCTTGACGGTGAGCGTCTTGAGAGCGCTGTAGGCGTTGAGGTTGTTTGTTCCATTGTCGGCGTCGCCGAGGGAGTTGAATGCGCTGTAGCCGTAGAGTAGTTTTTTATTCTCGACGACAACATCGCCCTTGGTGTAGGCGTTCCAGGCGGAGTTGATGTGGATGGTCTCCTGGCTGCCGATGTTGAGATAGAGGCTGTCGTTGAAGACGCCCGCGCCGTAATTATTTTTGAGATTGTCCCAGTTGTTGACGATCTTGGCATAATAGTTTTCATCCGCGCCCATGCCGGGGGTTCTGGTCATGACGCAGTAGATCTGATCGTCGATCTTCTTTTCCATGCCGTCTGCGCCAATGTAGGTCGTGGCAATGTCGATGCCGGCGTGGTTGAAGAGGTACTCGTAGGTGGCGTTTTTCTGGTTGTCGATACCCTGGGCAATGGTAAGGTCGGCGATAAGCTCGTAGTTGTTAAACTGCATCGTTGCATCGAAGTTGATCTGCATGATGCTTCCGAGGTGCATGGTGATGTCACCGATGCTGTAATCGACGCCGGTTTCATTGTTGTTGTTGATCGTGACGAATCCAACACCGTCAATCTTGTCGGATTTGCTGCTTCCGATGATGAGTTTGTCGCTGCTGTGATTGCCTGTAAAGGGATCGTCGGTGCCGCTCCAGCCTTCCGGTGCGGTGGCGCCTTTGATCCAGCCTTCCTCAAGTGTTTGGGTTGAGCCGTCCGTCTTTCGAACGGTCACCGGAATATTGTACTCTGCATCCGGTGTGGTTCTGTAGTCGAGTCTGTTCAAAGGAAGTTTCTCGAGCTTTGCTGAAACGATGATGTCTGCCATGATAAAATACCTTTATGTTTGGCTTGTTGTTTGGAGTTTACAAACGTAGAGATTGGAGTCTGTACACAAGATTCCGGCTGAAGATCGTCAGGAAATCCTGCGTACGTTCCTCAATCGCTCTGCACGCTGTTTTCACAGCACTGCAAAGAGCGGATGTGACTGTAATGCTGAGATCCGCCGCATTCCGAATCAGCCAGCCCGCGAGTTCAAAAAGGGCGCAGCAGATGGAAATGCTTCGAACGTCCTCCGGCTGAGTTGATTCAACAGCTGCTGAGGAACGGAGGGATTCTTCATCCGCCCGGACTTCAACACATGGAATCGCCGTACAGCGTTTTTCAACCGGAGCGAACCGGCATCCGCTCATGTGTTCAAATGTGAGGGTTATCACTTTTTTCTCCTTCCGCAGAAATTTCCGCGGACCTGTTTGTGGTTGAGTGCTTCATTCCTTCTAGAATGCCGCTGAACTTGGAGAGTGCCTCGAAGCTTTCAAGGAATCCCTGCAAAGAGAGGATGATTTCCACTTTGCCGGTGAACCGGAAAATGCCGTTGTTTTCGGGGATTGCATTTGTCAGAAAAACGATTCTGACGGTGTTCTCAAAGAACTGCATGTTTTCGATTCGATCCGAAAAAACTTCTCTGCAACATTCCATGTTCAATATATTCCTCCTTTCTCTAGTTCTGTTTTAGGGTTATATGTTTTTATGTCAGGGTACAAAAAAGGATCTTTCACCTTCCTGGCCTCTTTTTTTACGCCGTCGATTGGATTAGAGGGCATATAAAAATATAGGGGGTGCGGTAAAAACTCAACGACCGAGCTTTTGCCGCACGGCGCAAAAGAAGAGGGGGCAGCACAAAAGACCTTTTGTGCAGCTGGAAGGTGAAAGAAAAATGGAATATGCTTTTCGGGTAAAAGCAAGCACTTATTTAAATAAGTGCTTGCTTGCTTGCTTGCTTGCGGTGAAGCCAAGACTGAAATAGAAGCTTCAGTTATATAAACTGTATTGATGTTTTTTGAAGCAAGAAACATTTCAGTCTTCCTTATTTGTTACAGCGGTATTTTGTTTGTCTCGACATATAACATACACTGTAAAATAGAAAAGTCAAGAGATTTAGTGTCATTTTTTAAAAAATAAATAACTGTTGGAGATGAAGTTTTTAAATAATATAGGATATATTAGACTTGCTGTTTGTTTTCTGCTGTTGCAGATGAATAAAAGTTGATTAATGTATTGAATGTATGTGTGAGAATTAATATTTTTAAATAATCTTTGTAACTTGTTGATCTATAGAAGTTTATGCAGCTTTCTTTAACATTTTTTATTGCACTGTACATATTTATGTGATTATAGAGCTTCTGTTGAATATTTTTGGGATTAATTATTCTTTTTGGGCAGTTCTGTTGTTGGAATTTCTATATTTCAGCTGTTGCGCTTTCCACGCATGGAATTCGTCAGTTTTTTTATTTTAACTTTTCTTGCAGGAAAAATAATAAGAATATTTTTTCTCTTTGTGGCTGAAGTACTTATGCGCTAAAAATAAAATGTTCTGTTTTTGCAATTTTCTGCCGGAATATTTGAAAAGTTGTTGGTGCTTATATAGTTATGAATATATGTGGCATAATATAATTTTTTTTGATTCAGCGGTTCTGAATGTCTGATTTTTGGCAGCTTGCGTCTGGAAACTGTGATGATGGAGCTTCTGATATCCTTAATTCTCAAAGAGTTGCGTTTTAAGATGAGGCTGTCGTGAAAAACCTTTTCTTCTTCTGCAGACTTGTGCGAATAAGGTGTATGAAAATTAAAAAAATTAGTTTTTATTGCAGATGAAATTGAAAAATATATTTTAACGATTATTTTACCGCAAAGGAGATTACCTATGAAAAAAATTTTTTGTCTTGCCGCGATTTTGCTTATTTGTACCGGTTATTCATTTCAAAAGGAGCCGGAAATCAAAAGAGGTCCGGCTTCTTATGCATGCAATCCCGCGTTTCCCGTATTCGGTCCCGCAATCCCCGCGAAGGATGGTATTGCATTTGACCAGATTGAGCTTTATGTCTCAAGCCCTGCCGGCGGAACGTCTTTTTCAGTATATATAACGGATTCTGAAGTCCCTTCGAAGCTGCCGAAGCCCTCGGCTTCCGGAACGTTTCGAGGGAAGGGGGAGAATGAGGTTTCCGTGATCCGCCTGCAGAATACGGTTCATGTCCCTGCGGGAAAGTTCGTACTGATTCAGTTCGGCGGGCTTGGTTCGCGTTTCTATTTCTGGCGCGAGGGAACGGTGCCGCCGGGAGAAACGGATATTCGCTGGATCGGAGCTCTGAAGAATGGCGTTTTCCAGAAGCTGGGGACGAACACCGGATCCTTTTCGGGCGGAGCTCCGCGTCTGAAACGGGTCCTGCAGGAGGTTCTGGCGCTTGAAGCAAAAATCGAATCTCTGGAGAAACAGCTCAAAGAAATTTCTCAGCGAAAAGAACCGGAGGTGCCACGGACGGAAATCATTCTGCCGCCCGAAATTTACGCGGTCCAGGGGAAGGAAATCAATGTTTATTTCGACAATCTTTTCCTTGAAGACAATCATTACAGTCTGGATGTTTCCGGAATTCTTGCCGGTGCCGTCCAGCAAAACGAACGATTGAAAATCATCCCGGAAAAGACCGGAAGCGCAACGCTGACCGTGACCGCATACAGCCGCGACGCCGCGTACAGCAAACTCGCCGAGGCGAAGACAACAGTGCGCGTGGGCGACGGCGCGGGAAACATCAAGGCTCTGTTTATCGGCGATTCGATTATGGAAGGCGGAATCATCACGCAGACTCTGCTTGACAACGCCGCCGCGGACGGCAAACTTTCCGTGACACTGTACGGGTCCCGCATCCGTTTCAGTCCGGCGAACCGTCATGAGGGGTACGGCGGCTTTGTTGCGTGGTCGTTCATCACGAATTCGGACGTCCGTTACCATTTTACTGTTTCCGGCGTGAAATCCGTTCCGGTGATCAACGGAGCGACGACATACCGTCTTGGCGATGCTGTGTTCAAGGTTCAGACGGCGGAACTGACCCGGAATCCCGCGGGAACTTTCGATGGGAAAATTGCCTGTTCGCTTGAATCCGGCATGATGACGCCCCAGAAGAAGCGGGGCATTTTGTCGAAGATGCCTGGCGGAGTCGCGGAGGATCCGGAGACAATTGCCTATGCGGGAATATATACGCTCGGCAATCCGTTATGGAACGGAAAAACTCTGAGTTTTTCGGATTACCTGAAGCGTCACGGCTATACGGTTCCGCCGGATTGGGTGTTCATCCAGCTTGGCACGAATGCCCTGTTCGGCGCTCGTGATGATGCGGATGCGGAGAATCGGAGTGCGGGTTCCATATCGCAGATGGAGCGTATGATTTCAGTGATCCGGAGTGTATCACCGGCTCCGAAGATTGGGATTATGCTTGTTCCGCCGCCGAGCCGCGACCAGGACGCCGCCGGAGCCAACTACGGGATCCGGACGAACCGCGACCGTTACAAGCGGAGTGCAATGATTGCAGTCAAGAAATATATTGCCGCTTTTCGCAACCGGGAATCGGAAGGAATTTACATTGTTCCGTCGAATGTTTCTCTTGATACGGTGAACAATATGAACCGTTCGAAGCCGGCCGCCGTGAATTTCCGTTCGGGTTGGATTCCTTCCGGAGTCTCTGTTCCGCTGGAGGTTCGTCGTCAGAACAATCTGGTTCATCCCGCCAATTCCGGCGCCGCGCAGCTCGGCGACGCCGTTTTCGCCTTTCTCAAGAATCACGCGGAGTGATTCTGAAAATTTATATTATGGCATTGCTTTTCCGCGACGCTACTTCATGCTTTTTCCCGGAGGTGAAGTAGTTTAAATCTTCCAGGTAACCGGAAACCCGACGAATCCTTTTGATGTCGTCTGAGGCGCAGATGGGGCAGGTGTCAAACGTTCCCTTGTGCCCGCATTTGCGACAAATGTCCAGAGGGAAGTTAAACCCAAGATAGGAAACTCCCTGCTCAACGGCGTATGATATAGCATCAGCAAGAGCGTCAATGTTTTCCATCGGGGCATCTCGAAATTCTACGTAGGAAATGCTGCCTCCATTGCAGAGCCCGTGAAATTTTCCTTCTGTTTCCAGTTTCTTATAAATGGAAATTCTGGAATCTACGGGAACATGAAATGAATTCGTGTAAAACCCTTTCCCGGAAACAGGGTGAGCGAACTTTTTGAAATCAGCTTCAGCAAAACGCCCGGAAATCATTTCCCCCGGAGTAGCCAGAAGAGAAAAATTGAACCCGGTTTCCTGGCGGAAACGATCCGCGAACGTCCGGAGAGCCTTTACAATTTCGACTCCCAGATTTTCCGCATCTGCAGACTCATGCAGCTGCTCTTTCCGGAGAATTTCAATTGTTTCCGAAAGACCGATGAATCCAAGAGATAAGGTTCCCTGTTTGGTAAGATCCTGCATATTTTCTGTGCTTAACCAAAGTTTATTTTGGAAAATGAAATCAAGTTTTTTGCTTTCCTGAAGAGTGTACATTCTGTTCAGCAGAATGACTTTGCATTTTTCTGCGGTTTTTTCAAGTTTTTCAAAAAAGTCATTGGTAGAGCTGGAAGAAAGAGCCAGTCTCGGCAGATTGATAGAGACATAGGCGATATTGCCGCGTCCGACTGTTGTTTCAGGTCCGTTGGAATTCTGATATACGCGAGTCCGGCATCCCATGATGCCGAGGTGTTCCGGGACACATTTGCTGTTTACCGGGCTGTCCATGAGGAGATAGGTCGGATTCATTCGCTTCGCAGTAGTACGCAACGCAAGAAGATACAGCGCATGATTCGGGGATGTGACCGCTTCGTTGATTTCCGCTTTGACTTTGAAGATAATATTCGGGCGGGTCATTTCCATCGGCTGTTCGGAATAAGCCTGCAATACCGAGTGCGCAATACAACGTCCCCACGGAGAGGTTGCCAGACCAATGTTGAGTGAAAGATAGTAGGGTTCTCGGCAATAGCGGGTCCTGGTGATGTTGACCCAGTGAATAAACTGCGCAGCAGCTCCTTGCATGACCTGCCGGTTTTCGGGAGAACATTCAACATGAAGTTTCTCCAGTGTCTCCGCGAGGTCTCCATCGAAATTCGCAAAGCCGATTCCGCCAGTCTGGCAAACGGCCAGTTCTGTGATGAGTCCTTTCAGTTTTTCAAACAGTTCAACAATTCGGAAAAAGTCATTGGTCGCCGAAAAATTTTCGATATCCAGAACATTTTTTAAGATAGGTGTGCAACAGTTGTAAACATAACGGTAGCCTTCCAGATCATGGATATGAATTTCCGCTTCCCGGTGCAAGTCCGCAAATTCCGGTTCAATAATCTGGTTGAGAATGGTTTCTTTTTCCGCACGTACCGCTTGTTCGTACAGTCCGCTCACAAAATTGTCTCTGGCTGCTGCGTTGTCCATAATTGTAAATCTCCTTTGACTTATGTGTGCTTTGTTTAGTTTAGATAAAGTTGTGCAGGATAATGAATTCCTGGTTTGTTGAGCCGACATAAGGCTTGACAGTCGTGCGATCGTTGATACGGAAGTCACCGACTTTTATGCTGTTTAACAGCTTCAACAGCCGAGCCGGAACTTCTTTCAGAGAATGTCCCGTGTAAACTGCAATGTCAAATCCCTTTTGACGGAGGAGGCGGACAAGCGTCAGCAGTCCCTTCTTTTGAAGAAGAGGTTCTCCGCCGGAAATAGTAATATGTTTTTTCGGAGTTTGCTTTTCTATCTGTTCCACAAGATCGGCAACGCTGATTTCATATCCGCCTTCAGGATCCCAGGTCCCGGCATTATGACAGCCCGAACAATGACGATTGCATCCCTGAAAGAAAACGACATTGCGTATTCCGGGACCGTCGCAGGTTGATCCGCGGAAATCAAGTGCACTGATGCGGATTGTTTGTTCTTTTGCATCTTTCTGAAGTTTAAGATTCCGTTTTTCTGTATTCTGACTCATGATATTTTCCTGTTTTTGCTTTATCTGTTTCTATCATTTAATAAGATCTGTTTATTGCATTTTTCCTGTTTTTTGTTTTTTTATTTTCTGCATTCTTGGAGAATGCAGAAAATATTGTGCTTGCCGTTACAGGTCTCCCCAGTCGGTAATATCGTGGAATTGTACATCATCCTGCTGGGAGACTGCGCTTGCCGATACACTTTTCAGGGAGTCTGTAAGCCAACGGAAAAACTGGCGGAAGCGAAGTCCCTGAAGACGGATGGGGCCTGGCTGAGACGGGAGAATATTGTTCAGAATATTCAAGTCAGCATTATCGCCGATTGCGATGCCGAGATATTGAATATTCCCCTGTTCTCCCAGTGTACGCATTTCTGTGGCGCTCTGTTCCCAGTCGTCATTTGGACCACCGTCTGTCATAAGAATTACCCATGGCCGGTACGATGAAATTCCTGCATTGCGGTAGAGTTTTCTGCGTTCATGGAGGTGTTGAGCTGCCAAGCGCAATGCGGCGCCCATACAGGTCATTCCATCTGCTTCAAGAGGATCAAATTCGGGGTCAACATCATTGATTGCTGTAAACGGAAGCGCAACTTCGGCTGAATCGTCAAATGTAATGACTTCCAGTTCGACGCTGCGGGAAGCCGCCTCATCTGCGGTTGTTTCCTGAATAAATTGACTGAGTCCGCGGTTAAGTTCATCGACAGGCGCTCCGCTCATACTGCCGGATGTATCAAGGAGGAGGATAACAGGACAGCGGGGGCACGGGTTGGAAACATCAAGATCTTCGTAACGGTTCATAGGCTTTTCCTTTTCATTGTTGTCGGAGTTTGTGTTGTAGAATGGGGTTGTGGTGTGGGACTTGGAATCCATAATCATATCCTTGTGTTTGTATCTGGTGGAGCCGGCGGGTAACGATCCCGCGTCCGGAAAAGTGCGCTTTGGCTTTCAGTTCCGTTGAAACCTTTCGCGGCCCCTTCTCTGATTAATAAGACATTTTGTTTGATTTTTTCCGGTCAGGATTACTGGAAACTCCAGTCGTTTTCTGATTTTTTCCCGAACACGGCACTTCCGGAACCTGGTTTATCTCCGCGAGGTTTCGCCGTGGCGGGAGTCAGATTCCTGCGGATCGGGTCTTTGTCCATGGTGTACAGGAACTTTTCCAGCTCTTTCCGCAGGTCTTCCAAAGAGGTTCGCTTTTCCGGATCCGAGTGTCCGTCGCGGAAAGTTGCAATAAATGCACCTTTCAAACTGCCAGTCATATAGCTCCAGAGTTTGTACCAGCCGCCTTGCGGCAAACGGCATCCCGCCCCGATTCCGAGCGGACAGCGGCCTTTCAGCAGATTTTCATCCGGAGTCCCGCAGGCGGACTGATGCGAAGGATCGTAGTAGTTGTAAGGATGCAGTCCGCACATGAGCAGCTGGAAGACCACCAGCGCGGTTCCGAACTCGACATGGTGGATGTCCCGGGGGTGCATCAGAGATTGTTTGTCTCGAAGCAGCTCCGGTGCGACATGAGAGGGAAAGAAGGTGTGGGTGATATGAGTGCCATTCGTCTTGTCCGGAATCTGATAACTGTCGCAGTCAATGAATGATACATTGCTGTCTTTGTCAACTAGAAAATTTGCCGGATTGAAGTCGTTGATCAGGACTCCGTGAGCAGCAAGAAATTCCACTTTTTTGACGAAATCGATAGCTGTTAACAGAAGGTTTCTGCGGTCCCACCCGGGGAATGCTTTTTTTACAGATGCCGGGCCGCCCAGCAGAGGCAGAAAGGAGGAGCCTGTGCAGCGGTGCATTGCGAATCCGATCATTTTTTTCTGTTTGTCCCAAACCGTCATGCGAGGCCATGCAAAGAAGGCGCCCATTTGTTCGGTGTTGTAGAAATCCTGAATCTTTGTCATTGCCTCTATACGGGCGTTGAGTTCGGCTGTTTTGCTTGAGTTCTTCTGAAAGTCTTCTTTATAGATTTTGATAAGCGCATGCGCTTTGCCGGGAATAGGAACAGTGTAGACAGTCCCTTCTCCGCCGCAGGCCTGGATGTCAGACGAATGCAGTGTCAGCGGTTTACCGTTTTTGGCGTAAACTGTAAGTGTGTCCTGCGGTTTGGGATTGCCTTTGCCTATTCCGTTGAACCAGCATCCTTTTGCGGTTGCCGGAGCTGTTCTGGTGGAACGTTTGCGGGAAGCCTGAGTATTGTTTTTCATATTTGCTCTGCCGTTATTGTTCTGAGCGCTTCCTGTGGAAGCGCTGGGGGAAGTGCTGTTTGAGTTATCTATTCCAAAAATCCAGTTCCAGAATCCCATTATTCATTCTCCTCGTTGTTATATTTTTTATAAGACGCGGGTTCGCTCTTTTTCCGGTCATCCTCTGAAATTTTCAGAGAAAGTTTCGGGAAAAAGACAAATCCGTTCAGAACCATGCCGGGAATAATGCGGGAATGATCTTTTACCCACGGATACTTTGAGACATGATCGTTGTAGCGGTCATTGGAAAGGATCAGGCTTCCCGGCATGGAGTCAGCCGAGACAAGGAGGAAATCATCGGCGCGAGTTCCTGCGGGAACCTGAATAAAATGTTCCGGATCGCAACGGAGAAGCGCATCGTATTTTTTGCGTTCTTCCGGGCGAACTCTGTATGGGGTGCTTGCATCGAAAAAGACCTGCCACCGGTGTCCGCGAGCAGAGAGTCCGCGGGTGATGAGCAGAAGCCAGTGCAGAGTCAGACCGGACCGTTTGGAGTCCCAATGAAGAATGTTGGTTCCGTCCAGCAGAAAGACCTGACTGGGCTCTTCCGGAGACGTCTCTTCAGACGAGCCTTCTCCTGTCGCTGCTCCCATAATATCGGGAACCTCTTCTTCATAAGTGCTGGAGACCATCTGACCGATCTCAACAAATGCGCGGCGCATTTCCCCGTTTTCCGGCAGCATAATCTCATTTCCGGCGATTGTCTGCAGAGCATCCAAATCCGGAGAGTCTCCGAGAGCAATGGCGCGGCAGAAGAGTTCTCCTGAACGTACCATGCGGCGGATTTTCATCGCCGGAACTGTAAAATCATCGCTGGATTCTCCATCGGAAAGAATAATCAGCTGGGGTGTCGTGCAGGGTATATGTGCACTCCGATACTGCGACAGCTGATCCTGGAGCTTTTGGAGGGCGAGTTCCAGAGCTGCGCAGATCGGAGTGTTTCCTTTTGGGCGGATATTCATTTGCGGCAGAGCGGATTTTATGGAGGGGGTAAATTCTTCGAGCATGCGGAGATTGTCTCCCATGCTGACGGCCGCGGTGTCAATCTGAGCCAGAGCAAATCCCTGGGAATCTATCGTTTTAAAGAATGCCTGAACAGACTCTTTCATATCTGCGAGTCCCTTCCCCCACATACTGTGTGAGGTGTCGAGTACGAGAATTACCGGACAGTGCGGAATCAGAGGAGCCAGAGAGTTGTTCTCTGAATCCATGTTCGTAAAACTATTCATAGAGTTTTCCATTGTGTCGCGTCCCATGCAGTTTGTTGTGCGTGTGTCTCTGATATTCATTTCTTTTGCCTTTATTTTAATTGGTGGAGCCGGCGGGTAACGATCCCGCGTCCGGGAAAGTGCGCTTTGGCTTTGTTTCCCGTCGAAACCTTTCACGGCCCCGTTCACTTATAGGTAAGACTCCAAGTTTGTATTTTTCCGGAACTTTCCGATTTTTTATTCCGAATTTTATTTTTTTGCTGCTTTCGAAGTTTTCTAAATAGAAAGAAGACACCGCAAGCAAAATTTTCCGGCATTTTGCTTGCGGTGTCTTCTTTTTGTTGGAAATTTGCGGAGAAATATTCCAGATGCTGTTTTGCGTTATTCTTTTACAAGGTGTTTGCGGTAGATGCGGGAGGTTTCGCCCCAGGGGTGATGACCGAAACCGATAAACTCAAATCCGGATTTCTCGTAGTAGCCGATGTGGTCGGTGCAGCAGAAAAGATCCGTGTAGCCAAGACGGAGACTCTCCGAGACAAGATGCTCAATCAGACGGAAACCCAGGCGGGCGCCGCGGAAAGAGGGCTCGATTCGAAGAGCGCAGAGCCACGGCGTTAAATCCATCCGGCTGATGAAGTCGTTCGGAATCAGACCGGCTCCGCCGATAACCGTGTGATCCGGCGAGAACGCCAGATACCACTGCGGGAGAGGGCCTGCAGCTGTCAGCGCACTGGTCATGCAGTCGCGGTAAATCTCCGGATTGCCCCAGTTCGCGGAAAAATAGGAGATGAATCGCTCCAGCTCCTCCGGATGTTCCCGCAGGGAATGGATGATGAAATTTCCCATTCTGAACTCACTTTCCAATGCAGAAGCGTGAGAAAATATCCTCCAGGACGTCCGGTGTCGCGGATTCGCCCGTGATTGAGGCGATCGAAGCAACAGCCAGACGCAGATTGCTCGCCGCCAGCTCATAAAATTCATGTTCAATTTCATCGCGGGTGTGCAGAAGCGCGGTGTCCGCTTCCTCCAGCGCGCGGGCGTGGCGCAGGGAGACGGCACACTCCGGTTCGGAGCGGTCGCCGTTCTTCCAGACCGATTGTTCAAACATTTCCAGAAGTTCCGGAATCCCGTCGCCCGTTTTCGCCGAAACGGCAACGCTCTTATGGCGGCATTCGGGCAGATGGATGCCGGCGGGGAGAAGGTCGGTCTTGTTCCAGACAACAATCACATCCGCCTGCGGGGGGACAGTCTCCTCCAGCTTGCGGAGATCGGCGGCGGGGTCGGCGGCTGCATCCAGAATCCAGAATACAATTTCCGCCAGATTCAGCGAACTCTTGGAGCGCTCGATTCCCATGCCTTCGACCGCATCGGCGGCATTTTCGCGGATGCCCGCGGTGTCGGTCAGTTCAACCCGGATTCCGCGGATGCTGGCGGATTCCCGGAGCGTGTCACGCGTGGTGCCGGGAATGTCCGAAACAATCGCGCGGTCATAGCCGAGAAGACGGTTCAGAAGGCTTGATTTGCCCACGTTCGGTGAACCGGCAATGACAAGGCGGACTCCGTCGCGCAGGATCGCGGAGGACTCGCGTCCGGAGAGCAGTTTCGCCAGTTCGGCGCGGACGGCATCGACGGTCGCGAGAAGTTCATCGCAGGGTTTCCAGTCGAGATTCTCTTCAGGAAAGTCGAGACGCGATTCGATTTCCGCGAGCAGGTGGTAGAGTGTTTCGGAAATCGAGCGGACCCGGTCGCCGAGGGCTCCGGAGAGCTGGCGTTCGGCGAGGCGTCCGGCAGATTCGGATTTGGCGGAAATGAGGTCGGCGACAGCTTCCGCCTGCGTCAGGTCGAGTTTGCCGTTGAGGAATGCGCGCCTGGTGAATTCGCCCGGCTCGGCGCAGCGGACGAGTCCGGTGCGGAAGATCCGTTCGAGAAGGGCGCGCGGCGCGTATTCGCCGCCGTGGCACTGGATTTCCACAACATCTTCACCGGTGTAGCTTGCGGGGCCGGGCATGAAGACAGCCATGCAGGTTTCTCCCCGGGCTCCGTCGTCGCGCAGAGTATAGCCGAAAGTCAGCATGCGCGGATGTTCCGGTGAGAGCGGTTTCCGGGAAGTCCAGACCCGTTTTGAGGCTTCAAGAGCGTCGGGACCGGAGATGCGGATAATGGCCAGAGCACCTCCCGGAGCGGTGCAAAGAGCGGCGATTGTGTCATTCTTTCTCATTTTTTTGCGGAATCCTGCTTGATTTCATAAGATTTTAAGCTATATATTACCATAAAACTTTTATTTGTCAAAAAAAAACGGAGATTTTTCATGGCTATCGTGAAAAAAAGTTTGTCGGAGGTCTCTCCGGCGGTCCGCGCCGCGTTTCAGAAGGCGCAGGATGTTCTGTCTAAAAACAATCTGGCTTACGGAATCGAGCTGCTGAAGGAAATCGCAAAGAAGGATCCCGGCTTTCTCGACGCCAGAATCATGCTCCGGAAAGCGGAAAAGACAAAATATGCGCACATGAACCCGATCCAGAAGGTGTTCGCGCATGTCCTCTGCCTGCCGCCGATCCTCAAGGGAGGCGCGCTCGTCGCAAAGAGTCCGCTGAAGGCGCTCGGATGTGCGGAGGATGCACTTGCGATTAATATCGCATCGCCGCTTGCGTATAATCTGCTGGCGAAAGCGGCGCTCGCGCTTGAGGCGGGATTCATTGCTGTGGAAGCATACGAAGCCCTTGTGGATCAGAATCCGAAGAACGAGCCGAATCTGCGCAAACTGGCCGAACTCTATGAGGCGGAAGGTCAGGGCGCAAAGGTGCTGCACATCCGTCAGATTATCGCGGCGAAGTATCCGGACAACCTGGAAGCTCAGGCTGCGCTCCGTGCCGCCGCCGCGCTTGCAACCATGGAACAGGGTGCATGGAACGAATCCGGAAGCTCGGTCGCCAAGGCCGCAGCAGCCGCAAAGAAGAACAACAAGGGCAAGGAGGTGCGCGACGACCGTATCATCCGCGCCGAAGAAGATATCCGCGAGATGATCGGCGTTTACGAAAAACGGGTTGCCGCGGGCGACGAATCGATCGACATGCGCCGCAAACTCGCCGAACTCTACCAGCGCGACAACCGCTTCCAGGATGCAATCGAGGTCTACGACTGGCTCGTCAAGAAGATGGGCACGCTCGACCCGACCATCGACAAGGCGATCGAAGCGTGTCACGTTGCACTCTCCGATCTCAAAGTCAAAGATCTGCAGGCGAAGAACGCTCCGCAGGAGGAGATCGATGCGGAGAAGCAGGCGATCGCCAAGTACCGTCTCGAACGCGCCGAAGACCGTGTCCGCCTCTATCCGAACGATACGCTCATCCGTTACGACCTTGCGGTTCTCTACTGGGATTTCCGCATGCTCGACAAAGCGCTTGAACAGTTCCAGCTTGCGCAGCGCAACCCGCAGAAGCGTCTTTCCGCAATTGTCTATCTCGGACGCTGCTTCGCCGAAAAGAAGCAGTACGATATGGCTGTGGAGCAGTATGACAAGGCAATTTCCGAAATGCCTGTCATGGACAAGGACAAGATGGAGGCGCTCTATCATCTCGGCGTAACCTGCGAGGAGATGGGGGACGACAAGCGCGCGATGGAATGCTTCAAGGAGATCTATTCCGCGAATGTCAACTATCTCGACGTCGCCAAGCGCATGGACGCCTACTACGCACGAGTCAACGCCGCCCGCGAAAAAGCGAAAGCGGCGGAGGCGGCGCAGTAAAAGTCCGCATCAAACCGATCCTTTCTTTTGCCGGGTTTCAGTTCTCAGGGACTGGAGCCCGGTTTTTTTTATTCAGTTTTCGCGCGAGCGGAGACGCCGGTATTCAAGCGGCGTCACGCCGACATTTTCGCGGAAGACTCGTCCGAAGTAATTGCTGCGGACGAAGCCCGTGCGCGCGGCGATTTCCGCAATGGAGAGCGTTGTGCAGGCGAGGAGGGAGAGCGCGTGGTGCAGCCGCATTTTTGTGAGATAGCGGTTCGGCGGAAGCCCGAGTTCGCGGCGGAACATGCGGTCAAGCGTGGTGCGGTGCAGTCCGAGCTGTTCCGCAAGCATGTTGACGTCGAATTCTGAATTCTGGTATCCGGAGTGAATCCGGGCGAGGGCGTTGCGGAAGAGCTGTCCCTTCCGGCTCTGCTGTCCCGATTCCTCCTCGCCCATCAGCCCGATCAGTTCTGTGTAGAGCGCGACGAGGCGGCGCAGGTCGGAGGGCAGAAGACTGTTCAGCGAGCCGCGGATTTCATCGAAGAGATGCACGGGGCATTTGCCGGAGTTGAGTGCGCCGCGCGGGTATCCGTAGCGGAGAAAAAATTCAGTGGCTCCCGGTCCGTCGAAGGTCGCCCAGTAGACGATGGTCTGCATATCCGGCGCGGAGAGTTTTGCGCGGTGATCGCCCGGAAGACGATAGATCGCCTGATCCGCCTTGACATTGCAGCGGGTTTCGCCGAAATCAAACACACATTCCCCCTTTGCAACCCAGCAGAGTTCGACGACGCTTCCCGGGGTCTGTTCCTCGCGGCGCTGTCCGTAGAAGTAGTTGATTCCGCAGGAACGCGGATAGAAGGGCAGTTTCGCCGCGGGAAGCTCCGGAAAGCCGAGACGCATGACGGTTGTATTTTTGTTCATGAAAAGTTCCTGCATCAAAAGTATCTTTTTTGCTTCATATATATCATTGAAAAATAAAAAATCAAGTGCATATTAATCAAAAAGAGAAAATACCCAGGAAAGGAGAAACTCTGAAGATGAAAACGTATCCGCTTTATCCGGAACGGAATGTGACTGACCTGAACGGCGTCTGGCAGTTCCGTTTCTTTGAAAAGACGTGGCTTGAGGACGTCAATGAAAATTCGTTTGTCCCGAATGACATCATGTGCGTTCCGGGAACGTTCGACACCACGCCCGCGTATCGCTGCAAACGCGGGACCGCGCTTTACCGCCGCGAATTCATGCTGATGAAAGATTCGCCGCGCGGCATTCTCAAAATCGGCGCAACCGGTCTCCGCGCACGCTTCACGCTCGACGGAAAAGAGATCGGATTCACCAACATGCCGTATACTGATATGGAATTTGAAACGGGCGCGCTCAAGGCGGGACGGCATGTGCTTGCCGCCGCAGTCGACAACAATTTCGACAAGCTCAGTTCCACTTTCGGAATGGGCGACCGCATGAAAATTTTCCTTCCGTACTACGATTTCTACGGATTCGGCGGATTCTACCGCGGAGTCTCCCTGCATCAGGTGTTTGAGTCAACGATCGACCGCGTGCAGGTGCGCACGCTCTGCATTAAAACCGGCAAAGTGGCGCTCCGCTTCCTTTTCTCCGGGAAAACGGAGGGAAAACATGCGGTCCGTTTCCGTTTCAACACGGAGGAGGCGTTCCGGACGGCGGAAGTTGCGCACGGCGAAACGCTCGAATGCACGGTTCCGGAGTTCCGGCTCTGGACGCCCGAAGCGCCGAATCTCCACACGCTGGAAGTCCACACGGAAAACGACTGCGTCGTCGAGCGTTTCGGCATCCGCTCGGTTTCGACGGGAGGAAAGCAGATTCTGCTGAACGGGAAGCCGGTTTATCTGAAGGGGTTCAACCGCCACGAGTCGCATCCCGAATTCGGAGCGGCGACGCCGGACGCGCTGATGCTGGAGGACTTGCAGAACCTGCGTGATCTGAACTGCAATTTCGTCCGCGGCTGTCACTACGCGCAGGATCAGCGTTTTCTTGACCTCTGCGATGAATTCGGAATGCTGGTGTGGGATGAGAGCCTCGGCTGGGGCAATTCCGCCGAACAGATGGCGGATCCTGAATTCCAGGAGATCGTCGAGCGCGAAACGCGTCTGATGGTCCGCGACAGCATCAATCATCCTTGCGTGATCATCTGGGCGTATCTGAACGAAAATAATTCCCAGACGGAGCCCGGATTCCGCATGGGCGAGCGGGTTGTGAAGGCAGTCAAAGAGGAGGATCCGACGCGTCTTGTGACATTCGCCTGCAACCACACGCTTGATGACATCACATCCAAATTGATGGACATCATCTCGTACAACATCTATCCGGGCTGGATCGGAAGCCACCCAGTCGGCGTTGAGCCGCCGGATGAAATTCCGCCGTTTCAGGAGAAGACGATCGAGTATTTCCGCAAAAACATTTCCGCCGACAAGCCGATGATTGTCAGCGAGATGGGCTGCTGCGGCATCTACGGTCAGCACGATATCGCCGCGACGCAGTGGACAGAGGAGTTCCAGGCGGAGTATCTGGACGCCGTCATCCGTTCGGTCGCGGGAGCGCGGAACGAAGTCTGCGGCATCACGATCTGGCAGTTTACGGATGCGATGAGTTTTCACCGCATGGGAGCTGATATCCGTTCCAAACCGCTCGGCTTGAATCTGGCCGGCGTGTTTGACAAGTACCGCCGCCGCAAGCTGGCTGCGGATGTGGTGAAGAAACACTACAAAGATCTTTAAGCCAGAAAAACGGTCCGGACGGAACGTCGCTGTCCGGACCGTTCTTAAAAAATTCGACAGGGAGAGCTTGACTTTTGTTTTGTCGGTTATATATTATTCCAAACACATAAAAGAGGAGATTTGCATCATGAAACAGATTACAAAAAAACATGCCGTGATGATGGAATATGTCATTATCGCCGTTTTGATTGCCGCTGCAGTTGTCGTTGCGGTCATTATGTTCGGCAAGAACGTTTCCAAGGAAATGAACGTCGCAACCCAGGCGATGTCCGATGCGGGCTCGGCTGCTGATTCCCAGCAGAAGATCCAGACGGAAGCCGCCAAGGACATCAAGAAGGCCAGCGAGCACGAAAAATCCATGCACAATTACGACAAGTAATTGCATCGGTTCTGCGGGACGGACGCTTCGGAAAACGGGGCTTCCGTCCCTGTTCTTAATAAACGGGGGCGCGGATGAAGTATCTGATACTTGCAAAAATTATTCTGGCGACTCCATGGCTGATTTATCTTTCAGTCAGCGATATCCGGAAACGCCAACTCCCGAATTCATGGGTGTTCGGCGGAATTCTCATTATGCTTGCGATTGCGTTCGGCGCGGGAACCTCCTATGCACTGATGTCGCTGGTTACAGCTTTTCTCTCCGCGCTTTTCCTTCTGCTTCCTTTTTTTCTCCGCGCCGCCGGTGCGGGAGACGTCAAGATGCTGTTTGCCGCCGGGCTCATCGCGGGTCCGGGAAACACGCTGAATCTGATTCTCCTGGTTTCGCTTTCCGGACTTGTTCTTGCGGTTGTCATGCTCTGTTTCCGCCGGATCAATACTGCGCGGCTGAAACATTACTGCCGCTGTCTTTTCGATTTCCGCTATGACCGAGAGGGGGGACGGAAGAATCTGCCCAATCCGGATACGGAGGCGTGCCGGGTTCCGTTCGGCGTGGCGATCGCGGCAGGGCTGTTCCTGAATCTGCTCATGCAGCTGCTCTACTCTATGGAGGTGCGCGGATGAGGCGTCTGTTCCGACAGTCGAAAGGGGCGGTTCTGCTGGAGTTCGTGTTCTGTTTTCCGATTCTGTTTATCCTCTTTCTGTTTGCGGTGCAGTTCGCCTATATCATGATCACCTGGCACGTGGTGCATTATTCCGCGTACATGGGGGCGCGTTCCGCAATGACGGTCAACAATCTTCAGCGCAAAAGCCGTGCGGAAACGGTGGTGAAACGGATTCTGGCCGTGGTCTCGGCTTCCCCGGTCGACGGGAAGGAGTCGAAAGACCGGGCCGACGATAAATATGTCAGGCTCGACGGCTGGGGGCGTCTCCCGAATACGAAATATCTTGACAGGCAGGTGGAAGTGGATATTCCGGTTCTTGACGTCGACCCGCGCGGCGTCAAATGCACGGTCAAATTCAAAATGTTCCTGAACGTTCCTGTTGCGGGACGGATCATCAGCTTTTTTGCGAAAAAAGACAAGACGGTGGAGGAGCGCAAATGGGAAGAAAAGCTGGATCAGCAGGCGTATGCGCTCAATCCTGCGCTGCTTGCACAGTATGCCAATGAAATGTCCGTTGACGGTTCTTCCGGAAAGAAGAACGAGCTCAAATATCCGTACATTACACTGACTTCAAGCAGTGTGATTTCCATTCCGTATGCAACCAAATACTATCCGCTGACACGATGAAGTACACGAATCCAACCGTATTGAGCGTATTCACCGGCCGCTGCAGGGAGCTTGTGATTGACAGCAAGGGGGCGGCGCTCGCGATTACGCTTGCGTTCGTCATGCCGGTTTATCTGCTGGTGATCGGGATCTACGGAATCGGCGAGATCGTGCGGAATAAAATTGAACTCCAGAATGCGGCGGACGCGGCGGCTTATTCCGCGTCGGTTGTCCAGGCGGATTATCTGAGCCGGATCGCGACGGTCAACAAGGCGATGGCATGGACGTACGTCGATTTGCAGAAGCGTTCCCTCGACCTTGCGATGGCGGTGTTCAGCGAATATGTCTTCATTCAGTTCCAGAAGGATTTCAACATGGTGCGGCAGAAAAATTCGCCATGTCACAGGCATACCCCCGGCGTGCACTACAACTGCGGCACGGATATTCTTGTGCTTGATCCGCTTCTGCTGTTGCTCGGAACCGGAGCCGGTCTGCCGGAGGTCGCCCGCGAATTCAACGGACAGGGCTTTCTCACCCGTTTCCTGCTTGCCCAGATCGTTTTCACCACAATTGCGGAAGCGCAGGGAAAAGGCGCGGTCGTCAATACGCCGAAAGTGCTCAAGTACAGTTATTCCATCGTGAAAATGATGTCGAAAATGAATTCGCTGCGGGAGGAATACCCAAAGAAGGTCCGTGAAACCGCCCGCCAGATCGCCGTCGCAAACATGGTGGAATGCAAAGACGATTATATCATCAACATCCGGGTCGGCGACAGCAAGCCGGCATTTCTCACGATGGCCGGAACGGAGGAGAACGAAAAGACCTTCATTTCATTTGCCGATCCCACGCTGAAAGATTTCTCGCCGAAAAAAGTGTTCGGACCCGGAACCGACGACTGGATCGTCCGCAAAAGTCCGGTCGGTTTCTGGCGCGTGTACAAGCAGACCGAGACGCATCTTTATGCGAAGTGGGACTGGTTCTGGACACGCTGGGTGCACATCTGGCTGCCTCCGCCGTTTCCTGATCAGCACATGCCGCCGTTTTTCCCCGGTGGCGGATACGGACACAAACATCCGGAATATCACGGTTACGACAGCTTTTTCCCGCTCATCAAGCGTGATTTGCCGATCGGGCTCGTGGTTCCTCCCGCGATTCCGCTGACGCTGCTGCCGACTTTCTTCGGGAGCTCCGGCTCCATCACGGTCGCGATTGCCCGCAAGACCAGCAATCCTTTTTCCGTCTACAGCTGGACCGGGCGTTCTCTGACCGCCTCGTCGATTCTCTCCGCGTTCAATCCGGGCGTCGCCGGCGGAAACCGTCCGGAGTACATGTGTGCAATCGCATCCGCCCGCGCCGGATACAAACTTCATGATGACGACAAGGAGAAGAAGCTCAAGAGCGCCGATTACAACCTCGGCTATACCGTGGCGAGCGGCAAGGAGGCATGGAACCTCGTGGAGACCGACTGGGACGGTGTTATGCTGCCTGTCAAGCACGCGTGGGATCTCTGCATGGGCGCAGGACACGCGCAGACGTTCACGGTCAGCACCGGAGGAAATATCCTCAAGGAAATCATGCTCGACAAAAAAGGCTGGGTCGACGCCAAAGGGAAGAAGGTTGAAGCGAAGAATCTTCCCGACTGGGAGAAGCTCAAGCCTCCCGCGGGATTGATCAAAGACGGCGACAAAGACGGCAAACTGCAGTGGGACAAACTGCGCGACTATCTGGGGCACTGACGATGAGAAGATTCCGGAACAGAAATTCACGCGGCTCGGTTCTGATGGAATTCGTGCTTGTCCTGCCCGTTTACATGGCGGTGATCGGCGGAATCCTCTGGCTCGGCCTGAAGTCGCTGGATGCAACGAACCTGCGCGCCGCGGATCACTGGGCGGTCTGGATGGCGGGAAACCGTTTTTCCGTGCGCACTCCCGCGATTCTCGCTCTGCAGGATATGTTTCCGCGTTCAAAGGTGATTACGGCTTCACAGAAACGCGCGCTGACGGGGGAGAATTCCTTTCTTCAGTTCATCGGTTCGAAGACGACGCTGATGGAGCAGCGTCCGGACTACCTGGACAACTGGATCAACATGCCGTACAATGCGCGCGGAATCGACAAGCCGTTTTCGCTTCCGGAGCTCTACATGACCTCGTCGCGGTACAGAAACGATTACACGCAGTGCATCATCATGCGCACCAAAGGTTCCGCCACTTCGCGGCGTCACTGGGATCCGAGCGTCGTTGCAGACAAGGAGGTCTGGAAGTTCGAGTCGAAGGATGACAAGTATCCGAAAGAGTGGGGCTTCGACCTCCTGAAGGATCCGAAGTTTACGGATGATACAAAAGAGGACCGCGCAGAGCCGAAGAAAATCAAGTTTTACAAGCGCTACGGCAAGTTTGAAACCTGGAGCACCAAATGAAGCGCGTTCTCTTTTTTGCCGCAATTGCTCTGCTGGTTTTTCTGTGCGGACTTGGCGCTGTGCTGTTTCACCGGATGCCGGCGAAGAAAACGGCGGCAAAGAGCGTGCCGGCGGTTCAGACAACCCGTCCGGCATCCGCTCCGCGCGGGCTCCCGCCTCTGCGTCTTCCGCCCGGAGTGACGGCGGAGCGCTGTGCGGAGAACAGCTGGGAGTATTCGGGCGAGATCCCGGCGAATTTCGTTTCCGCTCGCGCCCGTCTGAATTCCTGGTTCCAGAATCAGTCGTGGCGTCCGGAGCGCCGGATTACACTGGATGAAAGTTTAAGCCCGAAAGTCATCCTGACTTTTTCGGGAAATGAATATGAACTGACTCTGATGGTCTGGAAAATCAACACGGATCTGACCGGATTTTCCTACCGAAGAGACAAAAAAAATGAACCGACCGGAGGTCTTGCAGAATGAATGACGCATCATTTCTTATCCTGTTCCTCGCACCTGTGAAGGAATATCTCGCCGACGACAAAGTTTCCGAAATTCTGATTAACGGTCCCGACCATGTCTACATTGAGCGCGGCGGCACTTTGCAGGAGACTCCCGCGAAGTTCGCGAGCGAAGCGCAGCTGAAAGCGGCGGCGGTCAACATCGCAAAATCCGTCGAACGTCAGCTTGATGAGATGCATCCCGACCTCGATGCGCGTCTTCCCGATGGTTCCCGTGTCCACGCGACCATTCCGCCGATCAGCCGCAGCGGAACAATCATCTCCATCCGCAAATTCAAAAAAGACATGCTGACGATCGACAAGCTGGAAGAGTACGGAAGCATCCCTCACGACGGCGTGCTTCTTCTGAACGCCATTGTCAAACTGCGCAAGAACACGATTGTCTCCGGCGGAACCTCGTCGGGCAAAACGTCGCTTCTGAATGCGCTGAGCGGACTCATCCCGGAGAACGACCGCATTCTGGTGCTCGAAGACGCGAGCGAGCTTCAGCTCCAGCAGAAACACACGGTCTATTTTGAAACGCGCAAACCGGACAAGAACGGCAACGGCGCGTTTTCAATCCGCGACCTTGTGATTGCGTCGCTGCGTCTGCGTCCGGACCGTCTGGTCATCGGAGAAATCCGCGGCGGCGAGGCGTTTGACCTCCTGCAGGCGATGAACACCGGTCACTCCGGCTCCATGTCGACCATTCACGCGAACAGTGCGGTTGATGCGCTGAGACGTATGGAAGCCTGCGCCATGATGAGCGGAATTGAACTTCCGCTGGTTGCGGTCCGCATGCAGGTGGCGTCCGCAATCAACTGCGTTGTGCAGACTTCGCACATGCCGGACGGCTCGCGAAAAACGGTTGAAATTGCGGAGGTCATGCCGCCCGAAAACGGAGAATACCGCACGCGCACTCTGATGAAATGGGAAACCGAATCGGCGTTTCCGGATCCGGAGAAGCCCGGTCACATGGTCATCAAAGGCCGCTTCGTTCTCGGCGAAGCACCGACCTTCCGTCATGAGGCGGAAATCATGGGACTGGAACTGCCGAAATACGAATGACGGAACCGGCTCCGTATTTTTTCGCGGGGGAACAGATCGCGGATGTTCAGCTGATCCGTCCCCTGCGTGTGCGTGCGCTTTCCGAATGCTGGCTTGCCGCCGGACTCGCGGACGGGGCGCCGTGTGCGGTGAAATTTTTGCGCCGCGAAAATCCGCACGCCGCACATTTTCATGAACTGGCGGATTTCCTTGAGCATTCGAATTCTCCGTTTCTGATCCGCGTCCTGCGTCATGCGGAGACGGCACAGGGAATGCCGTATGCCGTCATGGAGTTTGCGGATGGCGGTTCGCTCCGCCGGAAACTGGATCAGAGCGGAAAACTTTCTCTTCCAAATGCGGTTTTCCTTCTGCGCGGAATGCTTCAGGCGCTCGCATCACTTCATGCGGACGGGATTGTCCACCGGGACGTCAAGCCGGACAACATCTGGCTGACTTCCGATGGCGGGTTCCGTCTGGGCGACCTCGGACTTGCAAAGCTTCCCGGCGTTGCGGAAGAGCGCGGAAAGGTGTTCGGTACCGCGTCGTTTCTCTCGCCCGAACAGGCGCAGGATTCCTCCTCCGCCGATGCGCGAAGCGATCTTTACAGTCTTGCGCTTGTCCTGTTTGAAGCTCTGACGGGCAGTCCGCTCCGTCCGAAAGGTCCGTTTGTGGAGATGGTGAAGCGGATCCGTTCCGACCGCTCTGCGCCGCCCGTGGCGCTTCTGCGGGAATCCGCGACGGAGAAACTTGCGGTTCTTCTGAGTAGAATGATGGAATTTTCCCCCGCGCTGCGTCCGCAAAGCGCAGAGGAAGCCCTTGCCGGGCTCAATGAAATGAATCTTCCGGAAGAGACGCTTTTCTGATTCAGATGATATCGGTTTGCAGATAATCGTTTTGTCTATTTTTTCGCACTTTTTCTCTATTGAGAAACGGCGGGATGACGCGTATATTATCCTCCGGTTCAACAAAAGGAAAGGAGCCGTTTCAATGAAATTCGGTGTTGCAGATTATGGATTGAATGTCTGGTACGGCGGGCTTTACGACTTGGAAAGCCGCCTGGCAAACCTCCGCGAACTTGGATTTGACGGAATCGAAAGACTCGAAGCGAACAGTTCCGGAGATGCTCTCAACAAAGCCGCTCTTTACCGGAGATGCGGAATGGATTTTGCGACTTGCCGCGGTCCCGACCTTGCCGCGGGGATCCAGTGGACCGCCGGGCTGGGCAAGGAATACGTCTGGCTCTCGCCCGGACCGAGTGACCGAAAGACAGATTTTTCTGTGTATTGCCGGCGTGCAAATGATTTCCTTGCCGCATGCCGGCGGGCTGGAATCCGGGCGGCGCTTCATAATCATCTTGGTTCGCGGATTGAGACGCAGGAGGAAGTGGATGAATTCATGAAGGAGTGTCCGGACGCGCTTCTGCTTCTTGATATCGGGCATCTTCATGCGGCGGGCGGCGATGTGACCGGAACGATTGAAACGTATTATGACCGTCTTGCCGCGGTTCATTTCAAGGATATTGAGCTGCTTGACCGCGGAAATCCGGACTGGACAAAACGTTTGAGGTTTTGCGGGCTCGGCGAAGGGAATGCCGACCTGGATTATACGAGCGCGGGAAAAGCATTGAAGAAACGGGGTTTTGCCAAATGGGTTTTCATTGAGCATGACACACATTTGAGCGACCCGTTGAAAGAGCTGAAGGTCTCTCTTGACGTCATGAAAGAGATTATGATGTAATTTGCCTCAAATCCCTCAAATTCTGAATTCCTTCCGGTACGCGGACGGCGTAAGCTGTCTGTGTTTCCGGAAGATTCTGGAAAAGTAATATTCGTCTTCGAATCCGCTTTCGTGCGCGATTTCCCTGATGGACAAAGCGGTGTTTGTCAGCAGTTTCATTGCATGGTTGAGCCGGCATTCGATCAGAAACTGGGTCGGAGCATAGCCGGTAAGCATACGGAAAATCCGGCGGAAATGTGAATAGGAGACGGACATCCGTTTGGCTTCCTGTTCAAAATTCCATTCATCCTGCGGAGCCGCGACAATTTCTTCGCGCAGTTTCTGCAGCATCTGCTCACAGTAAACGTTGATTTTTTCAGGAAGAGGTTCCTGTTCCTGAATCTGGAGCAGGAGGTCTTCCAGAAGCAACACTTTCCGCTTGTCCCGATAGCCCGGAGGGTGCAGCAGCAGAGCCTGGATTTCGAGCATGGTCTTATAGAACGGTTCCGGTTTGATGATACGGTGAACCGGAAGCTCGGCATATGGAGCAAAAAGTCCTTCCTGAATAAATAATTCCACACGGGGACCGCGAAAGCAGAGATAGCAGTGATGACGCGGTTCGTTTTTGTAATTGTTGTAGTTGTATGAGCGGTTCGGTGCCGTGAAAATGAGACAGGGACCGTCAGTTCTTCGGGACCGTCGTCGACGGAAAATACCATTTTCCCGGAATGGTTGTACTGAATGCCGTAGTATCCGTCAAAGGTTTTTCCGCGGTTTACGAGATGCGAACCGGGAAAGTCCCCGAATGCCGTGAATTCAATTCCGTCAAGACTCAGCATGATAAATCACATTGTCCATTTTTTTGCAGATTTTCTTCATTTACAAATCCGGCGTTTTGATGTATAATATAATCAGATGATGAATTTTTCAACTGCAAAAAAAGGAATTTCTGAAAAATGAAACAGAAGCTTCGCGTCGGCATCTGGGGGCTCGGAAGAGCCGGGTGGGGAATGCACACGAATGAAATTGACCGCTATCCGGAGGAATTGTGCATTGCCGCCGGATACGATATTGATCCGGAGCGGACGGCACGTTTGAAACAGCGGTATCCGGACTGCAGAGTCTATACGGATGAAGAGCAGTTCCTTGCGGATCCCGATGTGGATGTGGTATCCGTGGCGGTGCGTTCGCCGGAGCATGCGGATTTTGCATTGCGTGCGCTTGAAAAAGGGAAGACTGTGTTTCTGGAAAAGCCGGTTTCGGTTTGTCCGGAGGATATTGAAAAGCTGGAAGAGGCGTTGAAACGGTATCCGGGAAAACTGTTTTTCCGTCATAACCGCCGCTTTGAATCCGCCTTCAATCATGTTCGGGAGATTATTGATTCCGGCATTCTCGGGAATGTCTGGCAAATCAAACTCTGCCGTCACGGGTTCAGTTACCGGGAGGACTGGCAGGCGCTCCGGAGCTGCGGAGGCGGACAGCTCAACAACTGGGGGCCGCATATCATTGATCATGCACTGCGTCTGCTGGATTCTCCGGTGGCGGAGCTTTGGAGTCACCTGGAGAACATCAACGGTCTCGGGGATGCGGAAGATATCGTCAAGGCAGTTTTCATCGGGGAAAACGGGCGGATGATTGATCTCGAAATCGGCGGCGGCGAAGCTCTTCCGGGGCCGGTCTATGCGGAATGCGGCGGCTGGGGCGTGACCGATCCGGCGGATGAACGGGCCGTTTCAAATATCCATGCCAAAGGTCTTTACGGAAACTGGCTCCGGATTGACGGCAGCGTTTCGCTTTACCGTTTCGGAAGCAGATACATGAAGAACGCTTCCGGAGAATACTTCATGGGGTACTGAAAATGACGGGACGACATTTTTTACTGCTCGGATTCATGCTTTCCTGCGCCGTTTCCGGAGGGAATCCGGTCAAAGAGTTCACCGATTCGCTTTTATGGAGCGAAGCGGTTCTGGAAAAACGCAATCTTCCATATCATACGTCGCCGGTGTGACATCATCTGGGCAATGCAATTCCGAAACTGAATTCCATGCCGGAAGGGAACGCAATGCGGGAACTGGAGACGTTTGAAAAATCTCTGCTTCAGGTTTCCATGCGCCATTTCGGTCAGCCTTACACGCCGAACATCGGCTGGAACTGGAAGGCGCGCAAGGAGGCGTATCTGCCGGAAATCGACCGCGTGTTTGCCGACTGGAAAAATTTTTCGGCGACTTTGGCGAAATACGGACTGAAGGTGAACACGGATTTTGAGAGGGGACGGATTCAAAAATTCCGTGAAAACCTGAAACGCATTCACGTCCTTCCGTCCGATCCGGAGTTCGACCAGGCGTTTATCTTCTATCAGGTGACCGTTGAAGAAAAATTCCGGATTTGTGCGCAGGTTCTTCTGTTTGAACAGGAACTTGCCGCATTGGAGCGTACCGCGGAGTTCCGGAATGCCAACGGAGGAGCTTTCCGGCTGCGCGGAACGGAGGCGTTGAAAAAGACTCTTCGGGAATGGCGGGAGAGCTGCGGCAGAGGGGATTATCTGCATTGTCTGAAAAAACTGGAACCGCGCGCGAAGATGCAGATCGCCGGATTGAAGAAACAGATGTTCGGAAAGTTTCCGGACATCCGTCCGGGGACAAGTTTTCTCAGTGTCGGTCAGTTCGGATTCGGCGGAAGCTGGCAGCCTCTTCTGAATTTCAACGCGAAAGATTCCGGATTTTACCTGGACCACAAAAACGAGTTCAAGCCGTATGAGGATTCCTCCGTCGACTGGGAGATTTGTTTCACTCCGGAGAGCATGAATCTCAAGCATACGGAGAGCGTAACCGGGTCGTGGACATTCGCGCAGCGCAAGGCTGTATACAACAGGTACGGAACAAAAGAGGAATGCCGCGTCGATGTTTTCTGGAGCTCTCTTGCTCCGGAAGTTCTTTATGATGCGCATTGTCCGTCAATGACGGTATCGGAACTTTCGGGCGGGATTCCGGCGGCTCTGGACGCTGTCGCCGGAGTTTTCAATGGCAAGACAAGAGTGTTCAAACGCGGAGATGCGGTTCCGGTTGACGCCCTTTCGGAAAAGTGGCTGCTGTTGCTTTGGCGTGAAAATCCGGCTCCGAAACTTCCGGTTCTCCTTTACTTTGAACACAAACCGCAGAAAATTTCATGGGACAGCGGATTCGCGTTCCGCCGCACGCCGGAGGTCGGGAAGTTCGCGGCGGGAACTCTTTACGGCGCGGTTCCGCAGAAGCCGTCATACGGAGAACAATGGAAGGAACTGCCGCAGAAAGAACTGGAACAATGCCGCCGGCTTGCGCGTCATCTCGCCCGGTTTCCGCTGGATATGGATGAGTTCTTCAGCTTTGAAAAATTCGGGAAAGTCAGAATCTGGAACCGTATCAGCAAAGCTGTGAAGCTTTCGACCGATGCCGCACCGTACATTCCGTTTCCGCCGATTTATACCATGACGGATACTATTCGTCCGGAGCAGACGCTTTCCTCTCCCTTGCTGAAGACCCGTTACGGATTTTACATGACGGTTGATGGAGATGTCCTGAGTTATGAACTTCCTGTTCCGGAACTTCAGATGCGGATTGCTTTGAAGCTGCTGAAGGGGGAGGAAAAGTATATCCGGCAGCTGAATGAGTGTTACCGGACCTTGATGAAAGAACCGTGGAAAACCGTTTACACACGGCAGATCAACCGCGCCCGCACGGCGGAGTGCCTTCCCGCATGGTGTCTGCTGGAACCCTCCTCACGGGCGGTTCTGACGGAGCCTCGGACGCCGTCTTTGACGGAGCTTGCGCTCAGCGGGGAAATGTCCTGTGCCGGACGCGACAGAAACCAGCGGGGATTGCATGCGGAATTTATGATTGATCCTCTCACGGGGCGTAGTGCGTTTCTTGGCGGCTGGCGCGGAAAGAATCAGGGCAATGAGGAGAATATCCGCGGCGACATGACCGCGTTGAATATGAACTACCTCAATGCCGCGTACAGCCTTGCCGTGACGGATCATGACTGGGGAACGGTCGAGCTTCATCGGGAGCGGATTCTCCAGCATTATTCTTCGGCGGATTTCAACCAGTGCTGCCATGTTCCCGGCGTCAACGCGCTGGCGTCCGGAATCATCGTGTACGGGGATATGTACGGAGACGGATATCACATGTTTCCCCTGATGTACCGTCTTGCGCTCGGTCTGAAAGACCGTGAACTTGCGGACCGGACGCGGTACCTTGCGGCGAAACAGAACGCCGTGACGATGAATCTCGTTTCGCCGAATGTCGTTGTGTACAACGCGCACCTCAAGAACATCACCGCGCCGGGGAACATGGAGTATTCCAAAGAGATTTCCGGAGGCCCCGCGTCTCTGGGAGCGGCGCTCGGACAGCTCGGAGTGAATTATGCGGGGGTTGTGACACGCCCGTGGCGTCCGTACGGGAAAATGTCATGGAATGCGCCGATGCAGACGAACGGATGCAATTTCCTGGATTATTTCAATCTGAGTCTGATCCGTTTTGCCCGGCGCGATGCGAATCTGTGGCTGGAAACCTTTATGAAGGCCATTCCCGAATGGGGAGAACCGGACTATCTGTATCTTCCCTGGCGCGGCGAACGCGCGGCGAATGCATGGAATCTGCTGAAGTATCTGGCATTGGCTTCGCATGATGCGGAAACGGTGCGGAAGTTTTACGATAAAGTTTTCCCGATGGATTATTCGCGGGAAGTTCCGCTGTGCGGTCTCTCCGTTCCGAAAGAAAAATGGGGAAACTATTATCAGAAGCTCTTCCTTGAACGGGAATGGGTGTTCCGCAGCAGTCTGATTCCGAAGATCGTGGCTCAGAACGACCCCATCTGGATTGCGGATTTCGTGCGGGCGCGTCTCATGAGCGGAACCTATGACAGGGAGAAGCATATCGCCCGCATCGGCATTGCCGCGGATGACCGGGACCGTCTGATTTTTGTATCGCTGGTCAAGCCGCTCTCGGTTCTCTGCAACGGAAAAGCGATTCCGTTCCGTCATGCGGAATGGAATATCTCGTGTTCACGGCAAAGCATCATGACGGTTTCTGCATGTGGGATACACGGGAAACGAATTTCAATATCATGAACACTCCGTACGGAAAAGATGTTCTCGGAATGCTTGCGGAAGAGTGCCATAAACGGAATTTTCCGCTGGTTCTCTACTATTCCTGCGTGGACTGGCACGAGCCGTCATATCCGAATATCGGCCGGCATCATGAAATCATGACGGATCCCGCGAAGCATGACATGAATCGCTATATGGAGTTTTTGAAACGTCAGATTCATGAACTTTGCACCCGTTACGGAACAATTCACGGATTCTGGTGGGATCAGAATGTTCCGGAATGGCAGGATGTTTCCGTAAATGCGATGATCCGGCAACTGCAGCCGCAGGCTGTGATCAACAATCGCGGATATGACAACTCCGGAGATTTTTCAACTCCGGAGCGCAACTATCAGACGCTTTCCGCAACTCCGTTCACCTCTCCGACGGAAGCCTGCGATTCGGTCGGCATGAACAGCTGGGGATACCGGAAGGAGGATGATTATTTTTCCGTTCTCAAGCTGGAACGGCAGATTGCCGCTTACCAGTCTCTCGGAGGAAATTTTCTTCTGAATGCCGGACCGAAACCGGACGGCAGATTCCCCGTTGAAGCGGTCCGCATTTTGAAAGGCATCGGGACATGGTACCGGAAGGTCCGTTCCGCTTTGACGGCGAGTCCCTGTGCGGAAGCTCCGTTCTTCTGTGATAAACTTGCCGTAACGGTCTCTGCAGACAGGAAAGAGCTTTATCTGATTCTGCTTGCACCGCCGGATGGCGAAGCGCTGACATTGAAGGGGCTCGGCGTGCTTCCGGAAAGTGCGGTCTGGCTCAATATAGATGAATCGCTTCCGGTTACGCTGGATCCGACTCCGTACATGCCGGACGGGGCGGTCTGGCTCCGGATTCGCAAACTTCCGGCGGAGCGCATGACCGGGGAAATCCCGGTGATCCGTCTTGAGTTTTCCGAACCGGTCCGCTTCGGTCCTTTGTTCACCGGAAACGGGGAAAATTCCGGCGCGGAAGAGAATTTCCCGGCTGTTGCGGTTCCCGTGCCGGACGGACCGGATTATCCGCATTTCTGTTCGGGATGCGGTCTGGAATGGAAACGCTCGCCGTTTATGACGATGCCTGCGCCGCGGCTTCCGTATTCCATGACGGACACTGGAATACACTGATCGCAGAACCCGTTTTAACTTATCCGTATTACCGCGAAATTATGAAACGCGCCGGAGTTGCGTTTTATGCTCCGGAAAATACAGCTGTTTATGCGGACAACCGCTTTTTCGCGGTCTTTTCACGCGAAAAAATGGAATTCCCCCTGCCTGCGGCCGTGGGCAAAGGAGATTTTGAATGCATTTCCGGCAAGGAAGTTCAAAACCAATATTTCATCCTGAAAATGGAAGCTCAGGACGCCCGCTTCTTTCTTCATGCATGAAAAATGCGGCTTGAGAGATTCCCGGCGAAAATGCCTCAAGCCGTCTTTTTTTGTGTTGTCAGGAGATGAGTTTCCGCATGATGTCCGGCTCGAAGCCGCGGCGTTCCGCGTACGGAAGCAGCTGGTCCTCCTGAACCTTGCCGACGGCGAAGTAGGAGGATTCCGCATTCGCCAGGACAAGTGCGCATACGGATGCCTGCGGAACCATCATGAATGAGTCCGTCAATGCGGTTCCAAGCTCCTTTTCCGCATTCAGCAGACCGAAAATCTCGCGCTTGAGCGAATGATCGGGAAGGGTTGGGTAGCCCGGAGCCGGACGGATCCCCGTATAGCGGTTGCGCAGAAGTTCGGCGACCGGAAGCGGCTTGCCCGTCTCGAATCCCCAGATTTCACGGCGCATCCGCAGGTGAATCACCTCCGCCGCGGCTTCCGCGACACGGTTCGCAACGGTCTTCAGCAGAATCGCGGAATAGTCGTCGCCCTCCGCCTTGAATGCCGCCGCGCGTTCCTCCGCCCCGAAAACGGAAACGGCGAACATGCCGACGTAATCATCCTTCTCCGCGACGAAATCCGCAAGCGCCAGATACTTCGATTTGGTGTTCTGCTGGCGCAGAGTCGGGAATTCAGCATCCTGAATGTAGATCGCATCGGTGTCCGCGCGGGCGGGGAAGACGCCGCAGATGCACTCCGCGCGGAGCGGAACGGCGGCAAGCAGATCCTTCGCTTCGCGGACGAGGTCGGCGGAGCAGCAGCCGCGCAGCGGCATATCCCACGAACGGACAAATCCGTCCCAGTCGATGTACTCTTCCAGGGCGGGAAGCGTGAGGGTGAACCGGTGCGTTCCGGGTTGTTCCGGCGCGCGCGCGGCGTGTCCGTGTTTCTCCGCTTTCGCGCGCGCTTCGGGGAAGGGGAGATATGCATCCTGTTTCTGTCCGACCGCATCGGTGAGCGCGGCGTATTCCTCTTTGAGACGTTCGAGGAAGGGTCCGCGTTTTTCGGGATTCATCAGATTCGCAACGACAGGGACCGATGCGGAGGCGTCGTGCGTGTAGATGACGGGAGCCGAGTAGAACGGCTGAATTTTGAGCGCAGTGTGGAGCTTGGAAGTCGCCGCACCTCCGAGAAGAACGGGAATTTTGAGCCCGCGCCGTTCGAGTTCGCCGACGACGTTCACCATCTCTTCAAGCGAGGGGGTGATGAGTCCGCTGAGCCCGATGACGTCGGCGTTGTTTTCAACTGCCGCATCGACAATCGTTTTTGCCGGGACCATGACGCCGAGGTCGACGACGGTGCAGTTGTTGCACTGGAGAACCACGGAGACGATGTTTTTGCCGATGTCGTGCACATCGCCCTTGACGGTCGCGATGACGACTTTGCAGGATTTTCCGCCTTCGCCGCTCTCTTTGAGCGCTTCGATTGCGGGCATGAGTTCGGCGACGGAGCGTTTCATCACGCGAGCGCTCTTCACCACCTGCGGGAGGAACATGCGGCCGGAGGAGAAGAGCTCTCCGACGCGTCCCATGCCGTCCATGAGGGGGCCTTCGACGATTTTCATCGGAGACGGATAGGTTTTGAGCGCCTCCGCCATGTCTTCGGCGACATAGGAGTCGTCACCCTTGACCAGCGAGCGCGCGATGCGTTCCGCGAGCGGTTCGGAACGCCACTGATCGGCCGCCGCGGTTTTTTTTGTTTCGGTTTTGAGCCCGGATGCGATTTCGATCATCTTTTCCGCCGCGCCGGGATCGGTGTTGAGCACGACGGCCTCCGCCGCTTTGCGCAGTTCCGGATCAAGGTCTTCGTAGACTCCAAGCTGGGCGGCGTTGACGATGCCCATGGTCATTCCGGCGTCGATCGCGTGCTTGAGGAACACCGTGTGGATGGCGCCGCGGACCGTGTCGTTGCCGCGGAAGGAGAACGAGACATTGCTGACTCCGCCGCTGATTCCGCAGAGCGGCATGTGCGTGTGAATGTAGCGTACCGCCTCAATGAAGTCGACTGCGTAGTTGTCGTGCTCCTTCATGCCGGTTGCGACGGCGAAAATATTCGGGTCGAACACGATGTCTTCGGGTGCAACGCCCGCCTGTTCGGTCAGAAGTCTGTAGGAGCGTTCGCAGACGTTGATTCTTCGTTCCAGCGTGTCCGCCTGTCCTTTTTCATCGAACGCCATGACGAGAATCGCCGCGCCGAGACGCCGGATTTCCCGCGCCTTTTCGAGAAACTTCTCTTCACCTTCCTTGAGGCTGATGGAATTGACGATGCTTTTGCCCTGAATGCAGCGGAGCGCGGTTTTGACGACTTCCCAGTCGGAGGAGTCGACCATGATCGGCACGCGGGAAATTTCCGGTTCGGAGGCGAGGTAGAGCAGAAAACGCTTCATCGCGGCGGGGGAATCGAGCATGGCGTCGTCCATGTTGATGTCGATGATTGACGCTCCGTTTTCGATCTGGTGGAGCGCAACGGACATTGCCGCGTGCATGTCATCCGCCTTGATGAGGTTCAGAAATTTGCGCGAGCCGGCGACGTTGGTCCGTTCTCCGACGTTGATGAAATTCTTGTCGGGCGACGCGATGAACGGATCGAGTCCGGAGAGCCGCAGGTACGGTTTGATCTGCGGCGGCACGCGCGGCGCGATTCCTTCCACGGCTTTCGCGATTGCGCCGATATGAGCGGGCGTGGTTCCGCAGCATCCGCCGACGATGTTCAGAAGCCCCTCTTCGGCGAATTCGCGGATGATCGCCGCCATCTGATCGGGCGTCTGTTCGTATTTGCCGAAAATGTCGGGCAGTCCGGCGTTCGGGTGTGCGCTGACGAGGCACGGCGCTTTTGCCGCGAGTTCGGCGAGGTGCGGGTGCATCTCCTCCGCGCCGAGAGCGCAGTTGAAGCCGACTGTGAGAAGCTCTTCGGTGTGAAGCATGGAGATGAGGAAGGCTTCCGCGCACTGTCCGGCGAGCATTCGGCCGCTGGCGTCGCTGAGCGTAGCCGAGAGCATGACGGGGATCCGGATGTTTCGGGTTCGCATGGCGTTGCCGATTGCGTAGACAGCCGCTTTTGCGTTGAGCGTATCAAAGATCGTTTCGACGAGCAGGATGTCGGCTCCTCCGTCGATCAGCGCTTCCGCCTGAACCTGATAGGTTGCGGCGAGTTCGTCGAAGGTGATGTTTCGCGCGGCGGGGTCGTCGACGGACGGGGACATGGAGGCTGTGCGTCCGGTCGGTCCCATGCTTCCCGCGACGAAACGGGGCTTTCCCGGAGTGCGCGCGGTCATGGCGTCGGCTGCTTCGCGTGCGACTTTGGCTCCGGCGAATGCGAGGTCATAGACGCGGTCTTCAAGTCCGTAATCCGCCTGTGAGACGGCGTTTGAGTTGAAGGTGTTTGTTTCGATGATGTCCGCGCCGGCTTCGAGATATGCGTTGTGGACGGCCTTGACGGCATCGGGGCGGGTGATGCAGAGCACATCGTTGTCGCCCATGAGCGGTTTCGGATGATTTGCAAAGGGCCCTGCATTGAAATCGGATTCCTTCAGACCCTGCGCCTGAAGCATGGTTCCCATGGCGCCGTCGAGCACAAGAATGCGTTTCTGAAGCTGAGACTTCAGAAACTCAATTTTTTTTGACATATCTTCACCTTTTCATTTTAAAATGCGCGGAACGCTACTATATTCCCTGATAGACACTTTTTCAAGGAAAAAAGGAGGATTTTATGTCGGATTTAGCGATGGAAACATGGAACGGGCTTCCCGTTCTGAAAATTAAAAACAATGCTGCGGAGGCGATGATTGCCCTTCTCGGAGCGCATGTGCTCTCGTACAAACCTGCCGGCGGGCGCGAGCTTCTCTGGCTTTCGAAAGAGACCTGGCACGAGAACGGCAAGCCGATTCGCGGCGGAATCCCGGTCTGCTGGCCGTGGTTCGGAAAGGCGCAGCAGCCTCCGCACGGCGTCGCCCGCATTACCGAATGGACCCTCAAGGGCAGCGTTTCCGATGCGGACAAGACAACTGTTGAGTTCGAAGCGTTTGCGTATGAAAACCTGATCGCGGAGATGAAAATCACGGTCGGCAGGACCCTGACGCTTGAGCTGACGACAACAAATCTCGGCAAGGAGGAGTTCCGTCTGACGAACGCCCTGCACAGTTATTTTGCGGTTTCCGAGATTTCCGATATTGCAGTCTCCGGACTTGAAGGCGCGGAGTTTCTTGATACGCTGAACGGAACGCGTCACATTCAGGAAGGCGCAATCCGTTTCAACGCCGAAACCGACCGCATCTACGACAGCACGCAGGCAGAATGCGTGATCGCCGATCCGAAGTTCGCAAAGAAAATCTGCGTTGCGAAGGGCGGCTCCAGCTCAACCGTTGTCTGGAATCCCTGGATCGCCAAGTCGCACGACATGCCCGATTTCGGCGACGACGAGTTTCACGGAATGGTCTGCGTTGAAACCGCAAACTGCGGCAACGACTTTCAGATTCTCAAGCCCGGCGAGAGGCACACGCTGAAAGCCGTCATCGGCCTGAAATAAGAGATTGCGGTCCGGGGAGATTCCTGCTCCCCGGATTGCTTTAAACGAGTTTTCTCGTTCTCCATCCGTATCCCATGACGACAAGGAAACAGATGAGCGGGAGAATGAACGAAACGTTTTCCGCCGGCAGTCCGCAAACACGTTCCAGATCAATGATTGCCGCCTGAAGCGGAGGCAGAACCGAACCTCCGAGAATAGCCATGATGAGTCCCGCCGCTCCGAATTTCGCATCATCGCCCATGCCTTCGAGCGCGATTCCGTAAATGGTCGGGAACATCAGCGACATGCACGCCGAAACAGCCACAAGACAGCAGAGTCCGCGGATGTCCTGAAATCCGATGACTCCGAGTGTGAAGATTCCGCCGAGCGCTGCAAGAACGGTCAGCAGCATCCCCGGTTTGAAATAACGCAGCAGGAATGTGCAGATGAAGCGGCTGGCGCAGAAAAGGATCATTGCGGCGATGTTGTATTCCTGCGACAGGACTTCCGCGGCTTTCTCCTCCATTCCCCGCGCAACGAAAATGCGGGTCCCGTATTGAATGATGAATGTCCAGCACATGATCTGCGCTCCCATGTAAAAGAACTGCGCAATCACGCCTTCGCGATATTTCCGCATGGAGAAAATCCGCTTCAGGGTCGGCAGAAAATCAACTTTGTGCGTCTGATCCTGGCGGTGCGGCATCTTCGCGGCGAGAATGACCGCAAAGAGTATGAAAATGACGATTCCGATCAGCAGATAGGGCGCAATAAGCGTGCTCAGTTCGGACTCTTTGAGCGCCTCGAATTCGGCGTCCGGAAGCTTTGCCCGTTCCGCGGTTCCCATGGGATTGAGGCGGGCCTGAATGAAGTGCATCGCCACATACATTCCGCAGAGCGAACCGAGCGGATTGAACGCCTGGGCGAGATTGAGTCTTCGTGTGGAAGTCTCTTCCGGTCCCATGGAGAGAATATACGGATTCGCGCTCGTTTCAAGAAAGGAGAGACCGCAGGTGAGAATGAAGTAGGCGAGCAGGAACGCGTAATAGTTTCCGGTCAGTTTCGCGGGGAAGAACGCGAGCGCTCCGAACGCGTAAAGCCCGAGTCCGCAGAGAATTCCGGCCTTGTAGGAATATTTCCGGATGAACATCGCCGCCGGGAAGGCCATCGCGAAATAGCCGCCGTAGAAAGCGACCTGCACGAGTGTGCCGTCGGAGACGCTCATCCGGAAGATTTTTGAAAACGCCTTGACCATTGGGTTGGTGATGTCGTTCGCGAATCCCCAGAACGCAAAACAGAGAGTGATGAGAGCGAAAGGCAGAACGAAACTTCTGCCTCCATCATGCAGCAGCGGTGTCTTTTTCATAAGATTTCCCCCTTTATGTTAAATGAAACGCCTGCTTGATTCCAGAAATGATCATTTCGAGCGCCATGGTTGTAAGGAGCAGCCCCATGAGGGATTCCATGGCCGCGAGAACCTTTGTTCCGAGAAATTTTCCCGCATACCGCCCGGAGAGCAGGATCAGAGTGCAGATGCTCCATGCGCAGATGAGCGCGAGGGCTTCGGCGAAGAGCGATCCGCTTTTTCCTCCGAGCAGAATAGCCGTCGACATGGAGCCCGGACCCGCAAACAGCGGAATCGCGAGCGGCACGATGAACGGTTCATGCGCCGGATTGTTTTGTCTCTGCATCTGCTCGGCGGGCGTCGAGAAGATAAGCTTGATTGCGATGAGGAAGAGAATGATTCCACCTGAAAGCTCGAGCGACGCTTTTGAGATGTGGAAGAATTCGAGTATTTTTCCTCCGCAGAAGAAGAACAGCAGCAGAACTCCGAGAGCGATCAGCGATTCTCTGAGAACAACGGCGCCGTACCGTTTCGGCGGCAGGTTTTCCAAAGTCGTTATGAATACCGGCAGGTTTCCGAGCGGATCCATGACGAGGAAAAAAAGAATCAGGATCGAGGAAAAGGTTTCCATGCAGCCTCCTTTATGTTTGCGGACAAGTTAGCATCGTTTCCGCGAAAAGTCAAGGAGGGGATGGAAAAACACTCAAAACGATGTTTCCGCAAGAGAAAACTGAAAAGGTTCCCGTATGTTTTGCTGTACTTGCCCGGGCAGGTGCAGTTCAGCGGAACAGCCGTCCGGTATTTGAATGTGTCCGCGAATTCCGCCGCGGGTGCGTTCCCATGCGATGCGCAGTTCTCCGTATGGCGTGTTATGCGTCATACGGACATGGTTCAGCTGCGGAATAAAACATGGCTTAACCGTGAAACGGCGGAATCCGGGGGCGTCGAAGGCGGGGGCTGCGCCGGCGGGATACCGGAACATCCAGGCGGAAATGTCGCCGAACATGATGTGGTTTTGTGAATACATTCCGTTCCAGTGTTCCCACAGCGTCGTCGCTCCGGATTTTACCCAGAATCCCCACCCCGGGAACTCCGGCTGAGTGATGAGTTCGAATGCCGTTTCCGCATAGCCGTATTCAGCAAGAACGCGGGGTACGAATTTGGCGCCGAGAATGCCGAAATCGATTCTGCCGCCGTTCGCCTCCACTGTTTCCGCAAGTCTTTGGGCGGTCAGTGCATGATCCTGTTCCGCGAGACCGAAATAGAGAGGCGTTGCGAGCGACGTCATGCAGCCGTCCGCGTAAATGCCGTTTCCCTTGTAGAATTTCCGGTTGAAACTCTGCCGGATTGCTTCTGCGAGTGCCGCATAATGGCGTGCGTCGTCGAGTTTGCCGAAGAGTCCGGCGAACTTTGCAAGCCGGAGGGTGTCCTGATAAAAGAATCCGCTTGATGTCAGTTCCGCCGGAGCGGTGCGCAGCATGTCCGGATGACACCAGTCGCCGAGTCCGAAGCCGACAAGATTCTCGTTTGCCTGCATTTCGCAATAGGAGATATAGCGTTTCATGTTGCCGTAGAGTTCGCGTGCCGGTTCCGCGTCGCCGTAAAAAAGATAGAGCTGCCAGACTCCCTCGAAAAGCATGCTGTCCCATGCCGGACCGTTCGCTTTGTTGTATCCCCATCCTCCGGTTGGCGCGATGCCGGGCAATTGACCGTTGGGACGCTGCGCATCCGCGAGAATCCGGAGGAAATGAAGATATCCGGATTTGGAATTGAAATTCCACAACCCCGTTTCGCATGCAAGCTGCGCATCGCCGGTCCAGCCGTTTTTTTCACGGTGCGGGCAATCCGTCGGAATGCCGGTGAAATTGCAGAGATAGGTCTGCCGGGTGATCTGCTGAAGCCTGTTCAATGTCTCATCGGAGGATTGAAAGCTTCCGGCGGAAGGAAAATCGTTATGGATGAACTGCGCTTTGATGGAGGCAATCTGCGGTTTGTTTCCGGAGGGGAAATCAAATTGGACACGCGCATAACGGAAACCGTGGTAGGTGAAATGAGGATGAAACGTTTCAAGCCCTTCGCCTTTCAAGGTGTAGATGTCCATCTGAAATCCGTCTTTTTTGATGCAGGCGCTGTTCAATTCCTGACAGATGTTTCCGTTCGGATAGACCTGTTCCGCATGTTCAAGAATCACCCGGTCGCCGGCGGAGCCTCTGACCTGAATTTCGCACCATCCGGTGAGATTGGTTCCGAAGTCGTACACTGTCTGATGCGCGAAGATGAAGGTCTCTTTCACGGGCTGATACTCCTTCATGATTCTGCATGGAAGTTCATCCTCTTCGCAGAGCAGTCCGCCCGGCGGGGGGCATTGAACGGCGTTTTGCCATGCGGAATCATCAAAATCCGCATCGGCGAATCCGGGGATTTCCAGACGCGCGTCATAATGTTCCCCGTTCCGCAGAGCGTCAAAGGTGACAGGGCTGTCATGGAATTTCCAGGAGGAATCGGATTTCGCCGCGAGCTGACCGTCGATGAAAATGTCGCAGATCAGCTTCGGCCAGTCTCTCCACGGAGCTTTGTCAAAACTCCAGACCTCGGCTGTATGGCAGTTGTACCAACCGTTGCCGAGGAGAACTGCAACAGCGTTTTTTCCCGGCTTCAGAAGCCCGGTTACATCATAGTCGATATAGGAAACGCGCTTGTCATACTGTGTGACGGCCGGCGCAAGAACCCGGTCGTCGGCCTTTTTTCCGTTGACATAGAGTTCGTGCCAGCCGAGTCCGCAGAGAGAGACTGTGGCTTTGCGGGGATTTGACGAACAGGTGAATGTCTTGCGCAGATAAGGCGCTCTGCCGACTTCGGGTGAAGGCGTCAGCATAGTCTTTCCGGTGTTGATCCAGACTCCGTTCCACTTTTTCATATTCATCAAATCCCCGTTGCGTTACTTGAAGAGCTGCACGTTTTCATGAATCTCTTCGGGAGCGAATCTTGAATCGATTTCGTTGCCATCGAACTTCAAGCGGCAGTTCTGGAGAATCCGGCATCTGCCGCGGGGACCGTCCGCCTTGACTCTGTTGTTCAGAATTTGAACATCATCGACTCCTCGGAGCCAGAAAAGGGGCTGTCCGGCGTCCGGAGCATAACGCATGAACTCAATCGTGTTGTCTTCAGCGAAGAAATGCGCTGCCCAGGTGGAACGGTCCTGCGGATTGTAACGGGTGTCCGCCATGTTGAAGAGGCGAGCGTCGAGCGTTCTGATCCGGTTGTTTTTGTAGGTGATGTAACGCGGATAATAGCTTTCGCCCCACCAGCTGATGAAGTCGTTCCATGCCGCACCGCGGAGGAAGGAGAAGAGGGGGTGAATGTTATGAAACTCATTTCCGACGGCGAGACTTGCGGAACCGATGTGGAGCACGCGGGAGAATCCGTCTGCAAAACGGTTGTTTGCGAAGACCTGGCCTGGCGATTCAAAATCGGGGAAATGCACCATGTCGAATTTCTGTTTTTTGTATGCGCGGAGAACATGGATTCCGTTGATGTCGAGGAAGGGGAGAGTGGTGACGAGCTGTTCCGGCGCCCGGTCGAGCTCAACGCGCAGAAGCGTGATTTCCGTTTCCGGTGCAGTGATTGTTTTTACATTTCCCGGACGCGAATTCTTTACGTCGACGTAAAGCGGTCCCTGCTTTTTCTGAACTTTTTTGACGGAGCGCACGTAATAGCGTTCATTTGTGTAGAATACTCCTTTGCTGTGGCGGATCACATCCAGACGCTTGAGGTGCGCCAGCATATCGGCGGAAAGTTCATCCGGAAGATAGATGATGTTGTTTTCCTGCATGACAACCGGTTTGACGAAGCTGAAGATGTTGATGAAGTCATCACCGTGATTCCGGAAATCGCAGTCGGCGACATAGCCGCCGAGAGAACTTCCGAGACCGATGAAGGCGTCGGCTCCCGTTGCAATTGCGACTTTTGCGTTTTCCGGCGCTTTCGTTTTGAAGTTGACGACAAAGGTCGCGGAACTGTTTCTCTGACTGATTGTTATTCCGGAGGCGGAATCAAGGGAGATGTTTTCAAGACGGCAGCGGGCGGAATCATGCAATTCGAAGACTGCCCGGTGGTCGCGGGCAAAATAGATGAGACGCTGCCCGGTCATGGTCCGCCTGGTTTTCTCCAGGTCGAATTTGCCGGGAAATTCAAAAACATAGGTGTTTCCGCTTTTCTGTGTGACACGGATATTCCAGAAGGGAGGAAGACTTCCGGCGACGCCGTAGTATTTGGGGGTGTTTCCGTTCATTTCTCCGGAGCAGAAGCGGATCAGACCTTTGCCGTCGCTCTGTTTGAACATCGGATCGAGCGGACTGATGCAGCCGTCGTCGATTTTTGCCTCAATCCGGTTCGGCGCTTGAATATCTGTGATGAGGCCTGTCGTGTAAAATGTTTTTGCACTGGTTTTGTGAAATCCGGAAATGCGGACATTGTCGCATTCGTTCAGACGGAACAGCGGACCGCGGGCGGTTTCGGTGATGAGCACCGTTCCTTTTTCTCCGCCGATGAAAACGTTTTTGTATCGTTTCAGGTCAAAGACGCAGAGCTTCGGATCCCCGGGAAGCGCCTTGAGAAAATAGCGTCCGGCAGGAATGAAGACCCGGCGGATTTTTCCTGTATTCGCCGTTTCGAGAGCTTTGCGGATTGCGGGGGCGTCATCGGAGACCCCATCGCCTTTAGCTCCGAAGTCCCGGACGTTTAACGCCTCCTTGAAATCGGCGGGATACGGCATGGCGGAGAAGACAGAACATTCTTTTTCCATGCGTGAGAGCAGAGTCTCCCAGTCGGAAAGCGTCGTCGGCAGGCGTTTCTGTTCGTAGGTGAAATCGAAGTTTGCGGCTTTTTCAAAGCTCTTGAAGATTTCCTGCTGGCAGGTGACCCATTTTGCAAAATCGGGATCTCTCCGCCGGAGCTTTTCCGTGGAGCTCTGAAGAGCTTCCGCGCGCTGACTCAGGGCTTCAACATTTTTATCAAAAGCCGCTTTGTCCATTCCGCAGAGACTGGCGTATGCCGCAAGCCCGGTTGCCAGAATCAATTGAAGTTTGTTCATCCTGAATGTCCTTTCTATTAGAATGTGTCGATGATATATTCAAGTTTGTGGTCGTAATACTGATAGCCCGCGGCTTTTCCGGCGCTTTCCACATGACCGTCGCTGTGCAGAAAGTTCCCGCGTCTGCTGTGGCGCAATGCCATATAGGTCGCGGGGCCCCAGCCGGTTCCGTTCCGTCCGCCGCGCAAAACATAAGATTGCTGATTCGGATGATTCAGATCCGGCATGCTTTCCCCTAGAAGGTAAATTTTGTGGTTTTTCAGCCGTTCAAATCTGGGAACGTCAGCAAGTTTGAAAAATTCTGTTTCCGGCTCTGTTTTGAAATGATTCCAGTTCATGTTTCCTGCGTAGGTATAGGCTCGGCGGTTTATGCTGTTTGCAAGACCGATTCCTCCTTCATGAACTTGCGCCGAAGGACAGACTGCTGTCGAAAAGTTTTCGATATAACGTTTCATGTAATTGTCGGAGGCCAGTCCGCTTACCCATGGATTGATCGGTCCGCTGTAAATAGGATCGTGCCAATATGCAGGCTGACCGGTAATCCTGCTGTCGGCTTTGGTGTTGAATATGATACACCAGCCGTCGTTGTCGTTTGAGTAAAAATTGAATCCGAGACCGTTCTGTTTGAGATTGTTGATGCAGGTGACTCCCTGTGCCTTTTTGCGGGCCGCGTTCAGCGCCGGAAGAAGCATTCCTGCAAGTATTGCAATAATTGCAATTACGACCAGGAGCTCTATGAGCGTGAACATTCCGAGTTTCCGTTTCAGGCGGAGAGGACGGTGGATGAAATGCTTTGCGGCAGGTGAGTTTGTTTTCATGGCGTTGTTGACCTTTCGTTTATTTTTCATCTGTTAAAATTTTGAAATGAATTTCTGCTTGTTTTCAAAACAAGACGCGTTTCCCGGAAGTCCCATAATGGCAAACTTCCGCCTCCGTTCATGTCGCCGGTGATTCAGGTTCATGCTTTTTCCTCCTTGGATATTTTTTTGTCCTGCACAATCAATTCCGGTTCGATCAGATTGTTCTCCTGAACAGGTTTTCCGCACCGGACTGCCTCGAGAGCTTCGATGCTCCGGGAAAGAAGGGTTTCCTGATTGAACGCAACATAGTCCACATTTTTTTGAAAAGCGTGAATCGTCGGGATGTTGCAATGACTGACCACATGAACGTCTTCTCCCGGCTTCAGTCCCAGGCGTTTCAGTTCCGCAAGGATGGACGGAAGGAGATTTTCATTCAGTACGATGAGACCGTCCGGAACATCCGGCGCGCTCTGTCTGTACAGCAGTGCGATGAGGCGTCCTCCCCACGAATGTTGAGAGGAAAGCTGAAACACTCCCTGAATCCACTCCGGGCAGCTCTGTAAATCGGAAGCCAGTACTGTTTTTTCGATGGACTCTATCACTCGCTGATCGGTCGTTGCAATCATGATGAGCGCCGCTTTGCGCGCATGATGCTGTTTGAGCCGTTCGAGTGCAAGTTTTGTCATGGAAACCCAGTCGAGGAAAAATCTGATTCCATGAACATGTGTTTTGAGTTTTGTATATACTGCGATCGGGTGGGGGCGAAGGCCGTCCAGCAGTTCGTTGTCAAGCGACCGGGGAATGATTGCTCCGGCAAGCAGTCCGTTCTTCAAATCTTCTTTCAGACGCAGGTATTCCGGCTGGTGCGCGCCGGATTCGCGGATCGTGTAGTAGGAAAAAGAATACTCCGGATGCTTTTCATGATAAAGTTCGACCGCGTTTTCGATCGCGCTCCACAGCGTGTCGTCCTTGATCTCCATGCGCACTTCGGACGGCTGGACCACAAGAGCATAGCGGAAGCGGTTCGGCGGAGTCGCTGAAAGGAAAATGCCTTTAGAGCCGCGCGAGACAAGGAATCCTTCCTCCGCCAGCTGGTTGATCGCCCGCTGAACGGTCATGTTGCTTGCGTCGTAATGCTCCAGCAGAAGATGACGGCGCGGAAGCGTGCCGCCTACGGCGAATTCGCCGCCGATGATTCTCCTCCGCAAATCCTGTATAATCTCTTCCGTCCGCATGAAAAACGTTTCCTTTGGTTGAATTTTCTATTATATTATACTATAAAAGTAGAAAAATGTCAAGAGGGGAAGCGAAACTTTTTTTGAAAAAAAACGGGATTTCAGCGCAGAAAGGTGAGAATCTCTTCGAGAGGGAGGCGTCCCGTGTGGTCGCGCAGTTCCGCCGGGTAGCCGACGGAGAGGAAGGAGACGGGGGTGACGTCGAACGGCAGATCCAGAATTTTTTTTGCGCGTGCGGCTTTGATCCAGCCGACCCAGCAGGTGCCGAGTCCGCGCTCCTCCGCCGCGAGGACAAAGTGTTCGCCCGCAATGCCGAGGTCGATGTATTCATAATGGATTCCGGAAAGAAGCGGGGCGAGAAAATGTGTCGCCAGTTTCTTTTTCATGCAGAGGACCATGATGACGGGGGCCTGTTCCAGCCACGGCATTTTGATTCCGGGAAGGAGGGCCTCTTCGCAGAGCTGTTTCCGCAAGTCCGGCGCGGAGACCGCGTAGAATCTCCACGGCTGTTTGTTGCAGGCGGAGGGGGCGAGGCGCGCGGCTTCCACGCATTCGCGGATGAGATTGTCTGGGACCGGATCGGGTCTGTAGGCGCGGCAGCTCCGGCGTTCGCGGATGGCGGTTTCGAGTTCCATTTCAGCGTTCCTCCTCTTTCCGTCCGGCAAAATAGAAGCCGTTGGAAGTGTGTCCGTTCATGGTTTGATAGACCACCTCTTCGCTCTCCAGCTCGCGGAAGGCGGAAAGGAGTTTGCGGATATGGCCGCGGTCATGGTGACGCAGAACCGCGCCTTCGGGGAGTTCGAAAATGCCGTAAGTTCCGTAGACCTGTTCCCATGCCGCATAGCGTTTGCGGTTGCGGAGGTCGGTGTTCAGCAGAAAGTCATTGACGTAGAGCAGACCGCCAGGTTTGAGGACGCGCCGGATCTCCGCAATCAGCGCTTTCTGATCGCGGTCGGCGACGATGCAGGTGAGGACGGCGCAGAGCAGGACGGCGTCGAGCGAGGCGTCCGGAAAATCAATGTTTTCACTCTCCATGACGCGGAGGTCGAGATACGGGAACTGGCGTTTGCCGCGTGCGATCAGCTTTTCCGAAAAGTCGATTCCGCAGAGGTTGCGGAAACCGAGCGCGTGGAGTTCGCTGAGGACGCGTCCGTAGCCGCAGCCGACGTCGAGAATCGCGGCGTCGCGGTTGACGTAACGGCAGAAGACGGCGGACTGCATCGGCGTTGTGAACTCTTTCGTGTCCGCAACGCTGTTCCAGTATTCCTTCTGAGTGCTCATTCTTCCGCCTTCTCTCCGAGTCCGCGGATTTTGACGCCCGCTTCCTGAAGGATTGCGCGCGCGGTGGAGTCGATGGAATAGCGTTCGCGGTAGACCACTTCGCGGATGCCCGCGTTGATGATCATTTTCGCGCAGAGCAGGCAGGGGCTGTAGGTGGTATAGAGCGTGGAATCTTTGACGCAGATTCCGTGGTATGCGGCCTGGACGATGGCGTTTTCCTCGCCGTGCGAGCAGAGGCATTCGGTCAGGTTCGTTCCGGACGGCGCATGGGAGGCGCAGCGGGGGCAGCCGCCCTCATCGCAGTTGCGGATTCCGCGCGGTGTTCCGTTGTAGCCGGTCGAAATGATGCGTTTATCCTTGACAATCACTGCGGCGACGTGCCGGCGCGAGCAGTTGCTGCGCAGAGCGACGACGCGCGCGATTTCCATGAAATATTCATCCCAGTCGGGACGCTTGTGTACCGGTTCGCTCATATTCAGTTCCTTTCTTCAGAACAGATCCATCTGTTCGATTCCCCAGTTTTCGTCCTCGGGGTTGGGGACGGGACGGATCGGCTCTTTGGGTTCGGGATTGTTGATTTTGCCGTCTTCGACCACGCCTTCCGCCGGATCTTTGGGCTGTTCCGGAGACTCCTTCGGGAGTTCGTCGGCGGGAATCAGATTCGGTTCATCGGATTCCTCGGTGCCGTCGAGATACTGCACAAAGGTGATTTTCTGGAGTTTGCGCGGGAAGAGCGGCGCACCGCCCGCTTTGGGCGAACGGAGCGGAGCCTTGGAAAGGTCAACGGTCTGCACCTGGCGCGCCTTGACCGGGGTGTCGATGCGGCATTCGTAGATCGCTTTCGGACGCGGCGTGATGAGTTCCAGGCGGCAGCCTTCCGGGCAGATGCGGTACTCCTTGTCCTTGATGAACTGGGAGATGACGCAGCGCTTGTAGTAAACTTTGCCCGTCTTGAGGTCGGAGTAGACGATGCCGAATTCGGTGTTCTTGTCGTATTTGCGGAACTCGTAAAGTTTGTCGATGAAAATCTTGTCGGGGATGTCGATGATTTTGTAGACGCCTTTCCGTTCGATGCAGAGCAGGTGGTCGAATTCATTGCAGAGCACAATGTCATCGCTCTTGACTACGGTTCCTACGTAGCAGTTCTTGCGGTCCCAGCCGACGCGGATGTTGTTGAGCGCGATGGCTTTTGCGTCGATCTTGTCGAATCCGTCGAGTCTGATTTCGGTGCGGCGCGGGAAGTTTTCCCCGTACTTTTCGAGCAGTTCCTGGAGTTTGCGGATTGCGTACTTCTTGAGCTGCTTGAGATTTTTCTGCGCCTCGGTGAGAAGCGCGTTGAGCTCGGCTGTTTCCTTGCGGTTCTGTTCGATATCGAACAGCGAGATGCGGCGGATGGGAATGGCGAGCAGTTTTTCAAGCTCGGAATCGGGAATGACGCCATCTGCGAGCTGATCGAGACGCTTCTGCGCCTCCTTGTCGTTTGCGGCGAATCCGCGGATGCGCACGCTCTCTTCGAGCTGCTGGACGATCGGGAACCATTCATCACGGAACTTGTCGAGTCCCTTGCGGACTTCGGAGGCGATTTTCTCCTGGGTCTTGCAGGTTTCGATGCGCTTGTAAATCCGCTCTTCCACAAAAATCCGGGCGAGGGTGCGGAAGAGAATTTTGTCGAGATATTTTCCGATTTCGATGTTGAGTTCGGCGCGCAGATACTCCAGCAGTTTTTCCGTGTTGCGGCGCAGAACGTCGGAAACGGTCATGCGGACCGGACGGTTGTTGCGGATGACCATCATGTTCAGCGAGAGGCTGATGGAGCAGTCTGTGTATTTGTAGAGCGCCTGAATTGCGCGCTGCGGATCGTAGCCGCGCTGCGGGACGATTTCGATGCAGACCTCTTCCGCCGAAAGGTCGTGGATCGATGCAATTTTGATTTTGCTCTTGTTGATGGCGCGGTCGATGGATTCCAGCAGTTTCTGCGTATTGGTCAGCGCGGGAATTTCGCGGATGATGAGGTTGCGTCCCTCGATGTCGATGCGCGCGCGGAGCGTGATTTTGCCGTTGCCGTCCTCGTATTCGGAGGCGTCCATGATGCCGCCCTGGAGAAAGTCGGGGAAGAGCTGGAACGGTTCATCGCGCAGAACGGAAATCTGGGCGTTGAGCAGTTCGTTGAAGTTGTGCGGCATGATGTCGGTGCGCGTTCCCGGAGCGAGGCCCGATGCGCCCATGAGCAGGAGCGAGGGAATCTTGATGGGGAGGCGGACCGGCTCCTTGTTGCGGGAGTCGTAGGAATCGACGAGTTCGGTGATGTCGTCGTTGAACAGCACGTCGCGCCCGAGCTGGGAGAGCCGCGCTTCAATGTAACGGGACGCCGCGGCGCAGTCGCCGGTGACGATGCTGCCGAAGTTTCCCTGTTTCTCGATGAAGAGTTCCTTGTTCGCAAGATAGACGAGCGCATCGCCGATGGAGGCGTCGCCGTGGGGATGGAACTTCATGGTTCCGCCGACGATGTTTGCGACTTTGTGGAAGGAGCCGTCGTCGACGCGGTGCATTTCCCAGAGAATACGTCGCTGCACGGGCTTGAGTCCGTCGTCGACGTCCGGAATTGCACGGTCCTTGATGACGTACGATGCGTACTCGATGTAGTTGGTGTTCATCATCCGGCGGAGCAGTTCGTTTGCTCCGGAGGAGTGCGCCGCGACGGCGGGAAGATCTTCCTCTTCTTCGTCGGTTCCGGTATCTGCGGCGGCGGATTCGGCCGCCTTCGGCTCTTCGGGAACGGGGGGATTGACAGGCTGTTCCGGTGCGCCGCCGTTCTGTTCAGTTTTTTTCTTTGCCATTTGTTACACCAGATTGTTTTGAATGAATTCCCAGCGTTCCGGGGTGTTGTCGCCCATGTAGAAACGCAGCATCTCATTGATGCCTTTTGTCTGATCGATCGTTACGGGTTCCAGACGGATATTTTCATCGATGAACTGCCGGAACTCTTTCGGGGAGATTTCTCCGAGACCTTTGAATCGGGTGATTTCCGCGTTTTTGCCGATCAGCGCGGCTTTTTCGTCGCGCTCCTCTTCGGAGTAGCAGTAGTAAGTTTTTTCGTTCGCCTTCTCCTCCGGTGCGGCGCTGTCGTCGGACTTTCCCTTTTTCGTTGTTTTGCGCGCGGGCTTTTTGTCATCCTTCTTTCCCTTCGGGCGGACGCGGAAGAGCGGAGTTTCAAGGATGTAGAGATGACCCGTCTGAACGAGCTGTTCAAAGTAGGAGAGAAAGAAGGTTATCAGCAGGTTCCGGATGTGCAGCCCATCCACGTCGGCATCGGTTGCAATGACGACTTTGTTGTAGCGGAGATTCGCGATATCCTCTTCAATATTCAGCGTGCGCATGATGCAGAAGAGCTCTTCGACGGTGTAGATTGTTTCAAGCTTTTTGCCGAAGCAGTTGAACGGTTTGCCTTTGAGAGAGAAAACCGCCTGCGTGTTCGGGTCGCGGCTCTGAACCATGGAACCTCCTGCGGAGTCACCCTCGGTGAGGAAGATCATGGTTTCGTCGCCGTGTCCGGAGCGGTCGCCGAAATGGTGTTTGCAGTCGCGCAGTTTGCTGTTGCGGACGTTGAGTTTCTTTTCAAATTCCTTGCCTTTTTTCTTTACCGCCTGAACTTCTTTGCGGACTTCTTCGTTTTTGCAGATTTTCGCGATCAGAAGTTCCGCCTGGTCTGTGTGGCGGTAGAGATAGTCTTCAACCGCTTTTTTGACGGCGGGGACGATCCAGCTTTTCACATCGGTGTTGCCGAGTTTGTTCTTTGTCTGCGACTCGAAAACGGGTTCCTGAAGCTTGATTGCGATGGAGCCGACGATTCCGCCGCGCAGGTCTTTGGCGTCGTAGTCTTTCCCGGAGTACTGATTGACGGCGCGGAGCAGAGCCTCCTTGAATGCGGATTCGTGCGTTCCGCCGTCGTTGGTGTACTGCCCGTTGACGAATGAAAAGTAGGTTTCCCCGAAGTCGGGAACATGGGTGAATGCAAACTCGAGCGTCTTGTCCTTGTAATGAATGATGTCATAGAGCTTTTCTTCTTCCACTCGGTTGCTGATGAGATCTTCAAGACCGTTTTTGGAATAGAAGCGCTCGGCTCCGTTGAGATAAAGGGAGAGCCCGCTGTTGAGGTAGGCATACATCCAGAGACGTTTTTTGACGAATTCGGGATTGATATGATACTTCGGGAAGATCTGCGCATCGGGAACAAATTCGATGAGGGTTCCGTTGCGCTCGGTGGTGTCGCCTTCCTCTTCCTTGATGAGTTTTCCGTGTTCGAATTCGGCGCGTTTGAATTTGCCTTCGCGGAATGCGGTTGCGATGAAGCGTTCGGAGAGGGCGTTGACCGCCTTTGTGCCGACGCCGTTCAGACCGACGGAGAACTGGAAGACATCGCTGTTGTATTTTGCGCCCGTGTTGATCTGGGAAACGCAGTCCACAAGTTTCTCCAGCGGAATGCCGCGTCCGTAGTCGCGGATTTTGACGTAGTTGTCGCGCAGGGTGACGTCGATGCGGCGTCCGCAGCCCATGATGAATTCGTCGACGGAGTTGTCGATAACCTCTTTGATGAGGACGTATACGCCGTCGTTTTCGTATGTGCCGTCTCCGAGTTTTCCGATATACATTCCGGGCCGGTGACGGATGTGTTCGAGCGAGCTTAGAGTCTTGATCGCATTTGCGTCATAAGCGACTTTCGTGGGAACGGGAGCGCTTATGTTGTCGAGTTCGTCATCCATGGTTGGTCCTTCTTTCTGCTGATTGGCGGCGCAACGGTATAAGCGGTTTTTCCGCGCCGCGGATTGAAAAATATATATCGTCGAAACGGTTTTTCAAGTCGGATTTCAAAAAATATGGCGGAGCCCGAGGTCGCTGATGAATCCTTTTCCGGTTCCCGCCTGCGCGAGGATTTCGACTTTGCCGAACTTCTCGATCATCTTGAGATTGTCGCGGATGAGAATGCCGGGTTCATCGGGAACGCGGTTGACGATGACTCCGCGCACTTCGACGTCGCGTCTGCGCAGCTCGTTGATGGTGAGCACGGTGTGGTTGATGGTTCCGAGCGCGGCGTCCGCGACGATGATCGCGGGGATTCCGAGCGCGGCGGGGATATCCGCCATGATCTGGCGCTGATTCAGGGGGACGTAGATTCCGCCCGCGCTCTCCAGAAGGATGACGTCGGGATTGAATTTCGCCTTGATTTCATGATAGGCGCGGGTGATCTTCGTCAGATCGATCTCAATGCCGCTGAGTTCCGCCGCGAGGTGGGGGGAGGATTCGAACTGGAGGCAGTAGGGACATGCGAGCTCCAGGGGAATGTCGAGGATTCCGGGGGCGACGGCTTTGACTTTGCCGAGGTCGCCGTTCATCGGGTCGGTCATGCCGGTCTGCGCGGGTTTCATGACGGCGGTGGAAAGTCCGCGTTCGGTGGTGTACTTTGCCAGAAGCGAGGTGACGTAGGTTTTGCCGATATCCGTTCCTGTTCCGGTTACAAAAAAAGTCTGACTCATCTTATTTTCCGTCCTTTCTGAGAGGTATGAATCCGTATGGTTCCAGTTCGCGGAATCCGAGCTTTCCGAGCCGGTCCGCAAGTTTCCGCACCGCTTCCGGAGCGGCGGGATCGAGGGAAAGACAATAGCGTTTTGCAAGTGGGTATTTCCCGTTCATGACCGAGTCAAAATCCGGCGCGGTTCCGTCAACCGTGAGCAGACGGATTTCCGGGGGAAGCTCTTCTTCCCGCACGAGAAAGGTGAGGGGGAGGATTGCGGCCGCCGTCACATCGCTCCGCAGCAGTTCAAGCGCGGCTTCGGAACTCCCGGCTTCGATGAAATGTGTTTTCGCCTTCCGGGCTCCGCCTTTCGCTTTCAGAGCGCCGGAAACATGAACGATGTTGCGGACCGGCACTCCGGTTCCCTGCCACTCCGGGCAGGCGTTTTGCATCAGTCTCATGACGTCTTTGGATGAAATGTCGCGGAAGGTGTTTTTTGAGTTGACCGCGATCACTGCGCCTTTCAGTGCAAATGGCAGCGCCTCCGCTCCGTCGAGTCTGCGCGGGGAGAGGGCGAGCAGAGGTTTTGCATCCAGAACGTCCGGATCGGAAGCGAGAACCGTCTGGAATTCCGGCATGGTCTGCGCGAGTTCGCGGAGAAAGGGACGCACTGTTTCCGCAAGCCCGCCCTCGGCGAGAATGCGGAGTTTCGGAAGTGTCAGCGAATCGGCGGAAACGGAAAACACCAGAACCGCAAGCGCGAGAATCAGCGTGCGCATTGGCGCGCCTCCATCATCCGTTCGAGAAATTCAAACGGGACGGCGAGGGAGCCGCTTCCGGTTCCGAGGTCGATTCCAGGCTGGTTGACGCCGTGGTAGTCGCTTCCGCCGGATTTGAGCACACCGGCGGCTTCAGCGATTTCATGCATCATCTGCGTCTGGTGTTCGGAGAACATGGAGTAGTTTGTTTCGACTCCGTCGATGCCGAAATCCATGAGTTTGCGGAGCATTTTTTTCGCGTAACCGCGTTCGCCGGCCTGACCGCTGACGGGATGCGCCCAGATGGCGAGTCCGCCGGCCGCATGAATGACTTTCACCGCTTCGGCGGAGTCCGGCAGTTCGCGCGGAACGTATGCGCGGCAGCCGCGCTTGAGGCACTGAATGAAGACATCGTGCATGGTTTTGAAATATCCTTTGCGGAGGAGAACCGCGCCGATGTGCGGCCGTCCCACGCTTTCGCCGCCGGCGACCTGGAGCAGTTCGTCATAAGTGATTTCGTAGCCGAGGACATTGAGCTTGTGGATGATTTCCCGGTTGCGTTTTTCGCGTCCGGCGCGCATCCGCTCCAGCAGTTCGGTGAGTTCCGGCGTTTCCGGATTGATAAAGAGTCCGACGATATGGAGCTCTTTCGAGAAGAGTCTTGTCGAGATTTCCACGCCGGGCACGCCGATGATGCCGCATTTTTTAGTCTCCTCCATAAATTCGGGCAGTCCGGAGACTGTGTCATGATCGGTGAGCGCGATACCCTTCAAGCCTTTTTCGCAAGCGTATTGAACGATCCGCGCAGGAGTATCGGAGCCGTCCGATGCGCGGCTGTGTGTGTGTAAATCTATCAGATCCAGCATAAATCCATTCCTTTGAATTATGAACTATAGCACGCCGGAGAGGATTTTTCAAACGAAAGATTTCTGATTTTTCAACAAGGAGAAAGAGCGCTTTTTCAGAACAGTTTAGTTTGCTTAATTTTTTGTTTTTCCGCTTGTATTTTTTCAAAAAGTCATTATATTAAGGGGCTGTTAATAATTCAAAGAGGAATAAAGTATGGGCGAAGAACTGCAATCCTGGAAATCTGTTTTCCGGCTGGGCGAACTTCTTGAACTCGCCGCGGCGCGGAAACAGGCGCAGTCGCACAACAAACTTTACGGCAATCTGACTTTCAGCCAGAGCCGTGTTTGCATTGCGCTGATCCGCCTGCTGGAAAAGCAGCCGGAAGGCGTGACGCTCAAGCAGCTTTCCGCCGAACTGGAGGTGACGCCGGGTGCGGCGTCGGAACTGGTGGAAGAGCTGGTGAAGAAAGGCGTTGTTTCGAGAACCCGCAGCGAAACGGACCGGCGCGCGGTCTGCATCCGGTTCCTGGACAACGTCATGGCGATGCATCGCGCAGCTTCCAAAGAAATCGAAAACACGTACCGCAAAATGCTCAGCGTTCTCTCCGCGGAGGAGCTGAGCGAGTGGGAACGTTTACTGGATAAAATTTTGAACAGTTATCAGAAAGGACAGAACTGATTATGTCGTACAAAATGAACCGTCTGCTTATGACTCTCGCGGTCCTCGGAACGATTTCCGCCCCGCTCAGCGCCCAGCAGAGAGGCCCCGTCCCGACCGTCGCCGTGGAAAAAGCGACTCTCCTGAAAGACACCGAAGTGCGGAAGTACGTCGGTCACATCGAAGCGATTCAGAGCGTTTCGCTCCAGGCGCGCATTTCCGGCGTCATCTATGAAATCAAGTTCAAAGAGGGGGAACTGGTGAAGAAAGGCGATCTGCTTTTCGTCATTGAAGACACCACCTACCGCGCGCAGGCGCGCTCCGCCGAGGCGACGCTGAATCAGATCCGCGCGGAACTCGAGTATGCAAAGTCCGACTTCGTCCGTCAGGAAAATCTCTACAACAAAAAAGCGGTCTCCCAGGCGGTTTACGAGGAGGCAAAGCGTCTGCTGAAAACCACCGAGGCAAAGCTCTCCCAGGCGGAAGCACAGGAGCTCGACGCCAACAACTCCCTGAGCTATACGAAGATTTACGCCCCGATCACCGGCATCATCAGCAAGGCGACCTACACGGTCGGCAACTATGTCACCCCCTCCAGCAAGGCGCTTGCGGATATCGTTCAGGTCACCCCGATCTACACGCGTTTCGCCATCAGCGAGCGTGATTTCCTGAAAAATTTCGGAACGATTCCCGCGCTTCGCAAAAACGCGCTTGTCCGCATTCAGCTTCCCGACGGACGCATCTACGCGAAGAGCGGCAAAGTTGTCCTGACCGACAATAAAGTTGATTCGGAGACCGGCTCTCTGACGATGTGGGCGGAATTCGAAAATCCGGACCGGATGCTGGTTCCGGGCGGCTATGCGACGGTTCTTCTTTCGAGCGCACTGAACAAGCCGATGCCGGCGGTGAAACTTTCCGCTGTGATCACGACTGCCCAGGGCAGCCTGGTGTATGTGATCGGTGCAGGAAACAAGATTGAGGCGCGTCCGGTTGTTCTCGGCCCCGTCATCAACAACATGCAGGTGATTGAAAAAGGAATCAAGGTCGGCGACACGGTTGTCGTGGACGGCACGCACAAGGCGCGTCCGGGCAGCACGGTGGAGCCGCTTCCTGCGAAGTGAGGTTGAATCATGCTTTCACAAATCTTTATTGACAGACCCAAGCTGGCGATCGTGATCGCGCTCGTCACCATGCTTCTGGGCGCGATGTGCATCTCGAACGTTCCTGTCGCGGAATATCCGGAAATCGCACCGCCGCAGATTATGGTTACCGCCTCCTACCCGGGCGCCAGCGCTGAAGTTATCGCGGATACCGTCGCTTCCGTCATCGAATCGGAAATCAACGGTATCGAAGATATGATCTACTTCAGCTCGACGTCGGACAACAGCGGCAATTATCAGCTTTCGATTACCTTCAAATCCGGAACCGATACCGATATTGCGCAGGTCAACGTCCAGAACGCCGTGCAGCGCGCGGAGCCCACGCTCCCCGCGGAAGTCAAGGCGCTCGGCGTGCAGACCATCAAGCGTTCCACCGATATTCTCGGCATGTACGCATTCACGACCGACGGTTCCGAGCTGAACCTGCTTGAGCTCAGCAACTACATCAAAATCAACGTCCGCGATGAACTCGCGCGTATCGACGGAATTTCATCGTGCCAGATTTTCGGTGAACGTTCCTACAGCATGCGCATCTGGCTCGATCCGCTCCGCATGTCCGCGCTCAACATCAAGCCTGCGGACATTTCCGCCGCGATTGAGGATCAGAACATCCAGGCGGCCGCCGGAACGGTCGGCGCGGAAAACAGCAACGAATACATTCAGCTGAAAGTCAACGCCCTTGGCCGTCTGAAAACTCCGCAGGAGTTCGAGGACATCATCGTCAAGGTCGGGGAAAACGGCGTCGTGACGCGCCTGGCGGACGTCGCCCGCATTGAACTCGGTTCGGAGAATTATTCCGACAACAGTATGTTCAACGGCAAGCCCTCCATCGCTCTGGCAATCTACCGCAACGACGACGCGAACGCAAACAACGTCGTCGCCGAAGCGAATGCCAAGCTGAAAGAGCTCTCCCAGCGTTTCCCGAAGGGTGTGAGCTACGTCATGGGCTATGACCCGACCGAATACATCCGCACCACGATGAAGGAGATTATCGAAACTCTGATCATCACCTTCCTGCTCGTGGTTGCCATTACCTACATCTTCCTGCAGGACTGGCGTGCAACGCTGATTCCGTCCGCCGCAATCCCGGTCTCCCTGATCGGTACATTCATCTTCCTCGTGCCGCTCGGATTCTCGATGAACGTCCTGACGATGTTCGCGCTGATTCTGGTGATCGGTTCGCTGGTGGACGATGCGATCGTCGTGGTGGAAAACTGTATGCGGATCATTGAAGAGGAGAACCTCCCGCCGAAAGAGGCCGCATCCAAAAGCATGCATCAGATTACGGGCGCCGTCATTGCGACGACCCTGGTCATCGTCGCCATCTACGCCCCCGTGGCGTTCTATGGCGGTATGGTCGGAACGATTTACATTCAGTTCTCCGTGACGATGTGTATTGCGCTCTGTCTCTCGACGGTCAACGCTCTGACGCTGAGTCCGGCTCTCTGCGGCATGCTGCTGCGCCCGTACGATCCGAACAAGCCGCGCGTCTTCCGCTGGTTCAACACCGGACTCGACTGGACGCGTAACGGCTATCTGAAGTTCTCCGGATTCCTTGCGCGCAAAATGATCATCACGGTCATTCTGATGCTCGGCGTTCTGGCTGCGAACTACTGGCTTTTCAACCGCATCCCCGGCGAATTCCTGCCGCACGAAGACAAGGGCGCTGCGTTCTGCGACATTGAACTGCCCCCGGGCGCAACGCTCGCCAGAACCAACGCCGTCCTGGATGAAACCTACAAGATCGTCAAGGATATCAAAGGCGTCAAGGATGTGATCACCGTCAGCGGATTCAGCTTTATCGGCGGCAACGGCGAAAACGTCGGTCTGGTCATTGTCGTGTTCGATGACTGGAGCAAGCGCAAAACGCCGGATCTGCAGCTCGGATACCTGACCAACGTCATGCGCCAGCGTCTTTCCCGGATTTCCTCGGCGAACATCAACGTCTTCACGCCGCCCGCGATCATGGGACTCGGCGCAACCGGCGGTGTTTCGTTCATGCTTCAGGCGACCGGCAATCAGACTCCGAAGGAGCTTGCCGACACTCTGTGGAACTTCCTCGGCGAGCTGAACAGGCAGCCGGAAACGCTCTACGCGTTCAGCGGTTACAACGCCGGAACGCCGCAGCTCTATCTGAACCTCGACCGCGTGAAAGCTGAAGCGATGAACGTCCCTGTCAGCCGCGTGTTCACCACACTTCAGGCAAAGCTGGCGTCGATCTATATCAACGACTTCAACCTGTTCGGCAAAACCTACAAGGTGAAGATGCAGTCTGAAGCCGCGGAGCGTTCCACGCTTGGCGACATCACCCAGATTCTTGTGCAGAGCAACAGCGGCAAGATGGTTCCGCTGAGCGCAATCGCCGATGTCTCGTACATCGTCGGTCCGCGCCAGATCACGCGATTCAACCAGTACATGTCCGCGAGCGTGAATGCGCAGGCGAAGCAGGGTTACACCAGCGGCGACCTGATGCGCAAGATTCAGCAGCTCGCCGATACAAAGCTCTCGAAGGACTACAAGATTTCGTGGACGGAAATGAGTTATCAGGAGCGCGGCAACGAAGGCAAGCTGCTGTTGCTTATGACCTTTGCGCTTGTGTTCGGATATCTGTTCCTGGTTGCTCAGTATGAGAGCTGGGCGGTTCCCGTCCCGGTTATGGTTTCAGTTGCATTCGCCACGCTCGGCGGTGTGATCGGACTGATGATTGCGGGAATTGCTCTGAACATTTACGCGCAGCTCGGTATGATCATGCTGATCGGACTTGCCGCGAAGAACGCGATTCTGATGGTCGAGTTCTCGAAGCAGGAGCGCGAAGCCGGACATACGATTTACGATGCTGCGCAGGCCGGCGCAAAGCACCGTTTCCGTGCGGTGCAGATGACCGCCTGGTCATTCCTGATCGGTGTGTTCCCGATGGTGATCGCAACCGGTGCAGGTTCGGGAAGCCGTACGGCAATCGGTGTTTCGACATTCGCCGGAATGCTGCTTGCAACCCTGATCGGCATTGCGTTCATTCCCGCACTGTACGTAATCTGTCAGACGATTTGTGAAAAAATCAGCAAGCCGAAACTGAACGGAGTGGATCCGCTCAAGTAACGCCTGGCTGTGCCCGTAAACGGAGCCTCCGGAAGATGCAAGTTCTTCCGGAGGCTTTTTTGCTGCCGTATGTGCGGAACTGGAAGGTATAAAAAAGGTGCCCGGTACCGAGAGGGGTCGGTACCGGGCTGCAACAAAGGAGAGAGTATAACAGGTGATACTTGTCGGAATACCACTTGCTACATTGTGTTTGACCGCATAACCGTTCAGATGTTCCATGAAATACAATAAAAAAAATAAAAAATTTATCGTTGTGACAAAGTTCACAATAAATGAGGGCGCTCCCTTCTTTTTCCGGGTTTCAGCAGGCTGCCGCAGTGTCCCGCAGGAGATAATATCTTTTAGCCGGCAAACTCCGAGAGAGCTTTTCTGAATGCCTGAAAGTTGTATTCAGCAGGAGTGACAGCACCCAGCCGCTTGTGCAAGGTGGATGATCTCCAGCTGTGTCTTTCCTGAATATCTGCCAAAAAAAAGACCGGGACAAGCCCGGCCTTTCGTTGGATGAAAAATCTGAATCAGCCTTTGATCGCTCCGGCGGAAAGTCCGCGGACAAAGAGCTTCATGCAGAAGAGGAACATCACAATCAGCGGGAGCGAGGCAACCGTGTAGCCGGCCATCAGCTGTCCCCACTGTTTCGTGTACTCGCCTTCCAGATACAGCAGGGAAACGGAAAGCATCTGCATGCTGTCATCGCGGATGTAGAGCAGCGGGGAAACGAAGTTGTTCCACTGTCCGATCACCTTCAGAATTCCGAGTGTGCCGATAATCGGCATGGACATCGGAATCACGATGTGCCAGATCTGCTGCAGAACATTTCCGCCGTCGATCTCAATCGCATCGAACAGATCCTGCGGGATATCTTCGATGAAGTTGCGCAGAACGTAGATGTTGAACGCCTGGCCGCCGGCGATGGCGGGGACGATCAGCGCCCAGTAGGTGTTGTACATTCCGAGCGAAGTCACCAGTTTGAATCCGGGAACCATGTTCGCCACGCCCGGATACATCATCAGGAGCGTGAACACGAAGAACAGAAAGTTCGAACCCGGCATCTTGAAGCGTGCGAAAAAGTAGGCGCCGACGATGGAGAGTGCAATCGAAAGAACCGTGGAAATCACCGCGACAAACGTCGTGTTGAAGATTTTTCCTCCGATGAAGTTCCACGCATAGGAGTAGTTCTCCCAGTGGAACGGCAGCGAAGGCAGCCACGGATTCTCAAAGAACTGGGCGTTGTCCTTCAGCGAGATGTTGAACATCAGATAGAGCGGGATGAACGCAAAGAGCAGAATAATGATGATAAAGAGGTGCTTTGCGCCTTCACCCCATAAGGATCTGACTTTTCTTGCCATGATAACAGTCTCCTCTTACTTGTTGACTTTGACGAAACGGTTGTTGATGTACGTCAGAGCGAGCGTTACGACGAAAATGACGAAACCGATCGCGCAGCCGTAACCGAACAGACCTTCCGAGAAAGCGTCGCGGAAGATTCGCAGACCGGGAACTGTGGCGACTCCGTTCGGACCGCCGCTGATGCCGACGAACAGGTAGATGTTCTCCCACGCCTGCAGGGTCGAAATCGTCATCAGCACAAGATTGATTCGGATCTGCGTCATGATGAGCGGCATCTCAATCTGCCAGAAGATGCGGAAGGGACCTGCGCCGTCGACCTCCGCCGCCTCGTAGACATCTTCAGGGATGCTCTGGAGGCCGGCGAGGTAAATCAGCACGCCGAATGCTCCGACCCACGGGAAGCCCATGAAGATGAGCGACGGAATAATCAGCCGTTCATCCGAGAGCCACTGAATGCTGTCCGTCGGGGAGAGGAAGCCCATCATGCGGAGCAGACCGTTCAGGATGCCGTTATTCGGTTCGTAGAAATATTTCCAGATGAGGATTCCGACCATGCCGGGGATGATCATCGGGATGACGAACATCACGCGGTAAAGGTACCCCATGCGGTCGCTTATGACATGGTGCAGAATCACCGCCGTGATAATCGGCAGAATCATTTTTATGACGTTTGCAACAACGAAAATCAGAACCACGCCGAACGAATGCAGAAGCGTAGTGTCCTGCATCACGCGGATGAGGTTTCCCATTCCGATGAACTCTTCCACGGTATCGCCGTTCCAGCGGTAGAAGATGTGAACCATTCCGTTGTAAATCGGATAGTAGGAGAACACGATCACAAGCAGAAGCGGGATGGCGATCAGCAGATAGACCGGCCAGTAGTACCGCAGTTTTTTGACAGGAACTTCAACAGCCATTTTATAAGATCTCCTTCAGATTGAGAATGTCCTTGGTCAGGGTGTCAAGATCGGTCAGATTCTTGAATCTGGAGATCAAGCCTTCCTGGTTGAGTTTGTAGCGGGTGTTGTAGGTTTTCTTCTCCGAAGGCGAAACGGCGCCGAGTTCTCCGATCGCGAAAGCGGTTCTCATGCCGTCAAGATTCCACGATGTGCGTTTATCGTAAATAATGGACTCATTCAATTCGTTCAGCAGCTGTTTCCGCTTGCTGAGGAATGCGTTCCAGTACTCTTTCTTCGGGTTTTCCGGCTGGTTGATGATCAGGTCTTCCAGCACAAGAGTCATATCTTTCTGCGTTTTGTTTCCGACCTGGGTAATCAGCGCGATACCGGTGTAGCCGGCGCCTTCGAACGGACGGCATTTTTCGAGAAGAGCGACCTCTTCATCAATCTGGGCCTGCGTCATTTTCCCCTTGTCCGGGCAGTGGCACATGGCGGAGATTTCCGGTCCGAACGCTTCGCGGTAATCGACGCGTTTCAGCGGGGAACCCCATTTGCTGTGACGGATCATCGTCAGCTGGGAAATCTTGTAGGAGGTGATGTACTTCAGGAAGTCGATCGCAAGGTCGATATCCTTCGCGGCTTTCGGAATGCCGAAGCGTCCGCCGATGCCGCTGCCGATTTCCGTCATTCTGCCGAGGTCCTGGTATTCAAAACCGTCGCCGATGACCGGAAGCGGAATGACGTCGACTTTGAATTTGGAATTGTTGACCATGGAGAATGCGTTGTAGGTTCCGTCGATGAAGTAGCCGACTGTTCCGGAGGAGAACAGAAACTTGGTCTGCTCCAGGTCGATTGCGGGGAAGCCTTTCGCGAAATATTTGCCGACGAGCACGGTCAGTTCCGCCGGAGCGAGGAGACGGTTGAGGTCAACCGACTTGTCGCCGTTTGCGAGCTTGTGGATCATTTCGCTTGCGCCGACACCGTATCCGTAATCGGACAGCGAATCGTTGTAGTCTGCGTTGAGAATGTTGTTGAAGTGCGCGCAGATCTGGTTGATGGTTCCCTTGTCGAATCCGCGCACGCCGACGGGGATCAGCGGCTTGCCGATTTTGTTGCCGTACTCCAGAATCTTCTTGCAGGAGTCAATCCATTCGCCGAGCGTGTTCGGAAGTCTGGTGTGTCCGGTCGCCGCCTGATAGAGTTCGACGTTGACATACATGCGTGTTGTGCACATGAATGTGGAAACGCCGAAATATTCGGAGTAGGTTGTGCTCAGCGCACCGACCATGTCGTCGGCGAATGTGTCGCGCCATGCCATGCCTTCCAGCGGAGTACCCTTGTTGTAGGGGTTCTCCTCGGCCAGATACTGGGAGAGCGGGAGAAAGTACTGATTGTGGAGTTCTTCCGTGCCCGAAAGCTCGATGACGTCGGCGCAGTCGCCGCCGATGAGCTGGGTGAGGAACCACTGTGCATAACCACGGGCGGGAACGGTCGTCTGAATGACTTTGACCTTGACGCCCTCTTTTGCTTTCATTTTTTCATACTCAATGATGGCATCCGCATAACCTTCGCGGAAACCGTCTTCGAGCTGCCAGTGTGCGAAAGTCAGCCGTTTGGCGCCGCCGGAGAAGAAACCTCCGCCCTGCATGCTGTTGCGGATGACCATGATTGTGGAAATCACGAAGAAGATCAGGAAGCAGATGAATCCGATCTTGTTCATGATGCGCTGGAATCTGGATTCTTCCATGTTACTTCACTCCTCTCGCTTTCATGAACCGCTGGATCACAACAGCCTGTGTGGAAAGCGGATAGCGTTTGATGTATTCGCGGTAGTACGGTTCGGCGGACTTGAAGTCATTCAGCCGTTTTTCGTACAGATAACCGATCCGGAGCAGGAGGGAACGGCGGATGCTCGGGTGAACGACGTTCAGAGCATAGGCTGCTTTGAGGTGTTCAACCGCATTTTTATAGTCCTTTTTCTCCTTGATGAGACGGTTTGCGGTGTAGAGGTGAAGCGGAATCAGAAGCTGGGTGTCGCCTTTGAAATTCCGGATATATTCATCCACGGCCTCTTTGTCGGGATACATATAGAGGAATGCGGTCGCGGCTTCCTTGCTGTTCGGGACCGACTCCATGATATCCTTGTAGATTTTGCGGTATTCGATTTTGTCCGCGAAATCGCCGTAAATATCCTTGCGGTCCTGCATGAGCTGAGCGCAGCGGGCATAGCTGAGTCCGGCGAGAATGCGGAGCGCCTTCGGATTTGCCTTGTTCGCATAGAAGAGTCCGAGTTCGCGAACCCCCTCTTTTGCGGTTGCTTCGCTCTGCGTTTTGTCATACGCCTTGGTCATGGAAAGCAGCAGGGATGCGAGCGGTTCGTTTTTGCGGTCGGCGCCGAGAGTGCGCACGCGGGAATAGTTGCCGACGGCATACGCCTGAATCAGCGGATCGACCTCTTTTTCCGCTTTGACGGCCTGACTTGGTTTTTCCTGCGCGAATCCCGCGAACGGGATGGACGCGAGGACTGCGAATGCGGCAAGAGCTGCCGGTCGAACTTTGTGCATACTCACCGTATCCTCCTTGATTCGTACATAATTATCTCCTTGTGTTAATATGCCCGGAACAGTGGGGCAACCGTCCCGGACCGGCACGGAACGGGCTTGCGAGCCTGATCGTCTGGGAACTCACGGGCAGAGAGTCCGGCGGACGGGGATCACAACAAGCCATTGCGTGTCGGCGAATTCTATTTATATTATAGATTATACACCATGTTTCCGCATTTGTAAAGCCCCGGAATTAAGTATTTTTAATTTTTTTTCGGAGTAAAAGAACGATGCTTCCGCTCATAGCTTCCCGCAGACCGGAAAAACTCTTTTACCCCGGTCCGCAGGAAGGGAAAAACACAGATTACAGCACGGTCAGGATCAGGCCGCCGACAATCAAGGCAACGCCCGTCAGCTTCGCGGCGGAACATTTCTCGTGCAGGAAAAACATTCCGAGCAGAACGCCGACCGGAAGACTCATCTGGCGGAACGCCTGAACAAAACAGACGTTCGTCACAAAGCCCATCGCGATCAGAATCAGCAGATAGGCAAGCGCCGCGCCGATTCCCGCAAGATACGGATGCGGATGACGAAACAGATCCTTCGTCACTCTCGCCCGCTCGTGCGGAATGGCAAAAACATAGCTGGAAAGCGTCAGCAGCAGAACCGATTCCCGCAAACTCGAATATGCGGCGGCGCCGTGCCAGCGCGCAACATCCTCGTTCGCCAGCAGAAGACGCACGCCCTCGCTGTCGAAAATCGTGTAGCCCGTCGTTCCCGCCGCCGCGACAAGAATGCCGAGCAAAGCCCGGTTCCAGTAATTTTTCCAGTGCAGATCGGAAAAATTCTTCATCGGCATCAGCACACAGCCGGACATGATTATCAGCATTCCAAACAGTTCCAGCGGAGACGGCGTTGCGCCGATTCCGAGAAGAACCGTCACAAATGCCGTCATGATCACCGGAAGCGCCCGCGCAAGCGGATACGCCAGCGAGACATCCGCAAGACGGTATGCGCGGGAAAGCCCGATGTCGCAGATCATCCCGCTGAGCCCGCCGCCGAGCAGCATCAGCCAGAAGCGGGGAGGCAGACGCGTCAGGTCGATCCCGGATGTCAGCGCAAACGGCAAAGTCGTGCAGAGGCACGACGCCGAAACCACCATGTAAAATGCGGGAACCGGACGTGCGCTCTTGCAGATGAAGTGCCAGAGCGCATGAAGAATCACCGATGCGAAAATCAGGATGAATGCCGTCAGCGTCATGCTTCAGCCTCAGCGCATTCCGCGCGCTTCCAGAAGACGCAGTATCTGTTCCGAATCGTTGGAAGTGACGCTGTCCGCACCCATCTCAATCATCTTGTCGAGCAGCTCTTCCGTGTCGATCGTCCAGGCGTCGACCAGCACATTCTGCGAATGGAACCAGTCGGTCAGCTCTTTGGACATCTGCCCGTAGTGAATGCCGACGCGGAACATGCCCTTGAAGAATTCGGGTTTCCAGAGCATCGACTCGTTCGGGTCGCCGTGCTGAAGCAGTTCCGGATACAGTTTCTTCATCTCCGTCAAAACGTTCCAGTGGAAGCAGACCAGGCAGAACTGATCCATCAGATTGCGGTGTTTCAGTTCCGCCATTGCGAGTTTTGCACACTCGATATCCGGACGCTTCACCTCGACCAGCTGGAAGAGTCCCGGCTTCTTGCGCGCGACGAGATCCAGGACTTCGGTGAAGAGCGGAATCTTTTCGCCGGCGAACTCCGGGCTTTTCCAGGAACCGAAATCCAGTTTGCGGAGTTCGTCAAACGTCATTTCCTCGACAACGCCGTGACCGTTGCTGCAGCGGCTGATTTCATCGTCGTGGGTGACAACCAGCTTGCCGTCGCGTGTCAGATGCAGATCGTATTCGATCGCATCCACGCCGAGTTCAATAGCCTTTTCAAAAGAGATCAGAGTATTTTCCGGATATTTCGCCGGAAAACCGCGATGTCCGTTCACAATCATTTTACGCATAAAACCTCCTTGCTGAGTTTGCTTTAAATTATCATTCGGAAGGCAAAAAACAACCGGAGGAGTGCTGTTTTTTATTAAAATATTCACTCCGTTCACTTTTTATGACCGAACAATCATTTTGACTCTTGCATTTCTTTTCATTCGTGCTATTTTGCATGAAAGGAGGATTTTTGAGATGAAAAACGATTATGACCGGCAGATACTTTCCTATCTCAACGATCATGAGATGCTCACCACGGAGGCGGCGATGGAATTTCTTCCGCTGAGCGAAGTCTCCGTGCGGCGCATCTTCAACCGGCTTGCGGAACTGAATCTGGTGCGGCGCGTGCGCGGCGGTGTCCGTCCGCCCGTGCGGGAACAGAACATCCGGATTCCGTATTTCCTGCGCGGACAATGGTTTGCGGCGGAAAAACAGCGGCTTGCGAAGCGCGCGGCGGAACTTGTGAAACCGGATATGGCAGTCGCAATCCACGGCGGTTCGACGACGTCGTTTTTAGGGATGTATCTGAATCACGGAACACTGATTGTGAATTCGCTTTCCATCTGCCGGATTCTCGCGGACCGCTTTCCGTCAGGTGGCGGACCCAATGTCATTCTCGCCGGAGGGAGTGTCGATCTGCACAGCGACATCATTACCGGTCCCGAGGCGGAGCGCAGTTTTGCCCGTTACCGCACCGACCTTGCGTTCATCTCCTCCTGCGCGCTCGACGAGCGCGGACTGCTTGATATCGATTCACCTTCAGCAAGCATGATTTTCCGGATTGCGGAGAATACCGACAAGCTCATTTTCATCGCCGACCACAGCAAATTCCGCAGAAAGGCTTATGCGCGCGGACCCGCCTGGGAAGAGATCGATGTTCTCATTACCGATTTTGATCCGGAAAATCACGAACAGCTGAAGGAGATCCGCGCCCGCGGCGTGGAAGTCATCATCGTGCCGAATGCGGAGTAAAGCAGAATTCAGAAAAACGGAGTTTATGAAACATGCGGTCCCGTGCTTCCGCGGACATTCAGTTTGACGGGAACGATAATGCGCGATTTTGTCTCTTTTCCGTTCATCGCATGGTCGAGCTCAAGAAGAGCGGAAGAGACCAGATGCGGATAGTCGTATTCCAAAGTCGTCAGCGGAGGATTCTGGAAGGCGGAGACGACGTGTGATTCGTAGGTGATCAGCGAAACATCTTCCGGAATGCGTTTGCCGCACTTGCGGATGGCGTCGAGCAGTATCGGCGCCTCATCGCTGAGGACTACGAGGAATGCGGTATACCCCTTCGCAATCAGAGAGCGGACATGACCGATTTTTTCCTCCAGAGTTGCGCCGAAACAGTTTTGTACGGTATCGCGGATTCCATGTTCTTCCGCAATCCGGTAGAATTCGTCGAGTCCGCGCGCGAGCTCCTCTTCCGTTGACTTGGAGCTGCGGCCGCGTATGCGGGCAATACGGGTGTGTCCGAGCGCAATCAGATGCTCCATTGCCGCACGAACTTCACCGTCCGCGTCGGGAAAAACGGAGCAGATGTGATTCAAGGCGGAACCGAAGTTGTTGATGACGACGAGAGGAATGCTGTAGCGTTCGTGCCATTTCATCGCGATGCGTTCGCCGGAGATCATGATTGCCCCGTCGAAAAACTGGTCGTTGAGCAGTTCGATGTACTGATAAGGAACAACGGCTGCGCGCCATCCGCGGCGCTTGGTGCGGATGAGAATTTCGTTGAGAATTTCGTCGTTGAATTCCGAAAACCAGTTGGTGATGACTGCGATTGTGCGTTTGTGGCGGACGGAGAGGTTTTTGTAGTTCATTTTCCGTGCAAGTTCGAGGACTTTTGCGCGGATTTCCGGAGCGACTTCCCCCTTCTGGTTCAAAGCGCGAGAAACCTGCGAAATGGAAATATCCAGTTCCGCCGCGATATCTTTCAGCATGATTCTACGCATGAGTATCTCCTGTTTTTCTGCAATATAACCGCATTGCGGACAATATCAAGCGGAGAAAAACGCGTTTCAAACAGAAAAAAAACAAAAAAAGAGCGTTTTCCGCGTGTTTCGGGATTGTTTTTTTGAAAATAATCTGTATTGTATCTAATGTAAACCAACACCATCTTTTAAGGAGATTAAAATGAGAACGTCCGTACTTGGCATGATCCTGGCAGGCGGCGAAGGAACCCGACTTGCTCCTCTGACCGACCAGCGCGCGAAACCCGCCGTCCCCTTTGGCGGAAAATACAGAATTATCGACTTCGTGCTCAGTAACTTCGTCAACAGCGGAATCAACAGCATCTTCGTTCTGACTCAGTTCAAATCCCAGAGCCTGATGGAACACATCATCAACGGCTGGAACATTTCCTCCACCCAGGTCCGCGGAAGCTTCATCATCCCGGTTCCCGCTCAGATGCAGACACAGGACCGCACATGGTACCGCGGAACCGCAGACGCGATTTACCAGAACATGGCGCTGATCGAAGACTTCAAGCCCGATCTCGTCGCCGTTTTCGGCGGAGATCACATCTACAAGATGGACGTCAGCCAGATGGTCGATTTCCACTGCTGCAACAACGCCATTGCAACGGTCGCCGCAATTCCGGTTCCGATCAGCGAAGCGAGCCAGTTCGGCATCATCCAGGTCGACAAGGACTGGCGCATCGTCGGATTCCAGGAGAAACCGAAAGATCCCACGCCGCTCCCGAACGACAAGAACATGGCGCTCGCCTCCATGGGCAATTACATTTTCAATACGAACGACATGCTCGCTCTCCTCAAAAACGATTACAACCAGAAGAGCAGCTCGCACGACTTCGGCAAGGACATCATCCCGAGCCTCGTCGGCACCAAGCGTCTCTACGCCTACAACTTCTATTCCAACAAGATCCCCGGCCAGGCGGTCAGCGAGAAACCCTACTGGCGTGACGTCGGAACCCTCAAAGCCTACTTTGAAGCGAACATGGATCTCCGCGCCACCCAGCCGCAGCTCGACCTCTACAACGACAAGTGGCCGATTTACAACTACCACTTCAGCCTCCCGCCGGCGAAATTCGTGCACAACGAAGATGTCGACACCTTCGGACTCCCGCGTATCGGCAAGGCGATCAACTCGATTGTCTGCGACGGCTGCATCGTTTCGGGCAGTACGGTTACGAACTCCGTCCTCTTTAATTCGGTTTTCGTTCACAGCTACGCGACCGTCCACAACTGCATCCTGCTGAATGACGTCGACGTCGGCGAACATTGCCGCATTCGCAACGCCATTATCGACAAGCACAATCAAATTCCGCGCAACACCACGATCGGCTACGACCGCGAGGAAGACGCCAAGCGCTACAAAGTCGTTGACATTGGCGACGGACAGTGGCTCACGGTCATTCCGAAGGATCGTCACTCGAGTTCCTATGTTCTTCCGAAGAGCGTGGAAACGCACGAAAGCGAAGCTCCCGCCGAATCCGAAGAGAAGAAGTAATTCCCGTCCCCCGGCCGCCATCTCCGCGCGCCGGGGGGAATTTTCATAAAGTCCTATCATGAAACGAACAAACTATGAGCATCTTCCGCAGTTGACGATATACTGTCCGCCTGAAATTGATGAAGACGCATTGAAAGATTTGGCCGAACGGGTCTTTTACCCCGCGGAAGCGAAGACCATAAAGGTGTTGACAATTCCTTCGGTCTTTCACTGAAGCCGCCGAGAAGAAATGCTTCTGTCTGCGACAAGAAGATCACTCCGGAGAAAGCTCAAAGCTGGCTTCGGGAATCCATCCGGAAAGGAAACATTCAGTGGACTGTTGCAAAAGAGAAGCATCCTCGCTATGTTTGGGGAATTTTTGAAGGTCAGCTCTACCTTGCCCGTCTGACCAATGATGGAAAGGGAGAATATAAAGGATATCCGGTTCAGGAATCGGTAACGGTAAAAGGACTTGTGGAATGAGCAGTTTTGAATTTAACACACGTGACTGGTTTGAAGGAACCGCACCGGAAGAGTTGGCTGTTACAAGCAATTCTCTTTCCGTTGCTGTAAACGGCAAGGTTGTTACTTATCTGCTGAATAAAGCCATCAAGTCAACATCCAATGAAGTGTATCTTCCTCTTTATCCTGTAGCAGAATGGATCGCCGCAAACTGGTGGCGTTTATTGTATGAATGCAATCCGCACAGGGATGTCGAAAGTTTTCAAACCTGTCACAATCTCAAATATGCCGGAGAGGGATACTTCCTTCCGGATCTTCTTCTGGCTCCGGAAATTGATGTTGTCCATTTGACGTGGAATGAGCGGGCAATCAACCATGGAGAGCTTTCCTTTCTGGGGTACGGATCCGAAAACATTCCGTTTGAAGATGTGAAAAATGAACTTGCCCGTTTCGTCCGGTTTGTAATCGGACGGCTTCTGGCAAACAATATATCGGACACTCCGCTTCAAAAAGACTGGGCGGCGATCGAGGCTTCAACCAGAGATGCCGAAGAGCGGGATTTCTGCATTGCATGTGCCCAGCTGGGGTTTGACCCTTATTGCATTTCCGCCTCCTGTGCAGATGAGATTATCGAGGCGGATGAACGCCTTTCCGGGAAAATCAGCCTCGGCGAATTCTTCAATACCGTTGCTCCCGGGCATATCAAAGCGTCTGTTGAATGGCTTGAACAAATCGGAACGGCAGATTCAAAAAACTCCGCATTCAATAATGAATTACGCCGCATCAAAGAGCTTTTGCCTGATTTTTCCCATGCTCTTCCCTGGGAACGCGGTTACAAAGAAGCCCGATGGGTTCGAGCAAATTTTTTCAAGACTCAGTCTGCGTTCAGGGATTTTCAACAGAAAATGATGGCAGAAACCTTTCAGAAAACAGTCCCCTTTTCTCTCTGTTCCGCGCTTGTTGAAACATCGGAAAAGCAGACTCCGATGTTTATTTCCACCTCGCAGAAGAACAATTTTCTTGCAGGAAGAATGCTCGGCGAATATCTGCACTCATCCGCAGATCATATCAATCTTGTGACGAAAGTATCAACACCCAGCCAGAAGCGTTGTCGGGCATTTTCCGCAGAACTGAACGCTCCGGCCGAATGGCTGAAACGGGACCTGAACGGAAAACGTCTGGTTTGCGACGATGATATTGCGGAATTGGCAGAAAAATACCAAGTCAATGAACTGGTCGTTAAATATCAGCTGGTCAACCACAATTTGGCCGCTGTTCTCTGAGGCAAGTTATCATGCATATGGGAAATCCTCTCTGTCACAAGGTCCGTGAAGCCGTGCGGCGGGAGCTGTGCGATGCGCCGGGATGCCATGATTTCGATCATACCGAACGTGTATTGCGCAATGCGGAAATGCTTGCGGGACTCGAACTGAAAGCGGAGGACTCCCGTTCCTTCCTCGCCGTTTCACTTGCGGCGCTGCTGCATGATATCGCTCGACCGGAAGAGATGAAGTCAAATGGAAAAATCTGTCATGCGCAGGCAGGATACGGAAAAGCAATCCGATTTCTGCGCGAATGCGGATGCTGCGACGAAGAGCTCATTCAACTTGTCGCAAACGCCGTGAAGCGGCATCGCTACAGGGGAAAAGATCAGCCGGAAAACCTTATCGACAAAATTCTCTATGATGCGGATAAGCTCGATTCCATCGGAGCCGTCGGAGTCGGACGCGCGTTCCATTTTGCCGGACGGATCGGCGCACGGCTTCATAATCCGGCGGAAGAGGCTGTCGCGGGCGAAGCATACGGGCGCGAGGACTCCGCATACCGCGAATATCTCGTCAAACTCCGCAGCGTCCCCGAACGGATGCTGACCGTTTCCGGACGCGCCGCAGCGGCGGAACGCGCAGAATTCATGCACGAATTTTTCCGGAGACTCTGCGAAGAAAGCGGCGTGAAATAATCGTTCTTTTTTACAAAAACGGTTGTTTTTTCATTCTGCACATCTATATTAAAGAATCTTCAAAACAAAAAAGGTTTTTACTCAAATGAAACTTTGCAAACTGTTTTCCAAAGGCGCAGTCCTTCAGCGCCGCCAGCTTATTCCTGTGTGGGGCGAAGCCACCCCGGGCGCTGTCGTCAAAGCAAGTGTCGCCGGTGTTTCCGCATTCGGCATCTGTTCCTCAACCGGAGATTTCATGCTCCGTCTTCCCCCGGTTGAAACCGCGGGCGGACCGTATGTTCTTACGGTTGAAGACCTCTCCAGCGGAGAAAAAATGGAAATCGAAGATGTTCTCATCGGCGAAGTCTGGCTCGCTTCCGGACAGTCCAACATGGAGTTCCGCATGGGAACCTCTCCCGTTCAGCTGAACGAATTCCGTGAAATGCAGAAGGATCCCTCCACGCTCCGCATGTTCAATGTCGGGCAATGTGCCACCAGCGCGCCGCAGAAGGATTGTCTGACCGGCAGCTGGATGTATTCCGACCGTGCCAGCGATCCCGATTTTTCCGCCGTTGCGCTTTGGTTCGCGTACAAGCTCCGCGAAAAACTCGGCGTCCCCGTCGGCGTCATCCATTCCTCCTGGGGCGGAACGTTTATTGAATCCTGGATTGGACGCGAAACGCTGATGAACAATCCGGAAGTTGCTCCGCTGATCCGCGATTACGAACAGCGTCTCGCCACAGATGAGTTCTGGGATAACGCCGTTGAAAATCTGGCGGCTCCGTCGCGCTTCGGCAGCAACGTCAAAGGCGATCCGGGCAACAAGGGCGAAACGCTCGGCTGGGCAAAGCCCGATTTCGATGATTCCGCGTGGATTGATTTCGACGTTCCCGGCAGCTGGACTGACCGCAAACTCGCGGGCAACGGCTCTGTCTGGATCCGCAGAGAGATCGAAATCCCCGCCGCCTGGGAAGGCAAAGAGCTTGAACTGCGTCTCGGCGGAATCGACAAGCACGACGTCACCTACTTCAACGGTGTCAAGGTCGGTGCCAGCGGACAGGGCTTCGATGAGGCGTTCTGGAACGTCAGCCGTTTCTACAAAGTTCCCGCGGAGCTTGTCAAAGCCGGAAGAGCTGAGATTGCAATCCGCGCATTTTCGTTCATTTTCGACGGCGGATTCGGCGGAAGACCCAGCAGCTATGCACTTGTCCGCATCGATGATCCGGAACAGGCGGTTCCGCTTGCCGGAACCTGGAAATTCTCCGTGGAAGCCGATTTCGGCAAAGTTCTCCTCCCCGAGGTCAGCAACTTCGCACGTCCGAACTACCCGAACACCTGGTCGATTCTCTATGACGGCATGATCCGTCCGCTCGTTCCCTACGCTCTGCGCGGCGCGATCTGGTACCAGGGCGAAAACAACGCGGGAACCCGCAGCGGCGCAATCGCCTACGAACGTCTGATGTGCGAACTCATCTCCGACTGGCGTTTCCGCTGGGGTCAGGGCAATTTCCCGTTCTACATGGTTCAGCTTGCAAACTACAGAACGCCCTATTCCTACAATGCCGATCAGCATTGGCCGACTCTGCGCGAAAGCCAGCGCCACGCCTGCGAAAAAACGCCGAACACCGGAATGGCGGTCATCATCGACTGCGGCGAAGAGCTTGACATTCACCCGAAGGACAAGCGATCCGTCGGATACCGTCTCGCGCGTCTCGCTCTCCACAATGACTACGGATTCGAAGACATCGTCCCCGGCGGTCCTCTCCCGAAAGAGACAACCATTGAGACCGGAGCTCTGCGTGTCCGTTTTGAAAATGCGCAGGGACTTCACTTCAAAGGAGAGCCGCGCGGCTTCTATCTTGCCGGTTATGATGGAGAGTTCATGCCGGCGGATTCGGTAACGCTGGACGGCGCAAGCGTGGTTCTGCGCTGTTCGAAAATTGAGCGTCCGCTGCATGTCCGCTACAGCTGGTCCGACAATCCGGACGGCAACCTTTACAACGGAGAAGAGCTTCCCGCCACACCGTTTGAAGCATAATTCAGACCCGCACCACAGGATTTAAAACAGCAGCGCCCGGATGAAAAAACTTTCATCCGGGCGCTGATTTTTCTATTCGGAACAGAAGGCTCAGTCGGTTTCCTTCATCCAGAATCCCCAGAGATCGTCGCCGTAGCGGAACGAGCCGAGAAGAAGCATGTCGGACATGTAACGGATATTCATCTCCGAAACAACCGTCTCTTCCGAAGAATCGGGAAAGACGGAAAAGTAGTAAACGGCCTTGCGGTCATCGGGGGCGGAGGCGAGCGGAATGCATACCGTTCCGCCGAGATCGCAGCATCCGGTGGCGCGCATCGGCGCACCGGATCTGGCGCGGCACGCCTTTGCAATCACCTCGCCCGCGTGACGCGGATCGTATACGATGTCAACGATGTTCAGTTTGACAATTCGCAGATAAGGATTCATTCGCCGCCGCTCATCCGTAAGCCGTGCTGGAGTTGCGCTCCGGAGCTTTCGCCGGATTGGACTTGAAGAACTCAACCGCATCTTCATCGTCGAAGACTTTGCGCGGAGAGAGCTCAACAATGCAGTCCGGTGTGCCGTCGTCCTTGCGCGGGACTTTCACTCCGGCAAGATCCATGCGGCGAGCGTCGCGTGCGCAAAGCATTGCCCGGCAGGATTCGGCGGAGTCGACGCCGGTCGCATTCTTCGTCGGAGCGAAACACTCCTTGCGGTCGGCTTCGAGAATGATCGTGGAGGAGGCGAGCGGAAGCGCATCGAAAATAAAGGATTCCAGCTTGACGGCGTTCGGAGCTTCCGGCTTGACGGGCGTGCCGTCGGCGGTGACGTAAGCGACTTTCTTGTCGGCGCGGTGCCACGGGAGATCAAGTTTTCCGTTTGCGGTCAGGCGCTCGATGAATTCGCGGCTGATGACGTGGATCGCGGGGCTCCCGGCAATGAAGTCGAGCTTGCCGTTCGTGGTGCGCTCGGCAAGTTCCTTCGGCATGTCGCTGTATTCGATGATCTGGAGTTTGCCGCCGGTGACGCAGAAGTTGCCCAGCTTTTCAAACGCGTTTGTCTTGGAGAGCATGATGCTGCTCATTTCCGATTTTTCGAGTGCATGCAGACCGATCATGAGCGGGTTTGCGACCGGAACGAGCGGGTTGTCGACCTGGAAATAGGAGATGTATTCCACGCCGAGTTTTTTCATCAGCTCGAGGTTGCCCCACTTGCGGAGCGCAAGGAGCGTGCCGCCGTGACCGTCCGGGGTCAGAGCGATGGAGTCCTTCGCGGACATCAGCACCTTGCCGGAGTAGTCGATTGCGGGCATGAAACCCTGAGTGAAGAAGTGAACGGAATCCTCCGGCAGACCGAAGAACTCGTGCGACTTGAAGAAATCGCGGGTGGCTTTATCGTTGAGTTCGCTGGTCATGATGAACCAGTGAATGCGGGTTCCATACTTTTCGGAAACGCGGTCGAGGCTCTCCGCGAAATACTGGAAGAGGGTCTTGTGGAGCACCGGAGTGATCGGATAGGTTCCCTTCGGACCGTCGAACCCGAGACGCGTTCCCTGTCCGCCTGCGACGGTGAGAGCGGCGGTTTTGCCGGCGCGGATGAGTTCCACGCCCTTTTCAAACGCCTTCTTGTAAAGAGCTTTCTGCTCCGCGTCTTTGGGAACGAGGGGGAAGTAGGAGGCGGGCGCGAGGTCGGCGGGGATCTCGGTGACGGGCTTGTGCATGACATAGTCCTGAATGAGAGTGGAGAGGTGATCCCAGTCGATTGCTTCAATCTGTTTCTGAAGCTTGTCGTGTTCGGCTCCGGAGAGCTTGTTGAGCGCATCGAGGATGTGCGTCTGATTGTTTTTTGTGAGAGTTTCGGCGATATTCATAATCATCTCCTTGTGATTTAATTTTTTCCGGTGCTTCCGAAACCGCCCGTGCCGCGTCCGGTTTCCGAAAGTCCGGCGGCGGGTTCAAGCTGAACGTCTGCGAGTTTTGCGATGACCATCTGCGAGATGCGGTCTCCGCGTTTGATTTCAAACGGTTTATCGCTGAAATTGAAGAGAATGGAGCCGACTTCTCCTCGGTATCCGGCATCGATTGTTCCGGGGCCGTTGAGGACGCCGATTCCATGCTTGAGAGCGAGTCCGCTGCGGGGTCTGACCTGAGCTTCATATCCGACGGGCAGTTCGATTGTGAGTCCGGTCGGCACGAGAGCGACCTTTCCCGGTTCGAGGATGAAATCGATGCGGGATCGCAGATCATAAGCCGCATCATCGAAATGAGCTTTAGCCGGAGTCAGATCGCTGCACCCTTCGAGCATTTTGAATTTGATGGTCACACTCATACGAGCTCCTTGTTTTGAGAGTATGGTAATTTAGCACGAAACAACCGAAAATGCAAGAGGATGAACGCCGCAAACCCCGCAAGACTGCGGGGCGGAAAAAACAAAATTATTTTTTACAAAATGTTTGAATGAAAACTTGTCTCAGTTTACCGTTTGTGTTGCCGGATTTTCCCGTAGTTCGGCCCTCCTTTAGAGTATGTTCCACTTGCCGACGGAACTTTTTTCTGCGAAAAGCATGATTGGATTCCAGCTTTCAATTTTTTATAAAGCCAGGCAAAACCTCCTCCGATTGGTCGGCGGAAAAGCCAGATCAACCAGCCAAGAACACTGAGAATTACAAGACCTAAAATAATTTTCCAGAAGCTGACGATCAGCCAAATGATACCGCCTAAAGCAATCAAAAGAAAGCAGCCGATTTCTTCGCCGGAACCGCCGCCTCCTCCATGCTGACGGTGGACGACGACATGTTCTCCAGGCTTTGCATTGACATGTTTGACTTTCATTGTCACCTCTTCTCATTTCCGTTTGGAATAATATTTACCTCTCCGGCGGTTCGTTCCATGACCGGAGACTTTCTTTTTCCGCTGGCCGGAACCGCTTGAATCTGTTTTGGTAATTTTCGGAATATCCTGGCTTTTGATCTTGGGGCGGGTGCCTTCAGAAGACGCTGAATCTCTTGATGCTGCCATACAATTGTCTGATGCTGTGCCAACAGCCCCCCGGCTTCCATCAGTGTCACAAGGACAAGGCCGCTCACAAAGAGAGGAGTCCACCTCGGCAAGGCTTTTTTTTTAACATCAACTGCAGTGTCTTCTTTGCTTGGGGCTGCTGATGTTTCCGCATCATGCGGTTCCGTAACAGCAGACTTTTCCGCTGGGATCGGTTTGACTTCGTTCTCTTCCGGGACAATGGCTGTTGTCTCAATGGCGGGTTCGCTTATTTCCGGTTCCGGAAGAGATTTTTCTTCCTCTCCGATGCGTGCAAGTACAGCAAGAGACCGGTCATCCGAACCGCGCGGATCGTCCGCCCATTCTCTGCGGGTCAGATAATCCATGATATCCTGTTTACATAATTCTTTTTTGAGCAAGTCATCGAAAAGACTGTCAAAAATCTTTCCAGGCGTCATATCGGAAAGATGAAACATCAGGTGTTCCGGACCATCGGAAGTGATTGCGATCCCCGAATTTTCTTCTGTCCGGAACAGCGCATATTGAAACTTCATCTTTTCTTCGCCGCCGGCCCGCAGAAAATGAGTCTGATTGGCAAATTCGCCCTTTTCCGGAATGAATACGGTTTTGCAAATCCCGTTTTGCCGCAGAACAATGGAACCGTCTCCCACTTGAAAACAGCCGATATATTTCGTTCCGGCGACGGCAAAAGCAACCGTGCTGTCGAACTCTTTTTCGTCTGTATGGTACTTTTCTGCAAGGTCATACTTCACCTGCATGAGAGTACGGTACATAATCCGGCAGAATTTAATCCACTGCTCTTCCTTTTTTTCTTCGGAATCCAGAATGTTTTCCAAATACGGATTCAGAACAGAAACCTGAAACTGAAAAGCTTTGACAGCCTCCTGCGCTCCGAAATGCGAAAGACTTGCACTGCCACGTCCATCACAAACAATTGCGGCTGGTCGAGGCTCTGTAAACACAGAAGAGGCGTCCTGGCAGGGGATTCCCCGGCGGATATGCCCCCCGCCGGGAATTGATGCGGCAAAACCGCTCCAGAAAGATGCATTTGCAATTGCAGAGTCGGAATTTTCCATAGATATATTTCCTTTGTTGATGTTGTCATTCGTATTCATCAGAGATCTCCCCAGTCCGTAATTTCGCGGAAATAGACGTTGTCCTGTTCCGACACCGCACTTGCAGATACGCTTTTCATGGAGTCTGTAAGCCAGCGGAAGAACTGTCTGAAGCGAAGACCTTTCAATTTAACCGGGCCCGGTACAGCTGGAAGGATTCTGCACATCGTATCATGATCAACGTCATCACCGATTTCGATCCCGATATACTGAATCTTCCCGTGTTCGCCTAATGCTCGCATCTCTTCCGCTGCCTCTTCCCAGTTATCGTCGTTGGGCTCACCATCTGTCATAAGGATTACCCACGGACGGTAGCAGGAGATGCCGTTGTCGCGATACATTTTGCGGCGGGCTTTCAGATCGCGCAGAGCCAGACGGATTCCCGCACCCATTGACGTGGCTCCTTCAGCAACCAGAGGTCTCTGGTTGCGATTCATCTTGCTGATCGAGGTAAACGGAGTTACTACTTCCGCATTCCAGTCGAATGTGATAATTTCCACTTCCACGCTGCGGGAGGCCGCTTCATCGGAGGAGGTTTCCTGAATGAATTGCTTCAATCCTTTGTTGAGTTCATTGATCGGAGCACCTTCCATGCTGGAGGAGGTATCCAGCAGCAGTACGACCGGGCAGCGGGGTGCGGGGTTGGAAACGTCAAGGTTGTTTGCGTTGTAACGGCTCATAGTAGAATACCTTTCCTGATAAGCTTGTGTTTTTGTCATTTTCTTGTCTCTTCTTCTAATAAGAGCGGCTTTTTTGTTTTTTCCGGTACTTTTCATTTTTTTCTGGTGGAGCCGACGGGTATCGATCCCGCGTCCGGGAAAGTGCGCTTTGGCTTTCATTCCCGTTGAAACCTTTCACGGCCCCGCATATTATTCAAAAGACTTGAAGTCTGCATTTTTCCGGAGATTTCTGAAATTTTTTCAGTAATCCGTTTTTTGACAGAGTTCTAATCCCGCTAAATACAAAAAGACACTGTATGCAAAATTTTCCGGTATTTTGCATACAGTGTCTTTTGAGTTTCAGACGAGAGTTTTTTGGAGACATCTCTAAATGGGAAGTCTCAAATGTGGCGCAATCCCCTTGAAGCGGGGCAAAAGTTCAACAGTGCCGTGTTGATCTTGTAGGTAGCAGTCTTGTCGTCGCAATCCCCTTGAATCGGGGCAAAAGTTCAACTTGTCTCCTGTTTCCGGTGTTCCTCGCACTGGGAGTCGCAATCCCCTTGAAGCGGGGCAAAAGTTCAACGCCTATGGGATTGCGTGGATCCGGGCCCTGGGTCGGTCGCAATCCCCTTGAAGCGGGGCAAAAGTTCAACGCATACAGGCGCGGGGTAAGAAAAGGGCTCCGCATGAAGTCGCAATCCCCTTGAAGCGGGGCAAAAGTTCAACACGTCGAGCTGCTCGTCTCCTACCAGAACGGTAGCAGTCGCAATCCCCTTGAAGCGGGGCAAAAGTTCAACCATTGAGTCGAAAGGCTTCACAGCCAAGACTCTTGTGTCGCAATCCCCTTGAAGCGGGGCAAAAGTTCAACGATCTTCAGAAGACCAAGAAGATCGCAGAGGAGTCGCAATCCCCTTGAAGCGGGGCAAAAGTTCAACGGTAACCCGCGAAGAGGGATTCGCGGATTGCTATGTCGCAATCCCCTTGAAGCGGGGCAAAAGTTCAACTATCCCCCAGTGGAGTTAAACCTTCTATCAGAGGAAGTCGCAATCCCCTTGAAGCGGGGCAAAAGTTCAACGGGCAAAAGACATGAGGCTAATAGCCTATATTACCGTCGCAATCCCCTTGAAGCGGGGCAAAAGTTCAACAGCGCCAGTTCGACAAAATAGGTTTCAACCTATGTCGCAATCCCCTTGAAGCGGGGCAAAAGTTCAACTTGGTTTTTTATGACGGTTACTGGGACATTTACATTAGTCGCAATCCCCTTGAAGCGGGGCAAAAGTTCAACGTATATAATCAGTTCGTAAATTTATTGAAAGTCCTGTCGCAATCCCCTTGAAGCGGGGCAAAAGTTCAACCTGAAAATGGAACTTTTTGACTTGCAGGCGAGCATGTCGCAATCCCCTTGAAGCGGGGCAAAAGTTCAACAGGCGGGTGCGAATCCGCTTGAACTGTAGATACTTATACACCCGTTTTGCAGAAAATCAAGCGAAAAACAGAAAAAAATAGAAAATTTTAAAAATCTTCTGCACTTTGCTTGAAATATACACTCCTTAGTGTTTGATTATAAGTATGTTGTAAAAGTGCAGAAAAATTTTTGCGCATTTTTCTGCATTTTTGAACTCAAAAAACACCAAAAACAGCAAAAAATGAGGAGCTGTAAATTTATGGAGACAATTCTTCTGCAAAAATCTATGTGCCGCCTGTCTTTGAACAACGAACAACTCGTTCTAACAGAACCGGATGCAACGCCGTATGCTTATCCGCTCGGATGCATCAAACAGATTCTTGTTTATGGAAACGCTCAGATAACAACTCAGGCAATCAAAGCGTGTCTGAAAGAAGGAATCCGGATCGTATATTTTTCTGCATATGGCCATTTTCTCGGCCGGCTTGAACCCTGCTATCCTTCCAATATGAAGCGCCGTCTTAAGCAATATGCCCTTGTTCTGAATCCGGAACGGCGGCTGGAATGGGCGAAGGAATTTGTCGCTGTAAAAATCCGGAGCGAACTTGTTGAGCTGCGCCGTCTTTTCGAACGGAAGTCCTTTCCTGAATACAAGAATTTGCGCAAAGAACTTCAGGCTTGCCGGGAACAGGTTGAAATTGCTGCAGATCTTCCAGAATTGCTTGGATTTGAAGGTCTTGCCGCCCGAACCTATTACTCCGCATTTTCCCATTTTATGCCGCGCGGCTGGGTGTGGAACGGGCGTCGCCGTTATCCGTCTCCTGATCGGCTGAATGCTCTGCTTTCATTTTGCTACGGGAAAACCGCCGCTCTTTTTGCGGAACTTTGCGAAACGCATGGACTCGACCGTCAATGCGGAATCCTTCATGAACCTGCCCGTTACGGCGGCGGTTTGCCTTACGATCTTCTGGAACCTTTCCGGGCGATTTTCTGCGATAACCTGATTTTGAAACTTGTCGCAAAGCGTACTTGGAAAGCTTCTGATTTTCAGTCGGCAAAAAACGCGGTAAACCTGCGTCCGGAAACGATGGATTCTTTTGAGAAGGAATTCGAACATGCATTGACTCTTTGTTATTCGCGTCAATATAACAGTATCCGAGAACTTATGAAACATTTTGCTGAACTTATTTATCAGGGGATTGAACAGGAAAGTGATCGTCCGGACCTCGGAAGTTTTCTTCCGGCCCGCTGAAAAGGTGTGCCATGTATTTATTTTTCTATGATGTTACGGAGGCTTCCACTTTACGGATTGTTACAAAACGGTTGAGACACTACGGGCACCGGATTCAGAAGTCTGTCTGGCTTTGCGATATTGATTCGCAGGCTTGCGCACAACTGAAGCAGCAGCTTGATGCAGCAGTTCAGGCACCGGACAGTGTTCTGTTTTGCCGGATATCAGATGTTTCCGATGTGGAAATCGTTCATCTTCCGGAAACCGGCGCCGAAGCGGTTAATAACGTTTTGCGTAGGCGGCCTCGTTGAAAGCGATTTTCCGGAATTCATCGGCAAAACTGTGATCGAGCAGCGATTCTCCGGCACGCATGGTTCCCGAAGAATTGTCGATCAGTCTTCCAACCGGGTTGATAACGATGTATGCGCTGACGATATCCTCTGTGTTTTCCACAACCGGGTTCAGATCCGTGTGGCGGGCAACGAAATCCTGAAACTGGCGGTCGGAAATCATGAGGTCGTCGGCGCTGTCGTTGATGTGGTCGAAATGAAGCACCCGGAGCAGTTTCCAACGGTCCGGCTGAATCTTGCGGATAACCGGTGAGAAATCGCGGTTGACGTTTACTGCGTTTACGACGGTGTTGATTTTGAGGCGCATTCCTGCGGAATGAATACAATCGGCAAGCTCGGCGAGGCGTTCTGTGGCAAGAGTTCTTCCCGCGCCGTCGACACGTCCGAGACGGATATTGTCCTCTTTGCAAAAAGCATCCATGCTGATTCCGATCATGGAAAGGCGTCCGGCATTGCGCCGGATGAAATCGGGCGTGAGGAGAGAGCCGTTGGTGATGATCGAACAGTCGATTCCGAGGGCGTGGATGCAATCGATCATTTTCTGCACATACGGAGCCGCCATCGGTTCTCCTCCGGCGAGGTTGAATCGTTTCACCGGGGCTGATTCGACGATGTTGGCGATAATGCGTTCCCAGTCTTCAAAGCGCAGCGGAGTAGTGCCGAAACGGGAATGGCAGAAACGGCAGCGGTAGTTGCAGATGTCCGTATAATGAAGGTTGATAACTTTTCCGGCAGCCCAGTTCAAACGGTTCGTGCGAGAGTTCATCATAATACAAATCCTTTCAGTTTCATTTTTTGAATACGCAAAACTTTATGTTTCAGCGTAGATGTATCAGCGTTTCAAGCACCTGCCGGAATGCTCTTTCGCGCTTACACCATAGAAAAGACAGAAAACAGAAAAAATTCCGCTACTTCCATCAAAAAAATCAGATTTCATTGAAGAACCGTAAAAAAATGAATTTCTTTGTTTTTTTTACGGTTGAAAAAACAAAAACAACTGCTAGATTAGTAAAAAATATAGGAGGCGCTTATGCTTGACGTAAAAAAAGTTTATCATCTTATGGGTGAACAAACCATTCCGATATTTTTGTCCGCAATTCAATTTCAACCGTGGGTACACCACTATCTTCTTGCAACAAAAAAGACGGAATATTCTGCAAATTATGTTGTGAAAGCATTGCAAGACCGGCAAATTTCTGCAGAAGTTCGTCTGATTGGTGCAGAAAATGCTGCCGTATCTTTTCGACTTTTGAATGAAAGTATTTCAGAAATTCTGGATGATACAAATAAAGAAGAAGCTCCGTCCGCATTCAATATTACTGGCGGGACGAAGCCGATGTCGTTTATAGCACTGCTCCTCGGCAACAAGCGTCCTTGGCTGGCGCCATTCTATTTGGACAGCATCGGGCGGAAAATGCTGTGGCTGAAAGATTATTCCGAAACAGAGCTGGAAGAGAAGATTGAACTGAAAGATTTTATTGCTCTCTGCGGAATGGAAATCTCAAATGAAGATATTTCAGAGCCGAGTGAGAAACTTCTGGATCTGATGTATCAGAATGTAACGGTTATTCAAAGATCACAGGAAAAGTTTGCCAGCTGTATTCAAAAAAATGGCAAAAAAACACAAAATCCGAAAGATTCGTTCCAGCAGTTTCTCGCAGAACTTTCTGAAAATATGAGCAAAAAGCATATACAATCTTGGAAACCTCTCTGGAATGAATATACGGCAACTGAATCAAGCTGGCAGCAACAGGCAAAATTTCTGGCTGGTGGTTGGTTCGAACACTATGTCGGCAATTTAATTCGTCGGCACTCTGCATCTCCGCAAGCAGTTCGCATTGGACTCGAAATTAGCAAGTCCGGAGATTATGAAACCTTGCAGGAATTTGACGTAGTCTACACAGACGGATTTCAGCTGGTGATTCTTGAATGTAAAGCGGGACAGATAAAACAGGATCATATACAGAAACTGATGAATTTGCGAGATTTCTTTGGAGGATCTCTTGGCAGATGCGCGTTGGTAACATTGGTGGAGGCCGATACCAGCAACAACAAGAGAATTCATCTGAGAGATCGAATTACCGCGAATAAAAAAATTGCGGCATTCTGCGGAAAAGTCGGTCTGCAAATACTGCCGTCACGCTTGTTCAACTTCTCGGTTGGAACCGTTTATCCCGGCGAGAAAAAATCATAAAACCGTGGATTTGAAACCGGAAAAAACAGGAGTTTGCGTCTTTCTCTAAGTGAACAGTAAAACAGTGAGGAGAAATGATAATGAAATTCCTGATCGGCAATTCGTTTCCGTTGAATTTGATTCGGCGCCCGGTTCATATTGTTCCGGAGACATTGGAGAATCTCCGGAACATGCTTGCGGCCGGAAACTGGAAATCTTTCTGGGGTCATTCCAACACTCTGCAGACGGTCAATGAACTGACCGGTTTTGATCTTAGTCCAAAAATGGAGCGTCCGGCTCTTTCTATTGATGAAATGGGATTTCCGCAATTGTACGGAGAGAGTTTTTCTGTCTGCTGGATTCTCAGCGCAGAATTGCAGAACGGGCTTCGTCCGTCGTTGAAAAGCGAACTTGAGCGGGAAGATATTATTCACTGGCGGGTTTTACGGATGGAATGGGAGAATTCATGTTTGAAATAAAACAGCAGATCTATGAGTTTTCCTCTCCGCATGGTCTTGATTTGCACCATGATATTCCGACCATTACATTCCGCGGAGCATTCGGCTATGCGTTGGCACAGGTGATTGCACGTGATGCCTGTGTTCCCGGCCTGGAAAACCAAGTGGCTCTTTACCGCCGCATTTTTATGCCGCAAAAAGATGAGAGCCAGGAGAGCCGGAATCTGGACCTTGCGCGTCCATTCGTCATGCACGGATTTTATTCCCGTCCAGACAGCCGCAGTTTTCTCCTTCAGATTCTGCTGTTTGGCTGTGCGGCGAATTATTCCGCATTTTTTGAACGTGTGGTGGAAGTCATGTCTTACATGGGACTTGGGAAAAACAATCAAATTTGCCATTTTGAAAAGGTGAATGAAGCCAGTCTTGAAATCGCGGATCCGGAGCCAAGTGAACGTCTGCTGGTTCATTTCTTAGCGCCCTGCAGCCGATTGAAAAGTCAAGGACAAATTTGGCTGGAAGATATTCCTTTTCGAGCGTTATTTGCCCGCCTCTTGGACCGGATCTTGGAGCTTGACAACCTCTACGGAACCGGGGATCTCAAAGAAAAATGGGATTTACATGCGCTGAAACAGCAGTCCGTCGAAATCCTGAGCACTTGTCTTGACGGAGGTGTTTATGCGGCAAACCGGACGAGCGGGCGTACAGGTCAGACGATGAAGTTGGACGGTTTTGTAGGGGAGATGTTGTATGAAGGAGACTTTTCCCCGTACAGAGAAATCATAAAATACCTTCCATATGTCAGCTTGGGACGTTTCAGTGCGTTCGGCTGCGGATGGAATCGAATAAAATACATATAACAAAGGAGCAGGTAATGAGCATTTTTCTGTGCTACGATCTGAAAGGTATTCAGCAATACATTTTTCAGGTCCCAAGATTGAAATGTTGTATTGGCGGAAGCCGGCAAATTGATAACTTTGACCGAAAAGAAGTTGTGGATCTGGCTAAGCAGCTGGGAATCGACCTTATTTATTCCGGCGGAGGAAAAGGGGCATTTGTCTGCTCCAGTGAGGACGATCTCCAAAATCTGAAACGTGAACTCGTTAAAAAAGCACGGGAATTCGGATTGACAATTCGTTTTGGATACAGTGACGTTTACAGTACTGCTGCGCGGGAAATCCGGGAGACATTCTGCTGGCAGCCGGAATCATTGGACGGTCAGCCCTGCAGCGAATCCGGACTTTATCCGACAACGGAAGGCGTTCACCCGCTTATTCAGAAACGAATCGCTATTGCATCGCAGCACGGGAAGGAAAGCCCGGTAGAACGCGAATTCCTGGAAGAATTGCGGAAAGAATTCAAGAACGAAAAGTTTGAATTCTTTTATAACCCGGATCCGGATGATCGAGACGGCTATGACACAGCTTGCGCTCTTGGCTCTCGCAACCGCTGGGCTGTTGTGCGTATGGATGGCAATGACATGGGACTTCAGTTTCTGGAATTTCAAAAACGGCACCCTGAAACGAATGCTAAAGAATGGCGTGAATGGCTTCCCAAAATGAGTCGGTCTTTGGATGAGTGTACTCGAGACGCCGCTTTGGAAGGGATGAAAGCAGTTGTTCAAGAGTATGTAAAATCAAACCACAACGATGTTCTTCCTCTGCGTCCTTTGATTATCGGCGGAGATGATGTTTCGGTTCTTGTTCACTGCTCGTATGCGGTACTTTTTGTTAAGACCGTGATGGAGAAGTTCACCGAGTTCAGTAAGCGTTCAAAAGAGCTTTGGGTCGGAACAAACGGGGCACTCAGCATCAGTGGAGGAATTCTTTATGCTCCCTGCAAGTTTCCGCTTCACAGCGCATTGGACTATGCAGAAGAACTCCTTGCAAGCGCCAAGACTCATGGGCGGGAATTGAAAAAGCAAAAGAAGGATACCTCTGGTTGCTCTCCCGCCTGTTTTGACTGGGAATCCATTACAGAGGGACTCCTGGATTCTCCTGCAGCCCGCAGACAGAGAGAGTTTATATTTACAGAATACGTTGATGGAAAGGAAAAGAAGGTTGAGCTGACCTCCCGTCCGTATTCGCTTGAAGAGTTCGAAAAGCTTGAACCTATGTACAGGAAAATACGCGGGACATCTTTGGAATCATCGCAAAACGAGCTTGATATCAATGCCAGCGAACTGGGGATTCCTGCAACGATTCAGTATCAGATTCATCCGGCACTTTATGCACCTAAAGACCGGCGCTGTGCATTTTATGCACGTCTTGGGAAAAACTACAGATGGCTCTATGATTATCTGAAAGAGCCGATTCCTGGTGTCGAAGAAGAATACGGCAAAGGCTGGTCGGTAGATGGAAACATTCAAAAAACGTCTATTATTGACATTCTGCTCCGTATTCAGGAGGAAGTCCGTATGGAAAAACCGACGATTGCTATGTCTGGAGAGGAGAACTAATCATGGCTGTTTATCATTTTGAACTTAAGCTGCTTGCTGATGCGGAACCTGCAAGCGGACTCGGCAATGAATTGCTCAATGCTCTTCTTCCGCGCGGAGAACATGGAGCCCCGATTATTCCGGCATCTCATCTCAAAGGCGTAATGAGGGAAAATCTGTACCGCCTTCTCCGGCCGCTCCGTTCCGATGCAGAACAGTTCTGCGACTATTTGTTTGGACGAGGAGAAAGTAAAACGGCGGCCGGGATTTCCGGAATTTTGCATATCAGTGATGCTGTTGCTCCGCAAGACGCCGCGACATTGACCATTACCCGCACAGCAATTGATGCAGAAACCGGAAGAGCTGACGATGGTTCACTCCGAACATCCGAGGCTCTTGCCGCCGGAACAGTTCTTACAGGTCTTGTTCAATGCGACACCGACTCTCCCGCAGTTCTTGCGGTCATTCGCCTTGCATTCATGAACGTTTTTGCTGTTGGCGGAGGTCGAACCAGAGGAGCCGGAGCCTGCAGAATCTCTATTCGGGAACATGAAAAAGAAACACCGGGAAAACTGCTTGCTCAGGCAATTTCCGCTCCAGTTCCACCGGAGAATGCAATTGCTGCCGCAGAGGACAAATCTGAAAAATCGTTTTCAGGCTGTTATAAAGCTTTGAAGCTGACATTCCGTGCAGAAGCACCTCTTTGTCTGCCGACTCATCCTGTTGGGATGAACAATGTTATTTCGAGTGGATTCGTTATTGCAGGAACAGCTGTAACCGGTACCCTTTTAGCTCTGCTTTCCAAGACAGATAAAGGTCTAGCTTCTGCGTGTTGGGAAAATCCGGAATTTCGCTGTGGTCCTCTTCTTCCTGTCCCCGAAAACGGAGAAGCCCTTTTCCCTGTCTATATCTCCAATACCCACAAAATTAGCAAACTCCGTCAGGAAAATGAGAAATATCTTTATGGAGATCTGATGATTCCAGATGAATTCATTCCTGAACAGGAGTACCATTGGCAGGAGCAGTCTGCCGGAATCTCCATGAAAGGTGTTGACGGTGTCCTGGCATTTGAAAAAGACGGGAAAGTTCACTTGCTGCGCAGCAGCTCCATCTCGCGAAACTATCGAGCTCATGGAGTTGTCAATGGCGGACAAACGGATGAAAAATCTGCTTCCAATAAGCAGAAAGGCGAGAAAAGCGACAATCTCTACTCGATGGAAAGTATCTGTGCCAAATGCTTTTCCGGAATGGTTATTCTTCCGGAGGAAGCTGCAGACAAATTGCTGGTACTCCTGAAGGATGGCGCTTATGTCAGTTTCGGCAAAGCAAAAACAACGCAGGGATTCGGCAAACTTGCAGCAGAACCATGGACTCTTTATGATAATCTGGAAACGGAATATCCGCAGGTGAAAAAGCTGAAGAATCGCCTTTTTATCGTTCAGACTCCGATCGTCTTTGAGAATAAAAAAGACGCTTCTTCGGCGGAAATTCTTAGAGAAGTCCTGCGTGAGGCAAGTTGGGGCGAGCTTGAAAAAGAGTCCGCTATGACTTCTGTTCTTTTCGGCTGGAATAATCTTAAACTTGACAAACAGATCAATGGGACCGGACGTGTACAGGCAAAACGCGTGATTCTTCCGGGGGCGGTCTTCCTGTTGAAAGAACCTCTTTCGAATCTCTCGGAAAAAATTCGAATCGGTCTTGGGACAGATCGCGCGGCGGGTTACGGCTTTGTTCTGCCGCATCCCATGTTCGCAACGGAGTTGTGTGAGAATGTTGTTGCAGAAAAAGCGAGGCATAAAAAATTCGAATGCAACTCAAACAGTCCCGTTTTTGCCGCCTATAAACTCCACAGCATAAATGGAACCAAGTTGAGTTCCAGCCAAATTGCGCGTTTGTATCGGGCCGCTCAGATATCCGAGAAAAAAGCCATGGAATTTTTGGAGGAACAGCGACTCTATCGTCCGGAAAAAATCTGGAAGCTTTGGGACCCGATATATCATGAACTGAAAGAGAATCAGTTCAAGCGTCCGAAAGACGAAATCGTTGAAATGCTGCGCGTGTGGCATGATCTCAGAAACGGGGAGGATAAATAATGAAATCTGAAAATTACGAAATTGCATATGCCGTAGAGCTTCCGGTTGTTTTCCCGGAAGGATTTTCTATCGGAAGCGGCTCTAAAAACGGCAATATGACCTCAATTGAGCGAAACGGGAAGGGAATGCCTGTTTTGCGCGGGACGAGTGTCGCAGGAATCCTGCGGGCAAAAATCTCTCAGGATGCCCGCTTTGCTGAAATGGTGGAGTATTATTTCGGCAAAGCTCTAAACAAAAACATAGATCGGCAGGAAAGTCTGTTTCATTTCTACGATACGGAATTCCCGAAGAGTTTGGAAGAGACAATGCATAATAAGATTTGCCGTCACACCGGCAGTGTTTCGACTGAAAATAAAGGTCTCTTCTCTGTTGAACGAACTGCAGCAGGCTTGAAAGCAAACCTGTTTTTTACTCTGCTGGGCGATCGCGGAGAAAAGGATGAACAGGAAGATATGGATATTATCCATGTGCTTGCCGGATATTTTGCAGAAGGTTTGCTGATTGGCGGAAACGGCCGGAGCGGATGCGGACGCTGTCTGCTGCAGGATCGTTCATTCCAGATGCGGAAATTCGATCTTGCAAAACCGGAAGATGCTGCAGCATGGCTGGATCTGCTGTATGCAGAGAAGAAAGAGGTTGCAACTCGTGTAGCGCTTCAGCAAACGGAGAATAGCGACTGTTTTTCAGTCGATTTGAAATTTGGGCTTGCAGAAGGTCAGGATCTGCTTTGTGCGGAAGGTAACGATATGACTCCAGTTTCCTCCCGGAAGGGTGATGGTCAGCTCTATTGGATGATTCCCGGATCAACATTCCGTGGCATTTTCAAAGCCTGGATGTCGCGTCTGGCTGCGCGAGAGGGCATTCAGCTTTCCGATAGTGTGGAAAACTATTTGAAATGCGGAGATAAAAAAGATGTTCAAGCAACGCCGGATGATGAAATCCACGATTTGTTTGGGACTTGTGAGTGTAGAGGTCGAATCCATTTTACAGACGCATACTCGGAACAACCTGTAATTTGGGGAACGGATATTCAATATCGTCCGCATGTCGTTATTGACCGTTTTACCGGAGGAACGAATGACGGTAAATTTTTCTCCTGTAAAGTGTTGATTGACCCGACTGGAAAACTTGCATTTTCGATGCAGATTTCAATAGAAAAGCCTTCAGAAAGCGAATTGCGCTGGCTTGCCCAGACTCTTCGGGCTCTAGACCTCGGCTTGATTCGGATCGGATCATCGAAAGCTTCGGGCTGTTTGAAAATACGGGAATGCAATGTCCGTTCCAACCCGACAGAACTTGAATTTGCTAAAATTGCGAAAGGGGAATAATCATGACTGGTGCAGAAATAGAAATTCGTCGGTTTCGTGCGAAAATAGAAAAACAAGACATTGTTCAACGGATGATACGCGAACATGAACGTTTTTTAGAGAAACAAGAAAATCTTTCACCAGAACTTCGCGCTGAAGCTGAGCGGAACCTGGAAGAGGCAAGAAGAATTCTTGCTTATAAGGCATTTCCCGCATCAGCAATAGGTTGTGCATTCCATAACCCTTATACCTTCATCCCGTTTCCGGTGACGGCTCCGGAACGCCATGCTCCAACTCCGTTGACGATAGATGAAGTTGAAAAAGACCGCCTAACAGGAGTGTTGAATATTAAGTTGAAAAATCTTTCCCCTCTGTGTACTGTACAGGCAGAGGAAAAGGGAAAAGATAAGCAAAAGGCTTTATTACTTCCACAGAAGGCTCTGAAAATAGGGAATGATGTTATTGTTCCAGCTTCTTCTGTGCGAGGATCTCTTCGCTCTTTGATGGCAATCATTAGCGGCAGTGCTCTTGACTATGTCGATGAAAATCTTTGGCTGTGTCAAGGACGCGATCTGAGATTAAATAAAGAAGCTCTCTATCTTGCGGAGATTATTGATGCAAAATCAATGCTGGTCCGTGTTGGAAAAGCTGAGTTAGTTCAAACAGGAAGCCTTCTGGAATGTTTGGGAAGTAATATATATAATTACAAAAAAGACTTCCATCGCAAGCTGGAGAAGTATACACAAACTGACGGGAAAAATGAGCTGTGGATTGATGCCGTTTCCAAGCCTTCAAGCATAAGCAACAAATATGACTCACAGCATCCTTGGCGGGTAAAAGTCAGCGGGCCTAAAGTGGTGCGAGGAATTCCACATGAAGGAGCATTTCGACCAGAAGATGGTTGCCAAAAAATGTTTTTAAGCGATAGCTTAAAAGCTGATTTTGAGTGTCGAAACCGAAATGGAGTAAAGAAAAGTTTACAAAATGGAGATCTCGTCTGGCTTGAACCCGTTGATCCGGAAATTGGTATCAATACTGCGGATGATGTAAAATCCATTCAATGGGCTCGCTGGGGACGTCATGGAGTCAACTTTGTGGAAAAACTGAAGGTTAAGAATAAGCACATGCTTCCAGACTATTTGCGTAATGATGGAATGGTTGATATTGTCTCTGATCTTTTTGGAGCAATTCCCTTGGAACAGAGTGATGACCATGCTTTTGTTGCGAGAATTCGTCCAGGAAATCTAGTTTTCAAAAACGGGAAGACTTTTTCAAACTTTATGCCATTTAGTGGAAGTCCTCATCCCGGCTGTATTGCATTTTACTTGAAAAACAGCAGTTGTGAGAAAATTTCAATTGCTGATGAGTTCCGAGGGTATAAAGTCTACCGAACGACAAGCGAGCGTGATAATGAAGCTCCATGGCTTTATCAAGTTCAACCGATTTATGAAGTCAAAGACCGTGTAAAACCGGAAAAAGAGGTGATGGATAAAACCTCTCAAAAAGATTTGCTGGAGGTGGGGCAAGACGGTTCTTTACAGATCGCATTTCGTGGACTTTCCAGAAAAGAGTTTGCTCTTCTTCTACTTACTCTTTCTTGTGATTTGCGGTTTGGTGGTGGAAAACCGTTCGGACTAGGTCATTGTATTGTTTCCGAAATTTCTGCTGTGAATGAGTTCGGTGAAACAATTCTTCCATCTTGGAAACCAGAAAAACGAGCAGAAGTCCCTGATGAATTTCAGAAAGAGGCGGCTGTTTTCTGCAAACGAGCAGAGTTGTATTGTAAGACCCAGATTCCTGTAGAAAAACTTCGGTATCCACGGGCCTATGAAAATAGTCAGCATGGAGGAATGTGCTGGTTTAAAATGTTTGCGACTCCGCAGAAAGGTAAACCGGGGCTTGAAAAAAAGACTCCTCCTAATTTACCATCGGTTGCTCAGGTGTTGCCAATTTTCGATCCTGCAGATCCGCAAGCTGATGTTCTGTTTGGCTATGATACCCGTCTGGTCAAAGATGGAAAAAACATAAAAGAATGTTTTCCGGAGGGACCTTCTGCTGAAGAGTTCGTGCGTAACAGAAACACTTCCCAGAACCGCGAATCGCGGCAAGCTGAAAGAAATCGTCGCTGAACGTAGAACACAAGAGCCGGAGGAAAAACTCCGGCTCCTTTCCAGATATCCAATCATTTTTTTCGCCGGAAAAATTTTTTCATGCTTGTATTTGGCCGTATCTGAATGTATGATATATCCCGTTGAACAGGAGTGAGAATGAAGGATTTCGACCCGGGAAAAACTCAGACAATCGGAAGCGATACTCGGAAAATTCCGGCGGAACGGATTACTGCTTCGCCAAATGAACGCTATCATAACCGGAATGTGATCGGTTCAGGCGGAATGAAAATCGTTCTGCAGACCGATGACCTCAATGTCGGACGAAGCATCGCGATGGCTATTTCTAAGGACGCTTCACCGGAAAAACAGCTCCGCTTCCTCGAAGAGGCTCGAATCACCGCATCTCTCGAACATCCCAATATCGTTCCCGTTCATGACATCGGAAGAGGACGGAGCGGCGTTCCCTATTTTACCATGAAGCTGGTTCACGGACTCTCTCTCGAACAGATTATCGACGGGTTGAGAAAAGACGATCCCGGACTGCAGAAACGGTTCCCGCTTCATGCCAGACTCGAAATCTTCCTCAAAGTGTGCGATGCGATTGCATTCGCACACTCGCGCGGAATCATTCATCTCGATCTCAAACCAGACAACATTCAGGTCGGAGAGTACGGTGAAGTGCTGGTGCTCGACTGGGGTATCGCCCGGCGGGTCGGCGATGTGGAACCGGATGTCCCCGCGTTTCCGAACCTCTCCGCGTCCGTCGGCGTCACGATGGACGGCGTCATCCGCGGCACGCCGGAGTATATGGCCCCCGAACAGGCCTCCGGACAGAACAGTCGGCGCGGACGATGGACCGATATTTATTCCCTCGGCGCAATCCTTTATACTCTCATCGCTTTGCATACTCCCTACGAGGGACGCACGATGGAAGAGATTCTTCAGAACGTCACGACCGGCGGCATCACGCCGCTTTCTCTGAAGGACGGGCGCCGCGTGCCGGCTCCGCTGGAATTCATCGTGCTGCGCGCAATGGCGCTTTCGCCTGAACGACGCTATCCGAGCGTGCAGGCGCTCCGTGAAGATATCATCGCTTATCAGAACGGTTTTGCAACGGTTGCGGAAAACGCGGGGCTTTCCACCCGTTTCCTGCTTTGGCTGAAGCGGAACCGGATTCAGATTTATGTCGTTTTCTCAATCGTTCTCACGATCGGAATCGTGCTGACATTCGTCGCAATTCATCTTTACACACGGGCGCTCAGCGAGCAGGTGTTCGGACGCTCCGAGCAGGCGCGGATCGCGGCGGAACGGGCATTCAGCGGACTCGAATCGCGCATTCGCCGCGAAAATCTCCGGGAATGGAAACTCAAATTCTCCGACGATTTCACGGAGCCAGATTTTTCCGACCGCTGGAAGTTCCAGCTGAATCACAGGACGACTCTTGCGGCTTCGCAGGTGCGGCGCTATGTGAAGCCGGCTGCGGAGGGAATCCGCGTTTTCGCAATGGCGTATCCGCTTGATATGCTGTTCTCAAGTTCTTTGCGTTCCAACGATTTGCGTATGATGACCGAGTTCGCTGTCGATGACGCCGTCCCCGGCGCTGCAGTGCAGATGACACTCAACAACACAGGGTTCAACGACGGTTATGTCTTCACCCTTTATCCTCTGCAGAATGCGTATGTGACTCTTCACCGCGGACACAGCGAGGAGCTGCTCGCTGAGGTAAAAGTGGCGCATCCGCCCGTCGGCGAGGCGTGGAAAGTTGATGTTATTGTCACATCCGAGCCGGAAGGAACTGCTCTGAAAATGAGTGTGCAGGGCAAAGAGGTTCTGCGATTTGTCGAACCGCGCCGCGTCAGCGCTCTGCCGGGGCGGATGATTCCGGCGGCGCTCTCGTTCAGCAAGTGCGCCGCAACGGTGCAGAGCGTTAAACTTATGACGCTCGGAGCGTCGATCCGTGCGGATATTCTGGATATTGCGGAACAGCTTCTGCGCAAAGGCAGCTTTGCCGCGGCGGAGGAGCTGTTCAACGAAGCGGAGGAGTCGGCGACTTCTCCGGAGCGACGCAAGCGTGCGGCGGACGGTCTGCGCACGGCGCGTCTGCTTCAAGTGTACCGTTCGCGTATTCCGCAGTGGGAAGAATTGCTTCGGAAGAACTGGAAGGGGGCGCAGATCCGTTTCAATTTGGAATACGGTGGATTTCACCTGCTTGCTTCCGGAGATTCGGTGCGCGACCTTTCCGCGCTGAAGGGAATTCCGGTCAGCGGACTGACTCTGCTGAATGCCCGGCCGCAAAGTTTTGAGCCACTGCGGGGAGGGCGTCTGCGTGTGCTGGTTCTGCGCGACTGCCGCATTCCCGATCCGTCTCCGCTTGCCTCGCTGCCGCTTGAGACGCTTGTTCTGAACCGGACGCCTGCCGCGAACATCGAGTTCCTGCGGAAGCTGAATCTGAAACATCTGACTCTGCGTGGCTGCGGAATTGAATCGCTTGCTCCGCTCGCCGGAATGAAACTTGAGACGCTTGACATAAGCCGGAACCGCATACGCGAGCTGCGTCCGCTGCTGGGAATGCCGCTGAAGTCGCTTTCGGCGCAGTTTAATGAGATTACTTCCGTTCTTCCGCTTCACAAAATGCCGCTGGAGGTTCTGAATCTGTCGAACAACCGTATTTCCGATATTCAGGTTCTTCATGGACTGCCGCTCCGGAATCTGAATTTGACGGGCAATTCCATTGGGGATATTTCTGCTCTCGAAGGACTGCCACTGGAGGTTTTGAATCTGGCGTACAATCGCGTTGAATCGCTTGCACCTCTGGCGGAGACGGCGGGACTGACGGCGCTTTATCTGGAAAGCAACCGCGTAGCCGATCTTTCGCCGCTCCGGAAGATGACGCGGCTGACGGTGCTGGATGCCTCGGACAACCGGATTCTTTCGCTGGTTCCGCTGGCTCAATGCCGGATGCTGACCGATCTTTCGCTTTGCGGAAACCGAGTTGCCGACCTTTTGCCGCTGAAGAATCTGACGGAGCTCCGGTCGCTGAACTGTTTCGGCAATCCGGTTGCGGAGCTTGATCCGCTGAGCACACTGGATCTGGAACGCCTGTTTGTTTCGGGCAGTTCCGTAACATCGTTCGGAACGCTGCTTCTGCGTCCGCCGCGTGAATTTTTCCTGTTTCACGATGCGAAGATGGAGCGCGGGAGCGCCGCGCATCTGTATGAACGGAGTGTGGCGGGGGAAGCCGCAATGCGTCTGCGGCAGCAGCTCCTGGTGCTCGAGGCGTATCTGGAGGGCAACGGCGGCAGACTGCGGAACTTGGCGTATGAAATCAACGGGAAACGCTATTCGCGGATTCCGGTGATGATGAATTACGAATCGGCGCAATCGGCGGCGTCTCGACTCGGTGCGGCACTGCCGGCATGGGAAAATTCCCGTGAACAGGCGGAGCTTTTCCGGATTCTCAAGACGCCGTTCTGGGTGGATGAAAAAACGTTTGCGGAAACGGTTGAGCCGCATTCCGGCTGTTTTCTGGATCGCCGTCCGGGGCGGAACGGCGTTGTGGTCAACCGGGATTCCGCACGGGTGTTTCCGCTTGTGCTGGAATGGAAATAGAGATTCCCCGATTTATTTTTTCCACTGCGAATACGGCGTGCGCGCAAGCTGAGAATTGGCGTAGCGGTGGTCGCCGGTCACTTCTTTCCCGAGCCATTCGGGACGCGGGAAGGACTGTGTTTCGGATTCGAGTTCAATTTCCGCAATGAAGAGTCCTGTGTTCTCCCCGCGGAATTCGTCGATTTCCCAGCGGAATCCCTGATAAACGACGATATGGCGCACCTTGTCGATAGCTCCGCCGACGCAGAAAAGGTTGAGCATCTGTTCGGCGTCTGCAACGGGAATTTCGTATTCGAATTCGTTCCGGGAGAATCCTTTTGCCGCGCTTTTGAGCGTGAGGAACGCTTTTTCGCCTGCGATCCGGACGCGTCCGGAGACGTAGGCGGCGCCGCCGGAGAGCGGCAGATAGCGCTGTTTGAAAACCGTGGATTGAGTGACGTTTTTACGCCAGGAATCGTCGTTCAGAAGGAACTTGCGTTCAATTTCCATGCCCATGCTGAGTCTCCATGCGGGAAAGAATCAGAGTCTTGAGGTTGCGGAGCACCTCGGCGGACTCTTCGGTTTTCATGATGCGGATTGCTCGGTCGATGAGGAACAGACGGCGCGAGCGTGTCCCTTCCTCTTCCCAGCGCGGCAGAATCCGTTGGATTGCAAGCGGATAGATGCGGGCGGATGCAATGCCGGAAGCCGTTTTGCTGAAGTTGATGACGCCGAGCACATTGTTTTCGCATTCTCCGACCACTCCGGCCTCTTCGAATGCCTCTTTCGCCGCGGATTTGAGCGTATCCATGCGCTTGGCGATGTTGCCTTTCGGGAGAATCCAGCCGCCGCCCGCGGAGGGGGTGACAAGCATGACGCGGATTTCATCGCCGTACACAATGTACGGAGCGCTTCCGGACTGCTGGATCAGCTTCGCTTTCGGTGAGACTTTTTTCGCCGGACGCGGCTTGACTGCGGCTTTCAGATTGACGGTTTTCATTTTGCGCTTTCGTTGAATTTCCGCAGCGCCGCGGCAAGCCGGTCGTAAAGACGGTACAGCGCGACGCGTTCGGTGATGGAGGAGGAGAGCATCCGCTTCACTTTTCCGTCCTTGAACACGATTTTCAGTTCCACATACCGTGAGAATTCGACTTTGAGCCAGATGAAAATGCATCCGGCGACCAGAATGATGTAGGCGGGCATGTACCAGAGACACGCGAGCGAGCCGAGGATGAAGAGAATCACCGCCGTTGTGCAGGTGAATGCGCGGTGATCCACGCTGAACTGTTTGACGTCTTTCAGCTCCACTTGTTCGCGGGGGAAGTTCACAACCCCGTTTTCCACGGTGATTTCGGAATAGTTTTTACGTCTGTGAAGTCGGATTGTCATGCATGAACCGCCATTCTGATCTCTTTCAATTTTATCCCCGGAATCTTGAGAGATGGTTCGTAAACCGGAGAGATGAATTTTTCCTGTTCCCCTGCGAGGATTGCCGCCAGCGCGGTTCCCTGATCTTTTGCCGCCGCCCAGAGCCCGTTGACTTTGCCTTCAAACTGCGCGCAGTCGCCGATGGCATACACATCCGGAAGCGAGGTCGCGAAACGGTCATCGACAACAATTCCGCGGTCGGTTTCCGCTCCGGCCGCCTTTGCCAGTTCCGAGCGGGGACGGATGCCGGCGGAAATGAGGACGAGTCCCGTTTCAAATTCCGTTCCGTCATCCAGACGAATCTTCCAGCCGCCGTCAACGGGGACAAGCGATTGCGTGGAGCGTCCGGTGAAGACGCGGTAGTCGAGTTCATCAAATTTTCTGCTCAGAATCGAGGATTCCGCTTCGGAGAGCTGGCGCGGGAGAAGACGCGGCTGCATTTCGATGATCGTGACTTTCAGTCCGCGCTGAAGCAGCGCGTATGCGGCTTCGAGTCCGAGCAGTCCGCCGCCGATGACGGTTGCGGATTTCGTGCCAGGCATCTGCCGGAGAATGCGCTGAACATCTTCGAGAGAGCGGAGCGTCATATCCGGTTCCGCACCCTGAATCGGGGGCAGGGCGGCGTCCGCTCCGGTCGCAAGAATCAGCGTGTCGTATGCAAGTGTTTGTGAATCAGAGAGTTCGACTCGTTTTTGCTCCGGATGGATTGCGGCAGCGCTGGAGGCGGGACGGAAATCAATCCCGAGTGCGCGGATTGATTCGGGAGAGGCAAGCACGAGTTTTTCCTCCGGCAGAGATCCCGCCAGAACTTCGGGGAGACGGATCCGCGAATAGAGTCCGTGCATGCCGGAATCGAGGAGGACGATTTCCGCATCCGGCATTTTTGCACGCAGGGATTTGGCTGCAGTGAATCCGGCAATTCCGCATCCGATGACCGTGATGTTTTTCATGATTCCCTCCTCCTCTCTGATGATAACAATAAAACGAAACGTTTTCCGTGATATTGTGCAATATAGACAGGATATTGAAAAAATCAAGAGATTTTTACAAATGTTTCTGAAAAAAAGTCAGTCCTCCAGACGGATTAGCTTCTTTCCGTTTTCCGTTTCGCGGATATGTGCGCGGACGGGGACGCTGCTTCCGGGGAACATGGCGTCGGCGTAATAGACGCCCTTTTCATTCGGGGAGCAGGTGACTATCTGGACTTCGAGCGGGACGCGTTCACTGCTGTTGCCGAACATCTGGCGGAAACGGGCGAGCTCCTGATTGCCGGAAGGCGGATTTTCCCAGCAGTTCATGAACTGTTTTTCGTTGCCTTCGTTCCACGCTTTGTCGAGGATGCGGAGTAGCTGGACGGCCTCTTCGCTGTCCTGTGCGGATGCGACTTTTTCTCGGTCGGGCATTTCGCTGCGGAAGCGGATGAAGAGAAGGAGCAGAGCTCCGGAGAAAAGTGTCACTAAGAAGAATTTCTTTTTCATGATTCAAAAAAGATTTCCCCGCCGGAGGGAGAGGAACCGGCGGAGGAATCGGGAGATGGTTGTTGTTATGCGAGAACCGCCCACTGCGAATCGACGCCGTTGCCGAGGCCGCGCCACTTGCTGAAGTCGCCGCCTTCGTAGTAACCGAGCGAGCCGGTGGAGTTCTGACGGACCAGCAGGTCTGCACGGCTGTCGCCGTCGTAGTCGCCCGCACCGATGATTGTCCAGTCGGAGGGAGCAAGCTGACCGAGGGAAGACCACTTTTCCGCGCTTCCGTTTTCAAACTTCATGACGGAGCCGGTCTCCTGGTTGAAGAGAATCAGGTCGTCCTTGTCGTCGCCGGAGAAGTCTCCGATTGCCGCGACGCTCCATCCGCTTCCCGCGGAGCCGAGGGACTGGAAGTTGCCGTCGATGTCGGTCGTGTAGAAGCCGTCGGCATAGGAGAAGAGAACGTCCTCTTTGCCGTCGCCGTTGAAATCGCCGACTCCGAGCATGGTCCAGTTGCTGTCGAATCCGGTGCCGAGGGAGACCCAGCTGTCGGTTCCGTCGGACCAGATGCCGAGGGCGCCGAGTTCCGCCGCGTGCCAGATGATGGAGTTCTTGCCTTCATTGCCGGTGATGTTGCCGACTTTGATGTTCCACTGGATGTTGTCGCTGTTGGTGAGGTAGCCGATGTTCTTCCAGGAAGCCGCATCGGTGACGCCGCCTTCGTAGTAGCCGATGTACGCGCCTTTGACGCCGTTGACTTCAGTGTTGCCGATCATGACGAGGTCGGCTTTTTCGTCGCCGTTCATGTCGTAGCCGCCGGCGATAACCCAGTCGGAAGGCTGCGGCTGACCGTTGCCCTGCCAGTCGGTGGTTCCGTTCATCCAGTAGCCGACCTGAAGGTCGTCGTTTTTCTGGAAGATGATGTCGCTGATGCCGTCGCCGTCGAAGTCCTGACGCACTTTCGCTTTGCTGATCGTGAAGTCGAGATCGCCGCTGTTGTTGCTCAGCGTGTATTTCATCTTGCCGATGCGGAAGAAGTCGAAAGTGGCGCTGCTGGAGACGGAGAGGACTTTGCCGATCGCTTCGCCGTTCACTTTGACCGTGACGCTGTTGGCGAAGCCGGAGGCCCCGTCGGCGAGGTTGTAGGAGCCTTTGCTCTGATCGGCCTTGATCAGGATGGAGTAGGTTGCTTTTTCGCCGCTGGAGATGATTCCGTAGTTGTTGATGAGCGCAACATCTTCGGTGGTTCTGACCGTGAGGTCGAAGTCGAAGTTGACCTTGCTGGTGAAGGAGACGTTTGCTCCCTCTTCCATGTGGAGCTCGCCGGTGACGGTTCCGATGCCGACGGAGACGCGTCCGCCGCTCATGACGTAGGTGTCGCGGATGATCATGTCATTCGGATCGTTGGGTCTGGAGACGACGCTCATGATTCCTCCCATATTGACCGTCGTCTTGTTCGCGGTCGTGAGGGAGTTGGAAACGGACATGGAGCCGCCCTTGTTGATGACGGTTTCGGTTGCGGTTCCGCCGGAACGGAGGTCGAAACGCGCACCCGCCGTGTTGAGGGTCACGCGCTCGGTGTATGCACCGGAAACTCCGATCCAGGTCTGGGCGTTCGCCGTGATGTCGCGCAGCATTCCGCCGTTGATGGCGTAGATCCAGCTGCTGGTGGCGCCTTCGGTGACGTGGTTCGAGAGAACGCCGTCCTTGACGCGGAGCTGGCTTCCGCCGCTGGTGATGTCAATGTTCGTGGTGTCGGCAACGGTGAGCATGAACTGCGCGCCTTTTTCCACGATAATATCTTTGGCGTCGCCGCCGAGGAGGGAGAAGCGTCCGCCGGAAGAGATGTAGCTGCTGGTGAGCATGCCGCCGGAGGAGACGCGGACCCAGCCGTTGATGCAGGTGATGTCGGTCGCGGTTCCGCCGCTCTTGATGTTGACTGCCGCGGTTGCGCTTCCGCCGTTGTTGATGTAGCCGGAGAGCACGCCGTTGCGGAGGGAGAACGCTACGCCGTTGGAGGTCCCTTCAAAGACAGTGTCGGGAGCAACGTAGAAGACGAGTGTGGAGTACTCATCGGCGGTGATGTTCGTTGCGGTTCCGCCGGAGGAAACGTAGAGAGAGCCGTCTTCGGTGACATGTGCGCTGTCGAGCGTCGCAGTGCCGATATCGGGAGCGGAGCCGAATCTGGATGAATAGACTTTTGTGTCGTTGACATACCACTTGTCGTTGATGGTGAGACCGGTGGAGCTGGCGCCGTTGTAGATGTCATTGCGCGCGCCGTAGGCGTCGAGACCTTCGCCGCCGTGGTTGACCCCGAAGACGATGTGGCCGACTTCGTGGCTGATGGTATTGATGATCTGTTCCGAGGAAGCGGAGGAATCGAGGTTGACGAACGCCTTGTCGTTGGGGTTCAGGTTGCCGGCGTCGATGGTTTCGGCAAGACCGCTCTGTTCGATGTCGGCGGTTTTGCCGACGTAGATGGTGGAGTAATCACCGGAGAGGGGTTGTTCCGTGACGAAAACGACGTTCTGTCCGGCGTATTCGGCATTGAGTTTTTCGGTGATTTCCGCAATCTGCGCCGCGGAAAGACCGGAGTCGTTCACGGTGACGTCGAACTGTGCGAGTTCACCTTCGTAACGTGTTTGCGCTCCGTCGAAATCCAGATAGATGATCTGAGCTTTCGGAGCCGGGGTAACAGCCTGAACGCCGCCGTTCATGGCTGTCATGAGTTGTGTTGCCATCGCTTGATCTCCTTATAGTTTTTGCAATGGTTTTAATGTGAAGCACCGCATGTTGCGGCGCTGACTTCCTGTTTTGTCGGAACCGTTGAGCGGCGCCAGCAGCCTGCGGTTCCCATGTCCGAAAATCTGTTTTCCGTATTCCTTTTCCGTTTCGGTTTTATCTCAAAGGAGCGAACCGCTCCACTGTCCTGTTTTCCATTTTCCCCACGCTCCGGTGACGATGACGCTTCCGTCGGCAGTCATGAGGAGGGAGGTTTGAGACCCGGAGAAGCGGACCGGACCGCCCAGACTGTGTACGAAGATGCGTTCGTCCGGAATGTTCGGCGCCGCGTCGCCTCTGGTATCCTGCTGATCGTAAACACCGGTTTTGAACGCTCCCAGGCGGAAGTTGTTTTCCGTGAGAATTGCGATGCTTCCGACGGCGCGCACATGGAGGTTTTTGACTGTCAGAGAGTAGCGTTTCTGATTCACACCTTCTCCGACTGTAACATAGGTTGTGGCTTTGCCGATTTCATTGAGCATATTGTTGTTGGACGGGTAGGAAACCTTAATGCGCTGTTCCATGGAAGGGCAGCGCCAGATTTTTGCTGAACTCGACATGTACGGATGCACCGCCGACGGGAACCCGTAGCATTCGGGACCGCCGCCGCGTCCGTCGTCGTAGCCGTACGGGAGGCGGTACGACATGTGCTGTTCGCGTCCGAGGATGTTTTTGCAAGGCACATTCTGATAGTCGTTGATGTATTGCAGATATGCCAGGGAAATCTGTTTCAGATTGCTGGCGCATGCGATGTACTGCGCCCTTGCGCGTCCCCGGTGGAGGAGCGGACCGAGCATCGCCGCCAGCAGAATGATGATGGCTAGAGTGATCATGAGCTCTATAAGCGTGAAATTCCTTCTCCGGAAAAATCCCGCCGTTTTTTTCTTTCCCGTCATTCAGACACCTTGTATTCGTTCTTTCTTGCGCGTTTAAATTAGCCTCTTCTAATTTAAAAGTCAAGTAAGGTTCGTATTTTTCTTTATAAAAAAGATTATCTGCATGTTTTCCCGCGCTAGGCGTTGAAGCTTAGTATAATTTTTTAAAAAATAAATTCATTACAAAATTAAAATCTTTATATTAGTTGTAGCTAAATTAGTCTTGAAAAATATCCGGAAAAGTTCTTTTCTCCG
>ERZ1034842.24-NODE-24-length-108742-cov-25.969067_pt1 | contig 108742 bp, 102 predicted proteins | sample MGYA00520634_ERZ1034842 | MGnify/ENA primary metagenome ERZ1034842 (study PRJEB33766, sample SAMN09781734) | gut metagenome | biome: gut microbiome | host: Homo sapiens | place: Madagascar | study: EMG produced TPA metagenomics assembly of the PRJNA485056 data... | reverse complement strand
CGCTGGAGTAGTGGTTCGTGAAGTAGCAATCCTCAAACTGTGCGGCAAGGCCGGTCGTGTCGGAGCCATCCCAGCCGTCACCGCCCATGATGGCACCGGTAAAGCCTGCATTGCGGGCTGCACCAACCAGCAGCGGAACGGTGTCGAGGAAGCAGGGATAATACAAAAGCTCTGCACCGCTGGCCACGGCCTGTGCCGCCTGCGAAGAATAATCGGTGTCGGTGGTCATGCACTCACCGGTGTAGGCAACCTCAATGCCGTTGGCCTCGCAGTTTTCAATAAATGCATCCTTCAGGCCGTTGGAGTAGTCATCGTCCTTGGCGTAGATGACTGCCACCTTGGTAAAGCCCTTATCTTTGGCAAACAGCGCCGCCATCTTGCCCTGATACGGGTCGATGAAGCAGTTGCGGAAGATGGTGTCGCCTTTTAAGGTGACATCGGCGTTGGTTGCACCGGTCGCCAGAAGCAGCATACCGTCCTTGGAGGCCTGCTCTGCCATGGGCAGCGTGACCGAGGAGAAGAAGCTGCCAACGATGGCCTCGGGCGAATCCGCCATGACCTTGTTGTAGGCATTCATCGCCTGCTTGGCGTCCTTGGCATCGTCAGCGACCTTACCGCCGTTGACGATTTCGATCTTATAGCCGGAGTCCCCGCCGTTGATCTCCTCAACGGCCATATCAATGGCGTTCTGTGCGCCCTCACCGTAGATGGCGGAGCCGCCGGTCATGGAGCAGACAACGCCCACACGAATGATGTTATCTTCCTCGCCATCCGCTGCGGCGGTGGTGCTGGTCGAGGCCTCACTGGAAGCAGCCGCCCCACCCTGCTGGGTGCTGGAACCGCAGCCTGCGAACAGGCTGGCTGACATGGCAGCTGCCATAGTAAGTGCAAGAACTCGATTACGCTTTTTCATTGTGTGACCCTCTCTTTCTGTTCTTTTCCTGTTCTACAGGGAACTCTCCCACCATCCAAAACAAAAGGCGCACGGCACCGATGTAAAGTGCTGCACGCCTTTGTGCGTAACGGAAAGGGGCCGCTGTACTTTTGCAAGTACGCGACCCCTTTGTCCCGTTCGTGTTCTGTGATGATAGTGCCATTATAGCAGACTATGCAAAAAGTGCAAGGCTTTTTTGGCAATTCTTACGAAAGTTTGGTTTGCGCAGGTGTTTCGCTTACAAATACAATAATTTTTATAGAAAGGACAGTCGATTCTTAACTGGGCAGGCGTACCCGCCTGTGTGAAGCGTCGGATCTCTTGTTTCCTGCCATTTCCACACTTTTCACACCAAATTTTCAGCTTCTTTTCAGCTTCGTGCGGTACAATAGCGGCATAAAGTGAGGTACTGACGATGCGTGTGCTGATCGTACATTCTTCACAGTTATAAAGCAAGGGGCCGGCATTTGCCCCAGAATTGCAAAGTATTCCGTCTCCTGTTATAATATTTCAAAAAGAGAGGAGGCTGAGCCATGGATCGTATCGCGCAGTATCATCTGCCCGGGTTGTTTGAATTTTACGAGTTGTACCGCGTGTTTCTACCACTGTACTGTACACATCGCGATTGGTTTTACCCCTGGTGCGATATTGCCTCGCTTTACGGTTCGCCGGCCGATTGCCTGTGGGGCGGCGGACGTGTCGGCGGCGGGGATGTCCGCCCACAGGATGCGCTGGCACTGGCACAGGAATACGGCATCTCGGCCAGGTTGACGTTCAGCAACTCTCTACTGCAGCCGGAACATCTGTCCGACCCAACCTGCAATAAACTTTGCCGGTTATTTGCCGCATGCGGCACACCACAAAGCGGCGTCATTGTCCACTCAGAACTGCTGCTGGACTATTTAAAACGAACATACCCCAGTTTCTATTTTGTGTCGTCGACCACCAAGGTGCTTACGGAGTTTTCGCAGTTGGCACAGGAAACCGCGCGGGAGGATTTCCGCTATGTGGTGCCGGATTTCCGCCTGAATAAAGCCTTTGACCGGCTCGCCACCCTGCCCCAAGACCAGCGGGACAAGCTGGAATTTCTCTGCAACGAGTGCTGCTGGGTCGGCTGCCGCGACCGCAAAGTCTGCTACGAAGCCGTCAGCCGCCGCAACTTAGGCTTGGACACCCCTGAACACCGCTGCACTGCCCCCGATGCTGCGCAGGGCTACCGTTTTTCCCGCGCCATGGAAAGCCCCAGTTTTATCAGTATCGAGGACATCCTGACGCGCTATCTTCCCCAGGGCTTCACCAATTTCAAAATCGAAGGCCGCGGCCTGGGCAGCGCCATCGTGCTGGAATTTTTGCTCTACTACCTCACCAAACCCGAATACCAGCTGCGTGTGCGGGAAGAAATCTATCTTGACAGTATGTTGGATTTATTTTGACTTTCCTTCAAATCTGTATCGTATACATAAAAGAGGCTGTTGCACTTGGTTCTTTCCGCTGTGCAACAGCCCTTTCCGGTATGTTGCAATGTGACCGCGCGATAGCAGTTCATTATTTTAAGAATTGTTTGAAGCAAAGCGGCAGTTTCCTGTCATTTTTCCCTTATAACGATGGTTTTACACTTTGCACCTGTTCCACGATTTTTCGCACTTGATTTTCGCAAGTCTGCCAGTCACCGGCAGCGGCAGCAGCAGCTTTGGGCATCTGGGCACTGGCTATGCCGCGAGGCGTTCAAGCTGAACTACACCCTTTGCAAGGCAGGACTGGAAAGCCCCAAGACCACCTACGCCCGCTACCTGCTGGCGAAAAACGGTGGCAAAATCATCTCGGACGACGAGCAAAAGACGGGTTTCCTGCTCTGCAATGCCGCCATCGAGGCTCGCGTGATCGGCCTGCCGGACCCCGCTATGAGCATCACCGGCATGATCTGCAACGGCGGCAAACAGGGCTGCACGATGAAGGGTTTTGTGGCCGTTGATGCAGCTTGGCAGGCTGTAGGTGTGGCAATGCAGGACGTTTTCATATATAATGTACATGGGATCAACGGCGCGACGCCGGAGGAAACTATGCGCAACATGGGCCGCATCGCCTCCCCCGGCATGGTAGCACCGAAAAGACCATTGCGGACATTCTCAGAGCCCAAAAGATGGAGTAAGGAGAAAAAGCCCTATGGATAAGAGCGGAAAGATTTATAAGACTTATGTTCAGACCCTGAAAGAAGAACTTATCCCTGCAATGGGCTGCACCGAGCCCATTGCCATCGCCTACGCTGCGGCCAAGGCCCGCGAGGTGCTGGGCTGTGAGCCGGACCTCGTGAAAATCGGCGTCAGCAACAACATCATCAAAAACGTCAAGAGCGTTGTCGTGCCCAATACGGACGGAATGAAGGGCATCGAGGCTGCCGCCGTGGCAGGCATCCTCGGCGGAAATGCTGCCAAAGAGCTGGAAGTCATCTCGGAGGTCACAGCAAACCAGAAAGCTGCCATGCGGCGTTTCCTGTCCAATGTTCCCATCTCGGTGGAGGCCATCGACAACGGCATTATCTTTGACATTATCATCGCCCTGTACTGCGGCACGGATTCTGCTGTCGTCCGCATCAGCCAGTACCACACCAACATTGTCTACATCAAGAAAAATGATGAGGTTCTGCTGGACAACACGGCTAGGCAGACCTCGGCCGCCTGCAATACGGAGGCGGAAAGCGGCCTGACGGACCGCAGCCTGCTGACGATCGCCAATATCTACGACTTTGCCGAGACCTGCGACCTGGACGATGTGCGCCCGCCGCTGGACACCCAGATTTTGTACAACACCCAGATTTCCGAGGAAGGGCTGCTGGGGGACTACGGCGCGAATGTCGGCTCCACCTACCTGAAATTTTACGGCAACGATGTGCGCAACCGCGCTATTGCCAAGGCTGCAGCGGGTTCCGACGCGCGCATGAGCGGCTGTGAGCTGCCCGTCGTCATCAACTCCGGCAGCGGCAACCAGGGCATTACGGTGTCGGTCCCGGTCATTGAGTACGCCAAGGCGCTGGCCTGCCCCAAGGAGAGGCTGTACCGCGCGCTGGTGCTCTCAAACCTGATCGCCATCCATGAAAAGACGGGTATCGGACGTCTGTCCGCCTACTGCGGTGCGGTCAGCGCCGGATGTGCCGCCGGGTGTGCCATTGCTTACTTACAGGGGGCGGATCTGAAAGCTGTCTCCCACACCCTCGTCAACGCGCTGGCCATCGTGTCCGGTATCATCTGCGACGGCGCCAAGCCCAGCTGCGCGGCCAAGATTGCCTCCAGCGTCGAGGCTGGGATTCTGGGCTACCACATGTACCAGAACGGCCAGCAATTCCGCGGCGGCGACGGCATCGTCAGCAAGGGCGTGGAGAACACCATCCGCAACATCGGTATGCTGGGCCACGACGGCATGCGGGAGACCGATAAGGAGATCGTCAAGATCATGATGCAGAAGCCGTGAGGTGTCATTATGAAATTTACCAAAATGCATGGTCTGGGCAATGACTATATCTTCGTGGACTGCTTTGCGGAGACGGTCACAGACCCCAGCCGCACTGCGCAGCTGTTGAGCCCGGCGCATTTCGGCGTAGGGGCAGATGGCCTGATTTTAATCGAGCCGTCGGCAAAAGCCGACTGCCGTATGCGGATGTTCAACGCCGACGGCACCGAGGGGCGGATGTGCGGCAACGGTATCCGCTGCGTCGGCAAATATATGTATGACCACGGGCGGGCCGTCAAGGCGGAAATCACGGTAGAGACGCTGGACGGTATCAAGACGCTGCAAATCACCCCCGAAAACGACAAGGCCGCCAAAATCCGGGTGGACATGGGCGTGCCGGTGCTGGAATCCCCGCAGCCGGAAAAAATCACAGTAGCCGGGAGCGAGTGGGAATTTTCCGCCGTGGATGTCGGCAGCCCCCACGCCGTGTATCTGGTGCCCAACTGTGAGGAGGTGCCGCTGGAGAAGATTGGCGTCCTGTTCGAGCATGCCGCCCGCTTTCCGAATCGCGTCAACAGCGAATTTGTGCAGATCCTTGACCGTACTCATCTGCGGATGCGTGTCTGGGAGCGCGGCAGCGGAATCACTCTGGCCTGTGGGACCGGAGCCGTGGCAAGCGTTGTTGCCAGCCATGCGCGGGGCCTGACAGACGCTTCCGTGGAGGTGCAGATGGACGGCGGTGCCCTGCGCATTGAGATCGACGACACCACAGGACACGCCTTCATGACCGGCCCGGCAGTTGAGGTATTTCAGGGTGAGACCACTCTTGTGGATTGAGAAAGGAGTTTGAACAGGATGCAGATTCGGACTGCTGTTCCCGCAGACTTGCAGGGAATCGTAAATATTGAGGCAGAATGCTTCCCTGCTGCGGAAGCCGCCACCGAAGCCAGTCTATCCGGCAGATTGGCGTTTTATCCCAATCACTTCTGGGTGCAGCTGGATGGCGACCGGATGATCGGCTTTGTCAACGGCATGGTCACAGATGAACCTGACCTCCGGGATGAGATGTATGAGGATGCTTCTCTACACAACGAAAACGGTGCGTGGCAGATGATTTTTGGTGTAGATATCATCCCGGAATATCGCTGCCGCGGCTGTGCAGCTGCCTTGCTGAACCATGTCATCGGTGAAGCGAAAGCGCAAGGGAGAAAGGGCCTTGTGCTCACCTGCAAAGACAAACTGGTACACTATTACGCCAAGTTTGGTTTTGTGAGCGAGGGCGTTTCCGGTTCTACCCACGGAAATGTGGTCTGGTATCAGATGCGGCTGCGGTTTTGATTTTTACTGGGGTTCGGAGAACCACAAGGGGGTATTGGGATGATTTTGCAGACAGGTTTTCGCACGGATATCCCGGCATTTTACAGTGAGTGGTTTGCCAACCGGCTGCGGGCCGGGTATGTGCTGGTACGCAACCCCTACAACCCCCAGGCTGTGACGCGGTACGAGCTGAACCCGGACATGGTGGATTTGATCGGCTTCTGCACCAAAAATCCCGCGCCGATGCTGCAGAAGATGGATCTGCTGCGTTCCTATGGGCAGTACTGGTTCGTCACCATCACACCCTATGGGCCTGAGATTGAGCCGCATGTGCCGCCGAAAGAGACCGTACTGTGTGATTTTGTTGCCTTATCCGAGATTGTCGGCCCGGACAGCATCGGCTGGCGGTATGACCCGATTTTTCTTTCCGACACCTATACGGTTGAACGCCACATTCAGGAGTTCACCCGCATGGCAGCAGTGCTGGCCGGGCACACCCACACCTGCGTTATCAGCTTTATTGATCTGTACGAGAAAGTGCGGCGCAATTTTCCGCAGGTGCAGGGTGTCTCCCGTGCCGACCGGCTCACGCTGGGCAAGGCTTTTGTGGAGATTGGGCGGCAGTACGGCCTTACGATACGTCCCTGTGCCGAGGGAGACGAACTGGCCCCTTATGGCGCGGATTGCAGCGGCTGCATGACCCAGCAGATTTTTGAAACCGCGCTGCATCGTCGCCTGCACCTGTGGCCACCTGTGCCGCTACTGCTACGCCAACTACAGCAAGGAGCTGGTGACGCAGAATATGCGGCAGCACGACCCGCAGTCCCCTTTTTTAATAGGGCACAGCCTGCCGGGCGATGTCATCCACCAGGCGCAGCAGAAAAGCTGGGTGGAGAATCAGCTTTCGCTGTTTGACCTTTTATAAAACCAGAGCGGAGAACAGGTTTCTGCATACACAGCAGCCATAGCCCATAGAGGGCTGGAAATTTTGCGGCAAAAAGTATATACTTACGGTATGGAATGTCCGCAAAAATGTAAGGGGGAATTCTACCATGGATTTTGCACAGGTGATCAAAGACCGCTATTCCTGCAAGAAGTACGATGGAAAGCCTGTCACAGCAGAGCAACTGAGCAGCATTCTGGAGGCTGGCCGCCTGGCCCCCACCGCCAAGAACCTGCAGGAGCAGCATATTTATGTTGTCCAGTCCGCCGAGGCGCTGGCCAAAATTGACAAGCTCACTCCCTGCCGCTATGGCGCGCCCACAGTGCTGGTAGTGGCCTTTAACAAGGACAGCGTGTTCACCTACCCCAGCGGCAAGCACAGTTCCGGCGCTGAGGATGCCGCCATCGTGGCTACCCACCTGATGCTGGCCGCCACCAATGCCGCGGTAGATAGCTGCTGGATCAACTTCTTCGACCCCGAAGCTGCCGCCAAAGCGCTGGGCCTGCCGGAGAATGAGGAAGTACTGATGCTGCTGGACTTGGGTCATGCCGCTGAGGATGGCAAGCCCCTGCCGAACCACAGTTCCCGCAAAGCGCTCACTGAGACCGTAAGTTACCTTTGATAGAAAGCACCCATGAAACAGAAAAAGCCAAGGATTTTCCACATCCTCTAGTAAAATGACTTTTCTGCGCCCCACATTCAGCTTTTGCCGCATCAGCATCTTTTTGCGCAAAGCGCGCCGAATCACAGAGCGCTTTTCCTTTTTAAAGTGTATTTTCTATTATAGCACGGCTGCATGCTGTGTAAAAAGCAGGGCAACAGTTCCGTTTTGTTGATTTTTAAGGGGGCTGCGGCTCTTTTTTGTATCACTCTTGTAGCAAAACAGCGATATTTCTATCAAGTAGCTTATAAATTTTTCAAACTCGACAAAAAGAGCTTGCCATTTTGCGGCACATATTGTATATTAAATTTCAAATAACAGTGTTTCTTGCACACATTTTAGTTTGCTGTGTAACCCTGTTTGCTGTAAGAGCCTTTTTCACAGATTTTCAGACATCTTACAATGTGTTGCTTCCCCCTTCATTGGGATAGTATAAAAATTTTATTGTTTGGAGGAGTATCTATGTTAATCGTTGTGTTGGTTGTTCTCTGTGTCGCTTCTCTCGCTGCCGCCGTGCTGCAGACCATGCGCCTGCGCACCTTGCAGCAAAAGATGGACGCACTCCACCAAAATGTGGAGCATGAGGTTCGCAAGCAGGGGGCACTGTGGCACGACATGGTCCACGACCTGCGCAATCCGGCCGCCTGCATGTATTCGCTGGCCCAGCTCATCCAGGAAAACCGCAACGGCGACCCGGAGCAGCTGAACCACTTTCTGGACGAGATGCACAAATCGTCCTCGAAAGTATTGCAGGTCATGGCCGACCAGGTACCGCCACCGCCGGATATGAGGGTTGTGTTTGGTGATGCCCCTGCGCCATCGGAGACAGGCGATACGATTGAGCAGAAAAAGTAATAGCATACATAAATAATATAAACCCGCCCCTTTCCTGGCCTACCAAAGCCAAATGGGGCGGGTTTATGTTATTGTTGGATCGTAGAGAGATCGTGCGGTTCAAAGTTTTATTTGGGCAGCTGGATCTCCGGCATCAGCTCGTCGGAGACGACTTGCAGCATTTCTTCCAGTTTAGCCAGGTCATCGGGGCTGAAGCGCTGTTTAGCGCGCTCCATGACCAGGTGCAGGTAGGAATAGCTGATGTTGTAGTAATCAATGTACTTTTGGGTTGGGCGCAGTCGGTATTCGCGTTTGTCGGTAGTAGACCGGATGCGCTCGACATAGCCTTTTTTAACCAGCGAGTTGATTTTATAGGCAGCGTTTGGGGTGGAAAGGTTCATCATGTGGCTGAACTGCGCGATCGTAGGTTCGCCCAATGCCATGATAACTTCCATGCAGAAAGATTCTACAGTCGTCAGCGTAGCTTCGCGGTCCTCGAATCGGCTGAAGATCTGCTTATAGAAATGCAGCTTGAATTTGGTATATACCTGTCCGAATGTCTGGTCCAGCATGGCGAGAATCCCCCTGTAGGTTAATGGCTTTATTATAGCACAATCCGCCATGCAAAACCAGCCCTCAGGCATCCGCGAGAACAAACGTTAGTTCGGCGTTGGCCGCGCGCACGCCGTCCACCCAGGCGGTAGCCTTACCGATGCCTACCGGACCATGCTGTTCTACCAGTTCACATTCCAAAGTCAGTACATCGCCGGGCACGACCTGACGGCGGAAGCGGGCGTTTTTCACACCGCCGAACAAGGCGAGTTTTCCACGGTTTTCCGGCAGGCTTAATGCGGCCACCGCGCCGGTTTGGGCAAGCGCCTCTAGAATCAGCACGCCGGGCATGACCGGGTGGCCGGGAAAATGCCCCTGAAAAAACGGTTCTGTGCGGGTCACGCATTTGACGCCCTGCGCCCATTGGCCGGGGGTGTAGTCCAGGATCTTATCCACCAAAGCAAACGGGTAACGGTGCGGCAGAATCTTTTCGATCTCAGCCGCCGTCAGGGTCCGGGGCGGTTCATTGGGTGTATAGTTCATCCTCATCCCTCCCAGCGTTTGAACACCACACAGGCGTTGTGACCGCCAAAGCCCAGGCTGTCGCTCATGGCGTACTCCACCTGTGCTGCGCGGCCCAGGTTGGGGATATAATCAAGATCCAGCTCGGGGTCAGGCTCTTGTAAATTGATGGTAGCGGGCAAAAAGGCGTCGTGCAGGGCCAGCGCGGTAAATACGCCCTCTACTCCGCCGGCACCGCCCAGCAGATGGCCGGTCATCGACTTGGTAGAAGACACGGCCAGTTTGTACGCGTGACCGCCGAACACCGTTTTGATGGCGGCCGTCTCACAGCTGTCGTTCAGGTGAGTGGATGTTCCGTGGGCGTTGATGTAGCCGATCTGTTCAGGCGCCACCCCGCCATCGGCCAGCGCCAGCCGCATGCAGGCCGCACCACCTGTGCCGCCTGGTGCCGGGGCGGTAAAGTGATAGGCATCACAGTTGGCGCCATAGCCAACGACCTCGGCATAAATTTTAGCACCGCGTGTCCGGGCAGCTTCCAACTCTTCCAGCAGCAGTACACCGCTGCCCTCGCCCATCACAAAACCGCTGCGGCGGGCATCAAAAGGAATCGAGGCCCGGGCCGGGTCATCCGCCGTGCAAAGGGCTTTCATGCTGGCAAAGCCGCCCACACCCAGCGGGCTGATGCAGCTTTCGCTGCCGCCGCAGAGCATGCGGTCCTCGTACCCATCGCGGATACGATGGAACGCATCGCCGATTGCATTCGTGCCGCCTGCGCAGGCGGTGGTGGGGCAGCTGCACATGCCCTGCAAGCCAAAACGGATGGCGATCTGTCCCGCCGCCATATTGCCGATGGACATGGGGACAAAATAGGGGCTAACTTTTTCAAAACCGCGCTGCTGGCCGCGGGTATGTTCTTCCTCGATCGTGGGCAGGCCGCCGATGCCGCTGGAAAGAATGACCCCGAATCGTGTGCGGTCGATTTCTTCCAGCGTAAGGCCGCTGTCGCCAATCGCTTCCTCGGCGGCGGCTACGGCGAACTGGGTAAAGCGTGCCATTTTGCGGGCTTCTCGCTTGTCAATGCGTTCGGCAGGGTCAAAGTTCTTGACTTCTGCGGCCAGTTTTACTTTAAAATCGGCCGTGTCAAAAGCGGTAATTGGCTCAACGGCACAGCGGCCATCCTTAATAGCGGCCCAGCTTTCTGCCACCGTATTGCCGGTAGGGTTTACCGTGCCAAGGCCGGTGATAACGACCCGGCGTTTCTTTTCTGTTTTCATAGCACACCTCACATTCCCATTCCACCGTCAACGCAGAGAACCTGGCCGGTAATGTAACCGGCTTGCTCCCCCGCCAGAAAAGCCACCGCTGCCGCAACATCCTCGGCATGGCCGATTTTACCTGCCGGGATGGCTGCCGCGGCAGCCGCGCGGGCAGCTTCCGGCATGGCGGCGGTCATATCCGTTGCTATAAAGCCGGGTGCTACCGCATTGGCGGTGATATTGCGGGCGGCATACTCTTTGGCAACGCTTTTCGTCAGGCCGATCAGCCCCGCCTTGCTGGCCGCGTAGTTGGCCTGGCCCGCGTTGCCGTGCAGCCCGACCACGCTGCTGACGCTTACGATGCGCCCATACCGCTGGTGCATCATAAAGCGGGTGGCCGCCTTAGTGCAGAAAAATGCCCCTTTCAGGTTGGCGGCAAGCACATTGTCAAAATCAGCTTCGGTCATGCGCAGCAGCAATTTATCGGCGGTAATGCCCGCGTTGTTGACAAGCACGTCGATCCGTCCAAAAGCAGCAACGGTATCTTCCACCAGTTTCTGGCAGGCTTCGGGGGTGCGTACATCTGCCTGCAGCGTGATGGCCTGCACACCAAGGGCGCGGCAGTTTGCGGCAGTTTCCTCGGCAGCGGCGGCACTGCCGGCGTAGTTGACGGCGATGTTCACGCCGTTTTCGGCCAGCGCCAAGCAGATGGCCCGGCCGATGCCTTTGGCCCCGCCTGTAACCAGGGCGGCACGGCGCAGGGTTTCGGTTTGCGGCATGGTCATGCTCCTTTCATGGTGCGCAGCAACTGTTGCAGCTGCGTGGCAGTTTCCACCGGGTAGCACGAGATGGCACTTCCTACGGTCTTTTTAACAAAACCGGTCAGCACTCTGCCAGGGCCGATCTCAATGGCGGTGTCCACGCCCAATTCTGCCAGGCGGCGGATGGTCGCTTCCCAACGCACGCCGGACTGCACCTGTTTTTCCAGCAGCGCGGCAATGGTGTCGGTTTCCGCCATCTCGTGCCCCAGGCAGTTGAACAGCACAGGGAGCTGCATCGGCGCAAAGCGGGTGGCGCTAAATTTCTCCCGCAGCGCGTCCCCGGCCGGGTGCATCAACGAGGTATGGAACGGGCCGCTGACGTTCAGCGGCAGGCAGCGCCGTGCCCCGGCAGCAAGCGCCAGCGCGGCAGCTTTGTCCACCGCGGCTTTGTCACCGCCAATGACCAGCTGGCCTGGGCAGTTGTAGTTGCAGATCTGCACAATGCCCTCGTCGGCAGCTGTATCGCAGCATGCCTGCAAGGGAGCTTCGTCCAGCCCCAAAACGGCTGTCATTCCGCAAGTGTGCCCGGCCGCAGCCGCGGCCATCGCCTTACCGCGAAAAGCCGTTAAGGCAACCGCCGTCCGCACATCAAACACCCCCGCATAGGCCAGGGCGGAATACTCTCCCAAAGACAGCCCCGCCGCATAATCCGGTGTAACACCTGCCTCCCGCAGTACGGCAGTAAGGCCAGCGGCAAACGCCGTCATGCAGGGCTGGGTGTATTGGGTCTCGTTCAGTACGCCTGTTGTGTCAGTAAAGCAGACTTCTTTCAAATCAAAATCCACTGCCGCCGCAGCTTCGTCAAAAGCGGCGCGGAACGCCGGGAAAGCCTCGTAAAGGTCCTGGCCCATACCGGCGTGCTGGCTGCCCTGCCCAGCGTATAAAAATGCTAGTTTCATAAGGTGATCTCCTTGTGCAGCCCGTCGATGCAGTTTTTGGCATCGCTTACCATGACGGCAAAAATTTCTTCCACCGGGCGGACTTCGTGCAGCATCCCTGCTGCCTGCCCTGCCATCAGGCTGCCATTCTCGGTATCGCCATCAAATACAGCCTTGCGCAGACTGCCTAAAGTAAAGCGCTCCAGCTCCATTTTGTCAGTTCCGGCCTTTTCCTGGCGGACATACTCACGGCTCATGCGGTTTTTCAGCACACGCACGGGGGTACCGCTGATACGGCCGGTCACGATGGTATCACTGTCGCGGGCTTTCAGCAGGGCTTCTTTGTAGTTTTCATGAATCGGGCACTCGATGCTCGCCAACAGACAGGTGCCGACCTGCACACCGCAGGCCCCCAGCGCCAGCGCTGCAGCCAGCCCGCGCCCGTCCGCAATGCCGCCTGCTGCGATCACCGGCACGTGAACAGCATCCACGACCTGCGGAACCAGGGCCATCGTGGTCATCTCGCCCACGTGGCCGCCGCTCTCGGTGCCCTCGGCAATAACGGCGTCAATGCCAAGCGGTTCCAGATGTTTGGCCAAAATTGCCGCTGCCACCACGGGGATGACCGTGATGCCGGCTGCCTTCCACGCGGCCATGTACTTTCCCGGATTTCCCGCCCCGGTGGTGACGATCTTTACGCCCTCTTCCACCACGATTTTGGCAAATTCATCCGCCTGCGGGTGCATCAGCATGATGTTCACACCAAAGGGCTTGTTGGTCAGCGCGCGGCAGCGGCGGATGTTTTTCCGCAGGGCGGCGGCATCCATGCCGCCGGAGCCGATCAGCCCCAGTGCCCCGGCGTTGGAACAGGCAGCGGCAAACTCGCCTGTAGCGATATTAGCCATACCGCCCTGGATAATGGGATATTTTGTACCTAAAATTTCGTTGAGCAGCTTCATTTTCTACCCTCATACGTCAGCAGCATCCCGCCCCAGGTCAGCCCGCCGCCAAAGCCGATGCAGGCCAGTGTCTGGCCGGGGCGCAGCAGGCCGCTTTCTTCCATTTCATGCAGGGCAATCGGGATGCTGGCGGCACTGGTGTTGCCGTGACGGTCCATATTTTTATAAAATTTTGACGGTTCTGCGTGTAAATGTTTGACACAATGGTCAATGATGCGGCTGTTGGCCTGGTGGCAGACCACCCAATCCAGGTCAGACAATGTCTTTTGGCTGCGGTCTAGCACGGTTTGCAGGCAGCGCGGCATGGTTTCCACCGCAAAGCGGAAAACCGCCTTGCCGTCCATCGTAATGGGTGCTGTGTCACAGGCCGCAGGGCCGCCCGCGCGGATGGTTTCACTGCCCCGTGCGCCCAAAGTAACGGCGAACGGTACATTTTCGGCCAGCTCAAAAACAGCCGCGCCTGCTCCATCGCCAAACAATACACAGGTCGTGCGGTCGTTCGGGTCCATCATGCGGGAGAGTACCTCGCAGCCAATGACCAGCGCATATTGCCCGCCCAGGGTGGTCAGCAGCCCGTGGGCCGTGGCGGCAGCATAAATAAAACCGGAACAGGCCGCATTTACATCAAAAGCGGGTCGGTCCTCCGGCAAGCCCAGCGCCGCCTGCACGCGGCATGCGATGCTGGGGGTAGCCGTTGGAGCCGAGAGTGTTGCCACAATGCAGCAGGCAATGTCGTTTGCCGTCAGGCCACTGCGGGCCATGGCCTGACGGGCGGCGGTGATGGCCAGCGTGGCGGCATCTTCGTTTTCGGTGCAGTAATAGCGCTGGCGGATGCCGGTGCGGGTCGTGATCCATTCGTCGCTGGTGTCCACTTGTCGGCGCAAGTCCTCGTTCGTCACCACGCGGCCAGGCAATGCCCCGCCAGTGGCCAGCAGCCGTAAACCTTTCATGCGCCCCTCATTTCTCCGATGCGACGGTATTTTTTGTATCGCTGTTCGGCCAAAGCTTTGCCGCTCATCTTGCATAAGGCAGCAAGGTGCACCGCAATGGCGGTGTCCAACCGGCTGAAAAGCAGCTGCCGCCCGCGCTGTGCGCCGCCCAGCGGTTCGGGGATGACCTCTTCCACAATGCCGTCTGCGTACAGGTCCTGTGCCGTCAGCTTCATCATGGTGCAGGCCTCGCCACTGCGGGAAGCATCTTTCCACAAAATGCTGGCAAACCCCTCGGGGCTGAGCACCGAATACACGGCGTTTTCCAGCATCAGAATGTGGTTGGCAACGCCAAGACCCAACGCGCCGCCGCTGGACCCCTCGCCGGTGACAATGGCCAGCACCGGGACAGTCAGGCCGCTCATCTCCATCAGGTTGCGGGCAATGGCTTCTCCCTGGCCGCGCTCCTCGGCATCTTTGCCGGGGTAAGCGCCAGGGGTGTCAACGAAAGTGATGATGGGACGATGAAATTTCTCCGCCTGTTTCATCACGCGCAGGGCCTTGCGGTAGCCCTCGGGTCCCGGCATGCCAAAGTTGCAGTGCAGGTTTTCTTCCAGCGTGGTCCCTTTGCGGTGCCCCAAAACGGTAACGGGCATCCCGTGGAACCGTGCGATCCCGCATAAAATAGCCGCATCCTCTTTGCATTGCCGATCACCGCACTGCTCAAAAAAATCGGTAAACAGGTTGTCGATTATTTCGGTAATGTGCGGGCGGTCGGGGCGGCGGGCCAGAAAGACTCGGTCCTCCGGCGTCAGCGAGGTGCAGCGCTGCAAAAGCATGTTTTCCTGTGCGGAAAGCTCGGCCAGCTCAGCCGCATGGGTGGTCGTGTCCGTCATCTCGGCATCGTCGGCGCTGCTGCACAGCGCGTCGATCTGCGCGTCCAGCGGTTCCAATTGCTGCAAAACTTCCTTGATCATCTGCGTTTCCTCCCCCGCGTGTGGAGCTGCAAGATCCGCGTTAAGACCTCTTTTAACTCGGTGCGCGGTACAACCTGGTCCACAAAGCCGTGTTCCAGTTGGAACTCACTGCGCTGAAACCCATCAGGCAGTTTTTCCCCGATGGTCTGTTCAATGACACGTGGCCCGGCAAAGCCGATGAGCGCACCCGGTTCGGCCAGTGTAATGTCGCCCAGGCTGGCAAAGCTGGCCGTGACTCCGCCGGTCGTGGGGTGGGTCAGTACGCTGACGTACAGCCCGCCGCTGCGGTTAAAACGTTCCAGTGCGGCGCTGGTTTTGGCCATCTGCATCAGGCTGAAAATGCCCTCCTGCATCCGCGCACCGCCGCTGGCAGAAAAAATGATGAGCGGCAGACGCTTATCGGCAGCATACTCGATCGCGCGGGTGATTTTTTCACCAACAGCGGTACTCATGCTGCCCATAAAAAAGCGGCTGTCCAGCACAGCGACCACCGCCTGCACGCCGCCGATCATGCCGGTTGCGGTAACGGCGGCTTCTTTCAGACCAGTCTTGACCGAAGCAGCGGCCAGTTTTTCCTGATAATCGGGGAAATGCAGCACATCATTGGGGGCAATGTCCGGGTTCAGCTCTTTAAAGGTCCCGTGGTCCAAAACCGTACTAAGCCGGTAATAAGCCCCGATAGGCAGATGCACCCCGCAGTTGGGGCACACATACAGGCTTTTGGTCCAGACCTGGCGGGTGGCGCGGCGGCCGCACTTTTTGCAGGCAACAAATTGCGGCGGCACCCAGTTTGGCGCGGCCGTACCGGCATCGCGGCGGGCTTTCAGCTGAAAGCTGCGCTCCTGCGGGCTGGCCGGAAACAGCTTTTCAATGGCACTCATTCTGCAATACCCTTTAGGCTGCCCGTGCGGCCAGATAGTTGAAGATGTCGCCCACGGTTTTAAGCGTCCCCAGATCCTCATCAGCGATCGTAACCCCAAACTTTTCCTCAAACGCCATGTTCAGCTCTACGGCATCCAGACTGTCCGCCTGCAAGTCCTCGGTCAGGCTGGCGGCCATCGTGACCTTGTCAGCATCGCAGTTCAGGGTGTCAACAAATACTTCTTTCAGTTCTTCAAAGCTCATAATGCGTACCTCACATAATTTAACTAAATAAATTGACATATTTGTCAATGAGGACATTATAGCACGTTTATCTCGTATGTCAATATTGTTAGGTAAATTTATTTATCTAATTTTATTCTTCGCCTGTTTCCATCGCTGCGTAGCGGCACGGCAAAAAAACGGCGGGTTACTCCAGCACGAAGGCTGAAATAACCCGCCGTTTTTGCGGATGATATCCTGTTACTTTCCGCTTTCGGGGAAGATGATTTTATTCACAAAGAAGAAAATGACCATCGAGATGCCGCCGTTCAAAACGGTGGTGCCGATGTTGTAGATGAAGTCCGGCACCAGCAGGCCGGCCACTGCCACCCACACACAGTTGATGGAGTTGACGATGCAGGTGATGAGGCAGAACGCCACCACGTACCAGCCGATTTGCTTGGCCAGATTGCCCTTGCTGCGGAACACAAAGTTGCGCTGGATTGGGAAGTTGATGCACTCGCCGATGACCATGGCGATCATGTAGGCGCAGAAGTAGGGCAGGCCGCCGTGGGCAGCATCGTAGCCCAGGATATTCCACTGGAAGGTCTCGCCAAACAGCGTGACCGGGATGCCCGGCCAGCCGAAGTCTACCACCGGCAGGCTGGCAAAGGCCTTGGGCAAAAACTGCAGCAGCAGATACTTAAAAACGGTGATAAGGTTGGACACGACCACGAACAGGCCACCCTCCCGCACCCACTTGGCAGCAGCGGGGTGCTTGGCCGCGAAGTTATTCCAGAATTGCACGTTGCACCTCCGTCAACTGTTGCGCAGGCGGCTTTCCAGCTGCGCGTTGAGAATTATGTTTTTGATGGCCTCAAGAATGACCTTAATCAGACCGATAAACCAGAAGCCCTTGGCTTCCAGCACGATGCCGTCCACCATGCCCATACTGATGGCTCCGCTGGTCATTTTGGCCAGGGCGCGCAGCGGCATGTTGTATTGGAACACCACGTTCAGGTTGAGCTGGACTTTTTTGTAGCTGGCGGTCAGCAGCGTATAGTCATTATAAGATTTTCCGATACGGTTCTTATAGGCATCCGGGAAGAATTTCATCTGCTTTTTCTTCATTTCACCAGTAAGCGGATCCGTATATTCCTGTGGCTTCGGGGTGAACATGATTGCTTCTTCCAAATCAAACAACATACAAAGACCCTGATCTGAATTAGCCACCCGTCCAAGCACTTTATAACGGCATTCCCGATTCCAGTTCATGAGCCTGAAGATATTTTCCACAAATTCCAATGATGTAATATAGTCCTGCACTCCTTTGCTCAGAACAATGACCTCGTCCGCATATTTCGCAGCATTTTTTTCGCCTTGGTGGATAAATTTAGTACCAAGTCCTGATTGCCATTTCTCGCGCTGCCAATCAATGCCGGCCGATGTCAAGTCTTGGACAACATTTTTTACAAATAAATCTGAAAAAACGCAAAAAAAGCCCTACAATGCTTTCAGTCGGTATCGAACCGCTCTGAGCCTTGTATGGTACGATGATGAACCTGTGCAACGAGTACAGCTATTTGGGCGATGAGGATTTGTTCGGCCTTATGCTAGAGTGGTTTTGGTGGGACTTCAATAAATTTTCCATCTATGCGGAAACTGATAAACAGGTACATAAACGTAGAAGAAGTCGCAATAACAAAAAACTTAAGTGGTGGGAATAACCTAATTCTTAAATTTTAAGCTTGTGTCCAGAAATTTGGGTACATATCACTTGCTACAGGGTTCTTTTTATTTCAATTCGAAATTTTTCCGGATTACAGGAATGCTTCAAAATGTAGCAAGTACGGCGGATATGCTGCGCAGGGCGGTGGTGCCAACAATATTGAATAATCCTTAATAGAGCATTTGTAGGGCTGTCGAGGTGACAGCCCTATTCTTTTTTTGTAAAAAAGATGTTCATAATGCACAATTACACCGAATCAAATTTAGACAAGCTGATGAATTTTCATTGAAAGCTGAAGAAGTACCAATTATGGTATAGGCTTAGATGTAGAATAAACGTACGGAAATGAATTTTTACATGAATCAAAGCGATTGTTTAACAGTGTTCAACACGTAGAAATATTCATTGATTTGTTGTGCAGATTGCTGAAATAAAAAGCAACAACTTTGAAATGTAAAGAAAATCAACGTATAGTCGATATGTTTGTTGACCTGTGGATGAAACTCATGAAGAGAACACCTGAAATAACCCAAACATAATGTTAGCGAAAGAAAACATTTGTGTTTAATTTCCAGAAAGGATGTGGTATACTTGGTACAATACTAACTTACACAACAGGGAGGACCAATCTATGGCTGTGAGTTATAAAAAACTATGGAAACTGTTGATTGATCACGACATGAAAAAGCGCGATTTGGAAAAGGCTGCACAGGTCAGCCACTATACAATGAATAAGCTCACCCACGGCGATAATGTTACCACGGATGTGCTGGCGCGCATCTGCTTTGCACTTGACGCTGATGTGGGTGACATTATGGAAATCATCCCGGATGACAAAGGAGAGACCACCCATGGTGCGTAAAGAATACAGTGCAGGCGGCGTCAAGCACCCGTTCTGGTTTTTGGAATTCAAAAAAGCCGCCATCCTGCGCGATCAGGGCGTAACGTGGGAAGTACTCCGCACCCGCAGTCGTGAGGAAAACCTCTTCTCTGCCGCTTCACTGGCCCGCGCCGAGATGACCTGCAACACGGTGGAGGCCCGGATGCAAACGCTGCCAGACAGTTTCCTGCCGATGTTCGTCTTTGGCGACCCGGCCACGCAAAAGCTGTTTTGTCTGCTGGGCTGCATGGGCAACGACACGCTCTTTTTCGATTTCTGCTATGAGGTCATCCGCGAGAAAATCCAGCTTGGTGTCAACGCTTTTTCGGATGCCGACATCCGCCTTTTCTTCAAGGATAAGCAGTCGCAGGATGAAAAAGTGGCCGAGTGGACGGACTACACGCTCAAGCGCCTTGGCAGCTATTACAAAAATCTGCTGTATGAAGCCGGGCTCACCGACCACGGCAAAACCGAGCGCCGCTACGCCAAGCCCATCATTGACCGTGAACTGGAATACTGGATGAAAGACAACGGCTTGCAGCCTATGTATGCCGCGCTGACGGGGGAAAACTGATATGACATTTGAAGAACGCCTCGATGCCATGGAGCTGGAAATTCGCAAACCGATTTTCCGTAAGAACCGTGGCCGTGCTAACGAGGTCAACTACTGGGTGTTCGACTACCCACCCGAAAAAGAGCTGGAAGTCCGCGCCCGCATCGAACGGATGCAGCAAAAGAATGCCGCTGGCAACGACGATTTCAAACTCGTCGTCTTTGATTTATACGACTACATCATCGACACGCTGGAGAAAGAAGGCTTCCTCGACCAGTGCTACCGTTTTGAGGATCGTCGCGGCATTGACCGCATCGTCAAAGCCGTGGGCAACCTGCTCTGCGTCAACGATGACGACAGCCTGATCGTCCGCCATATCGAGGAAAACACCCCGGAAAACGCCATCGTGTTCCTGACCGGCATCGGCAAGTGCTACCCGCTGCTGCGCTCCCACAAGGTACTGAACAATCTCAGCCAATCCTTTGGCCGCGTGCCGGTGGTGCTGTTCTTCCCCGGCACGTATGATGAACAATCCCTGATCCTATTTGATGAACTGAAAGATGACAACTACTACCGCGCGTTTCGACTTGTAAAACCGTAAGGAGGAAGTTTCCATGTTAATCAAAGATATGTTCAAAAAGCCCATTGACCGTGACATCAAGGGCGTTATCGTTGTCGGCGAAGGCGAGGACAGCAACGCCAAGCAGGAACTGGAAGAATACGTTGTCACCCGCGAACTGTCCAAGCACTTCCGCGAATTTTTCGACAACTACAAAAAGGGCATCGTGGGCGAGACCACCAAAACCGGCGTCTGGATCTCCGGCTTCTTCGGCAGTGGTAAATCGCACTTTCTGAAAATCCTCTCCTACCTGCTGGACGGGCAAAAGCTCATCGGCGGCAAGCGTGCCGTGGACTATTTCATTGATGACCACAAAATTGAGGATGCTATGGTGCTGGCAGACATGAAGCTGGCCGCCGACACCCCCACTGACGTTGTCCTGTTCAATATCGACTCCAAGAGTGAGCAGACCGGCAAGCAGTCTAAGGATGCCATCGTTACAGTTTTCCTAAAGGTGTTCAACGAGATGCAGGGCTTCTACGGCTCGATGCCCTATGTGGCCGACCTCGAACGCCAGCTGTCCGAGGATGGCCGCTATGACGAGTTCAAGCAGGAGTTTGCCGCTGCCACCGGCAAAAGCTGGGAGGATTCCCGCCGCAAGTTCGATTTCATCCAAGATGACATCGTGGATGTTCTGGTGGATATGGACTACATGAGCGAACCCGCCGCCCGCAACTGGTGCGAAAAGGCCGCCGAGCCTTACCAGATCAGCATCGAAAACTTCGCCCGCATGGTGCGCGAGTACATCGAGAAAAAGGGTCACAACCATCACGTCTGCTTCCTCGTGGACGAGGTCGGCCAGTACATCGGCGACGATTCCCGCCTGATGCTCAACCTGCAAACCATCCGTGAGGAACTGGGCAAGGAGTGCAAGGGCAAGGCGTGGGTCATCGTCACCAGCCAGCAGGATGTGGATTCCATCACACAGGTCAAGGGCAACGACTTCTCCAAGATTCAGGGTCGGTTCGACACCCGCCTGTCGCTGTCCAGCGCCAATGTGGACGAGGTCATCAAAAAGCGTATCCTTGCCAAGACCGACACCGCCAACCAGACCCTGCGCGTGCTGTATGAGCAGAAAGCCACGCCCTTAAAGAACAAGCTGAAATTTGAAGATCTGCCGGAGATGAAGCTCTACGATGACACCCGCGACTTCGTGGATGTCTACCCGTTCATCCCCTACCAGTTCAAGCTGCTGGGCAGCGTGCTGACCTCCATCCGTCAGTACGGCGCGTCCGGCAAGCATCTGTCCGAGGGCGAGCGCTCGATGCTGGCGCTGTTCAAGGAGTCCGCCGAAGCGCTGCAAAACAAGTCTGACGGCGCACTTGTACCGTTCAGCCTGTTCTATGACGCACTGGATGAATTCCTCGATGCCGCCCACCGCCGCGTCATCATGCAGGCGCTGGACAACAAGAACATCAACCCGGACGGCGGCGACGACTGCTTTGCCGTCAGCGTACTGAAAGCCCTGTTCCTCGTCAAATATGTCAAGGAGTTCCAGAAAGCCACCGTCACCAACCTGACGACGCTGCTTATCTCCGACATGGACGAGGATCGCCTTGCCCTGACCCAGAAGGTGCAGGACGCGCTGGACGTGCTGATCCACGAAACGCTTGTGCAGAAAAACGGTGATGTCTACGTATTCCTGACCGAGGAAGAGCAGGAAATTGGCCGCGACATCAACCGCCAGAACGTGGAAATGACCGACATCATCCACCGCACGGCGGACATGATCTACACCCAGATCCTGACCGAATCCAAATACAAGTACCCCAAGTTCAATGGCCGCTACACGTTCAGCTACAACCAGCAGGTGGACGACCAGCCGTTCAAGGTCAACCAGAATTATGACATCGGCGTCCGCGTACTGACCCCCTATTACAGTGATGGCACCGATGAGCAACGCCTGCGCCTGATGTCCGGCCAAGGCCGTGAGGTGCTGGTCGTGCTGCCCGATGACCGCGAGTTCCTCAACGAGATCAGTCAGGCAATGAAGATCGAGAAGTATCTGCGCACCAACGCGGCTTCCCAGATCGAGCGCTACGAGGCCATCCGCGAGAACAAGACCAAGGAGATGCGCACCCGCCTGAGCAACGCCAAAATCTATCTGGTCGATGCGCTGAAATCCGCCACGATCTACGTCAACGGCGATATTGCCCAGCTGTCCGCCAAGGATGTGCAGGGCCGCATTGGCGAAGCCCTTGCCCGCCTTGTGGACACGGTCTACCACAAACTGACCTACATCGACACCGCCTTTAATGAGGACGATGTCGTCAAGGAGTTCCGCCCCAACCACCAGATGAGCCTGAACGCCGTCACCTCTGCCGAGCCGAACGCCCCCGCGCAGGACGATGTGCTGGCCTACATTGACAACAACTCCGCCCTGCACGCCAACACCTCCATGAAGTCGCTGAAGGACCGCTTCACCAAAGCGCCCTACGGCTTTGTGGATGATGACATAGAGTGGATTGTCGCCCACCTGTTCAAAAAGGGGCAGATCAGCCTGACGCTGAACGGCGCAGTGCTGACCCTGAGCGCCGCCAACGGCGACGAGATCGCCCGCTATATCACCAAGCGCGAATTCCTCGACAAGCTGCTGACGAGCCGCAAGGAGCACCCGAAGCCCGAATGGGTGCGCATGGTGCGCGAGATCATGCGTGAGCTGTTCGGCAACAACGCCCCCACCGAGGACGAGGACGGCTTAATGCGCGCCTGCCGCAAAGCCTGCGCCGACCTTGCCGCCACGCTGGCCAACCGCAAGCAGTACGATTACGTCAAACCCTACCCCGGCAAGGTAGTCATCGACAGCGGTCTTGCACTGCTGCGCCCCGTGGCACAGTGGAACGACCCGATGGAGTTCTATAAACAGATGTACCAGCGGCAGGACGACTTCCTCGATTTTGCCGAGGATTACGACCCCGTCAAGGCGTTCTTTGCCGGTGCGCAGAAAGAAATCTTTGACAAAGCGCTGGATTTGATGCGCATTTATGAGGACAGCAAGAGCTTTATCGTCAACGACAAAGTCGAAAACACGGTCAAAGAGATTTACGCCATCCTGCGCGCGGCCAAGCCGTACCCCCAGATCCAGAAGCTGCCCGCCCTGCTGGATCAGTACAACGAAGCCTATGTTGAAGTGCTGGAAGCAGCCACCAAACCGGTGCTTTCCACGATTGCAGCGGACCGCGCCCGCGTGCTGGATGAGCTGGCCACCAAGCCCTACAAGGCGCAGTACGTCAACGCCTACGCCGCGCAGTTTGACGAGCTGAAAGACAAAGCGGAAAAGAGCAATAATATTACCACCCTGCGCAGCTACGCCGACCAGGCCGATGCCGTGCGCATCCGCCTGCTGAACGAGATGGATAAGCGGGATGAAGTGCTTGCCGAAGAGGCCGAGCGCGAAAAACATAAGGATGACGACAATCACGGCGGCGATAAAGACCCCGTCACCCCGCAGCCGCCCAAACCGCAGCCCAAGCGCCGCAAGAACCTCGCTATCAAATCTCTGACCCAGACCACCAGCTGGCGCATCGAGAGCGATGCCGACATTGACGCCTACCTCGCCGCCCTGCGCCGCCGCCTTGAATCTGAACTTGACCCCGACACGATTGTGAACGTGGAGTTCTAATAGGAGCGATTATGGAAGGATTGAGCTTTATGATTCAAGGAGACTCGGAAGGGTATGTGACATTTGAGTGTCCGTTCTGCCATTCTGAATTCAAATTGCAAGCGGGCGAATTTCAAGATGATGATAACCCTGTTTATGATCTCTGGTGCCCTTATTGCGGCTTGACCGCTGACAAGAATAACTTCCTTTCTCAAGAGGTAAAAGCAAAAGCTGAAGAAATGACTTACAATTATATGGTTGAAGAAATAAATAAGGCGTTTGGAAAAATGGCGCGAAGCATAAACCGTTCCAAGGGCATTATTAAAATGACCTACAAGCCACTGAAAAAGATGCATGGGAAGGACATTGTGGAAAAAGACACAGTCGAAACACCGTTTGAATGTTCTTGTTGTAATCGGCACACTAAAATTTTATATGGTATCGGAAAAGCCTGTGCGTATTGCGCATACTGTGGGGTGACAATTTAATGGACGTAGCAGCACTGAGAATTGAAAGTATTAAATTCAGGAGAGTGGCAAGCAACTTCTTAAATAGTACAAGGGACAACTGTGATGTCAATTTGGAGAGGCTGTTCGGCTATATTGAAACATCTGTTTACGTCCGCGAAATAGTACATGGCGTGGTAGATGATGTCGACTTTGATTTTAGAAGTTGCTTTCCTTCCCACGCTTCAGATTGGCGTGAAATGGCAATTCCACAAAAACCGGAAGATCATCTAAAGGCACAGTACGATTACATGAAATACATTTGTACAAATGACAAGGTGAATGTTGAAAATGAGGCATTCCATTACTATTATGGAATGAAAAAGATAAACGATATGATTCAATCCTTTGCTGAAAGTGCATTCAAACCAATGATTGATTATATTGTTGATGCTTTGGCAGAAAAGACTATTCTTGCTGAAGCAGAAAACCCGCATAGTGCGGGAACCTATATCCATAATGTGCAGGGTGCTGTGATTGCCAATAATACCGGTTCTGTACAAATAAACCAAACGATCAACCCGGACGTAGAGAAACTTCTTCAAATGATTCAGACGGCAGGGACAATCTTATCAAATTCTGGTGATACAAGTGAAACACTGGAAAGCATCAAAGACGATTTGGATTCTATTGTTGAGCAGCTGCAATCTGAACATCCCAAAAAGAGTCGTGTAAGAAAAGCGTTGGATGGAATAAAAAGTTTTGCTGGAAATGTATGCTCTGATACAGCATCCGCAGCGCTGTCTGGCGCGCTGGTAGCAGCGGCATCCCAAGTGGACTGGAATGCAATGATACAGCTTGGCTCGAATCTTTTATCTCAATTACATTGAAACAGGTGATTATTATGGACAAACCTGCAATCAAAAAATTTGCCATATGGGCGCGCAATAAGCTGATTGCCGATACCAAATACCGCGCCGGGCTGGTTGGCGTGACGGAAACCGCTGTTGCCGAGCCGCTGCCCCAGTCCAATGAGACCGTGCAATTCTTTGACGTTGGCCTGCCGCAGCCCTACCGCATCGAGGGCGACGCCGTCACCCAGCGGCAGCGCTTTGTTGCGGAGCTGAATAAGGAGACTGCCAAGCAGGGCAGCTACACTGCGGCGTACCAGACTGTGGTGGATAAGGTTGCCTACACATGGTTCAACCGGCTGATTGCGGTGCGGTATATGGAGGTCAACGACCTGCTGCCCAGCCGCACGCGGGTTTTGTCCAGCGCGGACGGACGCGCCGAGCCGCAGATCGTTACCAGCCCGTTTGACGCGGTGCTGGACTACTCCCCTGCCGAGCAGCAGCAGATCGTGACCCTCAAAAACGACAACAAGCTGGACGAGGTATTCCGGCTGCTGTTTCTCAAACAGTGCGCCGCGCTGGGCGACTGCCTGCCCCGCCTGTTTGAGCAGGTGGACGACTATATGCCGCTGCTGCTGGCGCTCTCCTTCACCGATAAGGACGGCGTGGTCTGCCATTTGGTAAACGACATCCCGGAAGTAAACTGGAAAGAAGAACCGGAAGATGCCGATGGCACAAGAAAAGATAAGTCAGACATAAACGCTGTGCAAATAGTCGGCTGGCTGTATCAGGATTACAACACCGAGGACAATGAACTTGTATATGACGGTTCTATGGCCAAAAGCCGTATACCCAAAGAGCTTTTGCCCGCCGCCACCACAATTTATACCCCCGACTGGGCAACACGGTATATGGTGCAGAACAGTTTGGGGCGACTGTGGTGTGAGGGTCATCCCAGCTTTGCAAAGCCGGAAAATTGGAAATACTATTTGACAGAAGCACCGCAAACGCAGGATACGCAGCAAAAGCTGGCAGAAATCCGTAAAGAGTATGCAGCATTACAGCCGGAAGAAATTAAGGTAATTGACCCTTGTTCCGGCAGTGGACATATACTGGTGCATATGTTTGATACACTTATGCAAATTTATAACAGTGTGGGTTATTCTGGCCGGGATGCTGTGCGCAGCATTATAGAAAATAGTTTGTACGGTCTAGACGTGTCTGACCGTTCGGCCCAGCTTTCCTATTTCGCGGTAATGATGAAAGCACGCCGCTATGATAAACGCTTTTTGACAAGAAAAGACGAAAACGGTAAGCCCGATGTGCCGCAGGCTAAAGTATATGCGATATGTGAAAGTAATGAGTTAAGCGACAGACAGTGGCAGGACGTTTTTTCCGAATTTGATAACTCCGCTGATCGGGATATTGTAAAATACCTTGCAGATGCTTTTGTGGACGCTAAAGAATATGGCTCAATTCTTAAATTGAAGCGCTTGGACTATGTTCATACACTGCAAGCTTGGAATGATATAGAGGTTAATGGCGCACCGACATTTACATATTATGTAGTCAAAAATAAGGTTGCGGCCCTGCTGGAGCAGGCTATTGTGCTGACACAAAAGTATGATGTGGTGGTAACGAACCCGCCGTATCTTGCGTCCTCGCGCTTTAGCCCAGCACTGGATAGCTATGTCAAAAAGAACTACCCAGATGAAAAAGCTGATTTGTCTACAGTCATGTTTAAGAGAACGGCAACAGACTTCGTAAAGCCGAATGGCTTTGTTTCGTTTATCACGACTTCTTCGTGGATGTTCCTGTCCAGCTTTGAAAAGTTCCGCACCTTTATGATGCGCAATATGGCGCTGGATTCGATTGTCGATTTTGGCACAGAACTGTTTGATGGCAAAGTGGGTCATAACCCCATTACGGCATGGATAAACCGCAACACGAAGATGGACTTCAAAATGACCGCTATCCGCTTGGTGGATTACTGCTATTCTCGCAGAGACGAAAAAGAGTCAGAGTTTTTCAAGGATAGAAACCGCTATGTGGCAGAGCAGGACAACTTCTCCAAAATTCCGGGCAGCCCGGTGGCGTATTGGGTAAGCGAAAGGGGCAAGCTACATTTGAATGTAGCTTGCCCCTTTCGAAATTAGCCAATCCAAAACAAGGATTGATCACTGGTGATGTAAATAGATTTGTCAGGAAATGGTACGAATGTGTACGAGCGGATTTTTGCACGTCATCCTCGCCCCAAAATATCAATCGTATCGGAAAATGGTTTCCATATTGTAATGGAGGTGGGTTTAGAAAGTGGTACGGAAACAATGATGATGTTGTAAATTGGAAAGATGATGGTTTTGAAATAAAAAACTTTGTAGATGATAAGGGAAAACAACGTTCTCGTCCGCAAAACCAACAATATTATTTTCAAGAAGGGGGAACATGGACGGCAATTTCAAGTTCTTCGTTTTCTGTCAGATATTTTCCAGAGGGCTATCTTTTTTCAAATGCGGGGATGGCTATCTATGCAGAACCGAAAAAACTAAAATATATTATTGGCTTTCTTAATTCAAAGATTTGTCAGCTATATCTAAGTTTGCTAAACGAGAGTTTAAATTACAATCAGGGCGATATAGCTAAATTACCTATTATATTTGAAAATGTCGATTTTGTCGTAACAAAGGTTGTCGAAATTATTGTTTTGGCAAAAAAAGATTGGGACTCCTTCGAGACCTCGTGGGACTTTGCCGAGCATCCTCTTGTAAAATGGTCGCGTCAACTGCGGGATGCCACTTCCATCGGCGCAACGATGGCATACTTCTATAACGGCGAGCGCCCCGAAGTCTCCTGCCCGGTGGAGCTGTGCTATCTGCTCTGGCAGGGCGAGTGCAATGACCGCTTTGCCAAACTCAAAGCCAACGAGGAAGAACTCAACCGCATCTTCATCGACATCTACGGCTTGCAGGACGAGCTGACCCCCGAAGTTGAGGATAAGGACGTCACCGTCCGCCGCGCCGACCTTGGCCGTGACATCCGCAGCCTGATCTCCTACGCCGTGGGCTGCATCTTTGGCCGCTATTCTCTCGATAAGCCCGGCCTTGCCTACGCCGGCGGCGACTGGAACCCCGACCAGTACCGCACTTTCACTCCCGATGCCGACAACGTCATCCCCATCACCGATGAAGAATATTTCCCCGATGACCTCACCGGCCTTTTCGTGGCGTGGGTCAAAAAGGTCTTTGGCGCAAACAGTCTGGAGGACAACCTTGCCTTCATCGCCAAGGCTCTCGGCACCAAGGGCACCAGCCCCCGCGCCGTCATCCGCAACTACTTCCTAAACGGCTTCTACGCCGACCACGTCAAAATCTACCAAAAACGCCCCATCTACTGGCTGTACGACAGCGGCAAGCAGAACGGCTTCAAGGCGCTGATTTATATGCACCGCTACAACACCGACACCTCCGGCACCGTCCGCGCTGAGTACCTGTACAAGATGGAGCAAGTTTACGAAAGCGAGATTGCCCGCATGGACGATGCCATCGCCCACGGCGCCAGCCGCGAGGTCGCCCAAGCCACCAAGCGCAAGGAAAAGCTCGTCAAGCAGCTGAAAGAGTGCAAAGACTACGACGACCGCCTCGGCCACATCGCCCTCGCCCGTATCCCCATCGACCTCGACGACGGCGTAAAAGTCAACTACGACAAAGTCCAAACCGGCGCCGACGGCAAAAAGCAGGCAATTCTGGCGAAGATTTGAGGTACTACACAGACTGACTCATCGCAAAAGCAAGAACAGATTGTAAAATAAAGCGAATCTCACGTTTAAGACAGGAGTAACGCTATGAAAACGGAAGAATTTGTCACGGCGCTGAAGCAAAAGCCCAAATGTGTAAACAGCGAAGCTATGTTTACAGATCAGATGCGCGTGGCTTTTCCAAATGAGTCGAATGAGCGCAGACTTTTGGTCTCCCTATATCGGGTGGGCATTGTGTCTGCCATTAAAAATGCGCCCGCCATTGATGATGCCTTCCGTTTGAAGTTCAAGAAAATGATCGTGGCCACCTACCGCATAGCAGATGAAGCGGCTATGGCAGCCGTAGATTTGTGGTGTGATGGCTATGGTCGCGGCATTTTGCAAAAGGGCATAGTTAAAGAATACAGTGCAGCGGTTGTACGGCAGCCTGCCCCGACAAGCAGTAATGCCGGATCAGGTACGGCAAGTTTTAGTCTTTGCCCGTTTTCCATTATGCTCCCGACAACTACGATTACGGCTAAAGCCATACTGGTACACTTCTCTGTCAATTTCAAATCAAACGCCAATGCAGGGCTTACTTTGGACTGCGGCAAAATCACGGATTCCCTGCGGAATGTGTTCCAAGCAAACCCGGATAATGCGTATATCCCGCTAAAAGGTGGGCATCCTATTACATTTGAAATTGCCACCCCCGATCGGAAACCGATTTGGACAAACGCCCGCATTACATTGCGGCTTCTTTCCGGCAGCGGCACGAAATATGACATCCGTTATAAATGTGACATCAACCGCAATATCCGTTTGGAGGATGTGCAGCTCCATGAGATGACCGAGGCTGACGAAATACGCAACAAGCAAATCATTGCCAATGCAGCCCAAAAGACTACCGTGGTCAGCGCTTCTCCCGGCGCACCAGCCAGCAGCATCGAGACGCACCAGCCGGAATATGCACCTTCGTTCAGCACACCCACACTGGAGCAGCTGAAAAACGCGCTGTGGAAAGAGATGTACTATCTCAAAAACAACGGTGGTCGCAAGTACAAGGTGACCAACGGTGTGCGGATCAACGACAACAAAAACGGCTATCCCTATCGCTTTGAGCTGGAAGCCGAACTGAACCTTGCGGACGATTCGCCCATCACGCTGACGATGGGGGCAGTTTCGGCCAGTGGCAGCGTGCTTGTCTGCGATGGATTTGAACTGGTTGTCACGATTGAAAAAGATCTGGGGCCAAAAGTTTCGTTGGCGTACATGAGTGTGGAACCGTGGAAACTGCTGGAAGCGCAGGCCAATAAACTGGCCGCCATGACGCAGAATGACCGCCTTGCCATTAAATTGCTGCGAGACGGCCCTAAGTTGGCAACAAAAGCATCTTATCTAAAAATCCCGCAGGGGCAGACTGCCGCCAAGGAAAAGGCCGCCAGTGAGGATATCACCGTCATCTGGGGCCCGCCCGGTACCGGCAAGACGCACACGATGGCGGAAATCACGATTGCTTTTCTCAAGCAGGGCAAAAAGATATTAGCGGTATCGCACAGCAATGTTTCGGTGGACGGCATTGTAAAAAAGCTCGCCGAGCTGATGCGCAAAGCCGGCATGGAGCAATACCTGAAAGACGGAAAAATCCTGCGCTACGGTTATGTGCGGGACCCGGAATTGCAAGAAGATCGCAGCGCGGTTGCCTTCAACTATGCCCTTGACCGCAACCCGCGCCTGAAAAAAGAGCGCGAGGATTTGCTGCACGAAAAAGACAATCTGCGCGCTGCCGCAAAGCCGGACAATGAGCGCCAGCTGGTGATTGAAAAACGGCTAAAGGACATCCGCGCCGAGGTTCGTTCGCTGGAAAGTCAGTATGTAGGTAGCGCACAATTTGTAGCAACAACGATCTCGAAGGTCACAATCGACAAACTGTTTGAACATCGAAAATTTGATGTTGTGATGTTCGATGAGGTCAGTATGGCCTATGTGTCGCAGCTGCTGTGCGCCGCCACCTATGCCAAGGAACACTTCATCGCAGTCGGCGACTTCCGCCAGCTGGCACCCATCGCGCAGTCCGACGCCGGGCGCATTTTGGAGAGAGACATCTTCTCCTATCTGCAAATTTCCACCGGTGGGCGCGAGATATTCTATCATCCGTGGCTGGTTATGCTGGATGAACAGCGCCGTATGCACCCGGCGATTTCGGAATTTGCCAGCAAAAATGTGTATAACGCCTTGCTGAAAGATCACCCCAGTGTTGTACAGGCGCGCCGTGCCATTGCACAGCGTGCACCGCTTGCCGGACAAGCCATGGGGCTGATTGACCTTAGCGGCACCTATTGCGCCTCCGCCAAGAACAGTGATAATTCCCGGCTAAATATTCTGAGCGCGATTCTGTCGTTCTCCACCGCATTGACCGCCGAAAAGAACGGCAGCGACAGCGTGGGCATCATTACGCCTTACGCAGCGCAAACCCGCTTGATTCGTGCCATGCTGAAGGATTACAACAGTGGCAAAAACAAAACAGAAGTTGCCTGCTCAACAGTACACCAGTTCCAAGGCTCCGAGCGAGATGTGATTGTTTTTGATGCCGTAGAAAGTTACCCCGCACAGAAAGTCGGTTGGCTGATGTCCCACGATGAAAACGGTCACGTCACCCGCCTGATCAACGTAGCCATCACCCGCGCCCGTGGCAAGCTGATTACCGTGGCAAACAGCCAATTCTGGGAAAAACGCTTTGCCGGAAGCAATCATACATTCTACCAGCTGCTCCGCCACTTAAAGGCAAAGTCAACGGTTGTAAATTTGAAAGATAAAAAGCTCGAAAAATATACGAAATCGTTGTATACTGGTAAAAACATTCGGTATTACCCAAATGGAACCGATGCGTATTATGAGGACTTCTTGAAGGATGTTCAAAATGCCCACGAGAAAATTGTGGTGTCGATTCCGGATGGACATTTTAAAGAAGGCGCAGAGTGTATTTTGAACCTTTTGAAAATTGCCAAGAAGGACGGCATTCATCTTTATGTGAAATCCAATGATTACACAAGACTGCCCAAGGAGTGGCAAGCCTGTTGTTGGGGTTCGGATGATGCGGTATTCCCGCTGATTATGGTTGATGACCGTGTGATTTGGTATGGACTGCCCGATGCAGCAGGAGTTTTCAACGATGGAAACGATGCGTATGGCACTGGGCTGCCGATGGTTTACCGCATTACCGGCGAACACACGATTGAGATGATCAAGTCGCTGACCGGATTGGAAAACCGCACGATTGATAAAAATGTCAGTGCCTTGACCGAAAAGATTGCCGGCGAACGCTATCTGCCGCAGCAGTCGGCCATAGACAAGCCGGACGATGGCCGACAGGCAAACGGCCTTGCTGCTTTCGTAAAAGAAAACAGCAAATGTGCCAAGTGCGGTGAGCCGATGGAGCTTAAAAAGGGCCGCAGCGGAAAAGTATACCTGAAATGCCCCTCCTGTGATGAAATGGCATACCTGACGCCGGAGCTTACAAATTGGTACATAAACACCGAACACGTTCGCTGCCCGATCCACGGCTGTGATCTGACGGCCAAAGTGGGACCGTATGGGATTTATATCCGCTGCGACCGTGGGCACTACTTAAAGGCTGACGAGATTTAATGTAAATCCTACCGAAATAGGAGATGTATAACATGGACAAACCCGCAATCAAAAAGTTTGCTATATGGGCGCGCAAGAAGCTGATTGCCGATACCAAATACCGCGCCGGGCTGGTTGGCGTGACGGAAACCGCTGTTGCCGAGCCGCTGCCCCAGTCCAATGAGACCGTGCAATTCTTTGACGTTGGCCTGCCGCAGCCCTACCGCATCGAGGGCGACGCCGTCACCCAGCGGCAGCGCTTTGTTGCGGAGCTGAATAAGGAGACTGCCAAGCAGGGCAGCTACACTGCGGCGTACCAGACTGTGGTGGATAAGGTTGCCTACACATGGTTCAACCGGCTGATTGCGGTGCGGTATATGGAGGTCAACGACCTGCTGCCCAGCCGCACGCGGGTTTTGTCCAGCGCGGACGGACGCGCCGAGCCGCAGATCGTTACCAGCCCGTTTGACGCGGTGCTGGACTACTCCCCTGCCGAGCAGCAGCAGATCGTGACCCTCAAAAACGACAACAAGCTGGACGAGGTATTCCGGCTGCTGTTTCTCAAACAGTGCGCCGCGCTGGGCGACTGCCTGCCCCGCCTGTTTGAGCAGGTGGACGACTATATGCCGCTGCTGCTGGCGCTCTCCTTCACGGATAAGGACGGCGTGGTCTGCCATCTGGTAAACGACATCCCCGAATCCGACTGGCTCGAAGAAGATAATAAAGGCGGGGCTGTGCAGATCGTGGGCTGGCTGTACCAGTATTACAACACCGAGCCGAAAGAGCAGGTGTTCGCCAACCTCAAAAAGAACATCAAAATTAGCGCCGAGAACATCCCCGCCGCCACCCAGCTGTTTACGCCGGACTGGATCGTGCGGTACATGGTCGAAAACAGCCTTGGCCGTTTGTGGAGTGAGGGACACCCGGATTTTGACAAATCCGAGTGGAAGTATTATCTGGACGAAGCCCCGCAGGAGCCGCAGGTAGCGCAGCAGCTGGCCGAGCTGCGCAAGGGGTACGCCGCCCTGACGCCGGAGGATATAGAGTGCATCGACCCCTGCATGGGCAGCGGGCATATTCTGGCGTATCTGTTTGATGTGCTGATGCAAATTTACCGCAGCGCGGGCTATACTGACCGTGATGCCGCCGCCAGCATTGTGGAGCATAACCTCTACGGTCTGGACATTGATGACCGCGCCGCGCAGATGGCCTATTTTGTCGTGATGATGAAAGGCTGCCACTACGACAGCCGCTTTCTGCGGCGGCATCTGAACCCGCACGTTTATGCGATACAGGAGAGCGGAGAACTGACCGCTGACGCACTGGGTCGCCTTGGTAAACAGGAATCCACCGCCCGCGCCCTGCTGGATGGGTTTAAGAACGCGAAAGAGTACGGCAGCATTTTGCAGCCGAAAGTTACACTGGCAGAGCTGGACGCCTTGCAGGAGCAGCTGCGGGAAGTGGACGGTGCGTCCGACATGGGCAGTCTGACAGACCAGCTTGTGGCCGGGCAGATTGTAAATGTGCTGTATCCGCTGATTGAGCAGGCCCGGATGCTGGTGCAGAAATATGATGTAGTCGTGACGAACCCGCCGTATATGGGCGGCAGCGGCATGAACGCTCGTTTGTCCGACTATGTGAAAAAGTATTACCCCGACAGCAAGAGCGATTTGTTTGCGGTGTTTATTGAACGTTGTGCCCAGATGAATAAAGCCAATGGATATCAGGCTATGATTACTCAGCATTCTTGGATGTTCATCGGTACGTATGAACATCTCAGGCGTTCGCTATATAATCAACGCTTCACAAGTTTGCTACATTTAGGTATAAAAGCATTTGAAGAAATCGGAAACGATATTGTCCAAACGTGTTCGTTTGTTATCAATCAAAATGCTATTCAAAACTATGAAAGTACATTTGTGCGTTTAGTTGACTGTAAGAATTATCAAGAAAAGAAACACGCGTATTTATCTGGAAGGTATAGATATATTTCTGCGGTTGATCAAGTTCGGCACATACCTGGGATGCCTCTTGCGTATTGGGTAGGAAAACAATTTATAGACAATTTTAACGATGCTAAGTATATTGATAGCTATGGGATCATCACTGGATCACAAAATATAACAGGCGATAACGACAAATACTTAAGACTGTTTTGGGAAGTTAGTAGAAGCTCAATTAATAATAAATGGCGATTCTATGCAAAAGGTGGCGACTATCGCCAATATTACGGAAATCTTAGTTATGTGGTAGATTGGTCCGATTGTGCAAGATCGTTTTATCAAACCAACAAAACCTCAAATCTATTAAGCAAAGAGTTCTGGTACAAGCAAGGTATTACATACTCGGCAATAACAAGTCGGGGCACTGGCTTTAGATACTTGCCAGAGGGCTGTATATTTGACAAAGGTGGTCCTTCAATTAATTTACAAAGTAATGTAGAAGAAATTTTAGCATTGCTGAATTCAAATGTTGCAAAATATTATCTTTGGGTCTTTAATCCATCAATCAATTTGCAAGTTAAAGACATAAAGAATTTGCCTATTTTGCTTTCAAATAAGAAAGAAAATGTGGAAATGGCACAGGAAAACCTTGCTTTGTGCAAGGAGGATTGGGATTCCTGCGAGACCTCGTGGGACTTTGCCGAGCATCCGCTTGTAAAATGGTCACGTCAGCTGCGGGATGCCACTTCCATCGGCGCAACGATGGCGTACTACTATCACGGCGAGCGTCCCGAAGTCTCTTGTCCGGTGGAGCTGTGCTATCTGCTCTGGCAGGGCGAGTGCAATGACCGCTTTGCCAAACTCAAAGCCAACGAGGAAGAACTCAACCGCATCTTCATCGACATCTACGGCTTGCAGGACGAGCTGACCCCCGAAGTTGAGGATAAGGACGTCACCGTCCGCCGCGCCGACCTTGGCCGTGACATCCGCAGCCTGATCTCCTACGCCGTGGGCTGCATCTTTGGCCGCTATTCTCTCGATCAGCCCGGCCTTTCCTACGCCGGCGGCGACTGGAACCCCGACCAATACCACACTTTCACCCCCGATGCCGACAACGTCATCCCCATCACCGATGAAGAATATTTCACCGATGACCTCACCGGGCTTTTCGTGGCGTGGGTCAAAAAGGTCTTTGGCGCAGACAGTCTGGAAGATAACCTTGCCTTCATCGCCAAGGCACTCGGCACCAAGGGCACCAGCCCCCGCGCCGTCATCCGCAATTATTTCCTGAACGGCTTCTACGCTGACCATGTCAAAATTTACCAGAAACGCCCCATCTACTGGCTGTACGACAGCGGCAAGCAGAACGGCTTCAAGGCGCTGATTTATATGCACCGCTACAACACCGACACCTCCGGCACCGTCCGCGCTGAGTACCTGTACAAGATGGAGCAAGTTTACGAAAGCGAGATTGCCCGCATGGACGATGCCATCGCCCACGGCGCCAGCCGCGAGGTCGCCCAAGCCACCAAGCGAAAAGAAAAGCTCGTCAAGCAGCTGAAAGAGTGCAAAAACTACGACGACCGCCTCGGCCACATCGCCCTTGCCCGTATCTCCATCGACCTCGACGACGGCGTAAAACTCAACTACGAAAAAGTCCAAACCGGCGCCGACGGCAAAAAACAAGCAATTCTGGCGAAGATTTGAGAGAAAAAAACTATGGCTGTTACATTGATGTATGTTGACTCCTTCAAAAAGAAAAATATAACAGAACTAGAAGCATCACAATTAAATGATGCCAGCAATTTAGAAAATCTGCTATTGGAGACCTTTCAAAAGGGTGGCGTTGATAGAGCGACAGATCCGACACATCTTCTCGTCCGTACAGACAGTCAATATTTTTTACTGCCAGAGTACCGAGCCTTTGAAGGAAATGAAACCGTTATTTATAGCGATATCCCAGCACAAAATAATGCTTACATTTATGATAGAAAAGATGGGATAGACTATTTCTTTCATACGTCAGAAAAAGAACATGCGAAATATCCGCACGTTCATGCAAGGTATTCAGGGAAAGAAATCAGCATTTATTTTAGTGATTTCAGTGTAAAAGGAAAATTTAAATCAATACCAAAACAAAAGCAAGCAGTTGCTTACGTAAAAGAAAATCTTGAAAAACTCAACAAAGAATGGGAACGTATTTCTAATTGCAAATGCGGCCATGTCGAGTGGAAAACTACTGCAAAGCCAGAAGCCTTGTTGAATGACTAAAAAATAGCAAGAGGAAAAATCTATGTCTGAACTGAAATACAATCAAATCGTGGATAAGCTGAACACCGAGTTTGCGTCCGAGGGGCGCAGGCTGGTGTTCTGGTACGATGACAACGGCTATTTTGCCGAGGATGTGGACGCTATGCCGCTGCAAAATGCAAAAATCTGGCATCTGACGCCTACCAACCAGTTCAGAACCAAGATTTTGCTGGAACGCGAGGACCCGCAGAGCAACTACCTGATCTATGCACCGTTCCCCAAGCCCCCCGTGGAGCAGAACCACTTGGAGGATACGATTTTGTACTCCAAGCAGTTCCATGCCGACCCGATCTCGCTGCTGTGCTCCGATCTGGGCATCGGGGCCGAGGGCAAGGCCGTCTTGCAGAAATACGCCAAGGTCGTCGGCGAGCAGACCCGCAAGCAGCGGTTCTGTGATTACAAGCTGGCAGCGTACACGGCGGATGCCGTGGAGACAGCGCTGCTCTGCACCGTCTGCAAGTGCCGCACCGCGCAGTTTGAGGACGCGCTGCGGGAAATTCTGCTGGCCGACACCCCGGACGGCAACCCCAAGCTGGACGAGCTGGCAAAGTACAAGCTGGATGAGGTGTTCTGGAAGCACTGTGAGTCAGAGCTGGGCTTTGCCGTGCCCGCGCCGAATGTGGACAAGCTGAAAATCAGCCTGTTTGTGACAAGCCTTGCCCACAGCGTGAAGGTCATCTCGGACGCATGGCAGCCGTTTGCCGCCGCCAAGCCCGGCAGTGTGCTGGCCTTTATGGACAGCATGATGAACAATGTCAACTACGGCGATGCCTTTGACGCAATGGCTGCTGCCGTGCAGGAGACGCTGCACGCCAAGGCTGCGCTGGCCAAGCTGCCTCGCGACCTGCTGACCGACTGCGAGTGCCTGCCCTGCGTGGATGACCTGCTGACCGGGTGGATGACCGAGCGCCTGCAAGCCGAGGACGTGACCACCGCGCTGAACGGCGAGAACATCCCGGAGCTGTGCCAGCGCCGCGCCAAGACCCACTTTGGCCGCAAGCTGGCGGTGCAGTATGCCATGCTGGAAAGCGCGTGGCATATCGTCAGCGCCGCCCACTACCGTACCCCGGCAGATTATGAGCACGTTTGGGCGCAGTATTACCGCGAGGATTACAAAATTGACGCGCAGTACCGTGCCTTTTACACGGCCTATGACAAGCTGGACGAGCCTGCTGCCTACGACAAATTGCAGGGGCTGGTAGAAAATATCTACAACACGGAGTATCTGGCAAAAATCATCCCTGCGTGGAATACCGATTTCCCGCAGGAGCCCGGCATGGGGAGAATGGCGCTACAGCGAAATTTCTTCTCGGAGTGTGTGGCGGGCAACAAGGAGCGCACGGTGGTGATTATCTCCGATGCCATGCGCTATGAAGTGGGCGCGGAGCTTGCCGCGCTGCTGGCCGAGGACCCGAAGTCTACTGTGCAGCTGACACCCCGGCTGGGCGTGCTGCCGTCCTACACGCGGTTGGGCATGGCAGCGTTGCTGCCCCATACGCGGATGGAGATGACGCCGGAGTATCAGGTGTTGATCGACGACATGCCCTGCGAGAACCTGACGCAGCGGCAGGCCGTGCTGCAAAAGCGCGTGCCGCAGAGCGGGTGCATCCAGTTTGACGACCTGAAAGCCATGAAAAAGGACGACCTGCGGGCTGTTTTTACCGGGAAGCAAGTCGTGTACATCTATCATAACCAAATTGACGCGCGCGGCGACAAGCCCAACACCGAGGACGAAGTCTTTGCTGCCTGCCGCGAGGCTGTGGAGGAAATTGCCGCCATGATCCGCCGCATTGCGGGCAGCGCGAACACGCTGCACTTTATCGTCACGGCGGATCACGGTTTCCTGTACAAGCGCCACGCGCTGGCGGAGAGCGATAAAATTCCCAACACCGCCCCGAAAACGGCGTTTGTGAACCGCCGCTTTATTGTGGACGCTGACCCCATTGCGCAGCCCGGTGTCGCCAGCCTGACGATGGCCACGGTGCTGAGCACCAAGACGAACACGCTGACGGTGTCCTACCCGACAGCGGGCAATGTGTTCAAGGTGGCGGGCGGCGGCGAAAACTACGTCCACGGCGGCTCCAGCCCGCAGGAGATGATTGTGCCTGTGCTGGACGTGCGGATGGAGAAAGGCCGCATGGAGACCACGACTGTGCAGCTGACGCTGGTGAGCATTTTGAAAAAGATCACGAACCTGATCACCGCGCTGGACTTTATGCAGAACGAGCCAATCAGCGACACTGTGCGCGAGACAACCTTCCGCGTGTACTTTGTGGGAGAAGATAACGAGCGCATCTCCAATGAGAATATCGTGGTGGCTGACAAACGCGGCGAGACGGCGGCGGAGCGGATGTTCCGCCTGCGGTTTAGCTTCAAGAACCAGAAATACGACAACAAAAAGCCGTATTATCTGGTAGCCTACGATGATAAAAATTCGGTTGAGGTACTGCGCCGTCAGGTCATCATGGACATTGCGATGGCGGACGACTTCGGATTTGGCTTCTGATGCAAGGAAGGTGCTGGTATGAGCCGCGGGTTTAATATGTGGAACTATATGACGTATCATATAGTTCACGACTATTTTAAGGCAAAAGCACAACAAAAAAAGGCCATTGGAAAATTTGAGGAAAAGAACTATAAGGCGGCTTCACGCGCTGCCGAAAAGTGGATCAAGAATGTGCGCAAGTTCGCGGAAACCTCCTACGGTGTGCATTATTCAAAAGAACTGCACTACGGCGCTACGCAGGCGTTGCTGGCAATTGCGGCAGAGATACGGCAGAGCGACCAGAACTGGAACGACCACCGGAAAATCCTGATCGATTATATTATCAACAGCGGAACCGGCGGTGTGACCTTTGCAGATTTCGCCGCTGCCAGTGAGCGCAGCGGCAATATACGCGAAAAAATCCCGCTGGCATGGGTGGATTACAGCGCGTGCGGCGATTTCTGGACCTGCCTTGGCCGCTGCCTGAAAAAGCACAAAACCCCGCACAGCAAGTTTACCGACCTGATGAGCCCCTTGCAGGATTTTATGGCCGGATTTGCCTTCTGCGGGCCGCTGCAATCCAATGTGGAAAGCATCGGTACACGTTTTTTGAACCGCGCAACGGACGGTGTGAACCGTGGCATGGAAGCCGCGCAGACCAAACAGTCCCGGCAGACAGGAACAAACGTGGATGTCTGGGCAGACGGAACTTCGGCAGAACATATCCAGCGGATGAAGATCATCTGGGAGCACCTGCTGAACAGCAGCGATGGCGGACGGGAAATTGCCGACCCGCAGCTGCTGCTTTCGATGCTGGTTGGCAAAACGATCACGGATATCATCATGTATGGTAGCATCCCGGCCAAGGACAAGCTGCTGGAAGTCGAGATGGTCTTTGCGGAGAACCGTCTGGAGCTGGGCACGACTGCCAAAGAATTTGTGCTGGACATGGCAAACCACGGCGAGAATTGGAAGCTGATCAATAAGATGATGATGCCCCACGACGGTCAGCCGCCGATGTTCTGGCAGATTGCGCAGATCATGTCCATCAAGGGCAACTGTAAGGATGAGTTTAGCAATTTGATGCAGGAGTTTATGAGCTTTGCTTATTGCTTTGTTTCGGAGATCATGAAAAAATATCCGAACGGCGGCTATGACCGCGAAAAGCTGCTGCCCTACTTACAGACCCTGATGCCCACCGAAGCACCGAAAAATTGACGGAGGATAGTACAATGCCTGATTTGGATGATAAATACAGTGAATTTAGCCGCGAAATTGGCAACGACGAACCCACACAGGATAACACTGCCGGTACAGCAAATGAAGTGCAGCCGGATTTCAGCGAAAACGCAGACTTGTATGCGGTACTGTGCGTCAGCAAAACGGCCTCGACGGATGAGATCAAGTCCGCTTACCGCCGCCTGGCAAAGGAGTACCACCCTGATGTAAGCAGTGATGCGGATGCAGACGAGAAGTTCAAAAAAATTCAGCACGCCTATGAAATCCTGTTCGATGAAGTGCAGCGTGCGATGTATGATCTAGGCGGCGATTGCATGGCGGGGCTGAGCTATGAGCAACGGCTGAAATCGGTGTTCCAAGGCCGCATCGTCCGCAAGGATTTAACAAAGAAAATCAAAGAGGGCGCGAATGTGCCCGTCTATGTGCTGGAATTCCTGCTGGGGCAGTATTGCAGCAGTGATGACCCGGCTATTATTGAAACCGGCGTCGAAACGGTAAAGAAGATTCTTTCTGACAACTTTGTACGCCCGGATGAAGCACAGAAGATTCTTTCCTTGCTGAAGATGAACGGCAGCCATACCATTATTGATATGGTTACGGTACATCTGGACATGCGCAAGGATGTGTATCTGGCCGAGTTCTCGAACTTGGGCGTGAAGGATATTCCTATTGAGGACGAATACCCGCAGAAGTATGACCGCCTGCTCTGCGGCGGCATCTGGTGCATTGTGCAGCTGAGCTATGAATTTATTGAGGAAGATAAAAAGTCTGCGCCGATCCGCATCAACCGCGTGACACCTATCCAGATGCCCCATGTCGATCTGGATGAAATCAGGCAAGGACGCAAGGCGTTCAGCAAGGAAGAATGGCTGGGCCTGATGCTGCGCTCTGCCGGTTATGAGCCTGAATCGCTTGCCTATCGTGAACAGTGGCTGCTGCTGACCCGTATGATTCCGTTGGTAGAGAATAACTTCAACCTGTGTGAGCTTGGCCCTCGCAGCACCGGTAAATCCCATATCTATAAGGAAATTTCGCCCAACAGTATCTTGGTCTCCGGCGGTCAGACCACCGTTGCCAACCTGTTCTATAACATGGGACGCAAGACCGTGGGTTTGGTCGGCTTGTGGGACTGTGTTGCCTTTGACGAGGTTGCTGGCATTAAGTTCAAGGACAAAGACGGCGTGCAGATCATGAAGGACTACATGGCGTCCGGCTCCTTTGCGCGCGGCAAAGAGGAAAAGGCTGCCTCAGCCTCCATGGTATTTGTGGGCAATATCAATCAGAGCGTGGACGTTGTGTTGAAAACATCCACGCTGTTTGAGCCGTTCCCGCCGGAGATGGGCACTGACACGGCATTCCTTGACCGTATTCACTGCTACCTGCCCGGTTGGGAAATCCCGAAATTCCGCCCGGAGCATTTCACCAACTGCTACGGCTTTATCAGTGACTACATGGCGGAATTCATCCGTGAGCTGCGCAAGGTGCAATATGGCGATGCGCTGGATAAGTATTTCAAGCTGGGCAAGAACCTGAACCAGCGTGATACGATTGCCGTGCGCCGCATGGTGGATGGCTACTTAAAGCTGATGTACCCCAACGGCGAGTTCAGCAAAGACGAGTTGGAAGAAGTGCTACGTCTCTCGCTGGAGATGCGCCGTCGTGTCAAGGAGCAGTTGAAGAAGCTGGGCGGCATGGAGTTCTATGATGTGAACTTCTCCTACATTGACAACGAAACCTTTGAGGAAAAGTATGTTTCTGTGCCGGAGCAGGGCGGCGATAGGCTGATTCCTGAAGGCATGGGTGCGCCGGGTCAGGTGTACACGATTTCTCGCGGCAAGTCCGGCATGATCGGCGCGTTCCGTCTGGAAAGTCAGATGCTGCCCGGCAGCGGCAAGTTTGATAAGACCGGCCTTGGCAGTGATGGCAAGGCGAAGGAAGCCGCCAACACTGCCTTCAACTTCCTGAAAGCCAATGCACGGCATATCAGCGGCAACATCAGCACCACGGCAAAGGATTACATCGTCAACTATCAGGATCTGCAGGGTATCGGCATGACGGAAAAGTTGGCATTGCCCACGGTGATCGCACTGTGCTCCATAGCCATCGGACGCCCGACGCTGAGCAGTCTTGCTGTGCTGGGCGATATTTCCATCGGAGGCACGCTGATTAAAGTAGATGAACTGGCAAACACCTTGCAGGCCTGTGCAGACTGCGGTGCGAAGAAAGTGCTGTTGCCGGCTGTGTCTATGGTGGACTTCGCCACGGTGCCGGCGGACCTGATGACGGCCTTCCAGCTGATTCCATACCAGAATGCGGAGGACGCAGTGTTTAAGGCGCTGGGGGTTGAATAAGCGCAGAAAGCGGGCAGATTATGACATGGGAAGAATATTACAGTAAATTTTACGGCTGGGCTACTTCTACCCAAATCAAAAGGCTGCCCTATGCAATGCTGAATGCGGATGTGAACCCGGCAGAAATTGTAGATGTTGCGCGGGATATTCTGGATGAAAAAGCAGCCGGGCGCTTAATGAAACGAGCTGCCAATGCCGGTATCCAATTCACTGCTGAGCAAATTCTGGAACTTTCCCAATGTGAAGCCGATGAAGGGCTGTATATGATTCTGGAAACTTCTTCGTGTACTTTTTCGCAAACGCAGCTGGATGATCTTTACTTTGAAACCGGTAATGACAACGTTCGCCGAAAGGTACTTGAAATTGCTCGAAATCAGGAGATTCGTTTGCAGAGCGTGTGTGATGATGAAGAATCAGAGGAAATTACACCACAACGCAAACATAGGCGCCCCGGTCTTTTAAGTGCGTTATTCTTCGGTGCGCTTACGGATAAAGATTCTGGTAAAATTCGGATTTTGAAAGTCATGTTTCACATTTGTACGAGTGGAATGACGATAAACTCATCATCGGGAAGTTCTGTCAAATCGCCGCCGGGGTTGAGTTTGTGATGAACGGCGCAAACCATCAGATGAACGCTGTCTCTACATTTCCGTTCTATACCTTGGAGGGGTGGGAAATGTTACCGCCTGCAAAGACGGGTATGCCATTAAAAGGCGATACTGTTATCGAAAATGATGTTTGGATTGGGCAAAATGCGGTGATTCTCCCCGGCGTTTACATTGGAAACGGAGCGATCATTGGTGCAAACAGCGTAGTGGGCAGTGATGTTGCACCATATACAAAGGTCGTTGGAAACCCCGCAAGAGCGATTCAAAAGCGCTTTGATGATGAACTGATTGAATTGCTGCTTAAATTCAAGTGGTGGGATAGGAGCGTTGATGAAATCAACCAGCTAATTCCAATCTTGACTTGCAGTGATTTGGATAAAGTGAAAGCTGAAATCGAGAAGCAATTAGGCTGACAAATTCCAGTTTGATAGCCCGGCTGATTTTTCGAAATAGTTATTTGAAAAAGCGAACCTGCTTACAACGCAAACAGGTTCGCTTTTATCATAATAGCTAAAATTATTTCGCGTATCTACATCGTGCAGATTGTTCCGCTCCGTCAGCATCGAGATCAGTTCGTAGCAGAGGATCAGCGTAATGATGATTCCTGCAATGGGAATCACCACCGAATCCGAAATGTTACGGATCATGCTGAAAATACTGCTGTTCCACCCTTGCGGTGTCTGCCCGACCTGAGCAGCAATCTCACTGGTCTGTTGGTTGACCGCTGTGAACATCGTACTCAGGTTGGACTCCACCATGCCGGAAAGAAGTTCCCTCATCCATTTTTCGATTGCTGCGAAAATATTATCGAACAATGGCGGGTTTTCCTCCTATCGCTTGTTGATTAGCCGAACAGACCAGAAAGCAGCGGGATCAGCTGGGTGCCGATGAGGATGACACCGCCGCCGCTCATGAGCTGCTTCATGCCCTGCGACTTCGCGCCCGGATTGTCGTTTCCGTAGCCCTCCAAGAGGTTGATAACGCCCCAAATGCCAAGACCTGCTCCGAGAGCGATAACGAGTGTCTGCAAAACTCCTACTGCGCTGTTGAAAAATGCCATAATAAAACTCCTTTCTGCCGCTGTGCGGCTGCCCGAAAAAGGGCATAAAAAACGGCGGTCAGTTTTCGATAACTGCCGCGGTCATAAGTCCCCGCGCTGCGTAATTTCTGCGGCGCGGCGGTATTCAGTTGCAAGGGTGCGGCTTCCTGCCGCGATACGCGCAAGGAGTAGGGGCGCGTACCATGTAGCCCGTGTTTATTGTTTTTACTTTAAGCTCCCTCCTTTTCAAAAAGCGGTATGTAGACAGGCATAATGCCGTACTGCCGTTCCCGGACAGCTTCGATATACTTGATATAGGAAATACCCGCCTGTCTTGTCCTGCGTTCCTGTTCCCGCTGCATTTCCTCGGCTGCTTCCACAAGCCCGCTGATAGCCCGGATTAGCTGCTGTTTTGCCTTTTTCTTTCTGATACGCTTATTCATTCTGCGTCCTCCTGCAAATCTGCTTCGTCAACTTCGTAGTAGTCAAATACCTCGTCCGGCTTCACGATTGCAGGACGGCGGCGCAAGTGCTTTTCCATGTCAAAGGCGTTTTTCTTGTCAAAGTCGGAAAGGTACTTGTACTTCGGGTGTTTGGTAATGTCATATTTCTCGGAGAAGAACGGACGCACACCGCGTAGCTGCAAGATACATTTGCCGCCGTCCATGACTGCAATTTCATCTTCGCTCATAAGCTGCTTGCCTAACTTCTGATAGTTCAGCCCGTGGGAAAGCTCCCGTCCTCTTGTTTCGGAAGTATTGAAGCTGTCAATCGTTTCTTTCCCCAAGATTTCCGACATTTCTTTAAGGGTCGTTTTCTCCTTGCCGCCCAAGAACAGGGTCGTATCGCAGTTGCCGACAATGGTATCGGCGTTGTCCTTGTAGATAGCCTTTAGCTGCGACTGGCTCTGCAAGATGATTGACGCGGAGATTTCACGGCTTCGGATAGTGGCAATGAGCTTTTCAAACTTCGGTATCTGCCCGATATTTGCAAACTCGTCAAGCAGACAGCGCACATGAACAGGTAACCGCCCGCCGTACACATCATCTGCTTTGTCGCACAAGAGATTGAAAAGCTGCGTGTAAAGGATTGATACAACAAAGTTAAAGGTATCGTCGGTGTCGGATATGATAACAAAAAGGGCGGTTTTTCTATCGCCCAAGGTGTCAAGCTCCATTTCGTCGGTTTCCATCAGCTCGCGCAGTTCCCGAATGTCAAAGGGGGCAAGACGCGCACCGCAGGAAATGAGGATAGAGCTTCTTGTTTTTCCGGCAGACAGCAAAAACTTCTTGTACTGGCGCACCGCAAAATGTTCCGGGTCTTTTTCCTCCAAGCGTTCAAACATGAGGTCAACGGGGGATTGAAATTCCGGGTCGTCCTCGCGGGCTTCCGACGCATTTATCATTTCAAGCAGCGTCGTAAAGTTTTTCTCATTCTCCGGGGCTTCGTACCAGATGTAGCCGATAAGGGCGCAGTAAAAAAGCCGTTCCGATTTCACCCAAAAATCCTCGCCGGATTTTTCCCCGTCGCCTTTGGTGTTGGCGATAATGGTATTTACCAGTTTCAAAATATCCTTTTCGCTGCGCAGATAGGCAAAGGGATTGTACCGCATGGATTTCTTGAAATTGATGGTGTTTAGCACCTTGATTTTGTACCCGCCCCGCTGCAAGAGCTTCCCACACTCGATTAAAACCGTTCCTTTCGGGTCAGTGACTACATAGCTGCTGTGCATTTGCATTAAGTTGGGCTTTACAAAAAACCTCGTTTTGCCGCTGCCGGAGCCGCCGATTACAAGTACATTTTTGTTTCGTGCATATTTCGGGTGCTTCGGGCGGCTTGACATCATCAGCCGTTCGGTCTGCGTCAGCAGCACGTTATTTTCAAAAATGGGGTCGATATACGGCTTTATATCCTCGGCGTTGCCCCACCGGGCAGAGCCATATTCCTCGCCTTGCCGATACTTCTTCGCGTTCTTCCCTTTGAAGTAGATCACTGCTTTCAGCGCAGCTGCGCCGACCAGCCCCACCATCAGGTCGAACGGATGAAAACTGGGCAAGACACTTTTGTAGGCCAGGCCAAAGTTCATAAAAAGAACCATCAGCCTGTCCACCACAGAATCACCGTTGCAGTGGCGGTAAAGCCACGCAGCCTTCTCCACCATGTAGAAGGCGATGATGTAGGGAAAATTCAGCAGGATCAGCTTTTTCATATCTGCTGCCTGCACCATCCTGCTGAACTCTGCAGCCAGCTTTTTGCCCCATGCCGTGCCGCCCGTCTGGTTGGACGGTGCTTTGCGCGGACGCTGGGCAGGTGTTTTCAACTTTTTCATCGTATCGGTTCCTGCTCCCTCTTCTTTTCTTTCTTGAGCTGACGGTGATTGGAAAGTTCCTCTTTCACCTTTTCCAGCTTTTGACGCACCGATTCGCGCTTCTGCTTTTTCAGCGTTTCGCTGGTGTACTCCTTAAAGGCGGCGGTCATAACATCCACATCCTTGGCCTTGAAAAAGACCAGATATTCGCTATTTCCCTCCTGCTCCACCTTTTTCAGACTATAATCAATGCCATATTTCCGGGCCACCCGGTCGAAGGACTTGATATTATTGTCCGTGACAACGATGTTCGTGATCTGTGCGCCGCTCTTTTGCAGGCTCTTGATGCTCTGCTTTCCTGTTTTCTTACATTGGCTTTTTTCTCCTTTCCCACGCTGCTTTTTCTTGTCCATCTCTGCCAGCAGCTTTATCAGGGCCGCTTTCAAAATCTGTGCAGTGATTTTTCCTCCTTTGATGCACAGCGAAATGGTTTTCTCGTTGACTTCTTCCTGCATGGTTGCTCACCTCCCATCTATCACCGCTGCATCAGGGGTGGACTGCCCCAGCTGCAGGCGGTGCGGTATCGCCCAGCACCGAGCGGAACTTCTTGCGGCACTGGTGCAGCAGATAGCCGCACTCCCATTTGTGCCGGCAGTGCTTGCAGGGGTGGCCGCTGTCCGTTCCCGGACGCTGGCGCATCATGCGTTCAAACGGATTGTCGGTAAAATTCATAGGCTTAACCTCCCTGTTCAGCCAGCGGCAGCACACCGCGCCGCTTCAACGTGTGGTAAAGGAACTTCCGGCCTTTCTGCGTCCATGCCGTGTGCAGCTTTTCTACCTCGGAACCATCGCTGCGCTGGAGCCGGAACGTCAGGCTGGATGTATAGCCCTTGCCGTGGTGTTCCGAATACAGCACCCACTGGCCGTTGGCCCGGTATTGGATGCCGTGCAGATGCAGCAGCCGATTGAACACCTTTGCTCCGCAGCCGTACTCTTTGGCAATCTGCGTGGTCGTAACCAGCGAATCCGAATCGCTCAACTGCGCTTCGTAGCTGCTCCGGCGCGGTGCCTTCTTATGCAGCAGGCCGAGCAGCGCATCCCAGTCAAACGGCTGCGGATGGTACGCCGCACTGACTGCCGTGTGGTGCAGTTTGCAGAGCTTCTTTGCCATGTCCTGCGTGATGCGGTAGTCTTTCACATACCGCTGCACTGTGCGCCCGCCTTCATCCTGCAGCCGGACACGGGGCATATACTCGTAGTCACGCCCCTCGATGAATCCATACTGGCACATACGCGGAAACCACTTGCGGAAATCGCTGCGAATGTGCATCTGGTCGTACAGATCACGCGCCCACAGCGTAGAGGGCAGCGTGTCCATACTCATGAATACGATGTTCATGGGGTTGTCCTCCTTAATTTTTATCTACCCTGCCGCCCCACCCAAATTCATGCCGAACCTGTGCGGAATAGTAACTGTCCACGGTCACAGGTGCATTGTAGAGTGTTGCCAGCAGGTATTGCTTGATGTTCCGAATCTGAGTGCTGTTTTCTTTCAAGCACTCCAATATGTACTGAATGTGCGAGGAATCCAGCTTCATCAGGCGGCTTTTCACCACCTCCTTCGGCTTTTCCTCCCCGCAAATGCGCAGGAACTTCTTTCTGCTGGTGACGGTTTCCACCAGCAGTTCCAGAATCTCATACAGAACCGCTTTTTCTGCCGGATAGCCCTGTTCCAGAATTTCCAGTTCCAGAGCTTCCTTGAAATAGCGGCGGTACTGTTCTTCTTCCTGCAATTCAGCCGGATAGATAAGATCAGTTTCACTATTATCTGTCTTATTTATCTTCTCAGTATTACTTCCGTTTGATTTTGGAACTCCCGGAAGTTCGTTTTTCATACCGCCGGAAGTATGATTTTCATACTTCCAGTAGTTCGATTGCGAAAGCCCCGCATAAAGGTCTTTCACATACAGCAGATTGGGTTTGCACAAGCCCTGCCTGCGCCGCTCGATAAGCCGAAACTCATGTTCCAGTTCATCCAGCAGCCGGACTGCCTTTTGTCTGGCACAATGAATGGAGTCCATGACTTCCTCTATCGTGCAGATAATGTAGGCGTTGCCGTGCTTGTCCTGCCAGCCGTTCTTAATGGAAAGGCTCATACGATCCAGCAGCACCGCATACAGCAGTTTGGCGTCCCCGGACATCTTCTGGAACAGATCAGCCTTGACCAGTGCTTTCGGCACACGGTAAAAGCTGTATCGGTCTGCTTCCAGACCTTTGAAATACGGGTACTCCATGTAAATTCATCACCCCCTGTCGGATTAGATTTGCACTATTGGAAATAACAGTACATTCCTACGGCGGAACACGCTTTCATGCTCCGCCGCAGTGTATCTGCTGTTATTTGAGCTTTGCCATTCTGCCCCAGCCCGTTCCTGCCCCATATTTCAGCGGCGTTTTCTCTGGTAAGACGCGCAGGATGCACATTCAGTGCCAGAAGTATCTCTCTAGGATGGCTTATTCAGTTGTCAAGGAACTTTTGTGAGAGGTTTCTTTTGTGTACCCCTTACACTAATAGGAATCCGCAGGGCCTTTTTGGAATACAATTTTCAAAAAAATTTTTAGAAATTTTTGATTTTTCTCCAGGCCATCAGTTTTTGACGTAAAATCGAAAGTTCCGTTTTATGTAATTCGATATTTTTCATTGAGATAGGCTGCAATGCAGCTTTCCAGAGAACTGCTACCAGCAAATTCGACCTCGATGGTATACTCGCCACATCTGTTTATATAAGGAGAACCGCTTGCACCGTCCTCTAGCCGCTGTGAGTTCTTGTTCATCTGACGTTCCCCTATCATGCCAAACCTCCCGCCGCCAATTCATAATGTGCTTCAAAATCAAATTTCCGGCGAATCCGTTCAAGAGCCTGATTTACCGCTCTTGTTACCGACCCACGCGATATTCCCATATCATCTGCAATTTCCTGATGGGTCTTTCCAAGAACAAACTGCTGATGGATAAGGTCACGCTGCTTATCTGTCAGAACAGCCAGCATCGCATGAACAGCTTCATTCTCAATGATTTTTTCCAACATATTGATCGTGCGGTCAGCAATCTCACTCCAGTCCTCCGATAATGCGTGGTAGGAAACGCACACATTGCTTCGCCCTGCGCCCTCGCACTTTGCCTGATTATCTTCCATCTTCCGCTCACCCTCAAACAAAGCACGGATATGCCACTCGCAGTTTTCAAAATACTCTTCCTCGATCACATCGCCCTTACCCTCTGCTGCATCGTAGGCATAGTCTCCACAGCAGTCATGGATATGGAACACGGTGTTTCGCTTCCCTGCAGAGAACAAAACATAACCGCTGTTGTAGACCGTTAGATGACTGCCCTGATCAAATTCCCTGCGAAGCAGCACGATACCTTCCTCGAAAAGCATCTTGGGAGAAGGAGTGCGCTTTGCATGGGAAGGTGCTTCTACCAGTTCCTTGACCTTTTTCAATGTAAGCATTTTGTCCACCTTTCTGCCTTTCGGCTTCGGGTGAACTGAAAAAAGCAGCAAAAATCATCCCAGATTCACCCGTTTTTTTTTGAACGGGAATCTAAGATTCCTTTTGCTGCTTTCTATTTGTCTGATGCTCCTATACTAATAGGAATCCGCAGAGCCGTTTTGGAATACAGTTTTTCAAAAAATTTTGAAAAATAAAAAGGCCGGAACAGGATGAACTACTTGCAGGCGCACTACTGCGCTGCATTCGCTCATTCTGTTCCGGCCTATATCACATATTGCTACGGTATCGCTCTAACAAACAGATATTGTATTGTAGACCCAAAAGAACGTCTGATGGAGCTGGTCGGCTAACTACGTGCCGCCTAAGATTCCACCTCTGCGCTTTCAGCGTCCTGCGAAGCATTTTGCTTCAGGCTTCTTTCCGGCAATCCTCCGCCGTGGCAAATTCAATGTTCTTCACAGGCAGACCGTGAATGTACTCCACCAGAGATTCGGCGGAAATATAATCTTCACAGCCACCACGCTTGATTTGGAGCATATTCTTTCCATCAACGACACTGCGATTCCCGATCCGCAGCCCCTTTGGGGTGCGGATTTCATGTTCTCCGTTGCTCATCTTCTCACGGCCTCCTTTGTGTTGGTTTAAGTTTCTTTTTTCTTCTATTCAATTTCACCTTTTGAACTTCCGCTCTTTTTTCACCTTTTTCGGCTTGCATATTTACAATTTTTACGGTATAATAATCCAAAAGATGATAGAATATAGCATATATTATAAGCAAGTAATGTCGCCGTGTCAAGAGGAAAATGTGAAAATTCGTTGCATCTTACAGGCTGAATATTTACAAATTCCACTGCACATCGTTACAGCACGATAACTACTCCATAGAAAGGTTGCAAACATGAAATTTGGAGAGAAAGTTCGCGATCTACGAAAGAAACATTCTTTAACACAGGACGAATTGGCACAATGTCTGGGTATCAACAAACGAACGATCATCGGATGGGAACGCGATGGCCGCTACCCTCGCAGTATTGAAATGCTTGAAAAGATGGCCGATATATTCCATGTGCCTTTGACCTATTTACAGCCGGATCAGTCTTTATTTATCGAACGTGCCGCCGAAGCCTACGGAAAAAAGGGCAAAATAGAAGCCCAGCATCTCGCATTCGAGCTTACTGAGCTATTTGCCAGCGGTGAGTTGACCCCGCAGGATATGGACGGCATCATGTACGAAATGCACAAAGCCTATTTTAAGTACCGAGAACAAAAACGAGAAAAGGAACGAATCATGAACCTGTAAATCACTGTTCCATTCACTATGCCATCCCCGAAAGGAGATCACATTATGGATTCTGCATTTATCTACCGAGCTGCCAACGAACTTGTCCAAAATGCCGGAACTCGCAACATCAAACAGATCGCGCGCAGTTGCAGTCTGGACATCAGTGAAACATCCCGCATTAAAGATATGTTGGGTTTACTTTCGCTCTATTTTGATAAGCCATTGATCCTTATCAATCGCCAGCTGGACAAACAGACAAAGCAGATGGTGTGCGGCTATGCGCTGGGGCATTATCTGGAGCATCAGCTGCTTATGGACTTGCATACCCTGGACAAGTTTCTGACCATTAAGGACAAGCACATCCTTCTTTACGAGCATAATGCTTTCACGTCACACCTGATGCTGGACAGTGATGAAGTCTATCAAATGAAGAAGCGTGGGCTGGACGCTGCACAGATTGCTGCAGTTAAGCGGATTCACCTTAATCTGGTGCTGGTGAAGTTGCTGGAACTGCATCATCTGGGATATGATCTGCGTTACTACCACGCCCAGCACCATGCGTTTATCAAACAGTTCAACCTTCCGGCACATTTTCAGTTTGATGTGGCCGCCGGATAAACTTATGTTCTTATAACTCTAAAGCCCGTAATGAACGGCGCGTTATGCCTGTCCATCACGGGTTTTTCTTGTTATTTCAGTTTCGCGAGGATTTCATCGGCACTCATGCCTTCGGCAAGCAGCTTTTTCAGAACGGATTCCGCTTCTGTCTTTTTCGCTTCTTCTGCAGCTTTAGCGTCTGCCTTAGCCTTTTTTGCTTCCAGCGTTGCCACTTCTTTTTCTGCCTTCTTCAAAGCAGCCTTCTTCACTTTCAAATCAGCCTTCAAAGTGTCAATGTTTGCGGCGATGGATGCGATTTCCGCTGTGAGCGTTTCCTTTGCGGACTGCTTTTCTGCAATCTGCGTTGCAAAATCAGCAGTCACAGTTTTGGGCTTATTCTTGCTACCTTTAGTTCTGGGCATAGGACACAAACCTCTTTCTATTTATTATAACTAAAGTATATCACTCAGCAAGTCTGCAAGCAATATCTATCATATCATCAAATCGGCATTTTCCTTAACCTTATTCAGCACCACATCCGACAGAACACCTTGGCTATTCAGATGGATTGCTAAAATAATATACTCTGTCAAAAACATATCTGTATACATTTTAAATGTATCTTTGTTTGCATTGATGCTGTTCATTCGAGCCGCAACATTACCATGGAAATTATTACAACGAGAAGCATAGAGAATACCAAAAAGAACGAACGACATCCTTTCTACTTCTGTGAATTTGTATATTTTCTTTGTTGCCTGCACATCACAGAATGTAATCTCAACTTCTTCTCCTAGCATAAGTGCTTTTAATTTTATTCCAAAACTATGTGTTATGGCTCGACTCTTTCCTTTGTTTGCATTGGTAATTCCGAGATCTACCTCATTATTAACAAGCGTCGGATTGGAAATCTGACAGTATGACTTTCCATACGCATTATCCAAAATATCTAATAGCGATGGAATTTTTCGTTTTAACGTTTTATACGAACTAGCCCTATATTTTTCTGCTATTCCTTTCTTTTCCATTGCATACCCTTTAAGCATATACGATGCTACATAGTGAAATGTTTTATCTGGCATTCTTTTCAAGAAAGGCTCTAAAATTGCTTTATATTTATTATTCCAGTCACCTAAAATCGCATCACGAATAAGTTCAATACCCTTTGTGTCCTGACAAAAACCAACATTGTTATCGCTTAATTGCTGAACGTAATACGAATGATTAATTGCCTGCCAACAAAACAACGCTGCCAAATCCGGTCTCTCAGGTAAAACATAATAGCTATCAAACAGATACGTTAATATTTCGTATGGATAAGGTGCGCCTTGATTTTCCCAGTTTTCATCATATATATAATCAAGTTTGTCCAAAATATTATTATTACAACGCGGCAGAAGGTCTAAATGGCGTTCTTTCGAATAATCCTTTGCAAGTTTCAAAATATCGTCCATAATGATAGCACCTATTTGTTTTTCTACATTTATTCGCTATCACATCTCTGCCGATCACAGATCGTTGCCTGCTGCTCACCACGAAGAGGTGTGTGATTATTAGAGCAGCGTCGGGAGCTTCCGCTCCCTATATTCCACATAATTCGATTCTTTTACAGACTACTGATGCTTTCTCACATTCATCGCCACGTAGTACATCAAACCGCCAAGCGCTCCACCGACTGTGTTATAGAACAAATCAGACAGTTGGAATGTACCGAGCCTTAAAAACAGCTGTAGCATCTCAATGCTTGCCGAAAAAATGAACGCTAGTTTTCCGCTATACCACAGTATCTTCTTCCAGCCGTTTCCTATCTTTTCTTCGAATGTCCACATCACTACTGCTGAGAATGGCACCATCATAATTACATTCTCGATGCACTCGGTAGTCAGTTTCTGCTCGCCGTTCACGGTCTCCCAGATGCCCCAGCCACCCATGACATTTGACAGAGGATTTAGCCACAGGTTCCGATTCAGTAGCGTTCGGAACAAGATCATCGATGTCACGAAAGCCAGCAAGAACAGCTTCCGAAAGAACACGCTCTCTTTATATTTCTGATACCAAGTCACTATGGCGTTCTTCCATCCTTTGCCTGCTGCAGTAGGCTCATACGCATACAGATAGAAAAACATGGCCAAAAAGGAAAGAAGAATCGAAAAGCCAAACGGCTCATATAGTGCAGTCAGGATGTTTGTGAGGATCTTCCCGAATAAATCAATAGTTTCCTTCATCATTGTTTAGAGATCACTGAACAAGTCAGCCTTGTACACGCCGTTTTCCAGCATTTTCTTGAAGCTGTCCTTTACAGCTGCGACATCCTCATGATAGGTCATGCCATACCATGTATCGTTGGTTTTTAGAACCTTCACTGACATCTTTCCCTGCTCCAGCAGTTCACCGATGAAGATGGGAATCAGATATTCTGCCTTCAGAGGATTGCCCTGGACTTCTTTCTCGAAGAATTCTTTGAAGCCGTCTTCCAATGTAGTTAGGGAATTAGGAGTCAATACAGATAGAAAAACATGGCTAGGAAGGAAAGAAGGAGCGAGAATCCAAACGGCTCGTAGAGAGCAGTCAGGATGTTTGTGAGGATTTTGGTTATTATCTCTACTACCTTACTCATTCACAATCAAAACTTAAAAGTATCTTTCAGTCCCAGCCACTTCTGATCCTTATCACTCAGGTTCAGTGCCGTACTGTCTTCCAGCGTATAGCCCTCTGCGCTTGCACTGCCCTTATACTCGCCCTTCAACTCCGGCCATTCAATGCCAATTTCAGGATCGTTCCAAGCCATGCCGCCCTCGTCATTCGGATGCCAGAAGTCATTGACCTTGTAGCAAAATTCTGCTTCATCGCTCAGAACAAGGAAGCCATGTGCAAAGCCCTCCGGGATGAGAAATTGCTTCTTGTTCTCAGCCGATAGAGTAACGCCATACCACTTGCCATAGGTTTTAGAATCACTTCTCAGGTCAACAGCAACATCAAACACTATGCCGCGCACAGCACGCACCAGTTTGCACTGCGGATACTGCTTCTGAAAATGCAGGCCACGCAGCACGCCCTTCGTAGACATGGACTGGTTATCCTGCACGAAGTGAATGTCGATGCCAGCTTCCTTCATATCTTTTTCGTTGTAGGTTTCCATAAAATAGCCACGGGCATCACCGTGAACAGCAGGCTCAATAACGCAGAGTCCTTCGATGCCGCCTACATTTTTTTCAACTTTAATCTGTCCCATTTCTTCTATCTCCTCTATTACTGCTCGATTTCTTTCAGGTAACGGCTCAGTGCATCCTGCCAAGTCGGAAGCGGAGTAAAGCCCACCTCCACCAGCTTGCTCTTATCCAAGCGGCTGTTGAACGGCCGAGTAGCTTTGCTCAGACCATACTCTGCCGTGGTCACCGGCAGAACTTCCGTCTTATAGCCAGCCTGACGGTAGATTTCTTTCGTGAAATCATACCAGCTGATGTAGTCGCCCTCGTTGGTCACATGATAATAGCCGTACTTTTCAGTCTCATTCATATCAACGAGCAGTCGAGCCAAATCATATGTATAGGTCGGTGTGCCAATCTGGTCATTGACCACACGGACAGTGTCATGGGTCTTGCCGACATTCAGCATAGTCTTGATAAAGTTCTTGCCATTCAGACCGAACACCCATGCAATGCGGACAATGAAATACTTCTCCAGCGTCTGGCTGACTGCCAGCTCACCTTCCAGCTTCGTCTGGCCGTATACATTCAAAGGCTTATAATCCTTGCAGTCCGGCTGCCAAGGCTCTGTACCCTGACCATCAAACACATAATCCGTGCTGATATAGGTCATCTTACAGTCCAATTTCTTGCAGACATCCGCAATGTTCTGAGTACCGCCTGCATTGATTGCACGGACTTTCGCTACTTTATCATCATCCTCAGCCATATCAACAGCAGTCCATGCTGCGCAGTGGATTACGGCATCCGGATTTACTTCTGTAATTACTTTCTCAACAGCGTCTTTATCCGTAATATCCAGAGCCACATACGGTGCTTTTGTTACTGCAGAACCATCAGCCACACCGCTGTAGGTTTCCTGAATATCAGAACCAACACCTTCATGACCACGCTTCAGCAGTTCATTCATCACGTCATGACCCAGCTGACCGCCAACGCCTGTTACAAAGAACTTCATACTCTTTCCTCCTGTTAGCGATTGCTGTACATTTTCTCGTAGTAGTTCTGGTACTCACCGCTGATGATGGTCTCCCACCACTCACGGTTATCGAGATACCACTGGATGGTCTTCTTAATGCCGTCCTCAAACTTGGTTTCTGGCAGCCAGCCCAGCTCATTATGGATCTTGGTCGGGTCGATAGCATAGCGCATATCGTGACCTTTACGGTCACCGACATGGGTGATCAAGCTCTCCGGCTTGCCCAGTTCCTTGCAGATAATCTTCACAATCTCAATGTTCTGCTTCTCATTGTGACCACCGACGTTGTAGACCTCACCAACACGACCCTTGTGGATAATCAGATCAATAGCCTTGCAGTGATCTTCCACATACAGCCAGTCACGGACATTCAGACCCTCACCATAAACAGGTAGCGGCTTGTCAGCCAGCGCATTAGCAATCATCAGCGGAATCAGCTTCTCCGGAAAATGATACGGACCATAGTTGTTGGAGCAGCGGGAAATGGTCACAGGCAGACCATAAGTACGGTGGTAAGCCAGAACCAGCAGATCAGCTGCAGCCTTGGAGCTACTGTACGGAGAGCTGGTGTGAATCGGAGTCTCTTCGGTGAAGAACAAATCCGGGCGGTCCAGCGGCAGGTCACCGTAAACTTCATCGGTAGAAACCTGATGATAACGCTGAATGCCATACTTACGGCAAGCATCCATCAGAACACTGGTGCCGATGATGTTGGTCTGCAGGAAGATGCCCGGATCTTCGATGGAGCGGTCAACATGAGATTCTGCCGCAAAGTTCACCACGATGTCCGGATGCTCCTCTTCAAACAGCTTGTCTACAGCTTCGCGGTCACAGATGTCGGCCTTCACAAAGCGGAAATTCGGGTTGTCCATAACAGGTGCCAGCGTAGACAGATTGCCTGCATAGGTCAGCTTGTCCAGACAAATGATTCGGTAATCCGGATACTTCTTCAGCATGTGGAACACAAAGTTACTACCAATAAAACCAGCACCGCCGGTAACAATAATATTCATGATTTTAATTCTCCTCTACACTTATCTTTTGGTTCTTCTTTTATTAATACAGATGCTCCTGATACTTACCATCCATGACATCCTTTAGATACTGACCATACTGGTTCTTCTTCATAACCTCATAAAAATAGTATTTTCACCTATTTAGTCCTCCCTAGAAATCGGTAAATTCTTCCTATATTATTTTTTCTCTATATATTGCAGACTCTATTCAGATTTGGTCCCATCTATTTCTAAACGAGCCCAAATATTCAACTGCTATCTAAAATATTTATTTTTCACAATTGTATATTCTGTGGAGTCTTTGTCTGCAATCACAAAGAATATATTCTATTGCGCAAAGACAAATCACTTCACAAACTATCTTTGTCGTTTGCGTTTTAATTAAAAAGCTAACACATATTTCTACAAATTTATTGATATGCAAATATTGATGTGTTGCCATTATAAAAATCGAATTCTGCCCAAAAACAGTTAAAAAATGTTTCAGAATTTCAATTTCGCTTAGAAACTTTGCAAGATATAGTGTGGCTATACTGCCCATAATACCTAATACAAAAGATACAACCGGTGTTCCCAATTCAAGACCAGAATACTCTATCGGCTTTGCCTCATTTGAAACGATAAAAATCACAACCCACATCAAGGTTAGTTTAAACACTGATTTTCTATCCTCATGAACTATATTCAAGAATACTTTCTGAAGGCCGATACCAAGAGAAACCAAAGAAAAAGCCACAACGCCTCTTACAACCGCCGCAAAAACAATTGCGCCTTTAAATTCAGAGAGCAACACTAACTTCGAACAAACTGCTCCGATGCAATAAGTGCCCCCCCACACAGCAAATAAAATTTATCGCTTTTTTTGCCAATGAGTAAAACAAAAGCCAAGCCAATAGTAAGTGCGCTCAAAAACCATAATACGGATACACCATAAAATGAAATTGTATATATAACTTCATTCCACAACTCATGTTTCGTTCGCGTTCCTTCAACACCATATCTCACGATGTAGTCAAACACCAGGTATATTCCAGACCACTCAATGTATTCTGTCAAGATCTTTTTAATTTGGATAGCTTTACGAGTTCTCGTTCTAGCAACATTATAAACAACACCTGACAAGATAAAGAACAACGGCATGTGGAATGAATAAATAAAATTCCGCAACGAGGCACTTACACACAAATGCCCCGTAATAACCAGAACCATTCCTATTCCTTTTGATATATCCACTTCTTCGATCCGGTTCGATTTCGTCATTTTTCTTCACTCTTTCTTTGTCTTGTCCAGCGCAATAAAAACACTATTCCTTCCTCTTTTAGCAGCATCAGAATCACCAAATATGTCATTGCTGATATAACAATGTCCGCTAAAATTCGCACAGCAAACAAGTGAACTCCACTCAACAAAACACAACAAATCACAATTGCTATACTACCTAAAGCCGTATTTCTGATTGTTTTGAAAATCCCTGACAATTTCACATATTTTCGTGCATAATAAGCCTGAATTATTAGCGCAGTCCCTTCCGCAAGCAATGTCGTAAAGGCAGCCGCATTTTGCGCAAAAAAAGGAATTAGTATAAGATTTAGAATTAGATTAACTGCTGCACTAATCATTGTAGCCTTAAAAATGATTTTTTCCTCCTTAAATGGCATCAATATGCACTGTCCAACAAAGGTTGCCAACACACAGACCGGTAATGCTGCGCACAAAATTACAAGCGATTCTATTGCTCCCATGTACGACTCATCTGCCAAAAGCAATATCACTTCTCTTCTAAGCATAATAACGCCAACCGTTACCGGAGCAATCAAAACAATAACAGTTTGTAATATTGTTTTCAGCTGTTTATTATATTCACTCTGCATATTGTTAGCAATATAATAAGAAAGCCTAGGAATAGCTACCATTAAAGTGGATGTTGCCACCGTCTTTAAAACGGTATATATTTTAGTAGAAACGCTATACAAACCGACGTTATAATCGGAACAGATGAATCCCAACACTGTAACGTCCGAATTCACGTATATTGTACACGCTAATGCTGTCGAAAAAATAATCAGAATTGGCTTCAGATGATGTCTTAGGTTCAGTGACTTTCTTAAACCAAATCGAATCTTTTTTTGAGCGCAGACACAATTAACAACATTCGCACCAACATTTGCCGTAACTGTAACGACTGCATATGGAATAACGTCACCTTGTTTTCTCACAAAAACGAATAAAAGCACAATAGACAACATCTGAACTACTATGCTACGAATTGTTAAGAAAAGATAGTCCTCATAAATTCCAAAAATCCATTCCGTACCGATCGTTGTAAAAATGATTTGAACGCTAAATGTAAGCAACAGCGCCGTGTATCCATGGAATTTAGGCACCGTAAGCAGACACATAAAGAAAACAACATATACAATCGCAGTGGCGAGCATGTTGATTGACAGGATTTCTCCACAGAATTTCTTTAGTTTTTCTTGATTGTCCCTTATTCCCGCTCCTTCTCTAACAGCATAGCTAGATATTCCAAGTTGTGCGAAGAGTGCAAAATATCCGATAACTGAACTTGCGAAATTGTACTGACCCAAGTCTGTCACGCTTAATGTTTTTGCAACATAAGGAAACGAAATCAGCGGAAAAACGATTCCCATCAGACTTTTTACAGCATTTAATGCCATATTTAATTTCAACGATTTTTCTTTCATTGTTTTATTTTTTCCCTGCTATATGTAAGAGAGAATCTCGATACCTTTCATATGATATCTCTTTATCAAAATTACTTTTTACAAATTTCTTCTCTGCAATCGACATGGCGGTCAGCTTATCTTCACTATCAAAGAAGGCATCTAATACACGAATATAATCTTCTGCTGTCTGGCAATGAAAATATTCTTTTTCATTTTCAGCATCGATTCCTTCCATTCCTATTTCATTTGTAAGAAGCGGCACACCCGCACTAAGTGCTTCTAAGACTTTAACCTTTATTCCCGCTCCCATAACCAGCGGTGCAATCATGCATGCACAATTTTGCAACCAAGGTTTTATATCCTTTACAAATCCAGTAACTATTACTTTTTCATCTTGTTGACTTAAGGAAACCAGTTTTTCGTCCGGATGTGATCCGAGCAAAATAAGTTTCCACGACGTATCTTTTAATTTACAAAATACATTTTCATAGAACCAAACTGCGCTTTTTACGTTTTCAACACGATTCAATGCGCCAAAAAACACAATGTTCTTTGTCGTTGGTTTCCATTCAACTGTACTATAGTCATCATAGTATGGAACAATCGAAGAAAACTTATCTTTACACTGCGGCATCATATTTTTTGCACGTTTTAAATCTTCTCTGCTGTGAAAAAATGTCATGTCGCATTGAGCAAGTGCTCCCAATTCCAGCCTCTTTAAATCTTCTAACTTTTTATCCGTAAAGCCTTTTTCTGAAGCTTCTACCTTACGTTGAAAACCAACTACACTCAGATCATGTTCAGATGCCACAATTTTGCTGTCAGGGAAATAGCTGTGAACCAAATCTCTTGTCAGTACACACTGTGTCCATTCTAAAATAATGATATCTGGCTTATATTTTTCTCTCGCAAGTTCAGCCAATTTCTTTTTTAATAGAAATTCATCGTATGTATTATAGAATCCACAATACTTCTGGAGCGGCCAATATTTCGTAGCCTTACTCATTATAAACCTCAACACTTTGTCTTTTACCGTATATCCGTACTTTGCCGGTACTAGACGATACGGATATGTATGATCCAATTTGTCAAAGTCTTGTTTTGTAACAAATGTCAATAAAGTTACTTCATCATCCTTAGCAAACGAATTCAGATAATAATATACTGTCTTACCGCCTGCATGACTCACATTCTCATAAGGAAAAAAAGCCGAAATAAATAGTATCTTCATATAAAATCCTCATTAGGCTAATATCAACCGATTCAATGCCCGAATCACTTTCTTGTTTAGTAAATGCTCAGCAAATGAAAGTACAATTGTTATAATAATTACTGTTCCTGCATAAGCAATCCCAGCGGTATCAACTGCCAAAAAGTGCTTTACCACATTCATGACAAACCCATGTGTCAAGTATATTTCATAGGAGAACGCTGCAATCCACTTCAAAAATTTGCTGTTTAGACTAAAGAAATAATCCACCATCATCATCAGATAGACTGCTGCTATTAGAGTAACCTGCTGGATCAACACCTTAGCAACCTCTCCTACACTGTTTCCGTACTTTATCTGTAAGACCGTACCAGCTCCCAAGGCTATAAGGCTTACAATCACGCTGGTTTTATCATAATGTTTAATCCAACAATAAATCTGTTCTTTATATCTTGCAACCAAAATGCCTACCAATACAATAAGAACAGCATTATACCAATATACAGAGTAGTTTCTAAACACCCCAAACATTACATATCCCACCAACAGCAGTGTCATCACATATAGATTACATTTCCTTGAAGAATTCATTTTTGAAATTTCAAAGAAAACATATACGATAATAATTGCGGCAGAATACCAAGAATACTTAACAATCGGATCCCCTTCTAGGGTTGATGTCACAATATCAAAAAAACCAATCTGTTCCGCCATATATTGACCGTAGATCCAATATAGCAAACTAATCGTTATATATGGAATGCAAATTGTAACGACACGCCGCAGCAAAGAGTGTTTCTTATGCTTTGCCGCATATGTCTCCCCATACTCCAATCCATACCCTGATATCAAAAAAAAGTATCCAACCAATAGGTATCCTGAAATCACGGAGATGTAACCCAACTGATGAAAAAATCCATCAGCGAACTTCTGAGTAGCTATATGGTGGGCGATTATCAGCAACGCACACATTCCTCGCAGCTGATCTGTATTTTGCTTTTCAAACCATGCTTCCACCGATCGTGTCTTTCTGTATCTTATACCCGCCAAAGAAAGTCCACCGATTACTAAATAAATCAAAAGCTGTGTCATATCACATTCCTCTTTCGAGCTGCTTCATTTTGTCAATCAGTGCCAATTCTACCGCTAACAAACAATAAGTGTAATAATATAACATATACGGTACGAGTATGGATACTGCAATCAAGTATATACCAATACCAACCCCACACTCGATTCCAAAATCCAATTTCCTTTGCAACTTATATGTACTGATGGAAATATATAAACACATTAGAATATTACAGGTGACCCCAAAAAAGCCATAAAAATACGCTAATCCAAAATAACCATTATCAACAATATAAAAATCTTTTGCCCTACTGATTCTCACAGCCGATGAACTTTGAATGTTCACATATCCTTTACCAAATATCATACTAGGGATATCTTCTGTAACACTTTGTATATAAAACTGCTGTCCTTTGTATCGAACATCAGTTTGACTTTGATAAGAATCGATTCCTTCCCGAAATCCCTCTAAATATTGATCAACTATGGGGATCGGTGCATAAAGCAACACAACAGCGACCGCAAAAATAGAAACAGCCGCTTTCCATTTTTGCCTATTGAAAAGAATCAACAGAATCGTCAGAACCAATGCCAGAACAATAATCCCCGATCTTCCTTTGATTACAGCAATATAATAAAACAGATGAATCGCAAATATAAATCCCCATTTCCAACAAGGACGTTTGATTATCTTATAATACGCATAAAACATGCTAAAAAGTGTTCCCACTTCATTAAAGCGTAGCCGCACTTGGCCAAACCGATAGTCATAGTCCACTACCAGAAACTTAAACGGAAAGACTAAATATTGAATGCTGTAAATCGTTGCCGCCGCAATTCCAACTCCCAGCATAACATTTATCACCCATTTAAACCCCCCATTACGGTTCAATATCACATTTTTTATCGGGAAGTAGGCCAGCAAAATGAGGAAATATCTTTGCGGACGCAGTCCCATAAGGATGCTCTGTCCATAACTCTGCTGCGAACGGACTGCAGAACATACTACCATCAAAGCAATTGCAGTCAGAAGTATTTTTGTTGGCTTATCTGTATTTGGTAATCCAACGCCTTTATAGTACAGTAAATACACAAAAAACATTACAACCGCAATAATAACAGCCAAATCCATCTCTGTGATTGGCAAACTCACCAGATAAAAAAAGTGTTCTCCCGTCAAAACCAACAATAGAAAAAGGAGCTCCATAAAATCAATTTTTCTTATTCTCATCTTGTTATGGCTCCTTTCTTAGTTCCTGCACGCCAAATTTCACATAGCTTTTCCAAGCCTTCCAACAAGATGGATCTTTTCTCCAAAATATATAGGTTTCCAATATTCGAATCACGAAAACTAACACCTGGTACGATTTTTTCCAGTGTTTATATTTCCTCATAAAGTGCAATTCACTTTTAAAGTTTTCCGTCCGCGTCAAAAGATTTACCCCAGGCTTTGTTGAACCGCCATGTTGATGCAAAACCTTTGCATCAGGTTCGTATTGTAACCTCAACTGTGCATTTTGCGATTTTTCTGCGATAATATATTCCTCGTAATACAAAAAAGTAAACGAGTCAAAAAAATCTATTTTTTCAAAGTCCTTCATACGCGCCGCAAATATTGCACCCGATAGCCAATAAACATCTTGTTTTGTCTCTTGTTGTTCCTGCCACTTCAACCACTCTGCTTGATTTTTCTTAAAAAACCGCCCAATCAATGTTTCGCGACACAAATACTGCCACCTATCCGGGCACTTATGTTTTGCTGTAAGTTGTATTTCTCCTTTTGTACCGACCATGTGCGGTCCAACAAACGAGATGTCTTTGTCATTTTGTAAATCCTCTATCATCAAGTCAATCGCATTATTCATCAAGAATATGTCGTTATTCATAATGACTGCAAACTGACTTTCATCTTGCATCGCTCGTTGTAGCAGCTTGTTATTTCCTCGTGCATAGCCCAGATTTTCCTCGGATGCAATTAGTGTAACATCATCAGCGTCTTCGTAATATTTTTTTAGTTCCGGCAGGGACTCATTTTTTGAACCATTGTCCAACAAATAAATATGATATTCCACCGTCGTATTTTCGCGCAGAATATCTATACACTCTTTTGTTTTTTGATATGTATTATAATTTATGATTATAACAGCAACTTTGCTCATCTTCGCTCCTTCATTTTTTCAAGGTAAATCTCAGTCACATCATTGGCCCATTTTTTTAAACCAAATTCCTTTACGAGAAAGTCTTCGACATGTGCTCGATTCTTTTCCTTCTTTACGACAGAAAGAATCGCATTACTTAATGCCTCCGGATCTTCGGCCGGAATAAAAATCACGCCCGGTATCTTTTCGTAATATAATTGACCACCAATTTTCGTTGCTACCACGTTGCACCCGCAATAGGCGGCCTCGGGTATCGCATAGGTAAGTCCTTCTTCTCTGGATGGTGATACAAAAATGTCCACTGCACGATAATACGTTGCAATATCCTGCCGCGGCGGCAAAAAATGCACCCACTTCGGCAGCATATTTGTTCCTGCGACCTTTTTCAATTTATCCTTGCATATATCCTCATTAATAGAACAAACAATGTACAAATTAATTTGATACCCTTTGTTAACTAAATCATTGATTGCCTTATATGTTATATCTACACCTTTCCTCTCAAAATCGGCTCCAAACATCATTACCGATATTCCCCAATCTAGTCCTATTGCTTCATACTTATCTAATCTACTAAAACTTATTGCATTATTAACACATCTGACATCAATCTTGGGGAAATCTCTTTTTATTGAATTTGTCACAGATTCAGAGCATCCAATCATTGTCGCACTACGATAAAAAATATTTCCATATATCTTTCTTAGTGGATGCTCATTATAATCGGAATGGTTATGAAAATGTCTTATTAATACTGGTCTCCCCCCCCATATTCCACAAAGAAGTAAGGATTGCTGTATGCATTCTTATTCCCCAAAAGTGCATATGAACAACATCAATATTGCAATCCTTTACAATTTTTCTTATCCGTTTCACATTGTTAGAAAACCCTTCTCCTAAGTAAAACACATGCTTATTATCTTTATTAATACTATCAATCCAGGAGGCCGACTTTGTTTTTGTTTCATCAGCAAATAAATAGAAGTTTTCGACCTCTGCAATATCATTATTTTCAATCATATCCAACGAATCAATAAAATTCCCTCTATAGGGTGCAGAGTAATTCAAAATCTGCAATACTTTCATCATATTCTCTCCTCCAGCTCATATAACTCGTGCAATTTATGTGCTGTAACTTTAATATCAAAAGCCTGCGCTTTTTCTGCCGCATCTCTGCTCATTGCTTCAATACTTCCATCACATAACTTTTCATACATATGTGAAATCATTTCGGCAAGTTTCCCTGCGTCAACATCTTTTTCAAGAAAGCCTTCCCTTCCATTTGTAATCAATTCTGGAATTGCGCCTTTTTCAAACGCAATGCAAGGCAATCCCGTCGCCATTGCTTCAACAAGTGTAATTCCAAATCCCTCGGAGCACCTTGCTGGATGGACAAATACATCTGCAGCATACAGATAATCTCTTACTCGATTACTTTTTCCTTCAAATGAGATTTTGTCTTGGACTCCTAACTCAGCGGCCATTCTTTTGCATTCTAGCATATCAGTTCCCTCACCCACGAAAAACACTTTAACTTTAACATTTCTTGGTAAATCCGAAATCGCTTGAATTAAAAGATCGCAGCCCTTTTCTGGGACAATTCGTCCAACGTATATGATTCTTAAATAATCCTTTCTTTCGCGTTTGATATACTGAAATTTGTCCAAATCAACTCCGTTATAGACAACTTCAATCTTGCTGTCCTCCCCCGGAGTTAATCGCAGTGCTGTTCCTTTAACATATTTTGAGATTGCAATTCCACCTTGTGCCATAGAAAAGCACTTTCTGTAAAGCATTCGATTGACAATGCTCTTCCAGCCAGTTCCCATTGCGTCTACCATGTCACAGTGCTCATACATGAAAATTTTTGCTGTCGGAATTTTTTTCTTTAAGAATAGGAGAATTCGAAACTCCATAAAACATCCTGTATGTGACACTATAACATCGATGCTATGTTTTCTACAAATATCAAGGTACTCTTGCTTTGCCTTTTTATCTGATTTATGCGAAGCATTAAGGACATAGACAGGTATTCCCTCTGCTTTCATTTCATCCGCTACACAGCCGCCTTCAAACAAAAAAACAAATACATTCTGATCCTGCGAATACTTACTTATTTCCCGACTCAACGTAGCAATTCCACCAAATCCACCGGATAACTGCATATGTAAAACGTTCATCCTTATTTTCCTCCCCTGACCAGCGATCCGATTTTATTGTTCACTTTGCTCCTCAATGTTAGCATATGAAGTAACATTTTTTCTATTGTACAATTCGTTTTTTTACTATAATCAGAAAGGCTGTTTATATCGTCTACATTATCTGTTTCACAAATTTTATCAGTCATAAAAACATATTGTTTGGGAATCTCATTGTATGGACATTGATAATGTCTCTTTGAACTATGAATGTAAATATACCTGTGCTCGCACAGTGCATTTTTATTATTTCGATATTTTTCTATAATTTCGCCTCTCGCAAAACAAAAAATCTGCTGCGTATGATTCTGAACTCGAACTCCATACAACCGTTCTGCGTACACATACTTTGTTAATCGCTGATTGTATCCTGATACTATATCTATAAAAGGAATATATTCCAGCATTCTCCAACTTCTTTTTTTATACATTGCATATATTCCAGGTGTTTCATCAAATTGAAAAATTCTAGGCGAAGAAAAGACTTCATGATAATCCATGATATCCGGGCATTCCATAAATCGCCTATTGACTTCATCTGTATTCCTGTAAATGCTTAGGTGTCCCAACGGTAGAATTTTATCGTATCTTTCTAAAATTTCATCAGTGATATACTTCCGGATATTTCCCAACACCATATCCGAATCGCAGTATCCCCAAAAATCATATCGCTTTAATTCTTCCTGAAAAATCAATCCGTACGCAACTTTGTAATCGCACAATTTATACGGTGTGCTCAGTTCAACATCAAAATTAAAAATCCTATCTGCTGCATCTTTAATGTATTTTAATGTTGTATGCACTATTTTTACATTTGGCGGACAAATATCTGCTATGACTTCCTGATCCGTTACAAACAGGAAATCAATTGTTTTATTATATCCACAACTATTTAGCCAGAGGTAAAACTCCGGCTTGAGTTCTCCAAAATAACAGCTTATCAATCGAATTTTATACATTAGCCTATTTTACCTCCTATCACTTTCCTTACCCAAAGAATTTATCTTCCAGCATCAAGCACAAGCAGTGATACACTGGAAGATGAAGTTCCTGAATCATATAAGTTTCTGTCTGCGGTACTTTGATACAAACGTCGCTCATCTGTTCCAATTTGCTACTCTTTGCGCCAGTCAAACCAATGACCTTCATACCTTTGGCATGGGCAGTCGTCGCCGCATACAAAACATTTTTACTGTTTCCACTTGTAGAAATGCCAAGAAACACATCCCCTGCTTTACCGTAACCATTAACCTGCTGTGCAAAACAAAGCAATGGCTCGCAGTCATTCATATATGCCGTAGATAATGCCGGGTGTCCATCCAACGCAATTGCCGGAAGCGCTCCTTGCAAATTTTCTGCCAGAACAGTTCCTAATTCCTGATTTTCTGCCATAAGCTTTTCCGCAAAATCAGCTCTGGGCTTTCTCGGCATTTTAAAGCCCTTCATTAGTTCACCAACAATATGCTCTGCATCTGCAGCCGAACCTCCATTACCTGCCACAAGCAGCTTTGCACCATTTACATAGCACTCTTCCAAAAGCAAATATGCAGATATAATACTGTTCTTTTCAGATTCAAGCGAAGGGTAACGTTCCACTAATAAATCAATATGCTTCATCAATCTTTTTTCCAACTCACTCATTTCGATACCCTTTCTTTTATTTCAGGCACTGTTCTACAAACTCTTTTAATGTCGATATTGTCACTGTCTGACCATAAGATTCACGACCAATCAAAGCTGTTCTGCATCCTGCATTGTAACCGGCTTTGATATCGTTTTCTCCATCACCAACCATCCACGACTGTGAAAGATCGATATTGAAATCTTCTGCCGCCCTCAACAGCATACCAGGCTTCGGTTTGCGACAAGTACAATCAATCTTTAACTCTGGTCTCTCCCCTTCGTATCCCTTATGAGGATGATGAGGGCAATAGTAAATGGCATCCAAATATGCTCCTTCTTTTCCAAGAAGTGTCTCCATCTTATTGTGAATTTCTTCCAGCTCTTCAAAAGATACTTCACCGCGAGCAATTACTGGCTGATTCGTTACTACAATTGCAAGATAGCCAGATTCATTGATTTTACGAACTGCCTCAGCTGCGCCGCCAATCAGCTCAAAATCATCTATATTTCGAAGAAAGCCAACATATTTATTAATAGTTCCATCTCTATCAAGAAATACTGCTTTTTGCTTATTTTTTAGATTTTTCCCGGATACTTTTCCTTCTTTATAATCCGCGCATACAGAGTAATACCGTTCCGGAGTACCCATATCCTTCACATATTCCGGGCTATCATAACAGAACATCTTTCCTGTTCCAGCTAACGGTTTTAATAACTGGCGATCCAAATCAACTTTTACCGGTTTACCGTTTGCACCTATCTTTCCTATTGAATCTGCATCAATATCAACCCGTTCCAGCACTTTCGGGCTGATAACATGCAATCCCGCATTCACTCGGTTTCTGTAATACTGCGGGCGATCGTCTTCTTTAGCAAGCCATTTTTCTACTGCTCCATTTTTGTCCGCAATAATTAAACCACTATCATATGGATGACTATTCGGATGGGTAAAAAGTGTAACCATCCCACCATGTTCCTGATGAAAGCCAACAAAACGATTGAAATCAACGTCAAACACCGCATCCGCATTTAAAAGCAGGAAATCAGACGTCAGCTTATCTTTAATTTTGAACAAGGCTCCTGCGTTTCCTAGCGGCTCTTTTTCAAAATAATAATCAATATGTACGCCAAAAGATTTTCCTGTCACAGGGGATGTACCAGATCCATCCCCAAAGTAGTCCATAATAATATTACCAAGATGACTCACCGTAATAATAATGTCAGTAAACCCTTGGTCACGCAGACACTCCAGTTCATGTTCCAGTACTGGTTTCCCTTCAATTTTAATCATAGGCTTCGGGATATCACTGGCAACTGAAGAAATACGCGTTCCCTTACCTCCTGCCATTATTACTACTTTCATCTCTTCATTCCTCACTTAAAATTAGTTCTTGGGTTCATAGGTTTCCGGTGTATAATGAATCACTCTCGTACCACCATCTTCAAATGCAAACGGAATATGCATCAAATCGCGCATCGCCCATCGCACTGCATCCTGTCGCTCAGGCTGAACATAAAATACAAGGAATCCACCGCCACCGGCTCCCAGCAATTTTCCGCCCAATGCACCAGCCGCCACGCCTTTTGTATAAAGTTCATCAATACTATTTGTAGAAACAGCCGATCCAGTTTGACGTTTAAGTTTCCAAGTGTGATCCAGCATTCTGCCAAAATCATCAAGATCTGCATTCTTATCTGTCAGAACACGTTCAGCATCATCAACCAATGCCAGCATCGCTTTCAGCTGTGCCGTCTTATCCTGCTTTCCTGCTGCATTCGCTTTTTGCACATCCGAAGAAAAGCGGGTAAATCCGGTAAAGAACATCATTAAATTCTGATTGAGTTGCTTCTTTCGCTCCGGAGAAATAATGACCGGCAAAACCTCATACCCATCCGCATTAAAGTTAATGCGGTTAAATCCACCAAAAGAAGCAGCAATTTGATCCTGCCAACCACCAGCTTCCTGACAGAGATTACGCTCAAGATAAATAGCTTCATCTGCTAATTTTTTCTTGTCAGCATACTTTCCCTTTAAAGCATAGAAAGCATTCAGCATTCCAACTGCAAAAGAACTTGATGTCCCTAGGCCAGAACGTGCCGGAAGGTCTGCTTCATATGTAAGACGAATCTCATGCATGTCTAACATTTTCATTGCGTTGCGGATTGCAGGGTGCTGAATATCGTCAATGTTTGTCACTCGCTCCGTCTTTGAATATGACAATTCCGTAGAATAGTCAAAAAACCTCGGTAAATGGCGTACATTTACATAGCAATATTTGTCAAATGTGGTAGATAAAACAGCTCCACCGTTTTCTCTAAAAAAACTTTCCATATCTGTTCCGCCGCCAAAAAAAGACATGCGGAATGGTGTTTTTGTAATAATCATATTTCTTCTCCTAACTCTATACTCTTCACTCTTCATTCATTTGGTCGCAATTTCCCCGGAAAGTGCAACATAGCACATCGCGTTCTCGCGACTTCCTACCGTGGAGAAAAGCGTTATGATGCATACTGTCCCAACGCTTTTATCTTGTGGCTCTATACCCGTTTTAATAATAAATTTTTCATGGTTTATTATTCTCGAACTGCCAAACTCACTTATTTAGCAATTTCATATTGAAACACTCAATATTGTTTGCCATTTTTTCTTCGTTGCATTCGTCTTTCACAAAATTATAGGCATTGTTAGCAATGTTTTCTCTCCCTCTTTCTTTTTCTACTGCCCACCGCATTATCCTTTTCAATTCTTCTTGATGGTGTGTCTTATAAACCTTTGCCGTTATTCCATCCTCTACATAATCCAAAATACTTGGTGCATTAGATACAATCACACACTTTTTCAAGGCCATCTGTTGTAATAGCCGCATTTGTCCAAAAGAAAACGGCACCGGCTCTAATGGTAAAACACAGAATTCTGCCCCATGAACTTGCTCTATAAAATCATTTATCGGTAAATACGGAATCTGAACAACGCCGCTAATATTTTCGAATCGTTCCTCTTTCCCACCTATCAGGTGCAAGTCTAAATCAATTTTGCTCTCTTTATACGCCTTAACAACTGTATCCCAATCACACTTGTTTTTGCCTGCACATACTATGTACTTTCTACCAATTGAATTTATTTTCCTATCACTTCCAAAGAAATCAAAATCAGCTCCAAACTTTATAAATTGTGATTTGTCTACGATCCAAGGGAAGAACTTCTCATAGTATATTCTTTGAGCACTCATGTGATAAATAAGACCATCTAATGATTTACTTGCAAATTGCATTAACTTTAATGAAAATCCCGATTCTGATGCACTTGCAAAAGAGCCGATATCAAATACCACATGCTTTGCCTTGGTCTTAAAAAATCTTCTCCACAAACAAATCACAATCGCACTTGGCATCCCATGCGAAACAATCAGATCATATTGATTTAATTTAGGAATAGCCCTAATAGCTTGCCAGATATAAAAATGCAGCTTATTTCTTTCAAAATTCTCTAGCCAAGGGAAGGATCTTATATCTATCACATCGACCTCCGGCTTATTTTTGAAATATCTGTAAAACCAGTAGTCCTTCCCTTCAACCTTGTAATCAGGAGGCTGCTTGTCCGCTGGCTTTTCATCACAGTATTTAATTTTCCAGTTAACAAGCATCAATATTTTCATCTTCTATTCTCCTGCGTATTATTTGATTTGCTTAATTACTTTTGCCGGGCATTCGCTTTATCACCTTTGCCGGACTTCCTACTGCCACGCAATAGTCCGGCACATCCTTTGTTACTACTGAATTCGCTCCTATCACACAGTGCTTACCGATTTTCACATTGCCAACGATTACAGCATTGATGCCAATATAAGAGCCATCCCCAATGGAGACCCTCTGACCTCTCTGTACGATTCCCTGATCAATCACTGGAACATTCACATCACGATATTCGTGATCACAGTCAGTAATATAGACATTCGGTGAGAAAAGAACTTTCTCTCCAATATCCAGAGAATTGGCAATAGATATCCGACATCGCTCACCAATTTCGGAGCCCTTGCCAATTTTCACTGTACCCCCCCCCGACCAGATTTGAACATAAGGCCGTAGCGTTACGGAATCTTCCAAGGATATCTGGCGTTTTCCTTTTAAACTGCAATGCTTGCCAATGTAAACGCTCCGTCCAGCAGTTACACCAAATTTTTTTGCTCGAATCAATCCAAGGATTTCTTTGATTTTGCCTTTAAGTCCCATCCTTACGATACCTTTCTAATAAATTTATTCGGATACAGGAAGAACTCTAACCACTTCGTTTTCTTCATAATCCAAGCAGCGATAATCGGGCCAGAAAAGCTAATACCCAATCCCAGTACCACATGAATTACCGCATTCTCAATGCCAATCTTCAGCAAAACAGATCTCATCGGTGCCGCAAACAGTGTATGCATCAAAAAAATCGGCATTGTGTATTTTGCGAGAAAGTCCATACCTTTACCGAACTTTCCTTCAATATCAGCCACCATCAAAATAACAGCTACACAAGCCAACAGCCCCATTGCGAAAGGAATTAACCTACCACTGATTTCCGCCGTATATACCACAATACTCAAAATTACAAACATCAAGCCGCATATCGTTCCTTGCACTCTTTTGCCTTTCAGCTGTACATTAAACGTACAAATGCTCATACCGAACACAAACCAGATTTCGTTTGACAGAAATGTCGAAACTGCGTAAATTTCATATCCAATACCGGTTAAAATCAAGAGTTTTGCCAACAAAGAAATTATTATTCCTACTGCAGCCGCTTTTGCGCTGCTAAAAGTCGGTGTAACAAGAAAGATAAAGAATAGTGCATACAAATACCAGTACGGAGCTGTTGGGTGAAAAAACAATGTATCACCTAGACCTCCAATCTGGTCATTAACTCTACTCGAAAACACCTTTTTCAATACCCAAGTAGCTGTAGAAAAGCTCACATATGGTACGCCGAGTGCCAACGCCTTTTTTACTACATTCCTGAACCAGCCATCCACACTGTTTACCTTACTGTACTTCTGATACAGGTATCCGCTACAAATGAAGAACAGCGGTACATGGAAGTAATAGATTGTCGTATTAAACCATCCATACAGATTATTTTCCGGCACAATATTCGCCTTCGTCATGCTCTGGAAGAAATGGCCCAATACAACCAATATACAGGCAATGACTTTCACATCATCGACCCATTTTTCTCTTGTTCTTACCGCTGCCTTTTCACTCATTACTTCGTCTCCATCTGCTGTGCGATATCAGCATCCACGATTTCCTCACCAGTCTTATGCTTCAACTGCTCCTTAGAGGCTTCACTCAGACCATTGTTGATCACACAGTTCATATCGCAGGTACTGCACTTGTCCAGTTCTTCCTTAGTGACCTTGCCATCACGATAGTCGCGGCAGATCTTCAGCTCATACATGCTATACGGATGCTTGGTGAAGAGCGCCTTGAACTTATGCACCAGAACCCAGGTAGCAGGTTTCCAGATATACTTGTGCATTGCCGGAGAAACAGAACCAATCATCCAGCAGTCACGGTCGCAGCAACGAACCTTTGCACGAACCTTCTCTGCTTCCGGGCTGTTCCACAGCTCGTCCCAGGTTTGATTGTTCAGGTTGCCCATAACCTCTTTATCCTTGGTACCATTGCAAGGCATAACATCGCCATACGGGTCGATGAAGAAGGTATCAAAGCTCATGTCGCAAGGCAGCAAACGCTTCTGGCCGTAGATGTAGTTGATCAGGCCGTGATTAAAATATGCACGGAACCACTTTTTCGGGCTGTTGCTACGGAGCAGTTCATTGACCAGATTCTCGAAGTTCTTTGCGACCATTGGACGGTCGTGGATGATGTTCTTGGCCTCAACGAAGTAGAAGCTGTTATGCAGAGATGCTGTTGCGAACTCCATGCCCATCTCGTTGGAAATTTTATACAGAGGAACCAGGTCGGGAGCGTTCTTGTCCTGAACGGTCATACCGAAACCAACGTCCTTCATACCCATCTCACGCAGCTTTTTCAGTGTGCCGTAACCACGCTGGTAGCCGTTCTGCAGGCCGCGGATCTCATTGTTGGTCTGTTCCAAACCTTCGATAGAGATACGGATACCGATCTGTGGGAACTCTTTGCACAGGTCAACAATACGGTCGGTGAAGAAACCGTTCGTGGAAATAACGATACGGTCAGACTTCTTGTACAGTTCACGCACAATATCCTTCAGGTCGGTGCGGATGAACGGCTCGCCACCGGTGATGTTGGTGAAGTACATCTTCGGCAGCTTCTTGATGGTTTCGATGCTGATCTCCTCTTCCGGCTTGGAAGGTGCTTTATAACGGTTGCACATGGAGCAACGAGCATTACAGCGGTAAGTGACGATAACCGTACCATTTAACTTCTTTTCTTCAGACATGATTAACTCTCCTAACTCTCTCTTTTAAAAATGTTTCGACTTTATTTAAGAACCACTTGGCACATACCGAGAACACAACCGAACCGCAGATGACTGCAACCGCTGTGAAAATATATGCCAGCAGACCATTTTCAAATAGATGTACAAGGTGTAGCTTTTCAAGCACACGATAAATCACCATGTGGCACAGGTAAATCTCGAAGCAGATACCACCGAGGAACTTGGCGACTGGATTGACCAGTACCCCCCCCCGCTTGCATCCGAGGGTATAGACCAGTGCTGCCACACAGAAGAACAGCATCGTGAGCGTATTGCCGCCTAATGCAAAATAAGCAACTGTGGCAATCAGCAGAATCGCTCCGGCGATAACCTTGTATTTTGATGCGAACTCGGCCAGCTCTTTCCGATAGAGGAAGATCAAACCACCAGTGATAAAGTAAATCGCATCGTAGACGATATTAGTCCTCCCTGCTTTGAAGTAATCAGTGCACAACCAGTTAAATACAAGTGCCACAACTGCTACGCCCCATGCTCTTTTCTTATTTCCAATCAGGAAGCAGAAAAACGGGAACAGCATGTAGAACACAAAAATAACCGCCAGTGTCCAACTCACACCAATGACCGTAATATTCACATTTGGCAGAAGTCCCTGACATAAAGTCAAATTTGCGAAGACTTCAAACAACGATTCCTTGCTCGGTGAAATCACAAAGTCCAATGCACAAAGCAGTGCAAAGTACGGCCAGATTTTTATGTATCGCTTCTTGTAGAAATCTTCTACGCTAATCTTCTGGTCAATAATTGTCTGGTAATAGCCGCAGCACATTCCAAAGCCACTGACCATCATAAAAAGGAAAACGAGGTTTGTGAAAGATGGTATGAGCCGTTCAAACACAAATCCTCCTATCCCATATTCTCCGTTTGCGAGGACGTGCATCAGTGCGATGCCAATGATGGCATATGCCTTCAAACCATCTATTCCCTCATATCTCTCTTTCATCCCACAAGCAACCCCCACAGTGTCTTTGCATATTTTTCCTCGGAGCACTCACTTTCAAGGAAACTCTTGAACTTTGCTGCACAAACATTAGCTTCTTCTCTATGCTGTAAGTAGTACTGAATTTTATTTTTCCAGTCTTCTATATCCTTACCACATAAAGCACCTCTGCCATCGGCGAAATACTCCTGTATAGTTACCGTATCCGACGTAATTGCCATCTTCCCATTGGCGGCTGCCTGGTAAAAAGCAATCAATCCAGCCGGTGCCTCCGTATCCAACGGCGTAACTACCAGCTGTGACTGACACATAAACTCAAGGAATTCCTGTTCAGGAATATCCGACTTCACCACCATATTTTTGCCGAAGTTCTCTTTGTACTCTTCAAACTTATCCTTCGGCATAACACAGTTGAATGTAACTTCCGGCATCGTCTGTGCAATTCTAATCAGAAACTCCCAGTCGCGACCGTTCCGTCCGCCGCAGAATACACTATTCGGCACTACTTCGCCTTCATATTCGATGCTGTAACCACCATGATAGGTATCGTGCAGCAGTGTGTATCTCTTATGGATTCCGAGCATTTCGTTCAAGTGCTCACCGTACTTCTTAGAGGTCACAGTTGCTTGAACCTTTTTTGATTTCAAAACCGGCTTGTATAAGAGCTTCGCCACCTTGTTCTTAGTAGTTGCTTTATCTTTAAGCAAAATATTCAGTGCAATGATTTTTCTATTTTTGAACTGCACTTTACACAGCCACCAGCACAGAACTGCCATGAAATCATACCAGCAGATGATAGTGTCGCCATCGGCCGACTTCTTGATTATATCCTTGCAGGCTGCCAGCATTTCTTTAGTGGAATTACATTTCCGAGAAGGATAAATCTGCCGAATCCTGGCTGTTTCATAGCTGTTCAGAAATGTCATAATCTGTTTATCTGCCGGGTTATCAAACAGCATATAAACCATCGGCCTGTCCTCCTCTCTTACTGATACACCTTCATAATTTTCTCGTAATACTCATCAATGGTATCGAAGCTGATATCCTTACAGTTCGCACTGTACTTCGCACACAGCTCCTTATCACCCCAGAGCTTCTCGATCTTCTTCTTCAAATTTTCAGCATTACCGCTCTCAAACAGTTCGCCGGTCTTGCCGACCTGAATCAGTTCCGGGATGCCACCAATGTTCGCTCCCAGCACCGGCGTTCCATACATCTGGGATTCCATTACGGAGAACGGGCAGTTCTCATACCACTCAGACGGATAGATGGAGAAGCGTGCCTCACGGATGAGCTTTTCCAGTGCCTCACCCTTCTGGAAGCCAACATTCTTGATGTTCTTAATACCATTTACTGTCTCTTCCAGCGGGCCAGTGCCGGCGAAGATGAACTGCACATCCGGCAGTTCCTTGCAGACCTTGATGAGTGTGCCGATGCCCTTCTCCTCAGAAAAGCGGCCAAAGTAGAGGACGTAGTCCTTCTTCTCCGTCTCCTTCCACTCCACCTTGTCGATGAAATTGTGCATTGCCACGGTCTTGGTCGCAAACAAAGGGTTGCTATCCATCTTGCTCTTCATGAACTCCGAGCAGCAGATCATGGTGTCAATGTACTTGTAGGTGCCCTTCCACTTCCAGAACTCGGCTTCCATCATGCCGATGGCAGATTTCGCCGTGGAACCGTGGATGCACTTGCCTTTCATGCAGTTCACGAAATGGCCGCCAAGGCATTTCTCACAGTTCTGATGCGTGTTCGGATTGTTCAGCATGTGGTTCGGACAAACCAGTTGGTAGTCATGTGCCGTGAAGATGATCTTGCAATCTCTTCCGGTCTCCTTGCGCCACTTCACAATTTCCAGAATGATGGAAGGTGTCAGCTGGTAGTTAAAGTTGTTCAGGTGACAGACATCTGGCTTGAAGTCGTCTAGAACTTTTCTCAGCTGTACTCTTGCTTCCTTGCTGTAGATAGTTTTGATAGGGTAGGTCAGCTTGCTCAGTTTGCTGCCACCGTGGAAATCCATATCTGATGTATAAGCATTGACCCGGTTGCCCACGCAGCGGCCTTCGTGCTCCATACCGAAGTACTGAACCTCATGTCCGTGCTGCTCCAACGCCTCACCCAGCTTAAATATGTACGTCTCCGATCCGCCATTCGGATATAAAAATTTATTTATTATCAATACTCTCATCTATTATTTTCTCCTGTACAGTTTCATCGTTTCCTTTACAACATCATCCCAGTTATATTTCTCGCAGATAAAGTCAGCTGCCTGTTTTTTCATTTTCATAACCATTTCAGGATGGTCACAGGCATCTTGCAATTTTTCTCGCAAGTCCTTTACATCCGATTTTTTGAAAATCAATGCCTTATCTTCCACAACCTCTGCACACTCTGGAATGTCGGAAACCAAGCAGCAATTTCCATAGCTCATTGCTTCCAGCAGACTTAAGGGCATTCCTTCCAGATCAGACGGCAGCGTATAGATATAAGCGTTGCTGTACAGTTCCTCCAACATCGCTCCCTGTACAAACCCGGTAAAGAGAATCCGATCATCACCCTTCGCCAGTTCTTTCAATTCCCCCATAAAGGAATCTGTATCACTGGAACCGCCTGCGATGACCATCTTTTTATCTGTCTTGACATTCTTGAAGGCCTCAACCAGATATCGAATCCCCTTCTCCGGCACCAGACGACCGAGGAACAGTATGTAGGAATCCTTTTCCAGTCCAAAATGATCCGTAATCAGCTTTGCCTCCCGAACCTCTGGCCGATTGACACCATTAGGGATAAAATGTGTCTCCCTTCCGTAGGTCTCCATGAAATATTTCTGAACGCCTTTGCTTAGTACAATGATTTCATCTGCATATTTCACGGCATTTTTTTCACCCTGCCGAATAAATTTTGATCCAGCGCCAAATTTCCATTTTTCGCGGGCCCAGTCCAAACCGTGAATAGTGCTGATTACACGCTTGCCAAAAAGTTTTGGTATCCAACAGAAAAAGGCAGGACCTTCCGCATGGATATGCACCACATCGTATCTTCCAAATGCACTACAAAGTGCTGCGAAAAAGGAAGAGCTTACCGCTGCAAGTCCCTTCTTCTCAATAGTCGGAACAACCTTTTGACGGATACCATCATATTCAATTGTCTTGTCATACTCTGCACCGCTCACATGATGACCTGCTCTGTTGTAGCAAGTCACGTCACAGCCATTCTGTGCCATTCGGGTACATAATTCTTTTACGACAATCTCTATCCCGCCTTCACGAGAAAGACGTTTCTGTCCGAAAACCGCAAGTCTAATTTTTTCTTCCATTACTTCTCTCCAACCGTCATTCCATAGTTTCTATTCTTGGCCTACCTTGTCGTGCTCGTTCTTTCCCTAGTCTGCTTACCTCATGGCACAACAACAAGCCTGTATACAGATTGCAGCAACAATCTATACGCAGGCTTGTCCTCGTACCTCCTTATTTTGTTTTCTGCTCTATCAGCTTTCGCTGTGGTGGGTTAAGTATAGAGCGCAACCAGAAGCCATTAACCCCTGAAATCACGCTAGCTATAACGCACCATGACAAGCAGAAACAAGTTGAGGTGAAAAGGTCAAGCCGCGCAAACCCGCATGAAATCAGGCTTTTCTCTGGTTGTCCATATTATTTCACACTCCCCATGGACGGTAACTACAACTCTTTTCCCAAACATCTTCGGCAGCCATGCAAAGAATGCCGGTCCTTCGGCGTGGATGTGCACCACATCGTATTTTCCAAATGCACTATAAAGTGCCGCAAATGCGGAGGAGCTGACTGCAGCAAGTCCGCGCCGCTCAATGGTCGGAACAGACTTCTGACGGATTCCCTCGTACTCCGTTTTACCAGCATCGTCATATTCTGCACCACTCACATGATGGCCTGCTCTGTTGTAGCAGGTCACGTCACAACCATTCTGTGCCATTCGGGTGCAGAGCTCTTTGACAACGATTTCAACTCCGCCCTCTCTTGATAATCGCTTCTGTCCGAACATCGCAATCGCAAGTTTCTTACTCATAAATCTTTCCCACAATCCCACTCAATTTCTTCATCAATATCTCGGCCAACACAAAGAGCGGATAGGCTCGTACACCTGTCCGCTGGCAATCACCCCACCCTCATGGTCGAGATTTCTTCCTGCGCGGCATTTCTGCCACCCAAAAAGATCAGTCGTTCATTCTTCGGGTAAGAAAATATGAACTTCAGGTTGCGGAGCCTTTCATTCTCTGCCGTACCCTTGTCCCTATTATGACAGCCGCGTATTATTTCACACTCCCCATCTGGGTTCAGATATACAGTGCCACCCAGTTTATGGATTTCTCTGTAAAAGTGACCAGCAAAAGGTCCAATACGGCAAGCCATGATGTAAACTATCGGATGAGGGATATGGTTTTTCTTGATATGTTCGCAACAAGCCTTTAGTGCAGCAACATCATAATAAATTGCCTGTGCAGAGCCAATCTGAGGAACATCTATTTTGAAGCAGTGGGCATTGTGAAATTCAAACTCGTGATCATTGATCTTTGTCACGCCCTCAAACTTGCTCTCATCCATGCAACCATCGCCATTGGCTTTGCAGGCAACATGATATTTGATGTTTTCTTTATTCTGGTGATACTCCGTGAGTTTGTATACAAAGGTTTCATAACCTCCGTAAGCTCCCAATGACTTCGCACCCACAAGGTATACGTGCTGCACTTCTTTTTTTGAATTCATTTCTCTATTTCATCCTCACATTTTTATCGCTAATGTTGCATCCATTCCTTTATGGATAAAAACAAACCCACGGCGGGTCGCACAAAGGCAATCCACCGTAGGCTTGAACTCTCCTTCAATCTTTATTTGCTGCTCCTTTTTGTGGGTCAAAACAGAGCTTCCAAAAGCCTCCTACATATAACCCTCAGGATTTCCCGCTTCTTGCAGTTTTTCAACAAATAAAACATTTGAAGGACAACTCAAGCCGTCAAAACCCTTTAGTTATCGTAGTTTTTCTTGGTTGACCCTATTATATCTCTAGCCCCGCGCCGCTCAATGGTCGGAACTGACTTTTGATGGATTCCCTCGTACTCCGTTTTACCAGCATCATCATATTCTGCACCGCTCACATGATGGCCTGCTCTGTTGTAGCAGGTCACGTCACAGCCATTCTGTGCCATTCGGGTGCAGAGTTCTTTGACAACGATCTCTACTCCGCCTTCTCTTGATAATCGCTTCTGTCCGAACATCGCAATCGCAAGTTTCTTACTCATAAATCTTTCCCGCAATCCCACTCAATTTCTTCATCTATATTTCTAGCCAACATTTCTAGCCAACACAAAGAGCGGATCGGCTCGTGCACCTGTCCGCTGGCTGTCACCCCACCCTCATGGTCGAGATTTCTTCCTGTGCGGCATTTCTGCCACCCAAAAAGATCAGTCGTTCATTCTTCGGGTAAGAAAATATGAACTTCAGGTTGCGGAGCCTTTCATTCTCTGCCGTACCCTTGTCCCTATTATGACAGTCGCGTATTATATCTCTAGCTCCAGTGCCGGCAACCGCAATTTTATAGTCTTTTTTCATAACTCCTTATCCTCCCGAAGACTCCAATCGTCTTTCCCCTCACCTTGTCATTTCCGTATTCATTTTAGAATCATTGTGTATATGCGTTTTCTATATGTAGTACTATTGCCTGGTCCACTCTATCGACAGCTCTCTAATTATTTCTACATTTTTCGATTCTATATGCAGCAATTCTACCATATTCGACAAATTATTTCAATTGTAAACAGGGTCTCGGGAACGTTGCAAACAATATTTCGCCATACTGACAAGTAATGGCTAATGTTGTGGTGCAAAAACGCACAATTTTATAGCAAAAAAGAGGGGTGCAGCTTAATGCTGTCCCCTCTTTGGGTTACCAGGCCAGGAACATGGGTTCCTTAAACAGGTTTGTGTACTTTTCTAACATGGCATCGGACAAAGAACACAGGCTGCCCTCCTCGTCCCCTGCGGCGATAAAAGCCGGGCCGACCAGCAGGTCTTGGCCGCCCCAAAGCCAACGGTTGGGCGGCAGCTGTAGCAATTTTCCCTCATCGTTGCATACCAGAACAATATCTGCCTCCGGGTCATCCATGGGCAGGCACTCGATCAGGCCACCGACAAATTGCTGCATGGCTTCCAGTGTGTTATCGATTGTAACCATCTTGGCGTACTCAGTCGGCAGTAACGCCAGAACACAGATTTTTTCTTCTTTCATAAGCACACCTCAGTAATATAACATCTCGTAACAGGCATCGGACAGCAATGCGCGGAACGCATCACTGTCGTTCAGAGCTGCCTCGATTTCTTCCTCGCCGTAACCACAATCCGACAGCCAATCCACATCCGCCGGGTCGAAGCCCATGTTATGGGCCGTCACGGTCAAATCTTTCCGTTGCTTCTGGGTGTCCTTCTTATACGGCCAGCAAAGCGACTGCCAGAAACGCCTATAATCGATTCGTTCCGTTGAAAAATGGTTGTGATGCATTTTCCCTTCCGCCGTTATGCAAAGTATCTCACCCTCAGCCACCTTAACGGTCTGATGTACTTTTCCCCGCAAATATGGCAGCGGAATCACTGCCGCCGCCAAAATTTCCGGCGTACTTGCGTAGAGATGCACCCCCGTGGCCGGGTAATACCACACTGACAGCGGGTTATTGCCCCGCACAAGGTACAGATCATTTCCGGAAGTCAGAATCGAAAACGTGAACGTCCCCTCCAACTGTTCTGCCATAGCAGCAATGGTCTGCGGTGTCACCGCGCCATAACTTTGCAGCAATTGGACGGCAACAAAACTGTCTGTTTCCACCGCCGTCTGTGGCAGGTTAAACCGCAGGCGAATGCCTGTTTCGTTATGCAGTACACCGTTGTGGGCCAATGCAAAGTCTCCGCCGGGCAATGCACCGCGGAACGGATGATTGTTATAGTTTTTCTTCTCGCTCCCCTGGGTCGTCATCCGCACATGGCCCAGCAGTTGGGTCGTGCCTTTGGGGAGCCGCAGTTGCATCCGCGCGGCAGGTTTCGGGCGCTTGTATATACGCAGTCTTCCACTCTGTACGTAGGCAATTCCTGTTGCATCCTGCCCACGAACTGCACTGGCGCGGGCCAGCGAATTGGCAAGGGCGCTGGCCTGTTTTTCCGTCAGACTGTGCTGCAGGTCACTAAATCCAAACAATCCACACATAGGTTAAACCTCTCTTTCTGCCGTGACCGGCTCATTGACATACAGGTTCCGTTCTTTTAGGTACTGCACCAGTTCCGGGCAATTATCCTGCGTCAGGGCTTCAATCAGCGCCGGCCAGCTGAACTCTTGGATGCGATATTCCGGCAAAGAAATTGCCACCCGACACAGGTTCGCAACGAACTGCAGGGTGGCAATTACTGTATTGTATTTCAGAGTTCCGCGGAACACACGAAATTCGATCGTGTCCGTGTTAGTCAGGTTGATGCAGGCGTATCTACCATTAGCTCCGTGCTTTGCCTCCTTTAAAATCTCTTCGCCGCAATCTTTGTAGCCGTACCGCGCAGCCCAGTGGTTGATCTGGCTTTCTGTTCGCCGGGAGAAGCGCAAAATCTCCTGCCAGAAGCGCTCGAAAATGTACAGCAGTTTGGCAATTGTCTCTTCCTGCTCGTACACATCTTTACCCAATGCCTTACGGCTGACATGGACATGCAGCCCGCAGGTTCCCGGTGCGTGGCTGCGGTAGCCCATGCCACGCAAGGCTTCCAGCGTTTTCCGCCAAGGCACCTGCTGTAAGTGTGTTTCCAGCGTACAGGGATGTGTCACCAGTTCAAATCCATCGTTTAGGCTGCCATCCGATTTGACATAGCCATATACATTTTCTTGGTTAAACGCCCGCAGCGCTTGGACCGCATTAATGTTGTCCTTGCCTGCTTCATCCACCTCCAGCTCAACACCCAGGTAGAGTGGTCCATCCCCGTAAAAGATTGGTTCCGGCTTGTAAGAATAATTGTGAATCGTTCCGCCGTAACCGCGCTCATAGCAGCTGTCGCAATAAGCTTCGTCCTCGTCATTGTAGTGGGCATCTTCCTGCGGAATCAGTGCGCCGCAGTTTTCGCAGGTAACATAATTGTCTGCACGGCAGGACGCACAAAGATGCAGATAATGAGTTCCGTAATCGTTTGCCATCCAGATGTGTTCGCCGCAGCAATCGCAGCATACCGTATATCGTTGCAGGCATTCCGGACAGAGTTCGGCACTGCCCATCCAGGTCAGGTTTACGCGGGGGTGCACGGCACCACAGTGGGTACAGGGTTGGGTCTTTTCGTTCATGATCGTATTTCCTTTCTGTTTTCATTCGCTCATGTTTTTGATTACTTCTGTCACGACAGCCACTGCCAAAGTCAGTAAGGCTTCCGCAATGGCTGCCGGCAGCTTGCAATCCGTCTCAGCACAGGTCGTTCATGGGACTTCCTCCTTGTATAAAAAGTAACAGAAGGCACCGTTTCCAGTGCCTTCTGTTCCACTAAAATAATATACAATTATTTTTTATAGAAATACGGTCATGGCAGTTTTAACTGTTGCAAAGTTCCTCGTATTCCTCTTCGGCTTTCTTCTGGCACTGTTCGCATTCCCCATCGCAGGGGCTGTTGCGCAGGCGTTCCATCAACGTCGATTCATAGCTTTCCTGTAATTCTCTCTTGAATTCTTCATAGCTCGCTCTTTTTTCACCCTCCAGCAGCGTCCAGACCGATGGCATCTGCGCCACAGGTACATCATCCGGCAGGTAGACCATAGATACCCCGGCACGGGCAAAGGCTTCCCGGTAGTCTGTCAGTTTTTTCCGTGCTGCCGCCGGGGTTCGCCCTTCTGCGACCATATCGGCCAGGATGTTCATTTCAGCCTTCTCCCTGTCGGCATAGGAATTCCACCGATCAGCAACTTCTGCCAACTCGCTGGCCCGCTTAGGGTAAACCTCCCGCAGCTTTTTTTGCAAGTCATCTCTGTGCAGATAATCGCCGGTATTCTTCAGCACCATGCGCCAAAAGGCAGAGATAAGATCTTCCCCATTGTCGTAATAGTGATTCAGCGTTTCATAGGGGCTTATAACCTTTTCGGCCTGATTGTAGTCCTTGATGGCGCGCCGCCCCTCTTTCAATTTAAAAATCAAGCGTGGATTGCCGTAGTCTCGTTCAATTTTTACGGTAAGCTTGTGTGATTTGCAACCAATCACACATTTGTCCGGCGTAAGTTCCTGCGCCTTGTAGTTACTGTCACACACCGATTTGCAGATAAGCAGCAAATACCAGGAAAGGTCCATATCCGTATCCAGTTCCACCATTGCCTGCAATGTTACTGACCGCACCGAGAACTGCTGGGCCGGATCGTAACTATGCAAGTCCCATTCCCGCATTAGGTCACGGATGCCGCTCTCCGGATCCGAGTAGCCGTAAAAGTCGAGTTCTTCGTATTCACCATCCTCGTCCTTTTCCCGCACAATGTCCCAATAAACACTTTGGTCGTTATTTGCTCCAAAGCGCATGTACAAGCCGTCCCCAAGGCGATATCTTTGCTTATCCTCTTCCCATTCGTAGTAAGGGTTGTTGTACAGGTGGCCTTTTACACTCCGCATCTGTATTGCTGTAAGCTGTTTACGGATCGTAACTTTGTAGACTGCCCTGTCTTCCCGCCGTCTGGTATAAGAAATTGTGTTATCCATATAAGTACCTCTTAATTTTTACATCGATTATTTTGTATTTGTGTTGTAATTTTAACGTTGCTTTGTTATAATGAAGAAAATTACAGTTCACAGCGCAGACCGAATGCCTCTACTTTCAGGGCAAGGAACCGCTTGTCATCTACACCGTGTACGCTCGTCCGCGTATCACCGCAGATGAGCCAGGGGTTCTTTTTAAATAGCCTACAAGCTTTTCGTTCCTGCGAACCTTCCGGCATGTTTGGGCTGCCGGGTGGGAACTTTCGGCACAGCGCCTTTACCTTTAAGCAGACGCGTTGGTTTTTCAGATCAATATAGCCGATATAGCCTTTGCCGTTCCTGTACTCCCGGGGACTTTGGGCCAGCAGATTGGGTTCCAGTTTCAGCTGCCGGATCACTTTTTGGTCATATTCTTCCGGCGCAGCCTTTTCTTGAGCCCGGCTTTTTTTGGTCAATATTGCTTCTCTCTGTGCCTGCTCGCATCTTTGGATGCTTTCTTCCATCGCATGTATAAAAAAGTCCACGTTACTCATTCGGTGAGTTCGCATATAGTCTACAATCACCACCACTGCATAGCGAAATACCTGGTAGTTTCCGTGCATCCTGTACAGTTCTGCGGGGCGCGTAAAACGCAAGCTTGCCTTTTGAATCGATCTGACAAGCCCGTCCTGTTTACTTACGATATGCCGAATCAGCTGCAGGTAAATACCCGCAAGCGGAGACGGATCACTGCCGATGATCTGTTGGATGCGCTCAAAGGGAATATCACCCTGCCCCACACACACGATGCAGATACGTTCCAGGATTTCCAACGTATAATCGAGGATACTGTTTGCTGTAACCGCCGCCAAAAAGTCTACACGGCTTTCTTTACCCTCTGTTCCACGGAGAGGCAGGGCCCCATTGCCCAGCGCCATGATCAGCTCTTTCAGCTTTTTGGCATCCTGTTCAGACTGTACACCGTTGCTGCCTGCCAGATCATCCAGGATAACTACCGTACCGGATGCCTCCTGCATTCCACTATATAAACTGTTTTTCCAGGAGCGCAGGGGAATTTCAAAAATTTCTCTGTCACCATCGTTTCTGAGGTATAAGCTGTTGACGAGCCGAAGAAGACGCGTTTTGCCGGAGCCGGCTTCCCCATACAAATAAAGGATTGGGTTTCTGCCAATAATGCCGGCTCGTTCCATGAGAGGTTTGATGATTGCGGCGATCTGGAACAGAAACGCCATGTGCAGGGGCGGACAGGGTATTTTGGCCAATTCCATTATTATGTCGCATTCCTGTTGTTGTGCTATCGCCGTGGCCCACTCTGGAACCCGATACTTTTTTAGCGAATCCGCCATGCCCACAGTTTCTGTATGGACTGCATACCGGATCGGGCCCACATAGTATACCAGCTCATCATTCCGGTCGGTGTGCCATCCTGGTTTTGTAATGAACACGCCCTCGGATGCCTCCAGCTGCTTGTAATGGTTTAGCTGTACTTGGAGTGCAATGCGAACACACTGCTTTACTCTGGCAGGATTTTCGACTAGCATCTGAGGAAAGGCACTTTGCAGATTTTCTATAAGTCGGTTTTGTGCCATAGCAACATCTGCTTCGGGGCCATCCACCGCCCCTTTCTCCAGCCACTGCATGCGGAATGATGTTATTTTATTGTCATCGTCACGATAAATCGTTTTCAGCAGCAGGATACCAAACAGCGCTTTTTTACCCTGGAAAAGCATACATCCGTCTTTGATTCTGACAGTGCTGCAATTTTCCTCCAACAGGGCAACTAAAACTTGAAGCTTTCCCTCGGTATTCATTCCGGATCACCCGCTTCCGCAGGCGGCAGCCGTTCCACAAACGGAAGTCCTGACACCTTTGCTATATTTTGCTTCAAATATTCCCGGTAGCATTCTTGGACATCCCGCATGTAATCCGCTTTGATTTCTTCCTGAAGGGCGCGGGCGTTTTCTATTCTGGCCTTGGCATAGCGAAGTTCGGCTTCTGCCTTTTCGCGCTCGGCCCTCGCTTCCGATTCTCTACGCTGGTTTTTCTGGGTGCCGACTGTGGTCAGCAATTCACTGGAGATATGACCGGCAGTTTCTGCTGCAGAGCATAGGGTCTCTATCCACCCTTTCGCAGATCTGTACATAGTATTCTCCAATTCTTTTGGCTTTTCCTGGTCGACTTCCTGTTTGACTATAGGTGCTTCCGTTGTCATTCTTGACTTTTGGAAGATTTTCTCTATATCTTCATCTTCTTGGGATTTTCGCATTTGATAGCCTCCTTGGCTTACAATTTTATTTTCTGTCCGGACACTTGCCATTGTACCTATTTGCCGATTTTTTGTCTTCCCGCATATTGGAACACGTATACACCCTGTATGGAGGCATTTTTATGACTTTACCCCAGGACAAACCACACATCACCGCAGGCGAAATATTTAAAATCAAGCGAAAATACGATATTTTTTCTTATCTTTCCAACATTCCCGGTATTTCTTCTGAAACGCTTGAGATTTTGAAAAAAAGCGAAAATTTCAAGAATAATGAGCTTAAAATTCTTTCTCCGCTATCAACTGACGAATCAGATTCACAGAGTTTCTGGGATTCTCTACAGAGCACCAACTATTCTCTGCCTATCCCAGAATTTTCTGAGTATATCCTGTCGAAAGGCCCCAAAGGCTTTAAAATTTCTATAAAAAATGTCAACCCATTTTCTTATCTTTTCATCAAATCGCTGTACCATTCTCGTAAGATGGACTCTTCTGGCAAAGATTACGCCATTGATGGTTCTATTGTCGATAAAATTGCTCCTTTATGGCTCTACAAAGAAACTCTGCCACTTGCCCCTGTCCTCTCACTTATTATGCTATCCTATGCAACACATAAGGACCCTAACTGCTTTCCCCGAAAGATAGGACTTCCTGAAAAGGTTTGCTTTCCTGCCAATATCTGCTACTATTTATCAGAACTTTCTCCCTCTGTACGCGAAGCTCGCTTTTCCAGTTATTACCCTTCCAAACATGGTCACGGATCTTACGCTTACTACTTTTCTGATAAAGCCATAACACATGAATATTGGCTGCAGATTTGTGCTTTGTGTATGTTACTGGCCATGGCTTCGGAAAATCTTGCCGCCCGCAATAAGGCTGGCGGAAAAATCCATACCCAATGTTCCCTACGCTGGAACGTCTATGAACAGGCCGTTCTATTTTCCCTACTTATTGCTACACCGTTTGATATTTTGCTGAATTGGAAAGAACTTGCCGAGCAAATTCCTGAACTGGATTGCGGAAAGAGTATTTCTCCCACAGACAGCGCCAGCCAGCGTTCCGCCACTCATAGACACGCTCTGCCTAGTGAATTCTACTCACTCGATCCTCAAGCGTCCTTTGAGCTTTACATTTATACCGCACTGGCCCCCCTGTTTGGAAAGCCAACGGAAACCTACGCAGCAGATTGGCAGCATTTTTCCTCTATTATGAGTATAGCATGCCGAACTTCTGCCTCCATACTTGATCCTTACTGCCACTCTTTTATTCCTTACAGAGACCGACATATTCTATTCAAGCACTCTTCTATCTGCGATGCCATGAAGAATTCCAGAAGAAATCCTTCTAAGCGATTTGTCAAGGACTTCTATATTTCAGCTCGCTGTACTGGTGCAAGGTTTGCCCCCTATTATAAGGTGCTTTCCAAGCTATATGACAATGAAATTGACTTCAATAAGGAAGCTTTTACGCAATTCACAATTTGCATGCATAACAAGTTTCTTCACAAAAGCAAAACAGTCTCCCGTTTAGGTCCAGGAGATGATGATTACGTTGTTCCTGACGAAGAAATTCTAGGGGACCCAGCAATTCAGCCACTAGCCAATGCCATAAGTAACATTGCCGACTATCATGTATTTGAACGCACCCGCCGTAGATTTTTGGCTTCCTGGGAGCCTTATCCTGGAGCTCTCCAATCTCTTCGCATAGAAGATGATCCGTAATTCAAATTTGCTGACTGAAAAGTTGTGCAGATGTGTCGATGTGCCGGGTTTCCGGCGCATCTGCACATCCGCACAGGAGGCAAATGCCGCAGTAGAAATGCTGCGGCATTTTTTGTTGGGGTGGGGCATAGAAATGGACAAACCTGAAATAGGAGGGCGTTTGCATGAAAAGTGAGCAGGTGGTCCAGCAAAACAAGGCTTCTGGCAAGGTGCGGCGGCAAGCAGAGGTCACCTTTACTTACACCCCCAACGGCCCTACGCTCGAAGCACTTTTAAAGACTCTGCTGCGCACCGCGGCTCTGCCGGGGCAGGCAGTGTAACAGCATGGCGGTACGTAAAAAAGGCGCGGCGGCCAGCCGGGAGATTGCCATCTACCTGCGCCTGAGTTCCGCTGACGGCGCCGAGGCCGAGAGCAACTCCATCGGCAACCAGCGCAGCTATCTGCACCAGTGGGCAGCGCGGGAAGGCTGGCAGATCGTGGCCGAATTTTTGGATGATGGCCACACCGGCACTGACTTTGAGCGGCCCGGCTTCCGCGCGCTGATGGCCGCACTGCAGGAAAAGCGTATCACCACCTTTGCCACTACTGACCTTTCCCGCCTGGGACGTAACTACCTGGAAGTGGGCCTTTTGCAGGAAAAGACTTTTCCTACTCTAGGTGTGCGGTACATAGCGGTCAATGACGGGTACGACAGTGCCCGTGCCGACACCGGCAGCATCGACCCCAGCCTGTTCAAAAACCTGATGAACGACATCTACGCGCGGGATTGCAGCAACAAAGTTTTGCGCGCCAAGCGCACTTTACAGCGCCAAGGCAAGTACCTAGGCTCAGCCCCTTACGGGTACAAGCTGGACCCAGCCGACAAATATCACCTGGTACCAGACCCGGACACCGCACCTGTTGTGCAGCGTATCTACGCACTATTTTTGACAGGTGAGACCCGCACCCACATTGCCCGCCTGCTGATGCAGGAACAAGTCCCCTGCCCGGCCCGCACCAAAGGGATGACCGGGCGGCGCTTTACCGGCGAGTGGACCCCCACCACGATCAAGCGCATTCTGACCCTGCCCACTTACTACGGCGCGGTGACCCAGCACACCCGCGAGATGGTGAGTTACAAGGTGCATAAGGCGCGGTTCCTGGACAGCACTGATTGGATCGTGGTCGAGGGAACCCACGAGGGGCTTGTGACCAAAGCCGATTTTTTGCAGGCGCAAAAGCTGCTGGAAACCCGCAGTTACACCGCGCCCGACGCGCAAGCCCACCGGCTGACCGGGCTGGTTTACTGTGCCGATTGCGGCGGCAAATTGTTTGCCCACAAGGTAGGCGAGCATTTTTACCTGACCTGCTACACCTACAGCCGCCGGCCGGGGCAGCATCTGTGCACCAGCCACGCCATCCGGGAGGATTGGCTGGAATCGCAAATCTGCGATCAATTGCGAGCACTGGCGGATGGTTCAGTTGATTTGCCCATCTATGCGCAGGAGCGCTTGCGGCAGATGGCCAAGGGCAGCAACACCGCGCAAGCCGAACGTGACCGACTGACCGCCCAGCTAAACAAAACAAAAAAGACCCGTCTGTCGGCCTACAAAGACCTGACAGACGGGCTATTGACGAGAGAAGAATTCAGCGATATAACATCCGATTTACGCGAAGAAGAAGACCAACTGACCCAGCGATTGCAGGCGTTAGCCGATGCTCCCTCCCCTGCCGCTGACGCAGAATCGCTATGCGAAGAAATGCAAAAACTGCTGCAATTTACCACCCTAAACAAGGTGCAATTGCAGCAGTTTATTAAACGTATTACCGTGGATGCCGACCGCCATGTAACGATACAGTTTGCCTTTCAGGAGCCGCACGGCAAAGATCAGTCCAGTAAATAGGCTTTCACCTCGGCCAAGCGCTTTTCCGCCTCCTGACGGCCGATATTGTAAGCAGCTTTCAGGTGCTCCGGGTTCTTCTCTACCCGGTCCACCGGCAGCGCCTGAGGAGGGCGAATGACCAGCAGGCGGCCCGCGGTTTCCTCCTGAGCAATGTAGTCCAACGTTTCGTTATACATGGCTGGGCGGTTTTCCATCGCCGTAACCAGGTTAGGATAGCGTTTATACTTGCGGCGAATCAACGGCATAATGCTGTTTTTCCCTTTGCGGTAGCCTTTAGGCTGGGTCAGCACTACCACATTGCGGTCGTAGCCGATGGACTGAAAGTACCGCACGGGGATCGAATCGGCAATACCGCCGTCCAGCAGTTTGCGGCCCTCAATTTCAACGATGCGTGAGACAAGCGGCATCGAAGCCGAGGCGCGTATCCAATCAAATCCGTGGTCACTTTGGCCCAGATATTTGTGGTAAACTGGCTGGCCGCTTTCGATGTCGGTGCAGACAACGTAAAATTCCTGCGGGTTGGCATCGTAGGCGGTAAAGTCAAAGGGGTCAAGTTCCAGCGGCACCGTGCCATAGCAAAAATTCGTATTATAAATGTCGCCGGTTTTGACAAGCGAGCCAAGGCCGCCGTAACGCTTATCGGCGCAGAAGCGTGTATTATAGCGGATAACACGGCCAATCTGTTTTGACTTATAGTTGCAGCCAAACGCCGCGCCCGCCGATACGCCGATCACGCCATCAAAATCCACGCCGTTCTCCATCAGCACATCCATAACACCTGCCGTGAACATGCCGCGCATCGCACCGCCCTCTAAGACCAATCCTGTTTTCATACATTACGCTCCACATCGCTTTGTTTTTGTCTATTATATCAGATTTTTATGAAAAAAGGAAGTGCTTCAGGCTTTCCGATTTACCAGTAAAAGTTGTACTCTTATGTCACCAACAAAAACCGAGTTGGTTCCCAAAACAGAGGGCAAGCAAAACGCCCCGGAAAAAGAAAGTAAGGGTACAAAATGAAGTACGAAATCGTAGGTATCGCACACGCAGTCGGCGACTTTACGCCCCCTGCGGGCAAAAACGCGGACACCGTCCGGCACTATGACGTGCATCTGCACCGCAAAGGCACCATCCCGTATTGCGGCAGCATAGGGTTTATGCTATAATTTAGCCTGTAAAATGGCGGCGCTCGGGGTGGAAAAATCCGGCGCGGCACGCTAAAAAAGAAAGGAACCTTCTAAAATGAAACCCAAATTTGATGGCTATGCAGCCCAATATGATGCCTGGTTTATGGAAAACGACAACCTGTTCCAGAGTGAGCTGCGGTTGTTCCAGCGGGCACTTGGGGATATTTCCGGCCAGCGCGTGCTTTCTGTGGGCTGCGGCAGCGGCCTGTTTGAGAGCATGATCGATCACAGCGGCATCGAGGGCATCGAGCCTTCCCGCGATATGGGCGCGATTGCCCAGAAGCGCGGTGTGAACGTCATCGCTTTCGGCGCTATCGAGGATGCCGACCTGGAGGAAAATGCCTACGATGTGATTTACCTCAACGGCAGCTCCAGCTATATGGATGATCTGCACAAGGCTTTCGCTGTCTGCAAAAAGGCTCTGAAACCGGGCGGGCGCTTCATCTCGTTGGATGTGCCCAAAGAGAGTGCTTTCGGCTTTATGTATCTGCTGGCTAAGAATATGGGCACCTTTGACCATCCTTATCTGAACGGGGTAATGCCCCAGCTGCCCTACCCGCTGGAGCTGTGCAGCGCCGGTGTATGGCACTCCACCGAGGAGAAGATCAATGTGCTGAAAGACCTCGGTTTCCATGACTTTGACTACTGCCAGACTTTGCTGAAGAACCCGATGTACACCAACGAGGATGTCGAGGACGCTGTGCCCGGCTACCAGAGCGGCGGCTATGTTGCCATCATTGCCCGCAAATGAAGATAGAAGCAAGCGGGAAACTCTCGCAAAAAATCGCTGTCCTTGCGGAAAAGCTCTGGCCGCGGTATCTTTGTCACCCTTTTATCACCCAGATGGCAGACGGCACCCTGCCTTTAGAGAAATTCCGCTATTATATGCTGCAGGATTACCTGTACCTGCGGGATTACACAAAGATCTTAGCGGCGATTTTGCAAAAGGCTGATACGTTTGAACAGATCCGCTTTTTGAGCGGTGAGATCGAAAGCACCCTCGACGAAACCTATCGCACCCATATTCCCTACATGCAGCGCCTTGGCATCACCGAAGAGGAGATCTGCCAGGCGCACACGCACATTGACAATTGTGCTTACAGTCATTATATGCTGTGCGAGACCCAGAACGGAAATGTGCTGACCGGGTTGGTGGCGCTTTTGAACTGCTCCTGGAGTTATGCGTACATTGCCGAGCAGATGGTTCAGCGCTATCCCCAGGCACTGCAAAATAAGACCTACGGTGCCTGGTTTGCAGGCTATCTTTCGGAGGAATACCGCAAAGCCAACCAGGATCTGATCGACCGCATCGACGCGCTGGCGGCGTCCATTTCTCCGCAGGAGGAAAATCGCCTGTGCGAGCTGTTTGAGAAGTGCTGTCTTTTCGATCTGCGCTTTTGGGATATGGCCTATGCCATGGGAAACTGCTGAAGGGTTTGCATTTTTCGATAACTATAACAAGGTAAATTGGTACTCATAAGGGCTCGCAGTAGTTCAGGATACTTAAAGTGTCCTGCTGCTGCGAGCCTTTTGTTTTGTGTGTAAACGTTACCCGCCGTTTACATCTGCTTTACCAGTCGCGGCCCGTCAGCCCGCCCGCCGGGCCAAAAAGCAACGCAGATACACAGATTTTAAATCTTTTTGCCATACCTCAACCAGCGCCGAATTTTTACAAAAGCATCTCCATCCCCGCCAAAGCTTTACATAAACTTGGCGGGGATTTGGTTGTTTGGCGGGGTGAATTTCCGTATAGTTAGAGATGTTCCGACGAAATATGAGACGAATGTTCAAAGGAGAACACCATGAAAAACAACCACAAAAAAGCCGTTGCCGTTCTGTGCGGCACAATGATGGCTGCCTCCCTGTCCCTGACCGCCTGCGGCGGCGCTTCTACTGCCGAAAGCGTTGACCTGCGGGAAGTGCCGCTGGACACCATCCTTGAAAAAGCCAAGGAGGAGGGCCAGATCAACTCGGTAGGCATGCCGGATGACTGGGCCAACTGGCGCGGCAGCTGGGCCGCTGTGAGCGAGAAGTACGGCCTGACCCACGAGGACACCGACATGAGCTCCGCCGAGGAGCTTTCTACCTTTGAGACGGAGAAGGATGCCGCCACGAAGGACATCGGCGATGTCGGCCAGGCGTTCGGCCCCACCGCCGTGGAGATGGACGTGGTGCAGCCCTACAAGGCCAGCACTTGGGATTCCATCCCTGATTGGGCCAAGGACCCGGACGGCAAGTGGTGCATCAGCTACGTGGGCACTATGAGCGCCATGGTCAATGCGGACCGCGTTTCCACCACCATTGATTCCTGGCAGGCGCTGAAAGACAGCGGCGCCACCATCACCATTGGCGACGTGGTGCGCGGTGCGTCCGCCCAGATGGCGGTGCTGTCCTGCGCCTATGCGCTGGGCGGCGGCATGGACAACCTGGATCCGGCCTTCGACTTCTTTAAAGAGATGGCCCATGAGGGCCGCCTGGATGCCGGCACCTACAGTCAGGAGCGCATGGACCGCGCCGAGATCGATGTGCTGCTGACCTGGGATTACCTGACCCTGCAGTACCGTGACCTGACCAAGGCCAGTGTACCCGATGCCAATATCGAGTGCCACGTCATGAAGGATGGCGCGCTGCAGTCCGGCTATGCGCTGGTCATCAACAAGTACGCCCCGCACCCCTACGCGGCCGCAGCCACTGTGGAATATCTGCTGAGCGATGAGGGTCAGATCAACCGTGCCGAGGGCTATGCCCGCCCCATCCGCAGCGATGTGGAACTGCCTGCTGAACTTTCCGCCAAGATGATCCCGGACGAGGAGTACACCAACACCATCCCCCTGACCGACAACGATGCCGTGACCGCCGCCTGCACCGAGATCGCCACCCGCTGGGAGGAAGAGATCATCCCCTTGATGGGCTGATGGGAGCAATTTGCTATGCTGCAACAAATCAAACGCACCGGCAGCCGCTGCCTGCTGCTGGTGCCCCTGGGGCTGATCGTGCTGCTGTTTGAGTGTGTCCCGCTGGTCAGCATGTTCGTGAAAGCCTTTTCCGAAAACGGGCATTTCAGCCTGGCGCAGTTCGGCACCATTGCCCACCAGCTGGTGTACCGCACGGCCATCATCAACAGCCTGTGGGTAACGCTGCTGTCCACCGCGGTGGGGCTGGTCATTGACTTTTTCCTGGCGCTGGCGCTGTATGGCGACCATGGCCGCAAAAAGACGCTTTATCTTTCTTTATTGAACCTGACCTCCACTTTTTCCGGTGTGCCGCTGACCATCGCGTTCATCACAATGATGGGCACTTCCGGTGTGCTGGTGCTGCTGGGCAAGCAGCTGGGCATCAGCCTGCTGGCCAACTACAACCTGTACTCGATGACCGGCATGTTCATCATCTACGCCTACTTCCAGATCCCCATGGGTACGCTGCTGTTGCTGCCCACCGTGGACAAGGTGCGGCGGGAGTGGAAAGAAGCCGCCCGCCTGATGAACGCAGGCAGCATCCGTTTTTGGCTGCAGGTGGGCATTCCCGTGATGATGCCGGGCATTCTGGGCACCTTCAATATGCTGTTTGCCAACGCGGTGGCCGCCTACGCGACGCCGTACCTGCTCATCAATAACAGCATTGCGCTGCTGCCCATCAAAATCGTGGATATGTTTGTAGGCGATACCCGTCAGCGGCCCGAACTGGGCAGTGCCCTTTCGCTGGTACTGCTGGGCATTGTCGTACTGGAAATCTGCCTGAGTAACCTGGTCAAGCGGCATTTTGAGAAAGGAAACCGGTAACATGAACCAACATACACTCCCCAAAGCGGTCTGGAAAACCATCGTTGCCGTGTTTCTTTTGATGCCGCTGGTGGTCACGGTCGTCTACGCGTTCTCGGCCCGGTGGGTGCATATTTTGCCAGAGGGCTTCACCCTGCACTACATCGCCGCCACGCTGACAAACCAGAAATTTTTACTTGGCATCGGGCGCGGGCTGCTCATCTCCTTTGTGCCGGTGGTCATCACCAATGTCAGCGTACTGCTGGCCTTGTATGTGGTCATCGTCTACCTGCCGGGGCTGGAAAAGGTGGTGCAGCTGCTCTGCCTGATCCCCACCACGCTCAACGGCATTATCCTGGCTACCTCGGTGCTGGGCACGTATGCGGGCACCAACACCCTTTTGGCCAATCGCATTGTGATGCTCAGCTTCATCTACTGCGTGTTCATCATGCCCATGACCTATCAGGGTTTGCGCAACAGTCTGTACGCGGTAAACACCCGCGGTCTGCTGGAAGCCGCCGAAATGCTGGGTGCGCGGCGGTTCCACAGCTTTTTGACCATCGTGGTTCCGGCCATCCTGCCGGGGCTTTGCAACTCGGCTTTGATGTGTCTTTCGGGGCTGTTCGGCGATTTCGCCATCATCAAAATCATCGCGTCTTCGCAGTTTGAGACCGCCCAGTCCTACCTGTACCGTAACCGCGCCCAGGAGACCCAGGAACTGAGCGCCGCCGTGGTCATTCTGCTGCTGATCACGCTGCTGATCAATTATCTTGTACACAAAAGTCAGGACCCGGCCGACCGGGTATCCTAAGGAGTCCGCCATGTCTTACATTACCTTTAAAAATATCTGCAAAAGCTATGACAATAAAACCCAAGTGCTGAAAGGCATTGACCTGGAAGTGGAGGAGGGCGAGCTGTTGACCTTGCTGGGACCTTCCGGCTGCGGCAAAAGTACGCTGTTGCGCTGCCTGGCCGGGTTGGAACAGGTGCAGCAGGGACACATTCTGCTGGAAGGGCGGGACATCACCGACCTGGATGCCCGCCAGCGACAGATCGGCATGGTGTTCCAGCAGTACAGCCTGTTCCCCAACATGACGGTGGAGCAGAACATGGCCTTTGGGCTGAAGATCCAGCGCTTAAGCAAGGCCGAGATCAACGACCGCATCACCGAAGCGCTGGCCATGGTGGGCTTGCAGGACAAAGCCGACGCCTACCCGGCCCAGCTTTCCGGCGGCCAGCAGCAGCGTGTGGCACTGGCCCGCGCCATCGTCACCCGGCCAAAAGTTTTGCTGTTGGATGAGCCGCTGAGCGCCATTGATGCCAAGCTGCGCAAGAGTTTGCAGGTGGAGATCCGCCGCATCCAGAAGCAGCTGAACATTACCACCATCTTTGTCACCCACGACCAGGACGAAGCCATGATCATGTCCGACCGCATCTGCCTGCTGAACTGCGGCAAGATCGAGCAGATGGATACCCCCATTGCCATTTACACCCACCCCCGCACCAAGTTTGCGGCGGGCTTCATCGGCAGCTACAATGTGCTGGAGCCGCTGGAATTTGGTCGTGTGACCGGAGACATCGACCTGCCCGCACAGCCCATTGCCATCCGGCCCGAGGTGCTGAACATTGCCCGCGAAAAGCAGAATTTACCCGGCACCTACGATATTGAGGGCACCGTCATCGACAGCACGCCCCGCGGCAATGTACTGCGCTACAAGGTGGATGTGAACGGTGTGCAGCTTTCCGCCGATACGCTGTTCCGCAGCTTTTCGATTTATGAGAACGGCAGCAAGGTCTGGCTCTCGCTGGAAAAGCGCAACTGCCTGCATGTGGAGGAGGAAGCCGTATGAAAAAGGATTGTTTCGGCGGCCCCGGCCAGTGGTACAAGGGCAATTTGCACTCCCATACCACCAACTCGGACGGGCATCTGACTCCGGCACAGGCGGTGGCGCTGTTCCGCCAGTACGGCTACAGCTTTTTGTGCCTGAGCGAGCACGACTACTACACCGACCTACGAGCCGAATTGGACCGTGAAGATTTCATCTTATTGCCCGGCGTGGAAGCCTCCAGCTGGCTGGTGCAGCCGCCCAAGGATCCCGCCGCGCTGCAGGAACTGGCAGCGCTGAAAGAGAAAAATGCCTCGATGCCCGAACTGGTGCAGTTCTGCTGCACCCATGGGACCGGGCTGCGCAAGACCCACCACATCCACGGCATCTTGGGCAACGAAGCCATGCAAAGGGCGGCCGGAGACAATGTTTTGCACCATGGCGAGCGCCTGACCCCGCCGGTGGCCGTGGGCGATTGGGACGGTTTGCAGGCTGCGCAGCAGTTGACCGACTACCTGAAAAGCTGCGGCTGCTTTACCACCTACAACCACCCCACATGGTCCCGCGTGGAGATGGCCGATGTTGTCGGCCTGCAGGGGGTCTGGGCCGTGGAAGTATATAACTACGGCACCGAGGTAGAGTGCGGCGAGGGCTGCGACACCGCCTTTTGGAACACGATGCTGCAGAAAGGCACGCAGACAGGCTGTTTTGCTTCGGACGATAACCACAACCCTGCCAAGTTTTTTGACGCACTGGGAGGCTGGGTCTGTGTGAAGTCTGAGGAATTGACCCACGAGGCTATCGTAAACCACCTGCTGGCCGGGGATTACTACGCCTCCGCCGGGCCGGAGATTACCGCCTGGGGTGTGGATGGCGACGAAGTGTACCTGACCTGCTCCCCTGCCGTGCGCATCAACTTTATTGCAGGCGGGCTGGTCGGCGGCAGTGAGACGATTTTGCAGCACGAAAGCCCGCTGACCCATGGCCTGCACACACTGCACGGCGGCGAGACCTGGGTCCGCGCCGAGGTCATCGACCACCAAGGCCGCCGTGCCTGGACGAATCCCATCTGGCTGTAAGCCTATTATAGTAGGGTATGTAAAAACAAACTGCCTTGCGGGGAGGTTTCCCTGCAAGGCAGTTTGTTTTTTACGTTTTGTATTATTTTTATTATATTATACAAAAGGATTATAAAAGCGGCCAAACTTGATGGTGACGGCCAGGCTGACTAGGAGCAGGGCGGCACCGAGAGCCAGGGCGATGAAATCACGCCGGGCGAAGGGGCGGCGAACATACCAGGTGCGCTTGCTGCCCTTGCCAAAGCCTCGCAGCTCCATCGCGTTAGAGATGACGTCGATGCGGTTAAGGCTCGTTAAGATCAGTGGCAACAGAATGCTGACCGAGTTTTTCAACCGCTTAAAGAACGGTTCACTGCGGCCAAGCTCCACGCCGCGGGCCTGCTGGGCCTGGCTGATGCTGTGATAGTCGCGCTGAATGTCCGGGATATAACGCAGCGCAATAGCCACCGAGTAGCCAATTTTATACGATACACCGATGCTGTTCAAACTTGCCGCAAACTCACTGGGGTCGGTAGCTGAGATGAACAGGATCGCCACCGGCAGCGCCACGAAGTATTTCAGCGAGATATTGAACATATAAAACAGCTGTTCGGCCGTGACATCGTACCGCCAGAACAGGTGGCACAGCACCGTGCGGGTGCCGTACAGTGTGGTGCCCTGGTTGGGGTCGAACAGGAAGATGAACAGGTCGTTCAGAATCAAAAAAACAAGCATGAAAACCAGCATAAAGCTGACTTCCTTAATTTTAATGTGGCTGAGTTTGAACGCCGCAAAGCTGACGGCCATCAGCCCCAGCAGCACCCAGGTGTTGTAGGTGATCATGCTGGCAAAGGTAAACAGCAGAAAAAACGCCAGCTTGGTGGTGCCGGTAAGCTGATGCACCACACTTTTGCGCGGCAGGTAGTTTAAAACGGTCTTAGCAGCCATGGGCGCGCACCTCCCTGTCGGCGGCAATGAACCGCTCCACAAAATCTTCGGCCGGGGCAATGCCGCAGCGGTTGGCCAGCGTGTACAGGCTGGTCTCCTTTAACGCTGCGCGCTCGATGAGTTCCGGGTCACACAGCACGGCCGAAGCACTGCGGTCAGCGATCAGCTGCCCGTCGCAGAATACCAGCGCGCGGGGGGTGTACTCCAGCATCAGGTGCATGTCGTGGGTGATCATCACCACGGTCACGCCCCGGGTGTTAAGACCCTGCAAAAACTCCATAATGTCGGTGTAATGGCGGAAATCCTGGCCGGCGGTAGGTTCATCCAGTAAAATCAACTCAGGGTCCTGTACCAGCACGCTGGCGATGGTAACGCGCTTTTTCTGGCCGAAGCTTAATGCCGAAACCGGCCAATTGCGGAAGGGATACAAGCCGCAGACTTTCAGCGTATCATCGACCTTTTCCAGAATTTGTTCCTCCGTCAAACCGCTGCCCTGCAGGGCCATGGCGACCTCCTCGTAGATCATCGTTTTCGAGATCATCTGGTTGGGGTTCTGCATCACGTAGCCAATGTGCTTGGCGCGGCGGCGGATGTTTTCATCTTTCAGGTCCTTACCGTTGAGGTAAATTTCGCCGGAGTCCTGGGTCTCAAAACCGCAGATCAGCTTGGACAGCGTGGATTTGCCCGCGCCGTTGCGACCCACGATGCTGACCATCTCGCCCTTGCCGATGGAAAAGCTGACGTTTTGCAGCGTATGCTGACCCTTGTTGTAGCCAAAGCAGAGGTCGCGTACTTCCAACAGCGGCTCCGGGGCCGGTTTGGGGGCGGGCAGCGGCTCGGCCTGGAACCAGCTGTGCAGGCGGGCGGTGTCGGCCTTGTCCAGCACTACCGAGTCAATGTGGGCGGGGTGCTTTTCGGGCGTGACGGCAATGCCCGCGTAACGCATGGCCGTGAGGTAGAGCGGCTCACGGATGCCGTTCTCGGCCAGCAGCGAGCCGGAGAGCAGGTCATCCGGGCGCATGTCAGCCAAAATACGGCCCTCGTTGACCAGCACGATACGGTCGACATTGCGCCAGAGCACATCCTCCAGGCGGTGCTCAATAATCAACACGGTGGTGTCGGTTTTTTGCTGGATGGTGTTGATCAGCTCGATAGCCTGCTTGCCGGTGGCGGGGTCGAGATTGGCCAGCGGCTCATCGAACAGCAGAATTTTCACATCGTCCACCATGACGCCCGCCAGACTGACGCGCTGCTTCTGCCCGCCGGAAAGCTCATGCGGGGCAAAGCCGAGGTGGTTCTCGATGCCCACCAGCTCGGCGGCATGCTGCACGATCTCCTTCATTTCCGGCTGCGGGGTGCAGTTATTCTCCAGCGAAAAGGCGATGTCCTCCCCCACCGTCAGGCCGATGAACTGGCCGTCCGGATCCTGCAGCACGGTGCCCACATGGGCTGCCAGGTCAAAAATGCTGCTATGGGGGGCATCCACGCCGTCCACCATCAGGGTGCCGCTGCACTCGCCGGGGTTGGAAAAGGGGTTCAAGCCATTGATGCAGGCGGCCAGCGTGCTTTTGCCGCTGCCCGAGGGGCCCGCGATAAGCACACGCTCACCGGGGTAAATATCCAGGTTGATGTCCTGCAGGGTAGGCTTTTTCTGTGCCCGATACTGGAACGAGAAATTTTTAAAGGAAATGATGGGGGTCTTTGCAGCCATACGGCACCTCACAAACAAAGTGCCTTCCCGCCTATGTGGGAAGGCACAAGGGAAATATACGGGTTTACTCCTTGTCCAAAGAGCCCTTCTTGGCGATGGTCTTGGTGTAGGCCAGCACCAGCAGGCCGCCGACGACAACAGCGGTGATGATGTTGGAGATCGCTGCGAAAGCGCCCTGGGCGAAGACCTTCTTGACAGGCTCGGCATAGATGAGGATGTCCAGCACCGGGGCAACCACGATCCAGGCAATCAGGTGGGCGATGACGTTGGAAATGGTGTAGGTGATGACCTTGCCTTTATTGAAGTCGCCTTCCTGCAGGTTCAGCTTTTTGGCAAACAGGCCGACCACCACGCCGGTGAAGGCAGAGGCGATGACCCAGCTCCACCAAGGGATGCCGCCCCAGGACAGGTCGATCAGCGCATGGCCGATGAAGCCAATCAGGCCGCCGGCCACAGGGCCGTACATGGCAGCCAACAGGCCCAACACGGCATACTGCAGGCTGATGTTGGTGTTGGGCACCGGGCTGGGGATGGCCACAAAGCGGCCCAGGACAAAGAACAGAGCTGCGCCGATACCAATGGCAACGAAGGTTTTGATGTTGTTGTTTTTCATGATTCCACACTCCCTAATTTATGATGAAATTAGTCCGCAATTTCCCTTTATAAAAAAGGAACGATATCAGTATACGCGTTCCATTTATCGTGTGTCAATGGTCAAAACTGCACAAATGCGCTAAATCTGGGGCTGGTTGCAAAATTTGGGGGCTCCGGCGCGTCTTTTCGCGGATTTTCGCCCCTTGGGCAGCTTTTGTGCGTCCGTGCTTGCGCCGCCGGGCAAATGGTGCTACAATGCACCCAGGAGAGAATTTTTAAGTATCATGAAGGGAAGTTTTGTAAAATGGCTTGTACTACGATTTTAGTCGGCAAAAATGCCTCCTATGATGGCTCTACCATGATTGCCCGCAATGATGATTCCGGCTCCGGGCATTTCACCGCCAAAAAGTGGACGGTCGTCCACCCGGAGGACCTGCCCGCCACCTATAAGTCGGTGATTTCTCACGTGGAGATCCCGATGCCCGCCGGGGCCATGCGCTTTACCGCCATGCCCAACGCTGTGGAGGGCAAAGGCATCTGGGCGGCGGCCGGTATCAACGCCGCCAACGTCGGCATGACCGCGACCGAGACCATTACCTCCAATCCCCGCGTGCTGGGCGCTGACCCGCTGGTGCAGGGCGGCATCGGCGAGGAGGACATCGTCTACCTTGTGCTGCCCTACATCCACAACGCCCGCGAGGGCGTGCAGCGCCTGGGTTCCCTGCTGGAGGCTTACGGCACCTACGAGATGAACGGCATCGCCTTCCAGGACGTGGATGAGATCTGGTGGCTGGAGACCATCGGCGGCCACCATTGGATGGCCCGCCGTGTGCCCGATGACGTGTACGTGGTCATGCCCAACCAGCTGGGCATCGACGAGCTGGACCTGGACGATGCGCTGGGCGAGCAGAAAGAGTACATGTGTTCCGCCGATCTGCGGGAGTTTATCGCCAAGAACCATTTAGACCTCTCCCAGGACGGTGTGCTGAACCCGCGTGACGCCTTTGGCAGCCACGATGACTCTGACCATGTGTACAACACGCCCCGCGCCTGGTACATGCTGCGCTATTTCAACCCCCACACCATGAACTGGGACGGCCCGGATGCCGACTTTACGCCGCGCTCTGATGACCTGCCCTGGTGCCTGGTGCCGGAGAAGAAGATCACGCCGGAGGATGTAAAGTACGTACTTTCGTCTCATTATCAGGGCACGCCCTACGACCCGTATGCCAGCTATGGCGAGCACAGCATGAAGGGTGCCTACCGCTCCATCGGCATCAACCGCAACGATTTTGTAGCCCTGCTGCAGCTGCGTCCCGATATGCCGGAAGAGTCCCGCGCCATTGAGTGGATTGCCTACGCCTCTAACGCGCTGAACACGATGGTGCCGTTCTACGCCAACATCGACACCACCCCCGCTTACCTTGCCAACACCACCGGCGAGGTCTCCACCGACAACTTCTACTGGGCCAGCCGCATGATCGCCGCCATGGCAGATGCCTCCTTTGCCAAGTCTCAGTTCCATCTGGAGCGGTATGAGCTGGTTGTGCTGTCTGAGAGCCGCGCCATCCTGAACGATTACGACGCCAAGCTGGCCGCCGAACCGGATGCCACCGCCCGCGCCGCCCTGCGTGTGCAGGCCAACGACGCCCTGGCCGCCAACCTGAAGCGCCACGCCGCCGACACCCTGGACAAGGTCCTGTTTGAGCTGAGCAGTCAGATGAAGAATGCGTACTCCCGCTCGGATGCGTAATTTTTTCGTCATAACAGCAGCTTTATTTATGCAATAAACGTGTAACAGTAAAAGGCGCCGTGTGAATGAGGTCATTCACACGGTGCCTTTTGTTTTGCTTTCGCCGTACGGCAAATTGTATAGAATTTTGCAAAATCGCTTGCATATTTTTAAACGTACTGTATACTGGAGAAAAGGATAAAATATTTTTTCATAATTTTCAGACGCAGCAGGTGTGTTATGTACAAGATTTTAGTTGTTGATGATGAATCCATTGAACGTGAGGGAATTTCTTTCCTCATTGAAAAGTACAAGTTTCCGTTGGAGGTTGCCCAGGCGACCAACGGGAAAACGGCGCTGGAATATATGCGCACCCATCCCATCGACATCCTGCTCACCGATGTAAAGATGCCCCAGATGGACGGGCTGGAACTGGCGCGGCATACGTTTGAGAAATACCCGGATGTGCGCATTCTGGTTTTCAGCGCTTACGGGGAGTTTGAGTTTGCCAAAAAGGCGATGGCCGCCCAGGCGGTCAGCTATCTGCTGAAGCCTATCGAGGTGGACGAGTTCCAGCGCGTGATGACGCAGATCATTGCCCAGTGCGATGAGCTCTCCGAGAAGAAAAAAGACGAGCAGCAGCGGGACGCGGAAGTCCGCCAGCAGCTGCTGTTCCGCCTGGTGACCGGCACCGGTCTGGGCAAGGCCCGCATCACCGACGATTTGTTTCCCGGGCAGACGCTTTGCCTGCTGCACGTCCAGACCGAAAGCGACTATTTTGCCACCAGTGAAGAAGCCTTTTGTGACATCCTTAAAGATTGCACCCCGTGCAGCTTTGAATACATCAACACCTACCCGGATGAATCCTTTGTGCTGTTTTATGGTAGCCGTGCTATATCGGATCGGCTGACGGGCAGGATGAACGAGATTCAGGAGAAGCTGCACCAAAGCGGCTGCGAGGCATCGCTGCTGCTGGGTGTTGACTTTACCGGTGCGGAGAACATTTCCGCTCGTGCCCAGGCGTTGACAAAGATCCGCAGCGAGCTATATGAAGCCCCCACCGCCATTTTGCTGGAAAAGGATGTCAGCGAATCGGTCAGCTACTATGCCGAAGTCATCGAGAAGCACCGTGCCGAGGTACAGGCTGCCCTGGCCGACCACCGTCCGGATGTGTTTTTACCGGCCGCGCAGCGGCTTATCCAACAATTGGGGCAAAACCGCGCTTTGAGCCGGATGTATATGTACCATGTGCTGTATGACCTGCTGGCACAGATGTATCGCGCTTACGGCGTACAGGACGCCAACACAATCGGACAGGGCATCAGCCGCATTTTAAGCTGCAACACCGCAGCGGCCATGTGCGGCGTGTTGGAGGAAATTGTAACCGCTTTGCAGGGCGCACCCGAACCGCAGGCGGCAGACAGTTCCGCCGTCATCCGCCAGGTACAAAAGATTGTGGACGCTGAATACGGTCAGCCGTTGAGCCTGGAATACATTGCAGAAAAAGTATACATTACACCGTCTTATTTGAGCTACATCTTTAAGCAGATGACAGGGCAGAACCTTATCAAATACATCACCGACCTGCGCATGTACAAGGCACGGCGCATGGTTGCGGATGGGAATTTAAAAATCTCCCAGATCGCCAAAAACTGTGGCTATGACAACCCGTCTTATTTTAATAAGATTTTCAAGAACTATTTCGGCGTAACGCCCCGTCAGTACAGGGAGGGCGAACGCGATGAAAGCATTGTATAAATGGTTCGCCTATAAGCTGCCCATCCGCAGTAAGCTGCTGATCAGCTTCAGCATTCTGGTTATGGTGCCGATCCTTGTGCTGGGCATTTACAGCTACCAGCAGTCGAAGGAAAACACCGAGCGCCAAATACGCAGCACAATGGAAAGCAACCTGACGCGCCTGACCTCGGAACTGGATACCCGCTTCCAGCGGGAGGGTTCCACGGTGCGGTTTCTTGCGTACAACCTGACCTTCCGCAATGCGCTGGAAAACAGCGGCGCCAGCGCCATGACGATGGCGCAGGTCATGAATACCTCAGTCGAGCCGACCTTCTGGTACTTTATTGCAGGGGATTCCTATGTCAAGGGAATGGAGGTCTACTCCACAAAGGTCTGCGACAAAATCGGCAACTTCCTGCTGCCGGTGGATGATACCGTCAGCCAGCAGGCTTGGTACCGGCAGGCGCTGGACAGCTATGCGACCCACTGGACCTACGATGGGGCAGAGATTTGTGCCAACCGCGCGATTCTCGACACGAATTCCAGCAGTGAGGTCATTGCGGTGCTGCGGATGTTCTGCTATCCGGCTTCGCTGTTGGATGCCACCGACAGCATGGATTATCTCGATAACGGCATCCGTATCGTGAACGAAACCGGTCAGACTGTCTATGCCCGCAACAGCGGTGTGGATGCTTTGGACGAAGCCGTGCGCCTGCTGGCCGAGGATGGCAGCGAGACCGCCGCACTTGAGCAGGGGATGCTCTATAAAAGCCGGATGGAAGTCAGCGGCTGGAGCATTTATTACTATCTGGACAAAGCGAACATCACAAAAGAATTGCAGCCGATTTTGAATACAACGATTTTAGTGGTGTTGATCTGCCTGTTCTTTTCCATCGCAGTCATTAACCTGCTGGCTACAGCCCTGACCCGCCGCATCCTGAAATTACAGGAATACGCAGAATATGTGGCAGAAGGACATCTGGACAAAGAGCTTTCCACCACGGATACGGATGAAATCGGCGTGGTGACAAACAGTATGGGGCAGATGACGCACCGGCTGAATGATATGATCCATCAGGTCTATACGATGGAGATTGAAAAGAAAGCCAGCGAGCTGCGCGCCCTGCAGGCCATGATCAATCCGCATTTCCTTTACAACAGTTTGTCCAACATCAAGTGGAAGGCGCTGCGCTCCGGCAATGATGACATCAGCGAAATCACCGGTCTGCTGGCAAAATTCTACCGCACCTGCCTGAACAACGGCCAGCCTTTGACCACGGTGCGCTCGGAGCTGGAAAACATCAAGGCCTATGTGCGTATCCAACAGCTGACCCATGACAATGGCTTTGATGCCGAATACGACATTGAGGAAAGCCAGCTTGATTACCAGATGCTCAACTTTATGCTGCAGCCCATTGTTGAAAATGCCGTTAAGCACGGCCTGGAGTATGAGGAGGAGGACGGCAAAGGGCATATCCGTATCGAATGCCGCGGCGAGGATGAGTTCATCGTGTTCCGTGTCATCAACAATGGTGGCGCTATCGACCTGCAAAAGGTGGCCGAAGTCATGCGCACCCCCGGCACGGGATACGGCATCTACAATATTTGTGAGCGCATTGAGCTGTACTACGGCCCCGGCAGCGGGCTTTTCCCGTCGATTACAGAGGACGGCGAGACCTGCTTCACCTTAAAACTGAACCGCACATTGGAAAAAGAAACACCCCCTGAAGCCTGATTGCACCCCACCGATACAATTTCTATCGGTGGGGTGTTCTGTAAAATAGTGTTAGTTTTCGAAAAAATGTTCTATTTCGCATTTTGGACATTTCGGGTACAATAAAGCCATCGAAAGCAGAACACACTGCAAGGAGGAAAACAAACATGAAAAAAGCAATCGCATCCGTGCTCGCAGCGTCGATGGCTCTGTCCCTCGCCGCCTGCGGTGGCTCCTCTACCGCCACCTCTAGCAGCACCGCCACTGAGAGCACTGCCAGCAGCACTACGGCAGAAAGCACCGCATCCGGTGACAAGGTTACGCTGCGCATGACCTACTGGAACAGCGAGGACACCGTCAAGGCACTGCTTGACTATCTGGGCGAGGCTGTTCCCGATGTTCAGATCGAGTATCAGTTCATCGACAACTCCAACTACGACACCATCGTGGATACCCAGCTTTCTGCCGGTGAAGGTCCCGACATCATCTGCGAATCTCCCGCTTCTGCCCTGAAGCACGCCAAGCTCGGTTATCTGGCCGATGTGAGCGACCTCGGCGCGAAGTTTTCTGATGCCGGCACTTCCGTTTACAGCTATGACGGCAAGACTTACGCATTGCCCGGCATCTCCTGGTTCGAGGGCATCTACTACAATGTTGATCTGTTCGAGCAGAACAACATTGCACTGCCCACCACCTTTGACGAGTATCTGGATGTCTGCAAGAAATTCCAAGACCTCGGCATCAAGCCGCTGGCTGCCGGTCTGAAATCCTGGGAGCCGATGCTGAAGAACTCTATGGCGTTCGTTACTGCCGAGTATCTCTCCACCGATGAGGGCAAGGACTTCGGCAGTAAATACCGCGAGGGTGAGACCACGCTGAACGGCACCTGGAATCCGTACCTCGAAAAGTGGAGCGAGATGATCACCAGCGGTGTCTACACCACCGACATGACCGGTATCGACCACGATCAAGCTCTGGAAGAGTTCGCCACCGGCAATGCCGCTATGTTCTGCTCCGGTCCGTGGGATCTGGAAGCTATCCAGTCCAAGAACCCCGACCTTAACCTCAACATGATGCCTTTCTACGGCACCAAGGCCAGCGCCGGCTGGCTGATCGGCGGCCCCGGCTGCGGCTTCGCCGTTAACGAGAACAGTGCCAACAAGGAAGCAGCCCTCAAGGTTCTGGCTGCTATCGCTACCGAGGAAGGTCAGAAGGCCCTGTGGGAGAACAACCAGGGCGGTTCCTCCTACATGAGCGGTGTTTCCTTCGACCTGCCTGAGGTCTACTCCAGCGTTTCCACTGCCATCAACGCCGGCAATGTCTACTGCCCGTGGAATGAATGGGGCTCTGCTGCCGGTGCGCACGAGGACTACGGCACCGAGATGCAGAAATACCTGCTGGGTGAGGAAGACCTCTCCGCTGCACTCTCCAATGTCGATGCCGCCGTTGCTGAGCTGCTGAGCAAGTAATCCGATCCGTAACTACAGCCTCAAACTT
>ERZ1034842.22-NODE-22-length-115549-cov-16.533491_pt1 | contig 115549 bp, 90 predicted proteins | sample MGYA00520634_ERZ1034842 | MGnify/ENA primary metagenome ERZ1034842 (study PRJEB33766, sample SAMN09781734) | gut metagenome | biome: gut microbiome | host: Homo sapiens | place: Madagascar | study: EMG produced TPA metagenomics assembly of the PRJNA485056 data... | reverse complement strand
GATCGCGGTTCGGGGTCAGGAGAACATTGAAGAGCTCCATGCGGATCATTCCATCGGTCAAACTGACGGATTCCATACCGTCCACAAAAATACGTTTGCGTTCCATTCCTGCAAATTCCTTAACTGGTTAAAACAAAATTTCATTGCATATATATAGCATACTTTACCAGAAATGTCTAATCGGCTTTTGAAAAAAGAGGCTTTTTTATTTAAGAAAGACCGCCCGCCGGGAGGAGAGAGAACCCGACGGGCGGTCAAGGAATGTTCAGCTTAAGCCGGACGCATCAGGAGATGAAGAGCATCTCGCGGTACTTGGGCAGCGGCCAGATCTCGTCGTCGATGAGGAGTTCGAGCTGGTCGATATCGGCGCGCAGGGCGGCCATCGCCTTGATGACGGGCGCCTGGTTTCCGGTTTTGAGAGCCGCTTCGAGATCGTTGCACTTCTTGGTGACGCTGTCAAGGAGCTTGCCGATGACGGTTGCCGCTTCCTTCTTGGCGGCGACGCCGGCGGTGAGTCCTGCGGCCTTCATGTTGACAAGCGCCTGTGCGAGTTCGGCGACCTGTTTTCCGGCAGCGGGCTGGACGATCGTGCGGGACATGCTCAGGCAGAGCTCGCCCTCGATGCGGATCTTCTTGGCGTATTCTTCCATGAAGATTTCATAGCGGGATTCCAGTTCCGCTTCGGTGAAGACGTTGTACTTGGTGAACAGCGCCTTGCTCTTCTCGGTGACGAATGCGCCGAGAGCTTCCGGAGTGGTTGCGGCGTTCGGGAGACCGCGCTTTGCGGCTTCCTTCTTCCACGCTTCCGTGTAGCCGTCGCCGTTGAAGATCACGCGCTTGTGAGCCTTGATGATCTTCTGGAGGAGAACCTGGAGTTTCTCGTTGAAGTTTTTCTTCGGGAACTTCTCAAGTTCATCGGAGATCTTGTCAAGCGCTTCGGCAACGATGGTGTTGATGACCACGTTTGCTCCTGCGCAGGACTGGCTGGAACCGGGGGCGCGGAACTCGAACTTGTTGCCGGTGAAGGCGAACGGGCTTGTGCGGTTGCGGTCCGTCGCGTCGCGCGGCAGCGGGGGAAGGGTGTCCACGCCGATCTTCATGATGCCGCCGTGCTTGGAGGACTTGAGGCATCCCTTTTCGATCTGTTCGATCACATCGGTGAGCTGTTCGCCGAGGAAGATCGAGATGATCGCCGGGGGCGCTTCGTTCGCTCCGAGACGATGATCGTTTCCTGCGGATGCGGTTGCGACGCGGAGGATGTCGGCGTTGTCGTCAACAGCCTGGATGACGGCGCAGAGCATGGTCAGGAAGATCGCGTTCTGATGCGGATCGTTTCCGGGCTCCAGAAGGTTGCGTCCATCGTAGCTGACCGACCAGTTGTTGTGTTTGCCGGATCCGTTGATTCCCGCGAAGGGCTTTTCATGGAGGAGGCAGACAAAACCGTGTTCTTCGGCTTTCTGGCGGAGGATTTCCATGACGAGCATGTTGTGATCGCAGGCGAGGTTGAGTTCCTCGAACAGCGGGGCGATTTCATACTGTGCCGGAGCGACTTCGTTGTGGCGGGTTTTCGCCGGGATGCCGAGTCTCCAGAGAGTCTGTTCAACATCGGTCATGAAGGTGAGGACGCGATGTCTGATGGAACCGAAGTAGTGGTCTTCAAGCTGCTGATGCTTCGGCGGAGGAGCGCCGAACAGGGTGCGTCCGGTCTGCACGAGGTCGGGACGGGCGAAGTAGAAGTTCTTGTCGATCAGGAAGTACTCCTGTTCGGGTCCGAGTGTGACTTTCGGCATATGTTCGCCGGATTCGCCGAAGCAGCGGACCATGCGTTTGACGGCCTTTGCGAGGGCTGCGGTGGACTTCAGCAGCGGGGTCTTTTTGTCAAGCGCTTCGCCGGTGTAGGAGCAGAACGCAGTCGGAATGCAGAGCGTTGCGCCGTTCGGGTGACGTTTGATGAACGCCGGGCTGGAGGGATCCCATGCGGTGTATCCGCGGGCTTCGAAGGTGGCGCGGAGACCGCCGGAGGGGAAACTTGAAGCGTCGGGTTCGCCGACGATCAGGTTTTTGCCGGAGAACGCGTTGATGGCTTTTCCGTTTGGTTCGGGCTCAAGGAAGGCGTCGTGCTTTTCAGCGGTTGCGCCGGTGAGGGGCTGGAACCAGTGGGTGTAGTGCGTTGCGCCTTTGTCGAGCGCCCAGCGCTTCATGGCGTTGGCGACGTCGTCGGCGATGGAGGGATCCAGCGGGGAACCTTCGGTCAGTGTCTTGTAAAGAGTTTTGAAGACCGGTTTCGGGAGACGTTCGCGCATACATTCAATGCCGAACACGTCCGTTCCGAATTCGTTGATGTCGAACCCGATCTTTTCGGTTGCGGGAACCTTGATTGCGGCAACCCGCTCGATCGCATCTATTCTTGTCTTGTTCATGTGCCATTCTCCTCTTTAAGCGCACAGTTTATTGGTGATGACATGGCTTATAGCACATGCAATGCCAACTTTTATTCCGATACTATATCCGTATTCAGATAATTTTTCAAATCCTGTTGCGAAATATTTAAAAATTACATTTTTGTAACAGTAACGTTGAGTATGGAAACAAAAATGTAACCTCCGGTGTTCCGGAACCCGGCCGGAAAAGAAAAATCCGCAGATTTCTTTGCTTATTTATATAAAAGCTCTGTTATTTTTGCCGGTGTATGCTATTTTATGAATGTTGGCACAAAGAATGCTATATCCCGGGCAGCAACGGATAATTAACAGGGAGGATTGAACGATGGTTCAACAAAACTTTCAGGGACGTCCCGAATTCCCCCAGGGGCAGGGACTCTACGACTTTGAACAGGAACACGATGCGTGCGGCGTCGGTCTGATCGCCGACCTTGACAACCGCAAGTCGCACCGCATTGTGGAAATGGGCGTCGAGGCGCTGCGCCGTCTCACGCACCGCGGCGCAACCGGATACGACCCCGAAACCGGTGACGGCGCAGGTATTCTCACACATATTCCCGATGAACTCTTCCGCAGTGAAAAAGAGCTCGCCGCCGTTCTGCCTCCCGCAGGCGAATACGCGGTTGCAATGCTCTTCCTGCCCACCGGAGCGGCGGAGCTTGCCAAAGCTTCCGCTCTCTTTGAAGACGCCTGCAAGAGCGAAGGTTTCCCCGTGCTTGCATGGCGCGACGTTCCGACCGACCCGACAAAAATCGGAAAGGCGGCCGCCGCAACGATGCCGGTCATCAAACAGGTCTTCCTCGGCAAGAAGGGCGCAACTCAGGATGAATTCGAGCGCAATCTTTATATCGTCCGCAAGGTTTTCGAGAAGGAAGCCGCCAAGATCGACTTCAAGGGAGGCCGCCCCTATGTCGTGAGCCTCTCTTCCCGCTCCATTGTGTACAAAGGACTGCTCCTCGCTCATCAGATTTCCAAGTTCTACCCGGATCTGGCAAGCGAAAACTTCAAGAGCGCGCTCGCGATTGTTCATCAGCGTTACAGCACGAACACTTTCCCGACCTGGCCGCTCGCCCACCCGTTCCGCTATCTCGCGCACAACGGCGAAATCAACACGATCCGCGGCAACCTCAATCACATGAGAGCGCGCGAACCGATGCTGGAATCCCCGCTGTTCGGCGAAAACATCAAGAAAATCATTCCCGTCATTCCGGACGGTCAGAGCGACTCGGCTTCGCTGGACAATGCGCTTGAGCTTCTTGTGGAGGGCGGACGCTCTTTGCCGCACGCCATGCTGATGCTCGTCCCGCAGGCCTGGGGCAAGGATTACCATATCGGACAGGACGTCCGCGGGTTCTTCGAATATCATTCCGCGATCATGGAGCCGTGGGACGGTCCCGCCGCCATCGCGTTTTCCGACGGCATCAACGCCGGAGCCATGCTCGACCGCTCCGGTCTGCGTCCCGCCCGCTACACCATTTCCGCCGACCGCACCTTCGTTCTCGCTTCGGAAACCGGCGTGCTCGACATCGCGCCCGGCGCCGTGCTGGAACATGGACGCCTCGGTCCCGGACAGATGATCTACCTCGACCTCGAAAACGGGCGCGTCCGCTACGACGCGGAAATCAAATCGCAGGTCGCGCGTCTCCAGCCGTACCGCCGCTGGGTTCAGGAAAACCGCATCACCATCAACGGCTTTCTCGACCAGGCGACGCCCGCCGCGATCGGTTACGACATCGCCCGCAGACAGAAACTCTTCGGCTACTCCCGCGAAGATCTTGACATTCTGATCTCCGCCATGGCGCAGAACGGACAGGAACCCATCGGCTCGATGGGCAATGACGCCGCGCTCGCCGTGCTCTCCGAAAAGCCGCAGATTCTTTACAACTACTTCAAACAGCTGTTCGCCCAGGTGACGAACCCGCCGATCGACCCGATCCGCGAGGCTTCCGTCATGACGCTGATGACCTACATCGGCAACCACGGCAACATTCTCGAGGAGTCTCCGAAACATGCGCATCTCGTGAAGATGCAGCAGCCGATCCTCTCCGATGAGGATCTCGGACGGCTTCGCGATTTGAATCTTCCGGATTTCCGCACGCAGACCATCAAGATCGCGTATACGCCGGAAATCGGACTTGAACAGGCTCTTGAATCCATCTGCGCGGAAGCGGAAAAATCGGTTCGCGAAGGCCGGAACGTCATCATTCTGAGCGACCGCGATCTCACGGACGAGGAAAGCCCGATTCCGTCGTTGCTTGCCGCATCCGCCGTCAATGCGCGTCTGCTTGCCGCCGGAATCCGCAGCGGTTCGGGCGTGATTCTGGAAACAGGCGACGCCCGTGAAGTCATGCATTTCGCTCTGCTGCTCGGCTACGGCGCGACCGCAATCAATCCTTACCTCGCTCTCGAAACGGTTTCCGAACTCGTCAAGGAGGGCAAGGTCAAACTCGATCCCGCCACGGCGACCGGAAATTACATTCACGCAATCTGCAAGGGACTGCGCAAGATCATGTCCAAACAGGGCATCTCGACCCTCCGCAGTTTCCGCAGCGCCCAGCTGTTCGAGGCCGTCGGACTCAGCTCAGAGCTGGTTTCCAAATACTTCACCGGAACCGCCTCCCGTATCGGCGGCATCGGTCTGAAGGAGATTGAACACGAAGTCGCTCTCCGCGTGAACTCCGCCCGCGGCGAAACGTTCGGACAGCCCTATCTGCTCCCCTCCGGCGGTCAGTACAAGTTCCGCAAGGACGGCGAGAGCCATCTGTGGACTCCGGAGACCATCACTCTGCTCCAGCAGGCGGTCCGCAACAACGACTACGGCAAATTCAAACAGTACACCAAGCTCATCAACGAGCGCGAGCACGGCATCTGCACTCTGCGCGGACTCTTCAAATTCAAAGAGACCACGCCGGTTCCGCTTGAGGAAGTCGAAAGCGCATCCGAAATTGTCAAGCGTTTCGTGACGGGCGCAATGTCCTACGGCTCGATCAGCCCGGAAGCTCACACCACGATCGCCCGCGCCATGAACGAACTCGGCGGCATGAGCAACTCCGGTGAAGGCGGCGAAGATCCGGCGCGTTATGTGACGAAGCCAGGCGAAGTCAGCCTTTCCAGCGCAATCAAGCAGATCGCTTCCGGACGTTTCGGCGTTACGGCGGAATACCTCGCGAACGCAAAGGAACTTCAGATCAAGATCGCCCAGGGCGCAAAACCGGGCGAGGGCGGCCAGCTTCCCGGACACAAGGTCAACGATCTCGTCGCCCGTGTCCGTCACTCCACCCCAGGCGTGACGCTGATCTCGCCTCCGCCGCACCATGACATCTACTCGATTGAAGACCTTGCCCAGCTGATCTTTGATCTCCGCAACGCAAACCCGAAAGCGCGCGTTTCCGTGAAGCTCGTTTCCGAACTCGGCGTCGGAACGGTCGCCGCGGGCGTCGCAAAAGGTCATGCGGATGTGGTTCTCATCAGCGGACACGACGGCGGAACCGGAGCAAGCCCGCTCTCCAGCATCAAGCACGCCGGGCTCCCGTGGGAAATCGGTCTTGCCGAAACCCAGCAGACTCTGCGCCTGAACAAGCTCCGCGACGGCATCCGCGTACAGGTCGACGGACAGCTCAAGACCGGACGCGACGTCGTGATCGGCGCCCTGCTCGGTGCGGAGGAGTTCGGATTTGCAACCACGGTTCTGGTCTCCATGGGATGTCTGATGATGCGCAAGTGCCACGACAACACCTGCCCGGTCGGCATCGCGACGCAGGATCCGGAACTCCGCAAGCTTTTCAGAGGCAAGCCGGAACACGTCAAGAACTTCCTGCTCTATATCGCCGAAGAGGCGCGCGAAGTGCTCGCAAGCCTCGGACTTCACTCCATCGACGAGGCGGTCGGACGCTCCGATCTGCTCGACACCGCCGAAGCCCTGAAGTTCTGGAAGACGCAGAACCTTGACTTCAGCCGCATCTTCGCCCAGGTTGCCCCGGACGATCTGCCGCGCAAGTCCTCGCGGAAGCAGGAACGCCCCGCGACGTTCGACGACGAGAAGCTGATTCCGCGTCTGACCGACTCCATCGAAAAGGGTGAGAAGGCGCTTCTCTACCTCCCGCTCCGCAACAAAGACCGCAGCGTCGGAACGCGTCTGAGCTATCACATCGCGTCGCGCTACGGACACAAGGGACTGCCGGAAGACACGATCAAGGTCGAGTTCAGCGGCTGCGCCGGACAGAGCTTCGGAGCATTCCTTGCTGCAGGCGTTACCCTGACCCTCAAGGGCGAGGCGAACGACTACGTCGGCAAAGGTCTCTCGGGCGGCAAAATTGTGGTCCGTCCGCCCTCTGAAAGCCGCTTCGTTCCGGAAGAAAGCATCATCGTCGGCAATGTTATCGGCTACGGTGCAATCGCCGGAAAGATGTTCATCAACGGACTCGCGGGCGAGCGTTTCGCCATCCGCAACAGCGGCATGACCGCAGTTGTGGAAGGAACGGGCGACCACACCTGCGAATACATGACAGGCGGTCTGGTGATCGTTCTCGGCAAGACAGGCATGAATTTCGCCGCCGGCATGACGGGCGGTATCGCATACGTGCTCGATGAAACCGGCGACTTTGACCTGCGCTGCAACCTTGCGACCGTGGACCTTGAGTCGATCCACAAGGGATCGGAAGACGAGGAACTCCTTCTCTCCCTGATCAAGGAACACGAAGCCGCCACCGGCAGCCCGAAGGCCGGACGCATCCTGCGCGAATGGGAGGACATGATCCCGAAATTTGTGAAGGTCTTCCCGGTCGAATACCGTCAGGCGCTCGGCAAGATGCACAAGGACGACGCCGAAATCAACCGCACCAAGCACAGCAACTGATTGAGAGAAGGAGGCAACTGTTATGGGAAAGAATCTGAAACGCGCATTCTATGACGTTCAGCGTCAGGCGCATACATATCGTCCGCTCGAGGAGCGCAAGCTCGACTTCAAGGAAGTGGAGGTTCCCCCGAATCCGGAAGTCCTGAAACTTCAGGCGGAGCGCTGCATGGACTGCGGCATTCCGTTCTGTCATGGAACCGGCTGCCCGCTCGGCAACCAGATCCCCGAATTCAACGAGGCGGTCGCCAACGGCCGTCTTGAGGACGCCTGGAACCTGCTCTCTTCCACAAGCCCGTTCCCCGAATTCACCTCGCGCATCTGCCCCGCTCTCTGCGAAGGCTCCTGCACCTGTGGTCTCAATTTCGAACCGGTCACGGTTCGCCAGATTGAACGCTACATTGTGGAACAGGCTTATGAAAAGGGACTTGTGAAGGTCCGGCACGTGGCGAAACGTTCCGGAAAATCGGTCGCCGTCATCGGCGCCGGTCCCTCCGGACTTGCCGCCGCGACGATCCTCAATCAGCACGGACACAAAGTCACGGTCTATGAGCGCGATCTCCATGCCGGCGGACTTCTCCGCTACGGCATTCCCGATTTCAAACTCAAAAAAGAGATCATTGAACGCCGCGTCAAGCTGATGGAGGCCGAAGGCGTGAAATTCGAAACCGGCGTCAACATCGGCGTCGACATCTCCGGCGAATATCTGAAGCGCAAATACGACGCCGTGGTTATCGCCGCCGGAACCCGTCAGCCGCGCGATCTCAAGATTCCCGGACGCGAACTCGACGGCATTCTTCCCGCGACGAAGTTCCTCGCGGAGCAGAACCGTCTGGTTTCCGGCGAACACACGGGCGAACATCCGTATTCGGCAAAGGGCAGGCGGGTCCTCGTGATCGGCGGCGGCGATACCGGCTCCGATTGCGTGGGAACCTCGATCCGGCAGGGCGCGGCGTCCGTCGTTCAGGTTGAAATCATGCCGCAGCCGCCGGAGAAACGTTCGGTCAACACGCCGTGGCCGATGTGGCCGTACATGCTCCGCACCTCCTCCAGCCATATGGAAGGCTGCGAACGGAAGTGGAACATTGCGACGAAATCGTTCTTCGGCAAAGACGGCAAAGTCGCGGGCGTCAAGTGCGTGCTTGCCGACTGGGAGTTCTCGCCGCAGGGCAAGCCGTTGAAGTTCACGGAAAAGGGCGAAGAATTTGAGATTCAGGCGGATCTGGTTCTTCTCGCGATGGGCTTCACCGGAATTCCGGCGGAGGATCTCTACCCCGCCCAGCTCGGACTGTCCCTCGAGCGCAATCTCATCAAGGCGAACCCGGATGGCGAAACGGCGGTTGCCGGAGTGTTCGCCGCAGGCGACGTCAAATCCGGACCCTCTCTTGTGGTCCGCGCGATTGCCTCCGGCCGTCAGGTCGCTGCGAAGGTGAATGATTACCTGAACACTCTGTAAGGAATTTATACAGGTCCCGGGGGAGCGTCGACGTCCGTTGCGCACAGACTCCCTCTCTCTCAAGGCGCTCCCCCGGGTCTGTATTTTCTGATCCCCACAGGCGGGAATTCCGGAAAATGAAATCCGGAGTTCCCGTCTTTTTAAGTTTGCGGAATAATGATGAATTATACGGGACGGCCGTCCCGTTCGGTGAAATATTCGTTCGTTTTCAGCGTGCGTCCGTTCTTGAGCGTGAACGGTGCGCAGCCGATGTTGGCGGTGACGACGGTTCCGTCCGAAAAAACGGTGCGGGCGACCGCGTGCAGGCGCCGTCCGTCAAATTCCGGCTCCGTCAGGAACTCGTGGCGGAGCATCTCTGCCGTGAAGGTCCCGCGCATTTCGCGAGACTGCTTCAGACTTTCCGCATCGAATCCGGTCGGAAGGAGCGCATAGAGCGCGCAGTATGCCGGATATTCTCCTTCGCCGATTCCGTAGGATTCGGAATCCGCGGTGTAGTTGAGCACGGAATCGTGAAAGACCAGCTGCCAAAGCGGAACCGGAATCAGCGGGAGATGACACTGCGGCAGGAACGTTCCGCCGACTGGACAGAACGCGCCGAGATCGACGATGTCCGCGCAGTATTCGTGCGGACTCTGCTCTGTCGCCACCGAGCCGAAAATCTGTTTGGCTAATTTCAGAACTTTGCGGCGGCTTGCGTAATCCTCCCGCTGGCCGTGGAGGTGCTCCGGATGAAAACAGGAGAGCGGAACCGCGGAGCCGAAAACATCCAGATAGATGCTGCCGCGTCCGGTCAGTTCAGCGATTTTCGGCAGATCGCGTTCCGCATATTCAAGTGAAAAATCGGAGCAGAGATGCCAGGCGCGTCCGCCGCGCCAGATCCCTCCGCGCCGCAAAGCGCCCGATTCATCGCGGGAGATCTTCTCTTCGGGGAACTCCGGACTGTTCCGGTAGCATTCATAATAGTTGTCGTGGACGGAGAAGATATAGCCTTCGGAGAGGGAATGCGCGTACTCGGCGGCGGCGCGGAATTCCGCTTCCGTTCCGCGTTCGGGATTCGGCGGAAGGCGTGTCGGATACATGCTGTCGTAGCCGCCACGGTTCCATCCGGCGTTGTAGACGCAGACGCGGTCGAATCCGTTCGCTTTCGCCGTATCGAAAATTTCGTATGCGGTCCAGTTCGCGGCGAGGCCTTCCTGAGACTTGCGTTCAGGAGCGGTTGCAAAATAACTCCAGGAGTGCGGAACCGGAGCGGTGCGCGTGGCGTAGACGTCGTGTTTCCAGATCACCGCGCCGACCAGTTTTTCAACTTCCGGACTCCGCGCGATTTTCTCTTTGAGGGAGACGAACCGTCCTTCGGATTTCACGATTCCGCGATACCATTTCGCCAGCCGGTTGTAATCGCTGCCCGCGGGCATGGCGGTCAGCCGGAGTTCGCGGCGGTAGTTGGAAACCAGCGCATTGAAATCAAACACGGGAGAGAACGAGACTTCGCCGGGGACAACGTTGACTTCCGCATGCACGTTCATATCGCAGTAGTCTTTGAGATGAACGGCAAGTCCGGCTTTCTTTTCCGGAAGAATGCCGAAAAAGGTCATGTTCAGGCTTCCGGCGGCGGTCATGTCGAATTCCTCGCGCCGGGATTCGGGGAAGGTTAGCTGTGCGCCGTATCCGCAGGGAACCGGACACTTCACGCGTTCGCCGCTGGAGAAGCGGAGCAGACGGTTCGGGAAGGTGAGTGTGATGTCTTCTTCTTCCAGATTTTCGATCCGGTTGACTGCGAAGACCGCGGACTCTTCTTCCAGTCGGATTTCAAATTCAAAAAGAAAATCCGGAACATTGAGCGGACGGCGGTACTGGTTCTCTTTGAAGCGTGCAAAACAGTCGAGTTTGCGGAAGCGGATCCGCATGGTTCCGTTTTCGCATTCCACGGAATGTTCCGCATGTTCGCGCAGGGGAAAATCCCAGCAGTGTCCGTAGCGGAGCTGAAACGGTGCATTGCTGTTCCAGATTCCGCCGAAACGTTTGTCCGTGAGTGTGAGACGGAGCTGTTCGTCCAGTTCGACGGCGTAAAAACTGTTTTCAATTTTCATTTGATTTCCTTTCGTTTGAAGGTTTGCGGTAACAGATCAGACGGCTGCCTTTGAGCGGGCAATCTGCAGAAATTTCTTTTCCGCGTCCAAGATTTTTCCCCGTTTCCGGATCGAAAAATTCCATTTCCTCCGTGAAATGGAGCCGGACGGGGCTGGAGAGACGATGCACGGAGATGACGCCGTTTCCGACGGCAACTGCATTTCCGGCTTCGGAATGCGGAGTGATTCCTGCCGCTTTCGCCGCATTGTGAACGAATTGCGGCGTGAGTCCGTCGGGCTGTGCGGAGTAGATGATTGTTGCTCCGTTTTCCGTTCGCTTGATTCCGATTGCCGGTTCGCCGGAGGCGCGCCAGCGTCCGATGATTTTGAATGCCGGATCGCAGAGAACGGTTGAATACGGAAGTCTGTCGAACTGGGAAAAGCGTTCGCGCGTGATGAACAGATCGCCGAGTCCGGTTCTTCCGGAACAGGCTTGAACGAGCGGATCGGTGGAGCCGGGGATAAATTCCGTGCAGTCGGAGACGGGGGCTATTCGGTCACGGACCTGTATTCCGAGTTCAGAGAGCGCCGGAGCCGCGAGCCCCGGAATGCGGTTGTGGAGCGCTCCGGCGGAACCGGTGATGACAATGACGTTTCCGCGTTTCATCGCTTTGGCTTTCAACGCGTCGCGCTGAGCGTCGGTCAGTGTTTGCGGAGCAATAACGATCCAGAGCTTGTAGTCCGGAAGATCTTTGCGCGTGAGGTCGTCGAGCAGAAGAATGTCCGGCGTGATTCCGCTGAGACGGCAGATCATGGCTGTACGGGAGGGCGCGGCGGAGGCGTCGCGGTTCAGAAGTCGTTCGCGTTCATCGAGAATGAGTGCGGCTTGCGTGCGGGGGAGGGCGTCGCGGTGCTGAACGGACCAGTCGGCCGCACGGCAGGTCGTGCGGATGGCGTTCAGCGCGCGGGGATCGTTGTACCAGCTGTCGAACATGTCGAAATAGTAGAACCCGTCGCCTCCGCAAGCGAGGACAGCCCCGGCGTCGCGGTAGATCTGGTCGCGGAATTCATCGAAGCTGCGCGGGTATCCGAGCGATTCGCGGCTCCATCCGGCGGTGATCTGGGAACGGGGCGTGCGGTGATCCATCTCCTGCATGTAGACCAGCCCTGCGGCGTGTGCGGCTGCAATGGCGAAGTTCGCGGATGCTCCGACGCCGCCGAGTTTGCGCATGGCGGAGTAGGCGCTGACCTGAAACACAAGGTCGATGCCGTTGTCCTGTGAAAGCTGTTTGAGAGAAGACCGTCCGGTCTGTCCCCAGAGCGGAGAGCTGTAGTAGGTTCCGACGATGACCGGGCGTTTCATTCCCTCTTTCAGAGTCCGGGCGAAACGCCGGTTCATTGCGGCGATGGCGTCGGTGATGAAGTCGCGTCCGTCCGCAATCCTGCGGTCGGGGTTGCTGCGCGTATTGCTCCACTGCGCCGCTGATTTCCATTCGGATTCCCGGAACATCGGGGCGTTTTCGAGCGTAACTGAGGGATCTCCCCATGCGCGGCGGAGCGCGTTGTCTGTGCGGTATTTCTGTTTGAGATACTTGCGGTATGCGCGCAGACTGGCGGGGGAGTAATCTGCCTGACCGCGTCCGGCGCTGTATTCCCATTGCAGGAACTGGTCGTCATGTCCGCCGTTCAGACCGAAGCCGGCGACGATTTTTCCGGTGGGTGACTGCTTCAGGAACTTTGTCAATTCGCGGAGTCCCCGGCAGACATATTGCTGATACTCTTCCGATGCGTATGAGACTGCCCAGTGGCGGTTCTTCTTCGGATTCGGTCCCGGAACGCCGAATCCCGCAAATGCGCAGAACTGCCGGACGCCCGGCTCGCCCTTTTCGTTGCGGAAAATGCTGTCGGGATTGTTGCGGAAGAAATCCTCGCCGACGTCGACGTTCACATTGATGAGCACCCGCGCTTCCGGCGCGGCGTTGTGAATGTAGAGCAGTTCTTTTTCGAGACGGGAGAAATCGAACGAGCCGTCCGGCTGAAGCACCGCCATGTCCCAGGTCATCTTGTCCCAGAACAGAGTGACGCCCGCATTGAAGGTCTGAATCAGATTGATTCCGGCGTCCGCGAGCGGTTTGTAATCAATGGAGCCTTTATAGCTTTTCAGAATGGTTTCCCTGCCGTCGAGGAGAACGATGGGGCGTCCGTTTCTCCGCACGACTTCCGCCGTTGCCGGTGAAACTTTTCCGAGACTTTTCAGCACGGATGTGCGGTCTGGCGCTGGAGCTTTGGGTGTATAGATTCCTGCCGGCGTTTTTTCCGGTGTCTGCGGAAGGATTTCCGCATTCCGCACGCGGAATGTTACAGGATTCCCCGCGAAAACAGCCTCAAGGCGCATGTACTTCACGCCCGGGAGGGCTTTCGCGCTCCGTTCAATCTCAAACGTCCCGCACGAGAAAAGCGTCTGATAGAGCGCGGATGGTTCAGCTTTCATATCGACGATAAGTTTGTCTTCGTTGAGGCTCAGCAGACGGATAGATGCAGCCGCTCCGGGAGTGCGTTCGAGAATATCAAGCATCAGTGTTCCCGTGTGAATTTCGCCCTCTTTCACAGGAAACGTTTTGGAGCTCCAGACCGTGCAGCCATCCGCATTGAGCTTGCGGATGACGCCGTTTTCCTCCGCGGAGCGGCTGCCGAAATTGTCGGCTGTATTCTCCGCCGCGAAAACGGAGACGGAGAATGCGAGTGCGGGAAGCAGAAGTTTGAACAGAGTCATAATCCCTCCGCGTTTATTTTTTCGGAATGACGTTCATATAGAGTTTCGGCTCAGCAAACCAGACGGTTCCTGTGGATTTCCCGAGGAAGAAGCGGACCTGGAAGAAAGCCGCATCTTTGGGAAATTCAGGGAATACGGCGCTTGCTTCGATATCGCCCCAGTCTAACGTTCCGGGAATCATCTTTGTGTCGCGTCCGATGAGATATCCCTTTTTCGAAAAGAAGGAGAAGTTGACGAATCCGCCGTTTGCGACGTTTTCGTTTTTCTGACGGAAGCGCATGGTGATCTGAAGCGCTTCGCCCGCGCCCGGACGCGGAAACTTTTTGAGGTCGAATCCGCCTTGGCATACTCCGTAGTAGCGGGTTCCTTCCGGGCTGGAGATCTTGAGCGCGCGGATTCCTTTTTCCGCGTCGAACGGGACGGACTGGAAGTTCCCGCTTCTGTCTTTCGGTTCAATGGCTGTCCAGAATGGAATTGCGCCTTTGTCGTTCATTTTGAATTCCGGATTGCGGAGCGGAATTTCGACTGCGGAGAGCGCTCCGGCAAGAAGGATGAGTGCGGCAAGAGTGAGTTTTTTCATGATTCCCGGTTCCTTAAGATATGCGGACCCACTGGTCCGGCTGTTTTTCCGCATCGATCGCAGTGCGGAGAACATGGGCGATATGAATGGTTTCCGCGCGGTCGATCGGCGGAATTCCGGTACGGAAAAATTCGAGCATGGCGTCGATGAGATTCGGGAACATGCTGCTGAGTTTCGAAATCTGCACAGTGTCGTCGCGTCCGAGAATCCGTGCGGAAAAACCGAGCTTCGGATGAAGCGTCATTGCGGCGCGGCGTCCGTCGCCGAAGCGGAAGACCACATGGTCGGCGTTCGCGATTTTCGTATGGAGCAGACTTTCGATGCCGGGTCCCATGACGGAGACGATCATCTCCAGCTGGTGGATGGCGTATTCCCAGAAACTGCTTCCGCCGCCTTCGGTTTCCATGTATTCCGCATGGAATTTTCCGCGCGCTTCGATGAGTTCCGTTCCGAAACGGAGTGCGGAACTGGAAAAGAGCGGGGTGCGGAACCGGTCGGCGCGCGCAAAAAGCCGTTCCGCTGCCGCGCCGTCCGGAGCGAACGGCTTGTCGATGAACACCGGCTTTCCGGAGGCGAGAACCGTGTGTGCGAGCTCTTCGTGCTTCTCCGGATTGGAGGGGGCGAGCACGCAGAAGGCATCGCATGTTTCGATGAGTTTTTCCTGTGATCGGAACGGGGGTATCTGCATTTCTCCGCACCAGATTTCGAGCGGGCGCGCTCCCGGTTTTTCCTCCCAGGCACCGGCGATGGTGAACTCTTCGCTGAAACGGGAGGTGCGGAACCAGTTCGGGTAATTGTTCGCGTGCCACTCGTCGAGCGAGAGGTCGATGAATCCGATTTTCTTCATGGTTTCTCCTTTACATTTTTCCGCCGCGGTAATCGGGCCAGAGCCAGTACTGAGTGGAGCTTGGACCAGAGTTGTTATGTTTCAATCCGACCGTATTGTATGCGATGGAACCCACATGACCGTCTGCGAAACCGAACGTTGCGCGCATCCCGTGACAGTAGAATGTGCGTCCGCTGAGATGTTCCTGTTCAAGCGAATCGTAGAAACGGACGTACACCATTTCCGCCGCGTCCGCCCGGAGTGTGTCTGCAATGACCGCTTTCGAGCTCGGACTTGCGATGCTTTCCGGTTTGCGGGGCTTGCAGACGTATCCCCAAAGGTTGCGCGGCACGCCGCCCGTGAAATAGCCGAGATAGGAGTTGTAGCCGTAACGGGTGGTGTAACTTCTTCCCGCGAAATCTTCCGGCGGCATTGCGGCGTCCTGAAGCGGACGCGAGATCGCGCAGCCGTATTTGAAGAGCTTTTCCGGCACATATTTGTGCTGGTTGAGCAGATAAACGGGACGTCCCTTCTCCCCGGCGATGCTGTCGTCGTCTCCGAGCGGGAGAAACTCGTAATCCCCGGCGTACTGATTGACGCCGAGCAGAATCTGCTTGACGCTGCTGAGACAGTTCGCTTCCTGCGCTTTCTCCCGCGCCTTGTTCAGCGCGGGAAGAAGCATGGCTGCGAGGATGGCGATCACGGCAATTACCACGAGGAGCTCCACAAGGGTGAAATTTATGCGTATGACACGCTTGCCGCCTGTATGTTCGTCAGTCTTTTTCATACGGGCATCCTTTCCGTTGTTTGCTTGGTTAGAGAGAGACGGTTCTCCCGTTTCTGGAGGAGTCGTAGACAGCGAGCGCAATTTTCAGCGCGGCGATTCCCTCTTCAATTCCGGTGGTGAAGGGACGGTCTTCCAGTTCCTCTTCGATGAATTCCGCCATTTGGCATTTCCATGCGGAGTCGCCGCGGGTGGCTATGACGGAATTCTGCATTTCGAGTGTGCCGTCCGGTTTGCAGACTCCGGAGGAGAGACGTGTTTCGCCGGCGGCGTAATCGACTGTGATTGCTCCGGTGTCGCCCATGATTTCGATTCCGGAGAACCCGGCGCAGCTGGTCCAGCCGCAGTCGAGATAACCCATCGCGGAGTTGCCGAACTGAAGAAGAGCCGTCATGTTGTCTTCAAGTGCAATGGGCTTGCGGAGAGTGGCGGTGAGACCGGAAACGCGAGTGACGTCGCCGATCAGCCAGCGGGCGAGGTCAATCGCATGGATTCCCATGTCGAGGGCCGCGCCGCCGCCCGCGATTTCCGGATTGTAGAACCAGTCTGTGACCGCCCAGCCCGGCCAGGGGCCGTTGTGTGCAAAGCGGATGCGGATCATGTACGGCTTTCCGATTTTTCCTTCCAGCAGAGCCGCGCGTGCGGCGCGGACCATGGAGTTGAAGCGGTGGGAGAAGCAGACGGCGAGGCGGCGTCCGGTCTCCTTCTGCGCATCGCGGATTGCGAGCGCCTCTTCCAGAGTGACTGCAACGGGTTTTTCGAGGATTACATCGCATCCGGCTCTCATGGCTTCGATTGCGTACCGCGCATGGAATTTGTTGGGAAGACAGATGGATACAAGATCGGGCTTTTCATGTGCGAGCAGTTCGGAACAGTCGTTGTACTCCCGTTCGAAATGCCACTTTTCGCGGACTCCGGCGAGCGATTCGGGGGAGACGTCGGCAATGGCGGTCAGTTCGCAGTTTTCATTTGCGGCGTAACCGGGGATGTGGGAGGCGCGGGCGATGGCTCCGGCTCCGAAGACGGCGACTTTAAGTTTTTTCATTTGCAGACCCTTTCATTTAAGGTTGTGAATCTGATTTTTCAGGAAATCAACGGCAAGCCGGATATCCGCGTCGGGATCGGCTCCGGTTTCGCGCTCAATGGTCAGATAGCCGTCGAATCCGGCGGCGTTCAGCGCGCGGAGGTAAGACGGAAAATCGACGGAGCCCGCACCGAGCGGAGTCTCTTCAAACAGAAGCCCGGTTTCCTTCTGGAGCTGTTCAAAGCCGCCGCGCGCAAAGGCGTCGTAGACCTGTTCGGCGTCGCAGTCCCGGTGATGCAGACCGTCCTTGGCATGCGTATAGACGATCCACGGGCGGAGAATTTCAACCGCGCGGACGGGGGAGACGTTACGGACCATGACGAGGTTTGCCGGGTCGAGGTTGACGCCGACTCCTCCTTCGGTTTTCTTGAGAAACTCCGCCAGCTGTTCCGGATCTTCCGGACCGGTTTCGATGCCGAAGACGATTCCGCGTTCTTTCGCGGCATGTCCGAGCGCGGTGAGCGCGTTCAGCATGACGCCGTACCGCGGGTGCGCCGGGTCGCGGGGAAGGACGCCGATGTGACCGGTGACGACCTTCGCGCCGAGTTCGCCCGCAGCGTCGAAGACCTGTTTCATGCGTTCGAGTTTTCCGGGATTTTCCTTTTCATCCTGAAAACCGTATCCGCCGAGTTCGGCGACGAGTGCGGAGATTTCAAGACCGAGTTCCTCCGCATAGCGGCGGAGCCCGGCGCGGTCCCCGTTCAGAATCTCCGCATTTGCATAACACTGGATTCCGGAAACCTGCATGACCGCGGCTTTCCGCATGGCCTCCCGCAGGGGGACGCGGAACGAATCAATCAGAATGCCGATCTTCATTTTTCAAATCCTTTCGGTTGTTTGTGTAAAACAGTTTTGCTTATTTTGTGCGGTAATCAATTGTCGGCGGCATCGGACACTGCGCTTCGGTCAACCCGAGCACTTTGAGAATATCCAGGTACAGGTGCGAGATCATGATGTCGCCCTCGCGCGCATCGGGCAGTTCGAGTCCGCCGTTTTCTGTCAGAATCGCCAGAGCTTCCCGCGGACTGCCTGTCCGGAAGAGCGCGGCGGCGTGCTGCAGACGGATGGTCGGGCGCATCCGGAGCTCCTGCGGGAGCGCGTGGTAAAAATCAAGCATGGCACGGTGCGCTCCGTGAATGACCAGCAGCTTTGCCGTCTCCTTGACCAGATAGGCGTCCGCCTCCGGAAGAAGCGCCGCTTCCGTGAGCATATTCAGGGCTTCCCGCGAATGGTCTTTGCCGCGGAGCAGGACGTTCGCCCGCAGGTGCAGAGTCCATGCGTTGCGGGCGAGTTCCAGCGCGCGGAGCGAATGTTTTTCGAGCCGCTCCTCGTCGTGCGCCCGGAAGTGACAGAGCGCAAGATGATAATGTTTTTTCCAGCGCTCCGGAGCCTGCTGAAGTCTGGGAATCCATTCGGAGCTGACCTGGAAGGAGCGCGGCGGTTCATCATCCATTCTTCCGGAACAGAGGTCCACCCACTCTTTTTCGTCCGGACCTGTCTGACCGAAATCAAGGTGCGGAGCAAATTTGTCTGCGAGGTCCTTTTCGGCGAGCGCGGCGGCTCCGTTTCCGTGCATCCTGAGCGTTCCGCGGCGCAGGGCGAGGGGACGGGTGCGGAGGAGCATGTTGTCCATCTCCGGTTCGGGGAGGAATTCATCCGCAAGAGCGGTAACGCTGCGGACGGCATGTTCCCAGGAACCGAAAATGTCCGCGGGTTCCGCCTGGATTCCGCCGTATGCTTCGAGCCATTCCCATACAGTCCGCGGCGGCATGGGGAGACACTCCTGCTGAGTTTTGGCGAGTCCCGCCTGAAGTTCCAGATAATCCTGAACGCCGGGACCGAGCAGTTTTCTCTGCCAGTTCGCCCCGCCGGAGGTCTTGCCCCAGACGAAAAGCTTGCGTCCCTGAAGCCGCTTCGTTGAGAGATGAATGAAGCCGGAGCCGTCGCGGTTGAAGAGCGCTTCATACTTGCGCGATTCTGCGGGAATATTGTAGAAATGATCGCGGACGAAGGGGAAGTTTTCCGGATAGGTCTGATCGAATCCCTCACCGTCCGGCATGGAGGTTTTCGTGAGGAAATGCGAGCCCTGATCGTATTTGTTGAGATACGTTTCCATCGCGGGGACGACGACGCGGCATCCGGGCGTCATCGGCGCCGCGATGTTGCTCCACCAGTACATCGGCACAACCTCTTTCCCCGGATTGTAAATTCTGCCGCGGGCGAACAGGAAGTGCGAATTTCCCGGAAGGAGAAAATCAATCTGAAACGGTGTCTTGCGGTCACGGCTGCAGTCGTAGATACGCAGGACGGGACCGAACTCCGGAGCGTCGAGTTCCGCCGCAAAACGCGGGGAACAGGTGTTGGCGTCGTGTCCGCGCCGTCCGCAGTTGAATTCGACGCCGCCCGCAAACCATGCGTTGCGGATGGCGAGATTGCAGGGACGGAATTCTGTGTTGGCGGTCAGCAGTTCGCGTCCGGCGGTCTTGTCGAACAGACTCCAGAGGCGTCCGCCGAGCGGGAGAACGAATTCGGCGCGGAGAAAATCATTTTCGAGAATTGCTGAGTCGAATTCGAGTGTCTGTTTCTGACTAAGGTCGTAGTCATCCTGCATGGCATAGGGGAGGGAGTCGGAGAACATGCCGTAGTTGACAAACAGTCCGTCATCTTCATCCAGACGCGCTTCTATGGTGGACTTGATCGGGTCGCGCAGGGCGGGAAAGCGGCTGGCGGATCCGGCGGGGATTCCGGGAATCTGTTTTTTCGTGAAAGTCAGAGTCGTTTTCATTTCATATGCCTTTCCGTTGTTTGACGGATGATAAGTTCCGGTTCGAGCATGATGGTTTTGAAGGTGGTTCCCCGGATCATTCCGGTTATTGTTTCGCCTGCGCGCCGCCCGAGTTCCTGTACGGGCAGATGCACCGTCGTCAACGGAGGAACGGTGAGCTTTGCCAGTTCCGAGGCGTCGTTGCATCCGGTGAGCATGAGGTCGTCCGGAACTCTGACGCCGCGCCGGTGGAAAACTTCCAGCAGGGTCTCCGCCGTGTCGTCCGAAGCGGCGATGATGCCATCCGGACGGGAATCCAGTTCCGCAATGCGGAGTCCGGCTTCTTCAACTTTTGCTCCGTCATAGTTTTCCGTTTCAAAAACATGTTCGCGTTTGAGCGTAACGCCGTTTTCGAGCGCGGCGGAACAGATTCCGTCGTAGAATTCCGCGGCGATGGGTATGTGGCGTCCCGGGTAGACGAGACCGAGGGTTCTGCAGCCGCATTCGATCAGGTGTTGTGCGGCGAGCGCGCCGGCTTTGGCGAAGTCGATGCGCACGGCCGGATCATCGCGTCCCGGCAGATAGGATTTGACGAACAGATGCGGAATCGCGAGCTTGTCGAGTTCGGCAACGGTCATGGCGTCAAGACGATAGGTTCCGAGGACGAATCCCGCATAGTTTGTTGCGAGTCTGGCGAGGTTCTCTTCCTGGAATGTGCGATGGCTTGCGAGAATGTCGAGCAGAAAACCGCTCTGTTCGAGAGTTTCGCTGAGAGCGGACACCATCTTCATGGTTACCGGATGACAGAGGTCGCGGCTGTCGTAGAGCAGCAGCGCGATTTTGCGGGAGCTGAGACTTGAGACGTTGCGGATGAACGTTCCTTTTCCCCGTGCACGGTAGAGATAACCTTCGTTTTCGAGTTCTTTCATCGCCTGCCGCACGGTGTTGCGGGATACGCTGTATTTTGCGGAGAGTTCCGCTTCGGAAGGTATGGGAAACTCTTCCGCAAAGGCTCCCGCGCGGATCTGTTCAATCAGAGTCTCTTTCAATGCCTGATACTTCGGTTTCATGAAATGTACCTATCTTTCCTTTTGCTGTAATATATGCATGAAAAAAAGAAAAGTCAAGGAGATTTTGTTTAAATGTACCAACATTTAAATTCGGCAAAAAATTGCTCTCCGGATTGTGCGCGGAGAGCAATTTCCCGGCTTACTTCGCTTCAAGAGCCTGAATCTGTTTTTTCTGAGAGGGCGAGAGCGTCTCTTTTTTGCAGAGTCCGATCTGCTGTTTGATTTTATTCTTATCCTTTTCCGGATCAAGCAGATAGATATAGGCAAGACGGAAGTCCACTTTGTCGCGTCCGGAAATGACGGGATCCTCAAGGATTGTGCGGAGGATGCTGCGCTGTTTCTGTTTGGACTGTCCGCTCGCTTTGCAGGAATTGACGACAATCCACCATGCCGAGCGGCGGGAGCCGGAGTTTTCCGGTCCGTTTGCGGCATTGCGGGCGTAGTGTTCCGCACGGTCGTAGTCTTTTTTCTTCTGGTATACCTGCGCGAGAGTCATGTTCGCATCAAACGCATCCCACGCGGAGATCTTTTCAAAGGAGAGCACATTTTCAGCGGATGCGGCGGCCGCATCCAGGTCGCCGTTCCGGAGCTGCGCGGAGGCGAGCTGACGGTATGCGGCAATGCGGAGATTCCGGTGGAATTCCTCTCCGGTGAAGTTTTCGGCAAGGGCGATGACCTCTTTGAACTCTTTCCGGGTTATCATGGGGCGTGTGAGGTCATAAAGCGGTCCGGCAAGCCAGGCGGAGACTTCCGGGTGGCGGCGTCCGTATTGCAGGACGGAACGGAAGTATTTTTCCGCCTGCTCGCGATCATTCAGCGCGGCGAGGCAGCGTCCGGCGCTTGCCATGGCGTCGATCCGTTCGCGCGGAGGAAGTTCCTGCGCTTTTGCCGCCCGGCTGAAATATTCGAGAGCGAGTTTGTGTTCCTTGCGCATGAGATGCTGTCTTCCGCAGAAGAGGGAAGCACGGGCGAGCTGTTCGTTGTCTGCGGAGGCTTTGATTGCCTGTTCTGCGAGTTCGATTGCAAGACCGTAATTCCTTCCGGCGGACGCGGCGTTTGCGCGTGCGAAGGCTTCCGCAAACGGGGTGTCGCGGCGGATGATTTCCGCGAGTTTCAGCTGGCATTTGTTGGATTCCCCGGTCATTTTAAGCCGGTTGTAACACTCTGCGGCGCGGCGCAGGTTCTTTTCCTGCTGAGCATTGGAACAGCCGGGCACGGCGAGCGCTTCCTGAGCGATTTTGAGTGCTTCCCTGTGACGTTTTTCTTTGATGAGCCAGTCCATGTAGATGTGCATGGTCTCGGCCTTCTGGTCGGCGCTGACCGACTCCTTGAGTGCGCGCTGATAGGCTTTGGCGATTGCCGCCTTGTCGTTTGTCCGCAGGACAAGGCGGAACAGGTGTGTATTGCAGAGACGGTTGAGTTCTTCATCGAATCCCTGTGCAAGGATTTCCTCGCAGGCCCGTTTGAGTCGGACGTCGTCGTTCAGAGCCGCGTAGGCGCTGATGAGTCCGCTTTTTGCGGCGCGGATATGCCAGTTGCTCCCGGATTCCTCTTCGGTTGTTGCGACGCTGCGGTATGCGCGGGCGGCGTCTTCATAACGTTTGAGCGCGAAACATGCGTTGCCGATGATGACGCGGATTTCCTGTTTTTCGCGAAGCTCTCCCGTAGACTGACGGAGGAAGATGTTGCCCGCCCGGATGACATTTTCATAGTCTTTGATTCCGTAGTAGCCGTGGACGAGCAACGCAGCGGCGTTCATCCGTGTTTTGTGCGTGGAAGCGTTTTCGAGCAGATACTGTGCGGTGCGGATGCAGGTGTCAAAATCTCTGGCGTCGCGGGAAGCAAACATGACGTCGCGGAGCGCCTCGTCGTGTTTTTCGAGCGGAAGCTCCGGAAGGTCTGCGGCCTGCTGAGCGACTTTTGCGCGTTTCGCCTGAATCCGCTGGAAAAGTTTGTAATCGCCCTTGAGTCTGGCTGTGTTGGCGTCGCGGGAGAGAAGACCGTTGCAGATTTTGTACGCGTCGAATTTCATGGCGACGGTGAATTCATCGCTCTGCATGATGGCGGAATAACAGCGGGCGGCCTCGCCGCTTGAATCATCGTCGCGCCAAATGTTTTTGAGTTCATCAATCTGATTTTTGAAATCGTTCTGGAGTGCGCGCGCCCGGCTGTGCATTTCGTTGGCGGATTCGCGGGCGCTTTTGCGGTCGTTGGCAGACTTGGAAAGCCGCTGCGCCTCCCGGAATGCGTGTTCGGCTTCGACATAACGCTTCTGCCGTCTGAAATCGTTTGCGGCCCGGATCGCCTCCCTGCGGGAGAGATACCGTTCCGCGGCTGTTGCTGACAGCATTGTCAGACACAAAGCGCATAGAGCAATTTTGCGATACATACTTGAAACTCCTGTCCGGCTGTTTGTCTTAAAACAAACTTTTATGAAAAAATACGGAAATTTTCATTTTTTTTGTTCCTCAGTTATATTATAGCAAAAAATGCGGATTTGTCAATCCCCTCTTCTCTTTTTTCTCTGATGTTTCCGGAAAAATATTGACTATTCCGTTTTTTATGATATATTATTTATCCCATAAAACTTTTTAGGAGAAGGGCAATGCAGCTTCAGCTGATCAAAGGAAAAATTCACCGTGCAAGACTCACTCACTGCGATCTCGACTATGAGGGCAGCCTTGAAATTGATATCGACTACCTGAAAAAGGCGGAGATTCTCCCGTACGAGAAGATCCTTGTCGTGAATGCGACGAACGGGGAGCGTCTTGAGACCTACGCGATTCCCGGCGAAGCGGGCTCCCGTGTCTTCCGTCTCAACGGCGCCGCGGCGCATAAGGGAAATGTCGGAGACATTGTCACCATTATGGCGTTCGGCATTCTTGATGAAAAAGAGGCGCAGGGCTTCCAGCCGAAGGTCGTTGTCCTCAATGAAAAGAACGACGTTATCGCCGTCCGCAGAGGAAGGACTCCGGTTGCGGAGTGATCAAAAATCATGTGGAAATATTATGCTCTTCTTTCGGCATTTTTTGCCGCGCTGACCGCGATTTTCGCAAAAGTCGGCGTGACGGGCATTAATTCCAACTTGGCGACCGCAATCCGCACGACCGTGATTCTCGTTATTACGTGGGGAATCGTTCTGGCGTGCGGCGCGGAAAAACAGATCGCCGGGCTTTCCGGAAAAAATATTCTGTTTCTGTGTCTTTCCGGAGCGGCGACCGGGCTTTCGTGGCTCTGCTATTTCAAGGCGCTGGATACGGGCGACGTCTCCAAAGTCGCCCCGATCGATAAACTCAGCGTTGTGTTCACCATGGTGCTGGCGTTTATCTTTCTGCATGAAACCGTCGGCCTCAAGGTGATTGCCGGAGGAATTTTGATTCTCCTCGGCTCTCTGGTCATCATCTGGTGACCGTTTCTCCGCCGCATCGGCGTTCCCTGCGTCAAGGATTCCTTTTCCGAGCGCGGAGCGTTGTTGACCGTATCTTGGAACCTGCGCCTTGGGAATGCGTGAGCGCCTTTGCTGTTTCGACAGACGGACTTTGGAACGTCTGCTGGATCGTCTTCAGAGACTTGCTCTGAAAACTGCGGCGGAAGATCTCCGGGCGGCGTTCTTTCTTATGAAATATTGGATGTCCTGACCCGGCCGCTCCGCCGGTGCTGGAACGTCCCGGTTTTTTCGAGGCTCCCGGATGATATGTGCGCAAATCTGGAGAAGCCGCTGAGCGTGCGTGAACAGGTCTGGAGATGCGCCTACCGTCATGCGGCGATTTTCTGAATTGAAAGAGATGCTCATTTTGCAAAGAATAAGGATTCCTTCTTCTTTTTAAGGAATAAATATGAAATATTTTGAATTCTGCGGAATCTTTTCCTGTTGATTTTTTCTGCAACAGCGTTTATAGTAATGCCGTGGCTTGAGAACAAACATAGGAGGAGAACAAAATGAAAATGAAACGGATTTTCGCAGTATGTCTGCTCGCTGCGTCTGTTTTCTGCGGAGCGGAAGAGGACAATTCAAAATTCACTCCGCCGCAGAACAGTGTTCCCGGTAAAATCTGCGTTCTGATCGCGGATGTCGGGACGATCGACACCGTCGCGAAGACAGAGGAATTTCTGACGCAGATCAAACAATTCAACGTGGATGATACGCCGCGCCTTTCCGATGCGGACAAGGTTGCGGATCCCAACCTGGCGAAGATTGAGGTCACTTACCGGTTCAACGATTCTGTCCGCAAGTACAGCGACCGGGAGCGCGAAATCGCCGCGCGGAACCGCCGGATGGAACGTGTGCTGGAACAGCTGCGCAACTCAATTGTAGGCAACGATAAAAAACGCAGCATCGTTGTGGCGAAAAATTATCTGCAGAGTTTTCTGCAGCCCTATTCATCCTGTATTCAGGTGATTGACCGGGCGAATACTTCACTTTCGGAAGTGGAGAAGGCGATCGGCGGAAACTCGCAGCAGGATGTTGCTTCCGCCTGCGTCTTCCTTACCGTCATCATGCAGGATCTGAAGGAATCGTCGCAGACGGTTCAAGTCGGCAACACGATGGTCAAACGCACGAATTACACGCAGAAAGCTGTGGCGAACCTGCGCGACTTCAACGGCAATGTCGTGAATTCCTGGAACGCCGTCGCCAGAGTGTCGCACCGCCGTACCGGAGCAAGTTTGGAAGAGGGGTTCAACCCGGCTGACGATCTGATGGAGGACGTCCTCAAGCAGATCGCGGAAAAACTCGGAGACAGTCTGACCGCCTCGCTCAAAATCCGCTGCCGCGGTCCCAAAGGCGACAAAGAGTTTGACGAAGAAGGGGTCACTCTGACGCTGAACGGAAACGATTTTGAAAGCGGAACCCGTGTTCTTGCCGGACGTTATGTGCTCAAAGCGGAACTGGACGGCTATCAGACCATTACGCGGAATCTTGATCTGAAGCCGGGCGCTTCCCGCACAATAAAACTGAAATTCGTTCCGGCGTCGAAAGCCGCCGCCGCGGATGAAGAATAAATGAAAAATAAAGGACTTTGCGTAAAATGAAGTTGAAAAAACTCTTGTTCGGAAGCTGTGCTGTTTTTGCGGCGGCTCTGCTGACCGGGTGTATATCGTTTCACGATTACGGCCCGACACCGGCGGACGCCATGACCGACAACGAAAACATGCCTTACGTTGCCCAGGCGCAGAAGGCGTATGAACAGCGGATGCAGTTCAGCAAGCCGGTGGAGATCAAGCCGTCGGGGAAGGCGCAGCTTTTCATCACCGGAAACATCAGCCCCGAGTATCCTCCGCAATTCAAACGCGAACTTCTCGTTCTCTTTGAAAACGCCCTGATGGGCGAGGTCGGCAAACTCCGCGACTTCCGGATCGTCGGCTCCGAAGCGCGCAACATGTCCCCGGGAGCAACGATTACCAATGTCGATGACGAGGCGGAGCAGCAGAATCGCCCGTATCTGCTTTCGTTCCATATTCTGAGGGTCTATTTTACGAATGTGTCGCAGGGGCTTCTGCGGACTGCGGATCTCATCAGCGATATTTCCGGCGGCGGCAGAGATTACCGGCGGAGCACAAGAACCCTTCGCGAAAATCATCTCTGGGCCGCATATGCGCAGGTTGAAGTCGCTTTGACCTCCCCGGCCGGACAGCGGATATTTACATTCAATGAAGATGTTACAACGCTGGATCCCTTCCTTGCTCCGTATCCGGATCCGAACAAGCTGAAGGACGCCGTCGCGTACGCCGCTCAGAAGGCGATGCGTTCCTACGCCCTCCAGTTCGGACCGCCGATGTATGTGAAACAGTCGATCGGCGGCGGACTTTTCGTCCAGATTTCCGCCGGCAGCGAATACGGCATTCAGAAAGGGCAGAAGATTGAGTTCTACAGACATGCCGTCCGTACCCTTCCGGCACTTCCCGGCGAGCAGCCGAGAACGGAAGCCTTCCGCACTCCCGTCGCATACGGAACGGTCGGCGCGTGGGATGCGCCGGTTGAACGCAATTTCGCATGGGTCTATGTCCCAGGCAATGAAAAACCGGAAACTCATCGCGTGTTCACTTGGACTTCGGCGCGCGTTGTGGAATAATGAAGGAGTGGAAAATGAAGAATTCTCTGAAAAAACTGCTGCGTCTTCTGGCGCTCGGGGCGATTCTCTTTGCCCCTTCCGCATTCGCGGACGACGATGATGAGGATGACGTCACCGAAGGCAAGGACATGCGCCCGATCGTCTCCATCGACGTCGCCAACATCAAAAACAAAACGGACAATCCCCACGCAAACTTCCAGGCGCTGATCGACCGTCTGAATCATGAGCTGGTTCAGACCGGCATTTATCAGGTGCTGAATATGGAAGATTTGGAGAAGACGCTTGTGGACAGCGAGAAATTCGCCGTCGCGGCGGACGACGGCGGAACGAAAACCGCCGTTTCCTCTCCTGCGTTTTATATCCGCATGACCATTACGACATACGGATTCTCAAATGAAAAAACACACGATTTCTACAATGTCTCCGAGCGCGGCGACTATGTCGCAACCGTGGAGCTGATCCTGAACCTCGTCAATGCCCGGACTGCGACGACGGTGGCTTCCGGGAACATCTCCGCAACCAGCGTTGCTAGCAACACCTCATATCAGGGACAGCGGAAGATCGGGAACTATTCGGAGCAGGCTCTTCAGGCGGCCTGCAAAAGCGCTTGCCAGAAGATTGTCCGCGAGCTTGTCAAGCACACTCCTTTCTACGTGCTGGATGTGGAGGGGAATCAGGTCGTAACCGATATTCCGCCGAGTGTCGGAAAAGTCGGCGCCTACTTTGACGTTTACAAGCCGGGCAGGAAGATCCGGAACCGCCGCACCGGAAAAGTTACGCAGAAGGAGACCAGAATCACTACCATCCGCCTGACTTCGATCGGCGAGGATTCCTCCACCGGAGAGATTATCTATCAGCCGACGTCGCCCGTGACGGACAAGTGCATCGTGCGTCCGGTTCCGCGCCAGGCGCAGGCGGCTCCTCAGCCCGGAAACCCGGCAGCGCCGTTCTGAACCGTTCTGCATTCATCGAAAAATGCGCCGCGATCGCCGCGGCGCATTTTTTTTGCAATGATTTTCGTTTTTCGATTTGCAGAATCGCCATTTCCGTGGTAAATTGTCACTTCAGAATAATTCATCAACAGGAGGCTGAAACATGCGCGTTTTTGTTGCCGGCGGAGCAGGATACATCGGAAGTGCCTGCACCGAATATCTCCTCGACAGAGGTTATGAAGTCACCGTTTTCGACGATCTGATCACCGGTCATATTGAAGCGGTTGATCCCCGTGCGAAATTCATCAAAGCAAACCTCGCCGACCGCGAAAATCTCAAAAAGGTCGTCAAGGAAGGAAACTACGACGCCATCATGCACTTCGCCGCATTCTCCCTTGTCGGCGAATCCATGAAGAACCCCAGCAAGTACTTCAACAACAACCTCGCGAACGCGATCAACCTCGCGGACGCCGCAGTGGAAGGCGGAGTCAAAACATTTGTTTTCTCCAGCACCGCCGCAACCTTCGGCGAGCCCAAGGAGATTCCGATCAAGGAAGACGCTCCCCAGCTGCCCATCAACCCCTACGGCGAATCCAAGCTCTGCTTTGAGAAAGTCCTGAACTGGTACAGCAAAATTTACGGACTCAAATATGCCGCTCTCCGCTACTTCAACGCCGCCGGCGCAACGGAAAAGTACGGCGAAGATCACAACCCCGAAACACACCTGATCCCGATTCTGCTTCAGGTCGCTCAGGGCAAACGCGAAAAAGCAATGCTTTTCGGCGATGACTACGATACGCCGGATGGAACCTGCATCCGCGACTACATTCACATTCTCGACCTCGCGCAGGCGCACGAAAAGGCGCTCTACGCCCCGAAGAGCGGACACTACAACCTCGGCACCGGCAGCGGACTCAGCGTCATGCAGATTCTCGAAGCCGCACGCAAGGTTACCGGACATCCGATTCCGGCGGAAGTCGTTCCCCGCCGCCCCGGCGATCCCCCGCGTCTGATTGCGGACTCCACCCGCGCCCGTCAGGAGCTCGGCTGGAAGCCCCAGTTCGAGAACGCGGAAGCGATTATCGCTTCGGTCTGGAAATGGCTCCAGAAGCACCCGAACGGCTACTCCAAGTAACACCCTCAGGGCGTGCGGATTCAACTCCGCGCGCCCTTTTTCAAAACCGGATTGAATCATGGCGGAAAAATGGCATGAACTCGGACCTTACACGGTCTTTGACTTTGAAACCACCGGAATGAGCCCCGTGCGGGATCGTCCTGTGGAGATCGGCGCGGTGCGCATTGAAACCGACGGCTCGACTTCGCGCTATTCATCGCTTATCAATCCCCAGATGCCGATTCCCCGCCGCGCAACCGCCGTGCATCAGATTACAGATGAAATGGTTGCGGAGGCGCCCGTGTTCGAAAAAGTCGGCGCGGAGTTTCTCGATTTCGCAAAAGACAGTAAACTTGTTGCCCATAACGCCCGGTTTGACCTCGCTTTCCTGCAGGAGAGTCTGAACCGCTGCGGGCTTGCTGTCTGGGAAAGCGGCGCATACGACTCGATCGCAATCGTGCGCAAGGCATTTCCCGGAATGCCGAGCTACAGCCTGCAGTCCCTGCGCCTTGCTCTCTCTCTTGGCGCGAATGTCACGGGAGATGCACACCGTGCGCTTTACGATGCGGAAATCACCGCGGAACTCTTTACGGTTGCAATGAACCGCCTTTACCAGCTCTATTCCTGAGCGTTTCCCTTTTTTAAAACAAAAAACGGACAGGATATTTTGTATCCTGCCCGGAGAGATTCTGTGTGTTTGCGCGGGTCAGCGGACCATGCAGGCGCGGGCTCCGTCGATGAGGTAGTTGTCGCCGGAGATGAAGGCGGCTTTGTCGCTGGCGAGATAGAGAATCAGGTCGACGACTTCCTGCGGTTCGGCGGCGCGTCCCATCGGGGTGGGCATGTTCGCCATGCCCGGGCGGGTGAGGACGGGACCGGGGGAGACGCAGCAGGCGCGGACGTTGTGGGGGGCGCCGAGCAGCGCGAGACCCTTGACCATGCCGATCATGCCGCTTTTCGCCGCGCTGTAGTCGACGCTCCATGCGGAGCCGGTGACGCCGTCGATGGAACCTAGGACGATCATGACGCCGCGTTTCTGTTCGATCATGGTTCCGATCACGGCGCGGCAGAAGAAGAGGGCGCCCTTGAGGTTGACGTCGATGCCCCAGTCGAGCACTTCATACGGACGGCTCTGGAAGGGTTCGGGGCAATTGAAGATGCGCCCGGCGAAACCTCCGGCGGTGTAGATCATGATGTCGACGGAGCCGCCTTTTTCCCTGGTGAAGGCGACGGCGTTTTCGATGTCTTCGACTTTGCGGACGTCACACTTGACGCCGTAGGCGTTTCCGCCGTTTGCACGGATGTCCGCGGCGAGAGCTTCGACTTTTTCGCCGTTGACGTCGGCGAGAATGACGGTTGCTCCCTGTTTTGCGAGGTCCTGTCCTGCGAGCAGTCCCATTCCCGAGGCTCCGCCGACGATGATTGCGGTTCTTCCGGCAAAATTCTGTTCCGACATGGTCAATCCTTTCTGTTAGGAGTTTTCATGGAAGAATATACCCGTGTTCCCGCGCGAAAACAACCTGTTTTCTCTCTTTTTAATGAAAAAATGAATGAAAACGGAAATTATTTGCTTCAATTTTTTGTGTTTTTTGCAAATGAAGCAATCCGTCAAAGCCGTTTGTGGTCTTTGAGCACAAGCCCCGTTTCATCCTCCGCTCGGAGAATGTAGTAAAGCGCGAAGTCCTGGTCGTTTGCCCACGGGTCGAAAAATTCGCCGCGCCGGGCGGGAGCGATTTCGGAACCGTCCGGATTCAGCATGGTCACCGAATACGGATGCAGATAGGCGCAGGACGCCGTGCCGTCCGGAAAGAACAGACACAGCAGATTGCGCAGAGTCTTTTGGGGCTGCATGCGGAGCGCGTCGTCGCCGGTTCCCTGCGCATGAAGGAGGGAAGCATAGGCGGAAAGACAGCTCCAGTAGTGAAGCGTGTCGCCGTAGAGCGCCCGTTTGCCGAACCAGTAGTCGTCCCAGTGGCGGATCGGCAGATTGTTCCATTTGTGGTCGGGCTGGTCTCCGTTGAAACGCTTCAGAATTGCGGCGTGTTTCTTTGCCTCTTCAAGCAGCGCCGGATCCCGTTCAATGAGGTTGTAATACGCGGAAAGAATCGACAGCGCGGGAGTGACGATTGTCTGTTCGAATCGAACTTCATGCGGAGGATAGAGAATTCCGTTTGCGCGGATGTTTTCAACATGCGTCCGGACGAGTCCGGCTAGTTCGCGTGCCGTTTCGGTTTTGCCTGCGTCGCGGATCGCTTTGACGGCGTCGGAAAAGACGCTTCCGTTCGGATAGAACTTTGCTCCGCCTTTGCCGTAGTAATCGCGCATGGAGCGTTCAATCCGGACGAGGTAGCGGTCTTCTTTGTAAAGACGGTGCATCTCCAGCCAGAAGGTGATGAGCCACGGTGCGTTGTAAAGACGTTTGAACTTGGCGTTCTTGCCGATGTTGTTGCAGACTTCTCCCGTTTCGGTGTCGAAGACCTCGCGGAGAAGAAACTGTTCGAACAGCTTCAGCGATTTTTCCATTTCATCGTCGTGTTTCCGCTGGAGGCGTCGCGCGATGAGCAGTCCCATGCCGAACCGTTCGCGGCAGGCGTTGTGGTTGGCATTCGCATAGTCGAAATACGGCGCGTTTTCTTCGCAGTCGTAGATCAGATACGCGCCGCAGAGCGGGCTGCGCGGGTCGGTCATCTGCTGCTTGCGGATGATGAAGCGGATCCGGCGGTCGACAACCGTTTCCAGATCTTCCGAAACAAATCCGTTCGCACGGAAGCTGCGTCCGTTGATCCGGAATTCAAATTTGTGTTCTCCGGTTTTCTCCGGCGCATGCTCCACAAGAACGGAATTGCCTTCAATTCGGTACGGAATTTTGTTTCCGTTGCAGAAAACTTCCGCCGTTTCCGGTTTTGCGCTGCATTCCGCCGTGATGCGAAACCGTTCATCCGGAAAGACGGTTTCCTGTTCGAACGAAAGATATGCGGAGTTCGGACGCTTCAGCAGTTCATGCTTGAACGCGCCCGCCGGAAACGCGGCGAGCTCCCACTCCAGAACCTTTGTTTCGCCGGGGAGAAAGTGCGACGGAGCGGGATGCAGAATGAAATCTCCGCGGTCGTTGCTGATCTCCTTTGCAATCCGCCGGACGCTGTACGTGTCAAGCGACCCCTGCGTCAGAATGAGTGCGAGTTCGGTATGAAATTCACCCATTTTGAGCGCATGAACGTATGAGTTTTCGCCGCCGCACCAGAGATGCGCGTTGCAGCGGCGCTTTTCGCAGGTTTCGGCGTCGGTGTAGTTGTCGTTGAATGTGGCGAAAACGCCGAGCTCTCCGCGTTGAAAGTAGAGATCATATGGGGCAGTGTTGCGGAAGCTGAACCGCTCCCGCAGAAAATCGCTGCCCATGCTGCGCTCAACGGTCAGTTCGAGAACGTCGCGGCGGTAACGGGAAACGGATTTGCCGTCTTTCTGCTCCGCTCCGAGGAACTCCATTCCTGCGGGGACGCCCCAGGTGCCGAGCCCCTCGATCCAGTTCATGCGGTCGGCGTCGTTCTTGAGAACAAGCGATTTCAGACCTCCGTTGTCTGAATTGAATTCAACTGTGAACTTGCCGTTTTCCATTTTCTGCAGACTCCTTGCAGCTGTTGTTTGCTGTTTTGTATAAAAAAATATAGCCGGATGAATTCTAAATTCAAGTTCATCCGGCGTTGTCAATGTAGATTCTGTGTTCAGCGGCGGTTCCTGCTGAAATATTTCAGCAGAACTTTTTTGAGCGGAGTATCTTCTTTTGCGGGTGTGACGGCGTTGAAATCCGGTTCATGTTCCACGCTCCAGAAGTGGGATTCTCGGAACGCGTGATAGGTCCAGGACCAGCCGTATTCTTCACAGAGCGAGATGACGTCGCGGACATACTTCTCCGCTCCGGGCGCCCAGCGGATGGCGGAAAACTCCCCGCAGAAGATGATAGCCCCGTATTCCTCCTGGAAGGAACGGACGGTTGCAAGATTGCTCCGGAGATATCGCTTGCCTCCGACGTCTTTCGGGTAGGTGATGAATTTCCCCGCCTTCAGATCTTTCCAGCTGCTTCCGACGCCCTGGTGCGTGTAGGCGCCGGGGATGTAGATATGAACCTGGTAGATGATGTTCTTGAGCGGGAGCGGCTGCATGTCGGCGTAGGAGCCGATTCCGCACATGCCGTTGGATTCGATGATGACCGGCGTATGCGGGTCGATTTCCCGGATCGCTTTCGCGGCGCGGTACTGGCAGTCCCAGTAGTTGAAGGGAACGGGCGTGTTCTGGCAGGGTTCGTTGCAGAGGTCGTAGCCCCAGATGTTTTTCCTTCCTTTGAACCGGGTCGCAATCTGACGCCAGATGCGGATGAAGGAGTCGAGATATTTTTCCTCGGAGAACATGCGGAACTGCTGCGCGAATGCCGCGGCCTCCTTGATTGCTCCGGGCGGAAGTTCGCCGGCGACCTTGTAGCGTCCGCCCGGCGGTGTGTGCATGTCGATGATGACATGGATTCCGAGACGTTCGAATGCCGGCATCAGCTTTTCGAGATCGTCAATACGTTTGGCGTACCACGCTTCAAATGCGGCGATGTCTGCAAGCTCTTTCTTGTCTTTCGGCGTACCGATCTGCCAGCGGATCAGATTTGCTCCCCACGATGCGAGGTCTTCGAGATCCTTGACTGTGCATTTTTCAACATCGGGACTCATGACGCCGCGAAAGAGCGGACGGTTCCTGATGTCTTCCGTGTACTCGCACCGGTATCCGTCCGGAATTTCAACGGTCGGGCCGTACGGGCTTCCCTTAGACGCCGGTTCTGCGGCGCCCAAGGAGCAGAGGAGCATTGTAAACAGGGCAAAGAATGTTGTTTTCATGAAAATCTCCAGCGGTGTTCTCTTATTCTTCATCGGAGTCGTCGATGATCTCCATGCGGACATTGCGGAAATAGACGGTTCCGCTGATGTTCTGAAGTCCCAGATTCAGCTTTGCGTCCGTTACATCTTCGGGAATCGGCGTTTCAAAGGAAATCTTTTTCCAGTCGAAGTTTTTGGCGTTTCTGCCGCCGCCCGGATACGATGTTTTCTTTTCGCTTTTGACGATCAGCATGAATTTGAATCCCAGGTAGGGACGCTCCAGTTCCGCGATGTTCAGGTTTTCTCCTTTCGCCTCGCAGGTGAAACGGAGATACTTTCCGCGGATTTTCTCCGGAGCCAGATTCATTTGAGCGGTGTTGGTTCCGCGTTTGTTGTGACTGGTCGGCAGAACAGTTACTCTCAGCGTATCGTCTTTCCATCCGCTCGAGGCGGGAAGAGTCCATGCTTCTCTGTTCTGGAACAGGTCGATCTGTTCTCCGGCGCTTCCGATGACCCCGGCGAGAGCGATGAGGATTGCCGCAAAACTTTTTTTCATACGTTTTTCTCCTTCTTTGTGTTTGTTTTAGAGTTCCGGATCCCAATTTTCCGGTTTGAATTTGTCCATTTTGTAGATCATGTCCGCATAAGGCGCCGGTTCGCGGAAGCCCGGGCCTTTGACCGATTCCGCATGACCGTCGCCGAAAGCGACGTTGGTGACTCCGCTGTGCCAGGTGTAAAGCACTCCGGAGTCGCTCCAGGTCGTTTCATTGTAGGGATAAGTCCTGCAATGCGACGCCTGGCACCAGGTGTAGTTGAACCTGTTTTCGGCAAGCAGAATTTTGCGCGATGTGTTTTTCAGTTTTGAAGTTTTGATGCTTTTGTTTTCATCGGCGAGCATTTTGTTGATTCCGTAGGAGAAGCGGCTGCGCCAGTATTCCGCGACGGGGGCCGTGCTGATGTATGCAGTTGTGAGGCATTTTGTGTTGCCTCCATTCTGCACGGCCGCAACCGGACAGTCCAGCGTCGACCAGTTTCCGACGAGATTATTCCGGACGACCAGCCATCCCCACCCGGGGGCGGAGCCCGTGAAGCCGCTCGTCGGGAAAAATCCATCGCTGGAATCCGTATATCCCAGAATTGTCATTGCGGACTGCTTGATGTTGCTCAGGCAGCTGACGGTTCGCGCCTTTTCGCGAGCAGCGTTCAGTGCGGGAAGAAGCATGCCGGCAAGTATTGCAATGATTGCAATTACTACAAGAAGTTCTATAAGGGTGAAGTTTCCTGCTCTCGTTTTTCCTTTTTTCCTGTTCATCTTGATTCTCCTTTTCATTCTGTGATTGTCTTATAGCTGTGTTTGAAAACAATATGTTCTGCTTCCTGATCCGGATTTTCAAGAAGACGGGACACCACTTTCGCGGTCTGCCGTCCGAATTCCTCAAACGGGAAATCAAACAGCAGAACAGGTTCCTGCATTTTGCGCGGCTTGAACATGAAGGTCGCAAGACGGCACTCTTCATTCAAATCAATATTGTGTTCGCGGAGAATTTGCGCGGTCTCTTCAAACGTTTCGATGCTAGGCGCAACTGCCTGCGGACGGAATCCGTTTTCCAGAAGTCCGCTCAGCCCTTCCGTCGTGTTGAGCAGAAAACATTCATCCGGAAGCGCATGCCCGGCTTCGGCGAAGACGTCGCGAACCCCCAGGAATGTCGTCGCCCGATAGCGTTCGCTCTGAATGAAGAGAACCTTCGTGCGGTTTTCGGCAAGGAGAGCGCGTCCGAGTGCGCGGCCCTTCTCCCTGCGGTCCAGCTCCACGCTCGGGATGCCGTCGATTTCCGTATCGACGGTGACCACGGGACGGAACTTGCGGATTTCGCGCAGGACTTGTGCCATCGCGGCGGAGACGTTGAAGCAGACGAGCGCATTGCAGTCGATCCCGCGCAGTTCCGTGGCGAGGTCGTTTTCCCGTTCGGAAAAGAGGCGGATTTCCTGAATCAGAGCGGGCTGTTTTGCCAGCTCCGCCGCGGTGTGCGATTTGAGGGAGACGATGTAAAACGGTTCGTAAATGGTTTTGCCGTCGCCGTTGAGAATTCCGATCAGCGGAGCGCGGAACTGCTGCATTTTCGAGGGGACTGTGAAAGTGCCGACGCCGTGCTTGGCGGTGAGGTATCCCTCTTCGATCAGGAGTTTTAGTTCGAGCTGTGCGGTGCTGCGTGCGATGCCGAGCTCGTCCGCGAGCTCTTTGTTGGAGGGCAGGTGATAGGCCTCTCCGGCGTGCTGCCAGAGCAGATCCATCACATACCTCCGGACCTGCATCCGTGCGCTGTCGCGTTTCCTGCTGTTCGCTGAAATCATGCCTGTTCCTCTTTGTTATCGGGCTTCCAATCGGGCTTTGTCTTAATTATACCACAAAACCGCGAAAAAGTCAAGAGGGGAAAAGAGAAAAAAATGTTTTTTCTTTCTCCTCGTGGAATTTTCCGGAAAACATGGTATATTACGGAATCGGGGTGCTGCTCCACAATGGAGCGGCTGAGATTATACCCGCAGAACCTGATCCGGGTAATTCCGGCGCAGGGAAACACAACGTCATTTTCCGGCACAGCCGAAGCTGCGCAAGTTTCCCCCCGACAGGAGCCGCACGGGCGGCACGGACAGTAAACTGAGAACCAAACAAAAGGAATCTGACTCATGAAAGATCTCATCATCGGCGGACGCAAGTTCACCAACCGTTTCTTCCTCGGAACGGGAAAATTCGCATCGGCGGAACTCTTCCGGCAGGCGCTCGAAGCCTCCGAAACCGAACTTGTCACCACCGCGCTCACCCGCGTGCATGAAGACGATGCGGAACACGATGACATTCTCAAGGTGATCGACCGCTCCAAAGTGGAAATCATGCTCAACACCTCCGGCGCACGTACGGCCGACGAGGCTGTACGCATCGCTCTCATCGGCGAAGCCGCCGGTTTCAAATGGATCAAACTTGAAATTCATCCCGACGCCCGTTATCTGCTTCCCGACCCCGTCGAGACCCTGAAGGCTGTCGAGAAACTCGCGAACCGCGGACTGGTTGTTCTTCCGTACATCAACGCCGATCCGGTTCTTGCTCATCACATCGAAGAGGCCGGCGCGGCGGCGGTCATGCCGCTCGGTTCGCCCATCGGTTCCAACCGCGGAATCCGCACGCGCGACATGATTGAAATCATCGTCGAACAGAGCCACATTCCGGTTATCGTCGACGCCGGAATCGGGCTTCCCTCGCACGCCGCAGAAGCGATTGAGCTCGGCGCCGACGCCGTTCTCGCGAATACCGCTGTCGCCGCCGCGAACGATCCCGTCCGCATGGCGGAGGCGTTCAAGCTCGCGGTCCGCGCGGCGGAAATGGGCATCAAAGCGGGCCCGCCGGCTCCCCGGACGACCGCATCCGCTTCCAGCCCGATGAACGCTTTCGATATTTTCATTTGAGGTGAATCATGTTTCCGAAACTGAAATTCACCAAAGAACAGATTGAGGACTATTACTCCAAAGTCACTCCCGACATGGTGCGGACGAGTCTTGCGGCGGATCGTCACACGTATTTCGATCTTCTGAATCTGCTCTCTCCCGCCGCCGCTCAGCCGGGATTCCGCGAAGCTCTGCGCGAGACTGCAATGAAGGCGCGCCGCCGCTACTACGGCAAAACGGTCTCCATTTTCGCCCCGCTCTACATCTCGAACACCTGCGTGAACTCCTGCCGCTACTGCGACTTCAACATCACCCACCATGCGGAACGCAAAATCCTGACTCTCGATGAAATCCGCATGGAGTGCGACGCCATCCGCAAGCACAACATCGATTCCCTCCTGATCGTCGCCGGAGAAGACCCGAAGCACATGACGGTCGATTATCTCTGCGAAGTCGGGCGGATGCTGAAGGATACGTTCTCGTGTCTTTCGCTCGAAGTTGCGCCTCAGGAGGAGGACGCTTACCGCAAGCTCTTTGAAGCCGGCTACGAAAGCCTGATCTGCTTTCAGGAAACCTACGAGAAAGATCTCTACAAGTACCTTCACCCCGCCGGGCCGAAGAGTGTCTACGACTTCCGTGTCTGGACTCAGCTCCGCGCGGGAAAAGCGGGTTTCCGCACGCTCGGAATAGCCTTCCTGCTCGGCCTTGCTCCGTGGCGGATCGAAGCGGCGAGCCTCGGCGCGCACGCATTCTATCTGATGAAGGAGTGCTACCAGAGCCGTATTCAGTTTGCGTTTCCGCGCATCACTCCGATGAGCGGCGGCTTCCAGCCGGAACATCCGGTGAACGAGGAGGATCTGGAGCTGATGATGCTCGTCTTCCGAATCGTCTTCCCGGAATGCGGCATGACGGTTTCGACGCGCGAGGATCCCGAGTTCCGCGACCGCATCGTACAGACCGCCGCGGACAACATGTCCGCCGGTTCCCGCGTGACACCGGGCGGTTACGCCGTGCTTGCCGACAAGGATGTTGCGCAGTTCACGCTGAATGATTCGCGCGAGCCTGAGGACATCTACAAGGCGATTCACGCGAACGGTCAGGAAGTCGTTTTCAAGAACTGGGACAAACGCATCTGAGGTGAGTATGGATACAGTTCTTCTGAATGGGACGGAACTCCGCGGCGCCACGGTACCGACGCCGCACACAACGCTGCTGATGATCTGTGCGCAAAACGGATTCCTCGGCTGCGGTTATCTGAACATTGCAACCGCGGAGAAGGTCGGCGACGCCGTCGCGATTGTGACGGGCGTGAAGTCCTATGACGACATGCTGAACGCCACGGTCCGCAGCGTCTCTTCCGCCGCTTCCGCGCTCGGCGTCGAGCCCGGCATGACCGGACGCGACGCTCTGCTGAAGATGATGTGATGATTTACCGGGCGGGAACGAAACGGATCAGCTGAATCTCGTTGGAGGTTCCAAGCCGCATCCACGGTCCGAACGTTCCCGCGCCCTGCGAAACGAACAACGTCATGTTTCCGATGCGGTAGAAGCCGCATTCGTAGGGGAACATGAGCCGGGTGAACAGCATGCCGGGAAAAACCTGTCCGTCGTGCGTGTGTCCGGAGATCATGACGTCGAATCCGGAACGGGCGATAAAGTCTGCGCCGCGCGGGGTGTGATGAAACAGAACCTGCGGCAGTTTTCCTTTGCGGACGATTTTCGGAACTTCCTCTTCTACTGTCAGATTGTTGACGCGGTGCGGATCCTTTTTAATGCTTTTTTCGCTCATGTATTCGAGCCCGGTGACTTCAATTCCGGCAATTTCAACGGCTTTGTTGCGCAGAATGCGGATTCCGTTTTTCTCAATTAGCTTCAGCACGCGCGGAGTGTCAATGTAATATTCATGGTTCCCGATGGTGTAGAGCTGCGGAACACGGACGTCGCGGAACAGCGCAAAAAGATCGTCGCGGAGCGCGCAGTTACTGTCGGCGAGATCGCCGTTGTAGAGAACGAAATCGGGGTTCTGCGCATTGACGGCATCGACCATGCGGCGGAGCCACGCTTTGCCGCGCTGGGGACCGAGATGCAGATCGGAGATGTGCAGGACCATGACCGGTTTCTGCAAGCCCGCGACCGGAATTTCAAGCGTGCGGATCTGGAAGTTCCGGGCGTGGAGCCAGCCGCCTAGCACGAGCAGAGCGGCGAGAATCGCCGGAACCGTCGCGCACCAGGCGTCGCGCTGAAGCTTCTTCAGCAGAAAATGAAACGCCTGTTCCAGAAGCATGAGGAAGAAACAGTAGACATAAAACATGAAGAAGAGTCCGCCAGCATTTGCAAGCCATGTGAGCGGTCCGGTTGACTCAAGTTTTGCCGGAATCAGAAATCCCGCGACGGATGCGAAGAGCAGAAGCAGAATTCCCGCGCTTGCCCAAAGCCCGTATTTTGTTTTGAGTTTCAGCAGACGGCAGAAGCGGAACGGAACCCACCACGCGGCGAACAGCAGAATCAGAAATGAGACAAGAAACATGCTTCCTCCTGGAGTTTTTCCGCAATATACAGCTTGAAGCCGCTCAAAGTCAAATGACGTTTTGAAAAAATAATGGTATGAAGGTCCTTTTTATAGTGAAAAAGTTTTTCGCTCCTTGCAAAAACGGTTTTATGGATTAACTTACAGGGAATTCAGAAATGAACCAGACAACAAAAAAGGGTAAAACATGCTTCCGGATCAATTTCAGACATTCGCGGCGGAATTTCCGCTGGAACACGTTCATGCCGGCGTCGCGGCCGGCAACGGCTTCCTCGGGCTTTCCGTCTGGGGCGAGGGCGACACGGTAAACGTCACCGTCAGCTCCTCCTCTCTCTGGGATCATCAGGGCGGGGAAATCTGGAGTCCCGAACAATCCTATAAAAACATCTGCGCCGCGCTTGCAAAGCAGGACGAGAACCGGATGAAGGAGCTGTTCCCGTGGTACAATCTCGTGCCGAGCATCATTCCGCTCGCCCGCATCACTTTTCAGCTTGACGGCGCGCATAAAGTCGAGCTTTCACACCGCGATTCCCTGCTGACCGTTTTCGGAAAGAACAAACGTGTGGAAATCCGCCTTTCACAATCGGAAAAAGGCGTGTTCGCAATCCGCGGAGTCTCTGATTTCCGCCTGATTCCGGGCTATGATCTCGCACCCGTCCTGAAGGAGCGCGGTTTCGCGGAGCCGGAGCGTCTCGCGGACGGTTTCCGCCAGACCATGCCGAAAGATCCCGCATTCGGGATCCGTTATGCGAAAGGCGCGGGCGCAACCTTCTTCCGTTTCTCCCGCGACGTTATTGCCGCCGCTTCCGGAAACTGGAGCGCGCTTGAGGAGGAAAACCGCCGTTTCTGGAATGACTTCTGGATGAAGGTTCCCGAGCTCCATTCCGGCATGACGGAGATTGACGCCCGTTACTATTCCGGTCTCTTCCAGTTCCAGTGCATGACTTCCTCCGACGGTTTCCCCGCAGGGCTGCAGGGACCGTGGATCGAAGATGAAAAACTTCCGCCCTGGAGTTCCGATTTCCACTTCAACATCAATGTCCAGATGTGCTACTGGCCCGCCTGTCGCGCCGGACTTTTCGACAACCTCAAGCCGCTCTGGAAGATGCTCGAAAGCTGGAAAGAGCAGATGCGCCGCAACGCCAAATGCTTCGTTGGCATTGACGACGGCTATATGATTCCGCACGCCGTGGATGACCGCTGCGTCTGTATGGGCGGTTTCTGGGCCGGCACGATGGATCACACCTCCGCCGGCTGGATGGCGATGATGATGTTCGAATATGTCCGCTGCACCGGCGATATTGAGTTCCTCAAACGTTTCGGTTTCGATTTCATGCGCGGCGTGATGCGCGTCTATGAGGCAATGCTGGAATTCGACGGTTCGCATTATGCGATTCCGTGGCTGACTTCACCGGAATATCGCGGAATCGCGATGGACGCGGTCGGACGCAATCCCTCGTTCCACCTCGCGGCGATCCACCGTCTGCTGTCCGATATTTTCGCCGCGGCGGAGATGCTGCACTGCGAAGTTCCCGCCGCGTGGCACGACATTCAGGAGAAACTCCCGTGGTACAGCGAAGAGGACGGCGAAATCGCGCTCTGGGAAGGACTCAAGCTCGATATGAGCCACCGTCACCATTCACACCTCGCGGCAATCTGCCCGTTCGATTCGCTGCACATTCCGGAAGACGTCGTGGCGCGGAGCGTGGAGGCATGGGTCCGTTTCGGCATGGGCGCCTGGGCCGGCTGGAGCATGCCGTGGGCGGCAATGCTGCACAACCGTTTCAATCATCCGGATATGGCGTGCATGATCCTGAAAATGTGGCCGTCGATCTACACGAACAAAGGCGGACGCACGCTTCATGATCCGCAGTTCCCCGGATTCTCCGTCGGACTGGTCGGCACGAACCGGATTATGCAGATGGACGCCGGACTCGGCGTCGTCGCCGCGATTCTGGATCTCTTCCTTTACGAAACGCAGGGCGTGCTGGAACTCTTCCACGGTCTGCCGGAAGCAAACGACGCCTCGTGCGCGAATGTTCCCGCGCCGGGCGGACTGCGCTTCTCCGGAAACCGCAGAGAATTCTCGTTTACAGCGGAGCGCGACGCCGCGCTGAACTTCCGCTTCCCCGCGGGCGAGTGGATGGATGAGACGGATAAGGTTTATGTTGCCGGAACGCTCTTCTCCAAAGAGATGAAGGCGGGCGAGCAGATCGCATTTTACCGGAAGGGCTGAAGAAGCCCTTCGCGGAAACGTCACATCATCCAGATGGTGTTGTGGCACTTCGACGCGGCGGATGCGTAAGCCGTCCCCGCGTCGCGCGGAGTGTACCCGTCCGGGAATTCCAGTTCGAGCTCCGGAACCGGCTGGCCGGATTTCAGAAATGTGCAGATCCGGTCTGTCAGGTGTTCGAGCCGTTTGGCGACTCCAGCAATCCGTGTCTGCGGAATTTCAAGGCCGAACGGTTTGCGTTCGCCGAGCCACTGTTTTTCATATTCTTTCCCGAATGCGCGTATTGCTTCCGCCGCCTTCCGCGCCGCGCGTGCGGCACGGCGGAGGGTGTTTCTGTTTTTCTGCTTCCAGCCCATCCGCGCCAGGGCGGATGCATTGATTTTCAGGCGCAGCGCCTTTGCGAAGAGACGTCCGAGCCGACGCAGTTCGCGGTCTTCCGCGGAGCCGGCGGGCAGTTCGCGGAGTTTTGTTTCGACATTTTCCAGCGTGTTTTCAAAATCCCGCAGATGTGTGAGACGGAGCAGAAAGCCGTAAAGCGGGTCGTCGTAGAAGAGCTGTTTTGCAACGCTCCAGTTGACCTCCGGCGGATCGTTTGCGATGAACGCGCGGTTGTCGAGACTGTTGAGCAGCCGGAACCGTTCGAGCGGAAATCCGGCTTCCGCAACCCGGGCGGCAGTCGTTTCGAGCGTGTTTTCCGGGTTGTTCATACAGAGCAGATGATGCGCGGCGGAGGCGAAGTTCGTGCGGAAAAGCGATTCCGCTCCGTCATCGCCCCAGAGTGTTGTCATGGCGGAACGGATTCCGCATTTTCCGGCGGCGCGGAAGAAAGTTTCTCCTGTTTCAACTGCGCGGGCAAAATCTCCGAAGAAACGGTTCCAGCTGTGAAGCCCGGGAGAGATCCAGACGGCGCATCCGGTTTTCTGCAGACGGCGGATGTTTGCGATATGCTCCTCTTCGGGGAGCGCGGAGTAGTTCCAGTAATCAAGTGTGAGATTCTGCGGAATTGCGCGGAGTTCATCGTCGTTCAGCGGAACGTTCTGCGAGTGTCCGAGAATGTAATCGCTCCAGATCATGCCGTTCAGCTGATGTTTTGCGCAGATTTCGGAGAGGTGCGCGAGGTGGGTGAGATAAAGCTGTTTCGGCGAAACCGGGTTGCTGAAATCAAGCGAGGAGCCGAGCCCGAGTCCCCACGGTTCATCCGCTCCGAGGTGAATGCGGTTCGTCCGGTACGGTTCCGTTGCTTCGAGAATGAGATGTTCGAGAAATTCGTGCACTTCCGGCGAGTTCACCTTGAGAATGCGCGGCGCATCGGAGAACGGCTTGAATCGCGGGTTCTTGAAGATGTGTTCCAGATGCCCGAGCGTTTGAATGCAGGGGAACAGTTCAATGCCGAGCTTGAAACAGAAGTCGTCGAGGTCGCGGATTTCCTCTTTGGTGTATGCGCCGCGTCCGAAGCCGATGAACGGCATGCCGGAGACGGTGTAAGTATCTTCCGTGTAAAGTCCCAGGTGTGTCAGCCCGAATGCGGCGAGCCGTTCCGCGGTGCGCTTCAGAAACGGAATGGAGGGAACCGCCCCGCGGGAGCAGTCGATCATGAGTCCGCGTTCGGTGAAAGCCGGTTCGTTCATGGTTACTCCAGATTATAGGTGTGAAGTTTGCGGTGAAGCGTGCGGCGGCTGATTCCGAGTTTTTCCGCCGCTTTGGTGCGGTTGCCCTTGCATTCGTTCAGCGCGCGTTCGATGAGCATTTTTTCGTTGCATTCGAGGTCGCAGCTCGGCTGTGCGAGAACGGTTTTCGCAATGCCCGGAGTGACGCCTTCGCGGACGTCGACAGGAACGTTTTCGAGTTCGATCATCTTGCCGCGGCAGAGCACGACCATGCGTTCGACGCAGTTGCGGAGTTCGCGGATATTGCCCGGCCACGCATAGGCGCAGAGCGACGCCATCGCGGTTTCGGTGATGCCGATATCTTTGCCGTTTTCCTTGTTGAAAACATCGAGATAGTGCTTGACGAGCAGCGGAATATCCTCCTTGCGTTCGCGCAGCGGCGGAATTTCGAGGGAGACGACGTCGAGGCGGTAGAAGAGGTCTTCGCGGAAGGTTCCCTCTTCGACCATCTTCTTGAGATCGCGGTTTGTGGCGGCGACAACGCGGGCGTCGGTGACGATTGTTTCGGAGCCGCCGATGCGTTCGAAGGAGCGGTTTTCGAGCACGCGGAGAAGTTTGACCTGGATGTGAAGCGGGATCTCTCCGATTTCATCCAGGAAGATCGTTCCGCCTTCGGCAAGCTCAAAGCGTCCTTTGCGCATTTCGACTGCTCCGGTGAATGCTCCGCGTTCGTGTCCGAAGAGTTCGCTTTCAATGAGGTTGTCGGGGAGGGCGGAGCAGTGGACGGGGACGAATTTCCCGGTTCTTCCGCTGCACTGGTGAATCGCCTGGGCGACGAGTTCCTTTCCGGTTCCGCTCTCTCCGGTGATGAGCACGGTTGTGCGGGTCGGTGCGACCTGTTCGATGGTTTCGATGATATTTTTCATCTTAGCCGAGTTCCCGATCATGCCTTTCACACCGAAGCTGGAACCGAGCTTGCGTTTGAGTTCGGTGTTTTCCTCTTTGAGACTGACCGATTCGAGCGCACGCCGGATAATGATTTCCAGACGGTCGAAATTGACCGGTTTCGTGACAAAGTCGAATGCGCCCTGCTTGACAGCTTCAACGGCGGTTTCGATGGAGCCGTATGCGGTGAAGAGAATGCACGGCGGGGGAGGGGAGAGCTTGAGCGAGGCGGCGAGAACGTCGAGTCCGCTCGGCCCCGGCTCCATGCGGATGTCGCTGAGAATGAGATCGTAATGGTTGCGGTTCAGAAGGTTGATCCCCTTTTCGCCGTCTTCCGCGAGAGTGATGTCGTAGTCGAGACGGAGGAATTTGCCCATGGCTTCGCGGGTTCCGCGTTCGTCGTCGATGATGAGAATGGAGCGTCGAGCTGTCATTTAAGCGATCCTTTTTCGGGAGCCGGCAGGATTCCGGCGTTTGTGTTGGAGGCGGGCGGCAGGATGCGCACGCGGTTTCCGGGGGCGGGGAAGGCGACCGAGAAGCAGGTTCCTTTCCCCTCCACGCTTTCCACGGAGAGGCGGGCTCCATGCTGCCGGAAGATGCGTTCAACGACCATCAGTCCGAGTCCGTTTCCCGCGGCTTTTGTGGTGAAGAAGGGGTTGAACAGCTTGGTCATGTTCCCCGGCGCAATGCCTTTGCCCGTGTCGATGATGCGGACTTCGACTTCCTGTTCTTCGTTGACTCCGCAGGATATGGAGAGTGTGCCGCCCTGCGCCATGGATTGAATGGCGTTTTTGATGAGATTGAAAAATGCCTGCTTGAGCTGTCCTTCATCGCCGGAAATTTGCGGGAGCGCCTCTTCCCAGTGACAGTTGACGATGACGTTTCTGTTTTCGATTTCGTGGCGCATGAAGTTGAGCGATTCTTCCAGCACCACCCGGAGATCGGTTGGACAGAAGCTCAGTTTTGCCGGACGCAGCGCCTTGAGGAACTGATTGAGAATTGCATCGAGACGCTCCACTTCCTTTTTGCATTCGTCGATGCTCTCCGCAGCGTCTTTGAGATCGACGTTTTCCCGGCGGAACATCCGCTGGAGGAGCTGAAGATTGAGGTAGAGGCTGTTCAGCGGATTGCCGATTTCGTGAGCGACTCCGGCGGCGAGCATGGAGATGATTTTACTGCGTTCGGATTCCACTTTGTTTGCATTGCGTTCGCAGTCCTCGGTGATGTCGGTGAGAATAACCGTAATGGAATCCGCGTTTTCATGCGGGACAAGATAGAAGCGGATGATGCGGCGCTCCGGATAGAGCACTTCGAGTTCTCGTCGCTCGGAACGCCCTTTTTCCGCAATGAGCGCATCCCAGTCGACGCCCTTGAGGAAGGTTGCGACGGAAAGGCGGGAGGTGTCGTCCGGAATTCCGAGCAGGCGGGTTGCGGCGGGGTTGCGGTATTTGATCTTGAGATTGCGTCCGATGACCATGACGCCTTCCGCGATGGTATTGAAGATATTTTCGAGAAGTCCCTGTTCTTCTTCCGCCAGCTTCCCGATGCTTTCCGGCGCGGGCGATACGGATTCTTCTGTCATTTTGTCTCACTCTCCTGTGCTTGATTCTTTCGGGACAATATGGCACATATTCCGAAAAAATCAAACACGGGAAGTGACTTTCTGCTGAATTTTAGAAAATCATGAGCAGATTCTATTCAACGATGCTTGTAAAACACTTGTTTTTGCCTGGATCAGCGTGCGGTATTCGCACGCGAGCGGGTAGCGGACAGGTTGATCTTCTGCAATGGAATCAAAGCGGACCGCTTCGTCCAGATAGCAGTTGTCGTCGTTGTCGTCGTTGACCATGGAGACTTCACCGATCATGGAGGGCCCGGAGCCTTTTTCGCCGTAAAAACGGTGTGCATGGAAAGGTTTGATTGTAATGCTTTCGCCGGGAGTCAGGACAATTCGATCACCGGAACGGAGCGTGCGGCTCATGCCGTTGACCGAAACGATGAACTCTCCGCCGGCAATCCGGTTTTTCTGCGGATCGGCTTTGAACAGTTCAATTACGAGATTGCCGCCGCCCCGGTTGATGAAGTCTTCCTGTTTGTTCCAATGAAAATGACGGGGCGTGACCTGATTTTCACGCACCATCATAATCTTTTCCGCATAAGGTTTCGGGTACTGTGCAGAGTGAAGACGCCCGTTGCGCAGAGTGTAGAGAGACAGTCCTGTGCGGAGAAAATCTTCGCTGCCGAATGCCGTGATGTCCCAGCCGATCTGGAGGTCAAAGATTTCCTTGCATTCTGCTGCATGGGCTTCCCACTCATCAATGCTCCACCGCGCATACGGAGGCAGGCGGAATCCGAGATTCTCCCAGAATTCCAGAGCTTCTTCCATGTAACGGTTGATTTCCGAACGCTTCATAGCTTTTCTCATTTGTCCGTGTTTTCGTCATTCAGCGGACAACGCTTAAAATAATCACCAGGCATCCGAGAAGGATTCCTGCTGCTTTCCAGAGATTCAGCTTTTCCTTGAAAATGAACGCCATAAGCAGAACACCTCCGAGCAGAGACCCTCCCTGCACAATCGGAAAGACAATTGCCGCAGGCAGTTTCATCGACAGCTGCATCAGAACCTGAGTTGCCGCAAGCATGAAACCGAAAAAGAGTCCCCAGCTCCATTCCGGTTTGCGCGGCATGGAAACTCCGTGCAGAACCGACTGTATGGCAAAGCAGATTGCGGAAGTCGCGTAGGCGGCGCACAGCATGCTTGCTTTGTTGGCTTCCGGGAACGCCCACTGGTTCCATTTGAAGGTGAGCATCACAAGCCCGTTTACAATAAAAACCATTGCAAGAAGAAGGGGGTATTTCCAGCCGCCGGAAGCGGATTTCCGTTCCGAGCAGGTTCCGCGGTTCAGTGCGATCAGCATCATTGAAAATGCGATTACCATGAAAAGATCCTGAAGAACCGGAGGCTCGCCGGCACACCAGCCAAGAAGAATCGGAACCAGAAGCCCCATGTTCGCAATGCTCCACGCCACCGAGGGCGATCCCATGCGGTTTGCCGCAACATTGAGCGCCGTCGCACCGGCAAAGCAGAGACCGCCAACCGCGCCGATTCCCCATGCTCCGGCAATCCAGCGGGGACCAGGCAGAAACGGCAGAAGCAGCGCCACGCAGAACAGTTCGGCAATACAGCCGACAACTCCGTAAAACGAAGTTCGGCAGCCGTTTGTCTGAGCGCCTTTAATCGAAATCCCGATTCCGGCGTTGGCTCCGGCCGCAAGAAAAGCAAAAATCCATTCAGTCAACATTGTCTGTCTCCATTATTTCAGTGTTGCGGTTGCCGCATTGACGCAGCCTTCCATATAGCCGATGCCGTTGAAAATCTGGATGCCGTCGCAGTCGAGACCGCGGAGAACAAGCCCCGTGCAGAAGGCTTTTCCGGTCAGAAGTTCCGGCATTCCCTCGCGTTCCGTATCAATGCAGAGACGGTACCACGCAAGTTTCTCGTCCGGGTTTGCCAGCGAGCGGAGTTTGCACGAATCTCCGCGCAATCCGGGTTCGAACGGCTTTGTTCCGCGGCGCAGGAAGACTTCCGGTCCGCCCGGCGTAAGCGCAAGCGAATAGTCGCGGTAGACCGAATTGTCCGTGTAGCCAAGTAAAAGCTCCACGCAGGTTCCGCGCCAGACGTTTTCCCCCTGGAATTGCTGGCAGAACGGAATTTTCTGCGTGAAGACATCAACATAAAGCATCTTCCCCCGGTAAAAGAAGAAGAGTTCCGCCTCTGCTTCCAGATTGCGGTCCGGAATCAAACGCGTCACGCCGTTTTCCCCGGCGCGGAAGAAACGCCCGCGGCCTTCAAGCACCGGGTTGGGCTCGTCGCCCGCAAACGGAAGAACATCAATGGCAAGAGCAGCCCCGGAGTCGAGTTTCATCCGTTCGCGGAGCTCCTCGAACGGAACGGCGTTTTCCCAGAAGGAGAAAGCGTGACCGCGTCCGTCATTCAGCGTTGCCGTGTACGGCAGAAGATCCGCCGGCGGTTCAAAGTTCAGAATCGTTTCCGAACCGGGCTTCACGACCACGGCGTCAAAGTGCTTTTCAAACACGGAGCCGTCGCAGCGGATCCCGCGGTACTGGACAGACGGATAGTTCAGTGTCTCGCCGGAGGCATTGGCAAGAGTCAAAACGCCTTTGTTCATGCAGACCGGACGCAGCGCCGCGCATGCTGTGCGGATCACCGCTTCCCCGACCTTGAGGTCAACCGGAAGGCAGAACGGGTAGTTCTGGAAGACGTCCGGCTGGATAACGGCGGTAAATGAAACCGTCGCTTCCGCTTCGGCGGAAACCTTTTCCGGAATCAGCAGCGCGCAGTTTTCCGCTTTGACCGCCAGCGGAATGACCGCCGTTTCCGGACGCGGATTGTAGACTGAAACCGTCCAGGATGAACCGTTCTGAACAAGTCCGCAGACGTACGGAAGACGATCCGGAGAGTTGTCCCATTTCACTTCCGGCTTTGCAACCGGAGTCCGGAACGAAACTTCATGCGGGATTCCCGGGTAGAGATCAAAGCAGCTGTCGTCCGGGAAGTTTTCCGCATCGCGCGGAGCCTGGGTGACCTTCGCCGCGAAGCGCGGGCTTTCCAGAATCCAGGTTCCCGCTTTCGATGGGTGCGGTTTGACCGTGATTTCCGTATTTGGAATGCGGCGGGCGCGCGGAGCGGCGAAGAAGCGGTGGTTGCGGACACACTTTCCTGCAGCGTCTTCCCATGAAACGAGCACAAAGCACTCTTCGGGAACAAATCCGGAAACCGTATTGAGTTTCTGCACGGCCAGACGCGGCGAGAATCCGGCTTCCACGGTTGCTCCCGTATGGACCTCCGCGAGAACCGTTCCGTCGAAGCGGCAGATCTTGCCCGTCAGCGTCCCGCGCACATCGTCAGATGTGGTATTGGCAAGATAGAAATCCACGCGGTCGTCGTAATTTGCGGCGACAGGCTGGCGCGGATTGCAGACGCGTTTCATGGCATACCAGGCGTCTTTCGGCGTGCCGTAGTAATCGACCATTGCCCAGCCCATCATCGGGAAGGCGTTGTTGTACATCCAGAAAACCGCACCTCCGGCAACATCCAGACGGCGCAGGAAAACTTCCATGTAGCGTTTGACCAGTTCCGCGTGTGCAACTGCATAGCAGCCGAGTATGCGGGGGAGGGGCAGCTCGAAGCGGCGTCTCCACGCGTCGAACGAAAGATAATTGAAAAACTGGCTCCATTCGTTGTTGCGCTGAAGATCCAGCACATGATGCGCCTGGAAAACCGGGTTGTCCCACGAATCCAGATCTTTTTCCGTGTCCAGATAACGGCTCCAGTTCGCTTCCGCATCGCCGGAAACTCCGTAGAGTTCGTTGTCGAATGCGGGAATTGAAGGTTCCGCGTCAAATTCCGCATCAGAGGCGTATTGATGGCTCATGAAATTGCCGTGATACGTGCCGTGGCCGGGCGTGTTCGGATCCTTGTGCAGAAGACCGAATGACGGGCAGCTTGCAAGATACGGCGTGCCGGGACAGAATTTCGCGACGACTTCCGGAAAGTCCACATGCAGCAGTCTCCAGCCGCCGTAGCGCTCCGGACGCTTGCGCTTGCAGCCGCTCTCGTAGAAGCCGTCCGTCTCGTTCGAGCCGCACCACATGATGATGCTCGGATGATTGCGCAGACGCTTCAGTGTTGTTTCGCATTCGAGCATGCATTCCTGATGAAATTCCGGGAGAAAATCCGGAATTTCGCTTCCGCTGAACATGAAGTCCTGCCAGACCATGATTCCGTATTCATCGCAGAGATCGTAGAACAGAGCCTGCTCGTAACAGCCGCCGCCCCAGATGCGCAGATAGTTTATGCCGGCGTCCGCCGCGAGCGAAACCAGCTGACGGACCAGTCCGTCCGTGATGCGTCCGGGAATGATGTCGGACGGAATCCAGTTGCCGCCTTTTGCGAAAATGCTCTTGCCGTTGATGCGGAAGCGGAAAATCTCCTGATGCTCCGAAACAACTTTCTGCTCGACTTCCACCGTGCGGAACGCAAAACGGAATTTCTGCGTCAGCGAGCCGCAGTCCGCCGTGATCGTCAGTTCCGCATCATACAGCGGCTGTGCGCCGTACCCGAGCGGAAACCAGAGTTCCGGCGAGGACACGGAAGTTTCTATTTCATAATTCCAGACGCCGTAGCCGAGAACAATTTCTTCGCTCTTTTCCGCAACGACTGCGCCGTTTCGCCGGATGGTCAGCGTGCAGTGCGCGTCGGCAACATTGCGCAGAACCGAATCGAGCTGGAAGGTGAAGTTGACTGCGCCTTCGTTGGTCGTCCGGAAATACGGGTTGCAGACGCGCGCGAAATCATTGCATTCCAGACGGCAGCCGCGCCAGATTCCGCAGACGGGGAGCCCCTGCGCCCAGTCCCAGCCGTATGTGTATTCCGCCTTGCGTCCGGCGCCGCGTTTCGGGCAGACTTCCGGTTTGCTGATCGCATCCGCCCAGCCGGTCAGCGGGCAGGTGATGAGCGGAACATCCGCTTCCGAGGGGTCGAAGGGGGCGAGGCGGACCTCCAGATGGTTTTCCCCGTCCTTCAGAAGCTTCGAAACGTCGAGGCGGCAGGGACGGTGCATGGTCTTGTGCTTGTCCGCGAGTGTTCCGTTGACGAAGATTTCCGCAACATATGCAAGTCCGTCAAAGACCAGTTCAAATTTTTTTCCGGGAGCGGGAGACGCGGGGAAGTCGCGGTGCCAGCTCCATGTGTGATCTCCGATCCAGCGGCATTCCTTGAAATTCATTCGGATATTGGGATCCGGGATTACGCCTGCCCGCATCAGATCCAGATGAACATCGCCGGGAACCCGCGCGGGGAATTCCCGTCCGTCGTCGCAGACAAGACGCCAATCGCCGTTTAAATTGTAACTTGTATTCATATTCGTGCCGTTTTCCTGTTTTCTTTTTGAATCTTTCAAACTGCAGAGGGACCAGTTTTTCCAGATGAAAACTGGTCTGGTCCCTTCAAGGGAACTGCACCAATCGCAGTTCCCTTGTCCTGTATCCGTTCTGCCGTAATCAGTCTGCAGGCTGAATCTCCACGGATTCCATGATATGCACCGATGGAACTGTTACCGTGGCGATCCCGTTTTCATAATGCCAGTCCGCATTTTTGCCGGATGGCATGAGGCGTACTGAAACGGGTGCTTTGGTAAGGCGCAGCCGCAGCGAGACAGGTCCAACCGGCGGAATTTCATCAATCATGCGGCTTTCCGGGCTGAATGCAATTCCCGAGCTGCGGTTGCCGAGATGAATGTAAAGTTTTTTGTTTTTGCGGCGGAAGATGATTTCAATTACCGTTGGGGCTTCAATTTCAATTGCGCGTTCCGGCATCAGACGCTTGAGTACACGTCCCATAAAGCGGCGAGCTTCCGGCAGGCAGTTGTGACGCTTGTAGCTGCTGAAGATGTCTGCAGGAACAGCTGCCGCGAATCCTTTCCCGTGGGCTTTCATGCAGAACGCAATTTTATCCGTTTTGCATGAAGGATTTTCTGAGTCATAAGACAGAAAGAGATTTTCCGCTCCCTGTGCATCCGCTGCGGCTGTGCCAAGTCCCCACTTTGCGCTTTCCACAGGAAAAACGCCATCCCCGTCCGACAGATAATAATAGGGCGTTGCATCTTTGACCAGTGGTTCGAATGACCACGGAGCCCCCTTAAATGAAGATTCTGTTTCGACCGACCAGTCGGCAAAGCCGAAATAATCCGCTCCGAAATTGGCGATACTGTCAACTCCGGCAACCAGGAGGCGTCCGCCGTTTTCCACATATGTTTTCAAAGCATCGGTCACTTCCGGTTTGAGTTCTCCTGTTTCAGGAATGACGACCATCGGGAAATCCTTTAAGCGGGGGAGAAGTCTACGGGCGTCAAGCAGATCGACTCCGTAATGGTTGTCAATGAGCATTGAAGTCGCAGGAGTTGACGGCAGGAAGATCCAGTTTTGAATTCCACGTTCTTCTTGAGAATCACTGCGTTCATGAAGCAGAGCTATTTCAGGGACTGTTTCTGAACCGCGGCAGAAGGATTCGCGAGCCTTGATAAAATCTCTGACTTTACGGTACTGGCGCATACGCGAATTCACTTGTTTTGAACTGCGGACTCGCGGAGTGCATTCACAGAAAATATAGCGTCCGCCGCAGGCAATGACCGGAGTCGCCTCCTGACAGAACATTTCCGGAGTTTTGACAAAATAGTCCGGAGCGGCAAGATTTGTCCAGCACATCAGATCCCACGGCTTGCCGCTGTTGGCGAACCAGCGGGATTCAAAATTTGTTTCTTCGGATGACCAGCCGCCTCCCCAGACGTCGCCGGAAAGCCAGTCAACAGAGACATCTCGTGTGGTCGGGTGGTAGGTGCTTCCCAGCCAGGCACTGCAGATGCGGAAGTTCGGGGCGACCGCTTTTACGGCATTGGAAAAGTATTCAACAGCATCCTGTTCAGTGTTCAGGTGAAAGAAATAGCACTCTTTCCAGTACTTGTCGCCGGGCTTGGCTGGAATCTCGGTGATTCCGGTGCGGCGTGTGAATTCTGCTTTGCATTTGTCGCACCAGCACCCGCGGTATCCCCACGAATTGCCATCAATCCATGTTCCGTCGACATTATAATCGACAGCAAGCTCAATAAGCTGCGGAATCATCAGCTTGTCCATGTAGCCGGAGCGCAGACACATCCACATATCGCGGAAATTCTCTGTGTCGCGTTTGTCTGCGGGAGACGGAACAGCCAGCCATTCCGGATGTTTTTGTCCGGCAACCAAATCAAGAAAACCGGAGTAATGGACAATCAGCTGAATTCCGAGACGGCGTGAAGCTTCGCGCCATGCGGCAACAGCGTCGAGCTGCAAGTGAGGGGCAACTGCCGCATCGGGAACTTTGCTGAACCAGGATGTATATCCGCGATGACCTTTGCCATCCACCTGAACCCAGTCGGGCATAAGAATGCGGAGACTTTTTTCCAGTTCATCTGGAATTGCTCCAGCCCCGGCGTCGAGGTCAAGCTCTCCCAAGTGCAGATCCGTATGATATCCGAAACTGCTCTCCGGGCTCAAAAAATCTTTTAGTTTTTTCATGTTTGCATCCCTTTATATTAAAAAGCCGTTCCCGCGGAGGGCGGGAACGGTTCCGGAGCGTGTCGCGGAGTTATTCGCTGAATTCTTCCAACGAGATATGTTCCGGGCCGACGAAGTACTGAACTCCGCCGGTTACGTTAATTTCTCTCTCCGGAATGGAAATCTTGTTGCCGAGGAAGTCAACAGCTTCCGTAACATCACCGTCAATGGTGATATTCATTTTTTTCGCGGAGTCCGCTGTGCTGAAGCCATACCAGACAGCCCAGACTTTTTTGCCGTCGGGACGCGTCCAGTTCGCAAGGCGCAGATCGCCGATTTCCTCAATCACAGGGACTGTGGAGCCGCCGGGGAGCATGCTGGTCAGGGTCTTGTAGGCATTGTACGCAGGTTTCGCCTTGTACTGGCGGTCAACCATGCCGAAGTGCGATTCAAAGAAGTTTTCCTGCGCAAGGTTGTCATGGAAGAGATACCAGAACACGCGTTCCACTCCGCATGCAAATGCGTTGATGTAAGTGCGTGCAAGCATCATTGCCTGAACGTCACGGGTGACTCCGAAAATGTTTGTCGAAGTGGAGGCGATGATATTGCCCTTCAGATCACTGTTGAAACTGTAAATCGCGGCAAGAGCTCCCTGATATTTATCGTCACCGCCCACAACCATCGGAATGAATTCATCTCCGGCGGCGAGATTGTAAGCCGTCAGGAAGCGCCCGACTTTATTGTGATCTTTCGCCGGCCAGTTAAAATCTTTCTCAAAGCCGGGAGCTGTGCGCTGATAGGTTTCCTGGTACGGAACAACACCTTTTTTCGTCCACCAGGATTCCCATGCAATATGGAAGTCTTTCAGGTGTTTGTCGTTGACCTGAATAAGCTGGTGTCCGCCTTTGCCGTCAACTTTGATCTCAAAGTAAAACGGAAGACCGGAAGGAAGAATCAGGGTTCCGCCCATTTTAACGTATTTCAGAAGTGCAGGAATGCTGGTATCGAGAATCCGCTCATGATCTGATGCAATCAGTAGCGGTACTCATCAATCGAAAGATTCTCAAGCTCTTCACTGTTGATGTGACGGACTCCTTTGAAGCCGGGAAAATTTTCTGCGGTGAAATTCGCGCAGCCGTCATATCCGGCTTTCGGTTCACCGAACAGAGCAATTGTGCATTCGGCCGGATTCATGCCGAGACGTTTTACCGCCGCGGGCAGAACTTCGCGGTAGAAAAACGGAGTTTTCCCTGCCGTCCATCCGGTCTCCGTAATCCAAATCGGCTGATTCAAATTACGTTCTTTCATAAACTCCTGCAGAGGTTCAATCATTGCCTTCAGAGATTCCGGCTGACTGCAATACGGGTGAATATTCATAATATCGAAATACTTCCCCGCTCCGGCTTCCAGAGATTCTTCAAAATAATCCAGCGGAACTCCGGCAAGACCGTTGTAAAGAATCCTGACCTCCGGATCCACCTTCTTCATTTCGGTGTAGGTAACCTTCAGAAGGGCCGCGAGCTGCTTGGCGTTCGGGTTCCAGTCCGCGCCGTTGTTCGCTTCATTGTAGACTTCGTAGTATTTGATTTTTCCGCGGAATTCCTCTGCGCACTGGCGGACGAATTTTGCGTAGGCGTCCAGTTTGTCCCAGTGTTTGCTTGCCCATTCGGGGGCGACCGGTCCGATGATTGCAAGCAAATCAAGTCCCTCTTTCATCGGAGAAAGCATCAGCTCTTTATATTCCGGCTGAAAAAAGCCAGGTTTGGTCTCCAGATAAAGCTGGTCAATATCAAAGCGGACAAGATTTACGCCGGCTTTTTTCATCAACGGATAAAGCGCAGGGGCATCCCATCTTTCTTCGCGAGTTGTATGACAGCAGACTCCATACGGATCTGCCGGAAGGCGTTTGGGCGATTCTTCTGCGGATATTACCGGCAATGTCGCGGCTGAAAGGGCGAGAGTGAGCAAAGTTCCCCATTTGGATATTGCTTTTTGCATATTAAGCTCCTGTTTTTGTTTGATTATGGGGAACCCTGGAGTTCCCCGATGAAAATACTCTTCGGTTAATTGATCTGGTAGCGGATGATATTGTTCCACCACATCGGATACGGGATCGGTTTCAAAGAGCCGGCATGACCGTCAAGGAAAAGAACGTTGCCTCTGCCGTTGTGCAGATCGGAAATATTCCACGGATAGTCATTGTTCCATTCACAAACCGGTCGGACGGAAAATGCTTTCCATGTGCTGTTGTACCAGTCTCCCAAATCAGAAAGGGTGCTTGGCATTTTCATGGAAGTGACTCGAAGACCGTTCAAGTAGCAGTTGAAGCCGTAGTTGTATTTTACGTTTGCCCAGTCTCCTCCCCAACCGTTCTTATCGACACCTTCAAGGTAATTGGTTGTCTGATATGTCGTTTCGCAAACCAGAACATCGTATTTCCCTTTGTTGTAACCGACCATCAGCTGCATATACCACGGCGGAGGCTGCGGCCAGCCGAAGTCTTGAACATGATTTTGCGTTCTGCCCGTGGTACTGCAGTTATAATCTCCAAGCGGCATATAATCTTCATTGTCTCCAGTATAAAGAGCCATAAAAGTTCCATTTTGTTTCAACTGACTCATACACTTGGCGGCAGAAGCAGTTTGTCGCGCCTTCTGCAGTGCAGGCAGAAGCATCGCGGCGAGGATTGCGATAATCGCAATTACCACGAGCAGTTCTATAAGGGTGAAGCTTCTTATCCGATTTTTTGGTTTCCGTGTAGTCGTCTTTTGTTCTCCTTTTATGTGGGGTTGTTGATTTTGGAAACGCTTTTACGCTGAACGATTTCCTGCGGACAGTAGAAAACCGGTTCATTCAGATGCTTGCCCAGCGCAATCTCCACCGCGTGGCGGCAGAGAACGCTGTAGTCGGGGCGGAGGACGGTCAGCGGCGGATTGCTGTATTCAAACCATTTGGAGTCTCCTTCGCTGATAACGGTGATATCTTCGGGGACGCTGAGTCCGGCTTCCGCGAGGAGCGGAATCGCGGCGAATGCGCCGGGGGTGGACTCGAAGACGAGAGCCGTAATCTCTTTTTCGCGAATCATATCCAGGTTCTTTTCCGTTATTTTCCGGGCGGCGTTGATTGAGCTGTCCCACGAATGAATCGTTTCGGAGAAAGCGCAGACTTCCGCCTTTTTCCCAAGTTTTGCACGCAGACGCTTGAACATCGCATTCTGCTTTAGCCGTCCGTAATCGTTCAGCGGTTCGTTCCGGATGCTGCCGATGCGTGAGTGCCCGTTTGCAAGCAGCGTATCCGCAATGAGCATTCCCGCTTGCGCGGGATCATGGGCGAGCTCATAAAGATTAGACGGCTTTTCGTCGTAAAAGTTCACTGCGTCGATCAAAAGAACCGGAAACGGCAGCGAAGCCAGGAACTCCAGTTCGTGGAATGAATAGCGGTCGGTCGTTGGAACGATGCAGAGCGCATGACAGTTCGGACATTCCCGCGCGGCATCCGCGATCATCTGAATAGTCGTCGAGGAGGTCGTTTTGTAGGAGACGGTTCCCAGTCCGTTCTGTTTTGCGTACTGCTCAATCATAAAAGCGGTGCTCCAAAGCTGTTCGGAGGGATAATCCGGGTATGCCACGAGGATATTTTCCGTATGCTGAGCTTCCACGGGGAACTTCACATCCTCCGGGTTGCGCGCGGCCATGATGCCGCGTCCCTGCCGGCGGATGATCACCTGTTCATGTTCCAGTTCCAGCAGCGCCTGATTGACGGTCACCATGGCGACATTGAACCGGCGCATCAGAGTACGCACGGACGGCATGTTGTTGACCGCCTCCGGCTTCAGCGCCTCGTTCTTCAGATACTCTTTGATCTGCACATATTTCGGTGTCGGCATGGTGTTGTGCTTTCTGTTGTTTTGACTACTGTACTGGTACGGCATTAATTGTGCCACATAATCGCGATTTTGTCAAGGGGGTTAACAGAAAAAATATCGTAAATTTCTTTGTTTCTCTTGTTTTCGGGAAACCGGAAACGCTTTTATCCGCGGGAAACGTGTCTGCTGGAGACAGGGAGGCTGATTTCCTCTGATTGAAATTTTATATGCTCAGCCTAGGATTTGTCTGCAGAGACGTCTGATTTCCCACACAATCCGTCCGTAGACGGGTGAGGGGTGGAGAGCATTCAATTCATCGCTCAAAGCATTTGCTTTTTCCGGCAGCAGAGCTGCCAGTTCCTGAAGTTCGTTTAAAATCATTTTAGGACTGAAACTGCACTTGAGAGCCATCGTGCTGAAATGAGTTTGCGACATCTGTCCCATGCGGGTTTCTCCTCCGATGTTCATGGCGAAGCACTTGTTCATATTGTCGTAAACCATCGTGGAGAGGAGGTCGTATGCGGGGGCAAACATTGGTTTCCCTGCATGGTATAATACCGCATAATTTTTTGCATGCGCATCGCAATTTCCAATCAGAAAGTTAAAAATCACAAGGCGGATAAAATTCATGCGATCCCTTGCCGGCATGTGCATGAGAGACATCTTTTCGAGGCATTCTTCGATTCCCGGTCCTCCGTCTTCCTGGTATTTCAATTTCGGCGGGATGTTCAGTATCTGACAGAAATCCTCCTGATGCAGACGGCGTGTCACCCCGTTTTCAACAATCCGGTCAAAACGCTCAACAACATAGAAATCTTCCTCGTTCAAACGGAGAATGAAGCATTCTGCGACTGGAATGCTGCAGAGTTTTGCCAGTTTCATGCAGAAGAGTTCATTGTAGACAGAATCGGGAATCCCGGTAATTGCCGGTTTGATGATATGTGTGGAAGGCGTTCCGTACAGAGGCAAAGAGACTTTTCCTGCGTTGACGCATGCCACAAGTTTTTCCTGTGACCCCGCGCCGGAAATCTGGACTCCTTCATCACCAGCGTCGAGTGGGCGGAAAGCCAGATTGTCAAGAATAGTGTATGCTTCAGAGTCCGACAGATCCCGGAAGACGGGCTTTGTTAAAGCCGATGGAGTATTGCCGGCCGGGTAAAATGAGACCGCACCGGCGCAATCTTCGCCAATGCGCTTCAGAAGGCCGAATGTATTTTCCGGAGATGTTCCAAGCACCATGGCGACAGCGTTGCGCATCCGTTCATCCGGCAGCAGATTTGAAAAGAAATTTTCCACTGCGGGATCTGTGAATTCTGCGTCTGTCAGCGGCAGATTCTGCGACAGCGGGTATGCGGACGGGCTGTTCAGAAATTCGGCGGAATAGCGGAATGACATTGTCCCGTTGTTTTCAGAAAGTTTTCCGATATTTGTTTCATTCAGGAAAACATCCAGTTCATCATGCGGTTCGGTCATCGTTCATCACTCCTTGTCGTAAGGACTGCGGATGTATACGACAACGCCGAGCGTGGAAAGAACCCGCAGGGTTTTGCCGAGATGACAGGTCTCTTTTCCATTTTCCAGGTCACTGACAAAACGGACGCCTGTATTGGCAAGCCCGGCCAGCTGTGCCTGAGTCACTCCCTGGGATTTGCGCAATTCCCGAACCCGTGCACCAAGTTCTGCACTCGTCAGCAATCCGTCGTCTTTCATGGCGTTCTCCTGATATTCAATTTTTTACCGATCGGGAATAATATAGCATCGTTTTGTAAAAAATCAAATAAATTTTACCGATCGGGAATAATGCAACATTTATTGATGTGCAACAGTAGATTTTTTTACCGATCGGGAATATTTTGCTGTTTTTCGGCATGTGACGGCTGAAATTTTACCGATCGGGAATAATTGAACTTGTCCTGACCCGGTTATATGAAAACGCGTTTGCCGGAGCTGAGAACTCCGGCAAACGCGTGCTGTTTTGTTGAGACGGGAAGTTTATTTCTGCTGCTCTGCGTCTTCTGCGAGAACCTGCCCGTTGTCGTCGGGGTTTTCCACGCGGCGAGCGAGGTCGCGGAAGAGACGGATGGTGTCATGCGTTCCGCCGATCATAAACCAGACAGTCGAGATGAGTCCGGTTGCCACGGGGACGGCAAGGAAGGTGACCCAGAAGTAGGTGTTCCACCAGCTCTTCGGCCAGCTCTGGAAGAGATTCCAGATGAGCGGAACGAGGAAGGCCAGAACGAAGTTGTAGAGGAAGAGCGCGAAGACCGACCAGGCAATGATTCTGTCGCCGCGGGAGTATTCCGGGGTGATGCCGACCATCTTGTCGAGGATCAGGGTCTTGATGGAGAATTTCGTCTTTCCCGCGGGGACTTCGTCTTCTCCGTCGCTGTACTCGCCTCTGTGGAGAAGCTTGTCGAGGTTGAAGGGTTTGTAGAAGATGAACGAGAAGGCGACATACCCGATGATGGAGAGCATGATTGAGATGAAGAGAATCTCATAGGAGTTGATCGGGAACTTCACCGGATCCATGCTCCAGCGGATCCAGGGATCGAAGGGGGCGCTGACGGCGACGAGGAAGCTGTCGAGGGATTCCACCCAGCCGTTGGCGTCGAGCCACGGATAGATTGTTTTCGCCCAGTTTCTCTGGAAGATGAGTCCGAGGACGGAGGTTCCGGAGCCGAGAATCAGCGACGCCCATGCGCCGGCGAGGTTTCCGAAGCGCGTGTAGAGTCCGAACACCATGATCGGTCCCGAACCGCCGAGCCAGATTGCCGTGAGGATGGTCATGAGCATGTTGATGTAGTCCATCTGCGTCATGAACATGGCTGCGAGGAGGAAGAAGATTGCGACGCCGAGAGTGGTGAAACGGATGAGCGTGATGTGTTTTTCCGGTGTGATGCGCTTTTTGAACAGCGGCAGGATCATGTCCTGCGTAATGCTGCAGGAGGCGTTGAAGAGACGTGCATCATCGGTCGAAATCAGCAGCATCACCATGAGCAGACAGAAGAAGCCGATGAGACCGACGGGGAAAAGTTTGCTTGTGACAACCGGCATCAGCATCTGGTTGTAGAGGGAGCGGTACTGCTGGAATTCCGCGAGCGCCTCCGGGGAGTCTCCGAGCGACTGGCGAACTGTGTCGAAGTAGCGGGTGTCAAGGTTTTTCGACTGGGAGATTGGAGCATCTTTCCCAATTTCATGGCGGATGTCCGGAAGTGCGGCGAGCGCATTTTTCGCTGCATCTCTGCGTGCGGGATCCGCAACTGCTTCATCAAGGACGCGTGAGGAGAGTTCCTGGCGGACCTCGTTGTTGGTGACTTTGAAATGATTGTTTTTGTCGAGAGCGGCAAAGTTTCCGCTGTTCATGAACACGTAGGTGAGCAGAGCGAGGATGCCGATCATCATGAGTCCGAGTCCGCCGCGCCATGCTCCGAGAATGCCGGCCATTTTCTGTTCATGCGGGGTGCGTCCGGCGTTGGAGGCGTCGTTGCCGATCCAGCTGGCGCGGTTCATGATGGAGCTGGTCACCTGCGTTACGAGCGCAAAAATGTTGAAATCGCGGAACTGAGCGACGTCGTACGGGTTGATGAAGCTTTCCTGCGGGACGCGGTCCCAGAGCAGGGGAGTGACGTCGACGTCCCAGGAGAGTTTGAGGATGATGAATCCGACGATCATGACGAAGATGGGGTACGAGAGCACCGCCTGAAGACTGTCTGTAATGAGGAGGGAGATTCGTCCTGCCGGCCAGAGAATCAGCATCGCGAGAACCAGGCAGGTGGCGACGATGATGACGTAGCAGGGAAGGTTGATTCCGCAGATCATGATTTTGTGCGGCAGTCCGAGGTAATAGAGGAAGAAGTTTGCCGCGATCGCCGGTCCGAGCGCGTTTGTGATCATTTCGGAGAATGTGCTGATGAACGCGGTGAAGATTCGGAAGAATTTGCTGCCGTAGCGCAGTTCAATGAACTGTCCTTTCGAGAGACAGCGGGTCTGGCGCCAGCGGTATGTGCAGAATCCGGTAAGAGCGAGAACAAGGCTGATCGGGGTGAGGATGTTGTTCCAGAAGGAGATGCCGAATCCGGTCTGATATGTCTGTTCGCATCCGGCGATGAGGATGATGACGGAGAGCCATGACATGAGGTCTCCGACGGAGATGACGTACCGTCCGGCGACGCGTCCCGCCGCAAGGAAATCCGCCGCGCTCCGCGCGTACCGTTTAGCGTAAAAAGCGATGCCGATGATGAAAACCACGGGCACGACGACGATCAGCCAGTCGATCCAGCTCATTCTTCTTCTCCTGAGTTTAGTATATCACTGTTTCGGTACAGTTAAGCTAGCATAAAAAGGAGAAAAGTCAAGGACGCAACAGTAAAAATGTACAGGGCTCACGAGAATTGTTTTCCTGTATCGCGAGTTGGAGGAAGAGAGGTGTGTACGGTTTTTTCCCGGTTTGGAAAACGGAAATTTTTGAATTCGCCCGATGAAAAATATCTCAGCCATTGTACTTTCTGCAAAACGGTGATATATTATCCGGTTGCAAAAGGATGACGGATGAATCAGGAAGTACATGATACACTGAAACGCTATTTCGGCTTTGATACGTTTCTCGACAATCAGGAGCCGGTTGTCGAGGATATTCTCGCGGGAAAAGACCTCTGCGTCATCATGCCGACGGGAGCGGGGAAATCGCTCTGCTACCAGCTTCCGATTCTGATGAAGGAACACTATGGGATTGTTGTTTCCCCGCTGATCTCGCTGATGAAAGATCAGGTTGACTCCCTCTGCGGAAAAGGAATACCCGCGGCGTACATCAACTCGTCGGTCTCCATGGCGGAGCAGCACCGGATTCTCGATGATACCGACGCCGGTTTTGTAAAACTGCTCTACGTCGCCCCCGAACGTTTCCAGACGGAATCCTTTCAGAATTTTCTCTACCGCTGTCCGCCGGACATCATGGTTGTGGATGAAGCGCACTGCATCAGCCAGTGGGGACACGATTTCCGTCCGGCGTATACGCGGCTCGGCGAGATTATCGAACGCTATTCCATCAAACAGGTCTGCGCGTTCACCGCAACCGCGACGACGCAGGTTCGCGATGACATTCTTGCCCAGCTTCACCGTCCGGAGATGGAACTGCGCGTCGCCGGATTCAAGCGTCCGAATCTTTCGTTTTCCGTAATTCAATGTTCGGGGGCGGAGGACAAGAACCGCGTTCTCAAGAAACTGCTTCAGCGCAAAGTGCCGACGATCGTCTACGCCTCCACCCGCAAGGCTGTCGATCAGCTCCACGAGGAGTTCGGCATGATTCCGTATCATGCGGGAATGAGCGATGAGATGCGCACGGAAGCCCAGAACCGTTTCATGAACGATCCGTGTCCGGTGCTCGTCGCAACAAATGCGTTCGGCATGGGGATTGACCGCCCCGACGTCCGCCTTGTCGTTCATTACAACATCACCGGTTCGCTCGAAGCCTATTATCAGGAGGCCGGACGCGCCGGGCGGGACGGCGAACCCGCCGACTGCGTGCTTCTCTTTTCCTACAGCGACCGCTTCATTCAGGAGTTCATGCTTGACATGAACAATCCGTCCGAAGCCCTGATCCGCGAAGTTTACGACGTCCTCTTCCAGATGGCAATGGAACAGAAGAGCAATTCGATCGACGTTACGCCGGGCGAGATTTTCCCCCGTCTGGAACATGCCACGAAGGAGGGGCAGATTCCGCCCGTCCTTGCGATTCTGGAACGCTGCGGCTGCATTGAGCGCGGATACCGTCAGCAGAACAACGGCACGCTTGTCATTCCCGGTGACCTTGCGGAACTTTCTGTCGCCCACGCGGGACAGGCAACTCAGCGTTCCCGTTTTCTGTTTCGTGTGATTCAGAATTTCGGCGACCGTCTGAAGAGCGGCGTTTCCTGTTCCTGCGACCAGCTTGCGCGCATTGCGGGACTCAACACCGATCAGATCAAGCGGGTTCTCTCAAACTTGCATCAGAATAAATGCCTGAACTGGACGGCTCCGTTTTCCGGGCGGTCCATAACGCTTCTGCATCCCGATGACGAGGAGCTGAATATCGACGTCTCCGGTATCGCGCGCAAACGCGAGATGGAGTTCCGCCGTCTGGATGAGGTGATTGGTTATACGCGCACGCGCAAGTGCCGTCAGGATTATCTGATTTCCTATTTCGGGGAAGAGGTCGGCGACTGGCGCTGCCGCAACTGCGACAACTGCGGAGCCGCCGTCGGTTCCGGCTCCGGCCCGCGCGAGCTGACCGAAGCGGAGGAGGATGCCGTCCGCACGATCCTTCATACAATCGACGCCTTTTCCGGCCGGCTCGGGCGCGGCAAGCTGAGTCTGATTCTTGCCGGAGCGCGCCGTCCGGAGCTTGTTGAGCGCGGACTTGACCGCAATCCGTTTTTCGGCAAGCTGAAGGCGTTGAAGCAGAACAATATTCTTGCGTACATGAAAGCTCTTGAAGATGCGGGCTGTCTGGAACGCGTCGGCAATCCGGAGTACCCGTGTCTGGATCTGACCTGTTTCGGCGGGAACATTCTGCGCGGAGTGGAAAAGGTGAAGCTTTCTCTGCCTGATGTGGATTTGCCGCCGCGCCGTTCCGCGAAAGCCCGGACGGAGCATGCGCATCCGGTTCGGACCGCTTCTTCATCGCCGGAAGAGCTCGGTTTGTATGAGCGTCTCCGTCTTGTCCGCGCGCAGATGGCGGAGAGACGTCAGGTCCCGGTCTATTGTATTCTTTCCAATGATGCGCTTGCCGGTTTAGCCGAATCGAAGCCTTCCACTCCGGATGAGGCTTTGGAGATTCGCGGAATCGGTATGGCGAAGCTCACTACAATCATTCCGCCGTTTCTCAAGGAAATCGCCAGATGGCAGGCGGAAAATAAGTGAAAAGAAGAGTTTTTTATTTTTTAATTTGCTTTTTATGTCTTAAGGATATATTGCATATAGTGTTGAAACAGCTGATAGCAGGAGGGCTTGTAAAATGAGCAAAGACCACGCAGAATATCTTTCGGAAGAACAGATTGCCGCAGAAGTTGCTGAACTTGCCAAAGAAATTGCTTCCGGAAAGAATGATGAAGATGAGCTTGAACGCGATGCCTATTTTTCTGATCCGAAAAATGCAGATGAGATTGAAGCAATGCTTGAGCGCATGAAACTTGCCGAAACAATGTATAAAGCCCGCCATGAAGCAGGACTTATGCAAAAACAGCTTGCTGCACGGATGGGAACCAATCAAACCTATATTGCTGCATTGGAGCGGGGGCGGAAAAATATTTCTTTTTCAACCCTCACTCGCTATGCGCGGGCCTGCGGGAAAAAAGTTGCAATAGCCATGCTTTAAGGCGTTCTTCTTTCAGCGGAGGCGGAAGACGACGCGGATTTCCTTCATGTCCAGTTTGCCGGAAGAATTGCGGAGATGAAGGAACGTTGCGGGGAGCATCGGTTGATCTCCGGAATCCTGAAGAACCCGGGCGACGTCATTCAGATTGTAGATCATCTGCTGACCGAGCTTGATGAGCAGGTCTCCGCGCGAAACTCCGTATGCGGAAAGCGTTTCCGGTGGATCCGCCACAATCACGCCCGAAGCAAACGGATAGCGCAGAGCTTTCATCAGGTCGGGTGTCAGCTCCTCCAGAGAGAGCGAGAGCTTGAGATTTGCAAACATCGCCCCGTCTGTCCGGTGAATCGCCGCAGGCGTGACAATCACCGGAGCCGGAATTTCGCGGACGCTTACTTCAAACGGTTTCCCAGCTTTCAGACGGACGAGTCGGCGCAGAAATTCCAGCAGGTCGCCATGCGGAGCCCAGCCGTTGAGTTCTTTGATGGTCATGTTCTCGTTCAGTTTCGTCGCGGCCGCGGGGGAGCCGGGCAGAATCTTCCGGATGAAGATCGTGCCGTCCGGTTTCATTCCCGGAATGATGCCGATGCTGACCGAAGTGAGAAACTCCGGAAGCATCCAGTTCGCGAGTGTGTTTTCAAGACGCAGCATGGGAATTGCAAAGCCGATTCCCGGTGTATCGCGGCGGACCGCCATGTTCATGCCGATCATCCGTCCGCTCAGGTTGATCAGTGGACCTCCGCTGTTGCCCGGGTGAACGGCGGCGTCCGTCTGAAGCAGATCGCGGAAAAGCTCCTTGCCGTTTCGGAGCAGTGTGCGTCCGATTCCACTCAGCACGCCGACCGTGACGGTCCCGTCGAGGCCGTAGGGGCTGCCCACGGCGATGACGGTTTCGCCGAGCATCATGTCGTCCGGCTGGATCCCGTGGATGGCTGGGAAGGTTCCGCGCGGCTTGTCGATGCGCAGAAGTGCAATGTCGTTCTGCACGTCCTCCGCAATGGGGAAGGCGCGGAAGCGGCGTCCGTCCTTCAGCGTGACGATGATTTCAGTTGCCTGGCTGACCACGTGCGCGCTGGTGACGATCAGTCCCGCCGGGTCGATGATGCAGCCTGCACCGATGGAGTGTCCGCGTTCCGGACGCGGGCCCGTGGTGCGGTCGCCGTCTTCAGCGTCTGTCTGCCATGCGGCAGTGCGGCGGTTGACAATCCGGCTGGTGCTCAGGTTTACAACGGACGGCAGGATGGTTTCAATCGCCTTCACAACCGGGGTCCGGCGGAGCTTCAGCTCAGCCTCTGTTGTTTCGCGTCCATCGGGCATCCGGTGTTTCTGTCTGTGATGCAGCAAAAAGAACAGAACGGCTGCGAGACAGAAAAGAATTATAAAAAAATAGAGTCCGAACCTTGATTTTTGCGTTTCCATGCCGTATCTTCCTGTAATTGCTTTCTACAATACAGGATGAACGCGAAAAATGCAAATACAAATTGAACGAATTGCTGAAATATTGCGCCTCGCCGAGCCTTGTTCCTCCTATGAAGGAGTGCTTCAGGCACGGTGGAACCGCATTCCGCTGAACACACCGCTTCACCTCGCGGATGGAACACCTTTTTCCGTTCTTTCTCGCGGGACATGGAATGTTGAGGCTGGTCCGGACTTCCGCAACGCCAAGCTCCGGATTGGCGGACATGCCGTCCAGGGCGATGTGGAAGTTCACCGCAACAGCCGCGACTGGTTCCGCCACGGACACAACCGCAATCCGCTCTATGGCGGGGTTGCACTTCACGTTGTCGAGCGTCTGGAGGATGAAAACTCGGATCTTCCGGTTTATCTGCTTCCTTCCGAGGCGAAGATCGATTCTTATCCGCCGCCGCTCTGCACGGGGAAGGGAGAGTGCGCCGGAATATTCGAGCGTCTTTCTCCGGCTGAAATCCACGAAATTTTTGTCTGCGCCGGAGTGGAACGGATGCATGCCCGCGCTCATTTGATTCTGCATGACATTATCCGCCACGGCACGGAATATGCGTTCCTGACGCGTCTGTTCGACGCTTACGGTTTCAAACGGAACCGTCCGGCGTTTGCGGAACTTCTGAATCGCGTGTGGACGAAATATCCGCGCGAGCAGCTGGCGACTCATGCCGAGCCGCTTCTGTGGGGGGAATCGGGGCTTCTGCCTGCGGAGAGCAGCGGTGAGGTCCCCGAGGAGAATCTTGCCGAAGCGAAGCGGATCTGGGAATGCTGGTGGATGCTCCGTCCGGACTCCGCTCCGCCGATCGAATGGAAACGCGACGGCGGCCGTCCTCTGAATTCGCCGGAGCGGCGTGTCGCCGGTCTGTGCATGTGTTTGAAGCGTTACGGTTTGAATCCGCTTCCGCGCTGGCTGGAGCTCCTGAAAACCGCACCGGATGCGAAAGCGTTCTGCAAAACTCTTCTTTCGGAGCTGATTCAGAACGATCCGTTCTGGAACCGTCACACGACGTTCCGCGCGGGAGAGCTGAAACTCGCCGCTTCGGTTACGGGCGAAGAGCGGGCGCGCGAACTTGCAACGGATGTGATTCTGCCGTCGCTGCGGGCGTTCGCTCTTCTGGAGAAGCATGAGAAGCTGGCAGACCGTGTGGACGCCGCCTTCCGCAATCTTCCCCGTACGCAGAAGAACCGGGTGTTTACGACTGCGATAGACAAATGGTTCCGTGATTCTGTTTCCGCAGAAAAACTGTTCAAAGACGCCGCGTCGCGTCAGGGGGTTCTGCATATCTACGCGAATTTCTGTGCGAAGACTGCATGCGACTGCAAAGCGTGTCTCATCCGCAACGGCATGATCTCAAAGGCGTGATTTGAAAAACACGGGATGCGTGCTACATTAAATGGAAAGGAGCGACTATGGCGGAATTGAATTTAACATCCAGTATTTATTCGTTTGAACAGATGCGGGAGACCGGGTATCTCTATGTCGACAAAACAGAGTATATCTGGAACCTGATCCGCCTGGACGGCGGCATGTATTTCCTTTCCCGTCCGCGCCGTTTCGGAAAATCGCTTGCTGTTTCGACTCTGAAAGCTCTTTTTGAAGGGAAAAAGGAGCTGTTCAAGGGACTTTCTGTTTACAACAAACCATATGACTGGAAGCCGTATCCGGTGATTCATCTTTCCATGACCGGCCGGAGGTTCGACACCCTTGAAAATCTGCAGCACAGTCTTCAGGAAATTCTGCTGGAACAGGCGCGCGGCTTGAATGTTGCTCTTGAGCGTACGGATCCCGTAACAATGTTCCAGAAGCTGATAGAGACCTTGAGCCAGTCCGGACGGATAGTCGTTCTGCTGGATGAATACGACAAACCGATTCTGGACAATATCGCGGAAGGCTCTACGCAGGATTTTGTCCGTGCGATGAAATCTTTTTACTCGGTCATCAAAGATAAAGCCAGGGATCTCCGTTTCGTCTTTGTTACAGGAGTCTCCAAGTTCTGCCACGTTTCGCTTTTTTCGGATTTGAACAATCTTGCGGATATTACGGTTGATTCCCGCTATGCCACAATGTTCGGTTATACGCAGGAGGAGCTGGAGCGTTATTTCGGAGACCGTATCCGTAACGCTGCCGGAAAACTGGAGATGACGGAAGCCGCTCTGAAAGAAAAATTGAAAGTCTGGTATGGCGGTTTCCGTTTCGCCGCGTCTGCCGAGGGTGTCTACAATCCGGTTTCCATTGCGCGCTTCTTTGAACGCGGAGGAGAATTTGACAATTACTGGTTTTCGACGGGAACTCCTTCGTTTCTGATGAAGCTTGCCCGGGAAACCGATTTTGACTTTGAACGGGTTCTTGACAATCCCGTTACAATGGATGCGTTTTCCGCATATGAGATCGACAAGATCGACCCTTTGCTTCTGCTGGTCCAGACTGGCTATCTGACGATTAAAAGTTCGGTTGAGGATTTCGGAATGCGTCTTTACAAACTGGACTTTCCGAACCGCGAGGTTGCTTCATCCTTCCGCAGCTATCTTTTGAATGCGTATACTCCGTATACCACGGAGGAGGTCAATTTCAATATCCTGGCTCTGGCGCGTTCGATCCGTTCGGGCGATGTAGACGCCTTTATGAATGTCTGGAAAAACTGGATGGCAAAGATTCCGTACGATATCCAGCTGCGCCACGAAAAATACTATCAGACGATTTTCTATATGATGTTTACCTCTCTTCAGGGTATCATCAACGAGGCTGAGTGCCGGACGAACAGCGGACGCATTGACGCTGTTGTCGGTTGCGGCGAATGGCTCTATATTGTGGAATTCAAACTGGATAAATCGCCGGAAGTTGCATTGGAGCAGATTAAAAAGAATGAATATTTTGTCCGGTATCAGAACTGCGGAAAGCGGATTGTCCTGATCGGGGCGAACGTCGATTTCGAGAATCGCCGACTCACCGGATGGAAACACGAAGAAGTATGCGGATTCAGCCGCGCATGAGCGTTGCCGCGCGGTCGCGGGACGCGGTGTCGGCAAAGAGTGCAAAGAGTGTCGGTCCGCTGCCGGTAACCTGAACTCCGAGAGCACCGAGCGATTTCAATTTTTCCGCCGTCATGCCGAGCAGCGGGAATTTCTTCCATGCGGCAACTGCAAGATCATTGCGCAGGAATTGCGCCGCCCGTTCATAATCCTTGCCGCGGAGCGCGGAAAGAAGCAAATCCAGAGGACGCCGGTCATCCGTATGCACAATATGCTTGTAGGACCACGGCGTTGAAATCGGAAACGGCATGGGGACAATCAGAACCGGGGGAGCCGGAAGATCCGGAAGCGGTTCCAGCTGATCGCCCAGTCCGCGTCCGATCGACGGAACCGGATTCAGAAAGAAGGGAACATCAGCGCCGCAGGAGAGTGCGGCGGAGGCTCCGCGATCCGGAAGAAAACCGTACTGCCGCTGGACGGCGTTTATGATTGCTGCGGCGTCCGAGCTCCCTCCGCCCATGCCCGCCGCAACCGGTGTGCGTTTGCGGATGAAGACGGAGATCGACGGACGGATTCCCAGTGCGGCGCAGACCGCTTCTGCAGCTTTGCCGCAAAGATTGTCGCGTCCGGTCGGAAGTGCGGTGTCGGAGTCAACCGCAATCTCCCCCAGTCCATCGTCACGGAACGAAATTTCCAGCTCGTCGGCGGGATCGTTCAGCGGGAGAAACAGCGTTTCAATCTCGTGATAGCCGTTCGGCAGTTTCCCGCAGACGCGCAGATAGAGATTGATTTTTGAGGGAGCGCGGCAGATCATCAGAGTTTCCGGAGGTTGTAAAGGCCGTACTTGTTGTTGTACGCGGAAATCTCATCGGTGATGCGCACGGCGAGGGCGAGGGCGTTGAGCCCGTCCTGTCCCGAAACGCGCGGGTTGACGACGGTTCCGCCGTTTGCTTTTGTCTCGGCAACGCAGGCGATGAAGTTTTCAAGTTCGGCGGCGAGCGCATTCTTTTCGCAGAGGTCGATCTGCTTCTTGGAGACGCCGATCAGCCCGCGGCGGTAGATCTTGCCTGTGTGGTTCGCGTAGTCCATCGAGATGTAGGAATCCGTCTGGAAAACACGGAATTTGCGCATGGGATCGGAGCTTACGCGGCTGGCTGTGACGTTTGCGACTGCGCCGTTTGTGAATTTGATGCGGACGTTTGCAATGTCTTCGGTCTTGCTCAGAACGGGGATTCCGACGGCGTCGACGCGTTCCACGGGAGCGCCGACCATGGTGAGAACGAGATCAAGGTCATGAATCATGAGGTCGAGCACAACGCTGACTTCGGTTCCGCGGCGGTGCATTCCCGGGCGCGGCGGCGGATATTTAGCAAGACGGTGCGCTTCGATGAACAGGGTCTTGGAGTGATGTTTCTCCAGATAATCCATTGCGGAGTTGAAACGCTCGACGTGTCCGACTCCGAAGACGAGGTTGCGCTCTTTTGCAACGCGGACCATTTCCTCCGCTTCGGGGACGGTTGCGGCGATGGGTTTTTCCATGAGGATGTGCTTGTTCATCGCCATGAGTTCCATTGCCGCGGCATGGTGTTCCGTCGCGGGAACGGCAACGCTGAGGGCGTCGCACTGTTCCGCAAGTTCACGGATGGTTGCAAAGGGTTTTGTTCCGAATTCCTTTGCGACGGCTTCGGCGGCTTTCGGGTTTACATCGTAGACGCCGATGAGTTCCGCGTTCGGGGATTCACTGTAGATTTTTGTATGATATCTGCCGAGGACGCCGACACCGACGACTCCGACTTTGATTTTAGCATGGTCAGACATGGCGATTTCTCTTTTGCGCTGCGGGTGGATAAAAGAAAACCGGACGAACCGCTGTCCGTCCGGTCTGATTCCGGTTGACGGAATCTCAGTTCAGCATAGCGGAGTTCGGATAGACAACGTTGTAAGCGTTGGTTTCCGGCGTGATGATCCATTCCGGGCGGAGGATCGGGCCGTATCCCCATCCGGCTTCGCGCTCATCGGGCATGCATCCCGGCAGCGGAACGAGGAAGGTTGCGATTTCAACGACTCCGACGATTTCGCGTTTGACCACTTCATAGACTCCATAAAGGACTCCGTAGGTGCAGGCGGCGAGTCCGCCTTCCTCGAAGTTGACTTTATACACCTTCAGCGGGAGTTCCAGAGCTCCGAATCCGGCATTGATAATGCCTCTTCCGAGCTTGCGTGTCACATTTTCCGCATAGGAATCTGTTTCCGCCTGGTCAATAGCCATAGCGGGTGCGGCGGTTCCGACGATGCAGAGGACTGCGGCGGCCAACAAGAGTTTCTTCAGGAAATCCATGGATGTCTCCTTCTTTTTTCCGTATTTTTTAAACTTTTTTTTGGTTTCTTCTGAAATGACAGTGGCATTTCTGAAAATATAAGCTAATATATTGCTGACTTCCGTTTTCTTCAAGTGAAAGTTCAGGAAGTTTTTAAAAAAAACAGCAAAGAAGTACGGATTTTCTTATGAAAAGAGAAAAAACACCCGCGGAAGACGCGAAAATCGCAGCACATGAGGAGCTTACACTTCTCAACCGGAACCACAAGGAGTACCCGGATGCTCCGGAAAAGGCAAAACTCGAAGCGTTCGTCAACAAGTATCCGGAACATGATTACGTCATCGAATTTGACTGTCCGGAGTTCACAAGCCTCTGTCCTGTCACCGGCCAGCCGGATTTCGGACACATCAAAGTGCGCTACATCGCGGACAAACTCTGCGTGGAAAGCAAGTCGCTCAAGCTCTATCTCTTCGCTTTCCGTTCGCACAATTCGTTCCATGAAGAGGTGGTCAACCGCATCCTCGTCGATCTCGTCAAGCTCCTTTCTCCCCGCTGGATGCGCGTGGAAGGCGTCTTCCGTCCCCGCGGCGGAATTGCCATCTCCGTTGCAGCCGAAGACGGAACGAATCCGGAACTCGCCCCGAAAGTTGAAAAACCGATTCAATTAACATAAGGCAGAAACAGAAAATGAACATGGATTTCATTGAGAACGGCGGAGTCACCTCTCCGCGCGGCTTCCGGGCGGCCGGCGTCTGCGCCGGACTCAAGCGCAACGGCGCCAACGACATGGCTTTGCTCTTCTCCGAAACGCCCTGCGCATTCTCCGCGACGTTCACTTCCAACCTCTTTCCTGCGGCTCCGGTTCAGCTCTGCAAAGAGCGCGTGCTGAAACAGAGCACGGTCCAGGCGGTCGTCGTCAACAGCGGCGTCGCCAACGCATGCACCGGAATCGAAGGATACCGCAATGCTGAAAAAATGGCGGAACTCACCGGACGCGAACTCGGAATTTCCCCCGAATCCGTCATGGTCTGCTCCACCGGACGGATTGGCAATCAGCTCCCGATGGATAAAATCGAAAAGGGTATCGGACTCGCCGCAAAAGCGCTCCGTCCCGATGGCGGCGCCGAAGCCGCCGGAGCCATCATGACCACCGACACCAAGCCCAAAGAGATCGCGCTTTCCTTCTCCTCCGGCGACCGTCTGGTCACGATCGGCGGCATGTGCAAGGGCGCGGGCATGATCGCTCCGAAAATGACCGTCCCGCACGCCACAATGCTCTGCTGCATCACCACCGACTGCATCATCTCCAATGAACTGCTCGCCTCCATGCTCGGCGGCGTGATCGACGACTCTTTCAACAAGGTTACCGTCGACGGCGACATGAGCACAAACGACACCGTGATTGTCATGGCGAACGGCGCTTCCGGAGTTGAAATCAAGCCCGGTTCCCCTGATGAACTGCACTTCAAAGTCGCTCTTACCATGGTCGCCCAGCATCTCGCCCGCGCAATTGCAATGGACGGCGAAGGCGCAACGAAATTTGTGAGCGTTGAAGTCCGCGGCGCCGCATCGGTCCGCGATGCGGAAGTCTGTGCGCGCACCATTGCCAATTCGTTGCTCTGCAAGACCGCGTGGTTCGGCTGCGATCCGAACTGGGGACGCGTCCTCGCCGCCGCCGGCCGTTCCGGAGCAAGCTTCTCGCCGGAAAATGTCTCGCTCGATTACGATGAAATGCCGGTCGTCCGCAACGGCATCGACGCCGGAACACCGGAGTCCGAGCTCGCCCAGGTGCTCAAGCGCGGCGAATTCACAATCAAACTTGACCTCGGCGAAGGACACGGAACGTTCACGGTCTGGACCTCCGACATTTCGTACGAGTATGTCAAAATCAACGCCGACTACCACACCTGATCCGGGAGATTGAAAATGGATATGGAAAATCATGCAATGGTTCGTGCGGAAGTGCTCACCGAAGCGCTTCCCTACATCCAGAAGTTCCGCGATGACATTGTTGTCATCAAATTCGGCGGCAGCGCCATGGAGAATCCGGAGCTGACCCGCCGGACGATGCGCGACATCGTTCTGCTCGAAGCCACCGGAATGAAGCCGGTCGTTGTTCACGGCGGCGGCAAGGCGATCACCGCGCGTCTCAAAGAACTGAATATCGAAACAAAATTCATCAACGGTCTTCGCGTCACCTGTGAAAAGACCATCGCCGTTGTGGATGACGTTCTGCACAACACCACGAACAGACAGCTCGTCGACGGCATCCGTGAAGCGGGCGGCAAGGGCTGTCAGATTTCCGGCAAGAAAATGCTCCGCGCGGAGCGTCTCACCTCCCGTGACAAAGAGACCGGAGCCGAGCTCGATATCGGTTTTGTCGGCAAGGTGATCGCTGTTGACGTCAATCCGATTCTCGACGCGCTCAAGTACGGTTTCATTCCCGTCATTGCTCCGCTCGCAACGGATTTTTACGGACAGGTCTACAACATCAATGCGGATATGGCGGCGTGCGACATCGCACGTTCGCTGAAAGCCCGCAAGCTGGTGTTCCTGAGTGACGTCCCGGGAATCCTCCGCGATCCGCATGACGAGAAGTCGCTGATTTCCTCAATCAAAACTTCAGAAGTCGAAGGCCTGATTGCGGAAGGCGTTCTTTCGGGCGGAATGCTCCCGAAGATCCGCAGTTCCGTTGCCGCGCTTGAAGCCGGAACCAGCGAAGTCCAGATGATCGACGGACGCGTCCCGCATTCTCTTCTCCTTGAAATCTTCACGGACAAGGGTATTGGAACTGAGATCGTCAAAGGCTGATTTGCCTGAATGCGCCGCTGTCACTGGCTGTATTCTTTCCGGTATTCGACCGGAGTCAGGAAACAGCGGCGTTTGAACAGACGCGAAAAATAGAACGGATCTTCGAATCCGCACAGTTCCGCGATTTCCGCAACGGACAGATTGGTGGAACGGAGCAGTTCCGTTCCGCGGCGGAGCCGGCGCAGGAGTTGATATTGAAGCGGGGAAACTCCGGTTTCCCGTTTGAACAGACGTCGGAAATGAATCAGCGTCATTCCGCATTTTGCCGCTTCCGCACAAAAATCGACGGGGTGTTCCGGATGCGCGTTGATCCGCTGAATCAAGGCACGGAAGAAATCCCTCTGATAGAACTGCGCATGAGCAGTCACCTTTCTTTTCTCCCGGATTTGAAGCAGAAGCCCCTCGTAGAGCCATACCGCGCGTTCCGGAGTTGTGACTCCGCCGTGGAGCAGAGCGAAAATCTCGCGCAGAGTCCGCAGAAATTCCGCCGGATCGCTGACCGGAACCGCTTTCCCGTCGAGCGGCAGCAGTCCCGCTTCCGCATACCGTGCAAACCGCGAACCGCATCCGCAGAGATAGCACATGTGCCGCGTCTCGCCCGGCGCAACTCCATAGTGGAAAAACGCTCCGGGATGCGTTACGAAAACGGAGGGCCCCGCGTGCCACTCTTCCGGAGCGCCATTCATGCTGAGAAAGAAGCGCCCCGCATGCGTATACTGAATTCCGTAATAAGTCGGTACATGGCGGGATACCGAGGTGCTGCGAGGCTCCTCATCGAACATCGGGAACTCTGCTCCGTCAAACCAGCTGCTCATGTTCTTATCCTTTTGTTTTTCTGTTATTATAGCGCGCAGTTGAATAAAAATCAAATTTGAATATTATGTTTCTTTTGTCCTGCAACCGGTTTCTTTTCTCCATTGTCAAATGCGGTTTTCCATGATATGTTATGCGGCAGGCAAAGAAAGGTTTTTATTATGAGCATTAAAATTTATTCGACCGTGCGCGACCGGAACGACCGGCTGACGCGTCAGAAAGACCGTGAATTTGTGCCGCGCCCCGAGGGTATAGAAGATCATGACCGTGGAGTCGTGGTGGACGATGCCGTTCATTTTCAGGAGATTGAAGGCTTCGGCGGAGCAATGACGGAGTCCGCCGCGTGGGTGATTGCGCAGATGCCGCCGATGCGTCAGAAGGAGATTTTTGACGCGTACTTCTCCGGGCTCGGTTACAACTATGTCCGCATTCACATGAACAGCTGCGATTTTTCGCTTGAAAACTACAGCTATGTTGAGGACAACGATACCGAACTGAAAACATTCTCCATTGCGCGCGAAGAACGTTATGTCATCCCTGCGCTCCGCGAAGCGTGGAAGCGTTCGCCGGAAATGCGCCTCTATTTCTCCCCCTGGAGCCCGCCGGCATGGATGAAAACGAACGGCGAAATGAACCACGGGGGGCATCTCAAGCCTGAATACCGCGCGCTCTGGGCGGAGTACTACTGCCGCTTCATCGAAGAGCTCGAAAAACGGAATTGTCCGGTCTGGGGGCTTTCCGTGCAGAACGAACCCATGGCGAATCAGTGTTTCGACAGCTGCGTGTGGACGGGACGCGAGGAGATGGAGTTCGTTCGTGATTATCTCGGGCCCGCACTGGAGCGTCATGGATTCGGCGACCGCAAACTCATGGTGTTTGACCACAACCGCGACCAGGTGTACCGCCGTGCAACGACCGTCTACAATGATCCGAAAGCGTCAAAGTATGTCTGGGGTGCCGCGATTCACTGGTACGAAGGATATTGCGGAAGCGAAATGTCCTATGCTCTCTCTGATCTTCACTTCCGTTATCCGGAAAAGAAGATTTTCTTCAGCGAGGGCTGCAACGGCGACAACAACCGGCATCTCGGTTCGTGGGAGGCGGGGGAACGCTATTCCTCCGCGATCATCAATGACATGAACCACTTCTGCTGCGGCTGGACCGACTGGAATATTGTCCTCGACATTGTCACCGGTGGTCCCCGCCACGTCCCGAATGCGTGCGGCGCTCCGATTCTCTGCGATATTGAAGACGGTACGGTTCATTACCAGCCGGGCTTCTGGCACATCGGACACATTTCCCGCTTTGTAAAACGCGGCGCACGGCGGATCATCGCTTCGCCTGAAATCGCCGCACTGAAAACGGCTGCCTTTGAAAACCCGGACGGCGAAATCGTCGTGGTGGTTCAGAACGCAACGGATTCTGAGTTCAAGTGGCACTTGCACTTCCGCGGCCAGACCCTCGAACGGACGGCGTTTGCACACTCCATTGAGACCTTCTGTTTCCCGAAGTAAGCGCTGGGGGTGCTAGACGATCCCCGGAGAAATGTTTGAAATACCGAATCCGGTTTTGCCGTATCAGCAGAACCGGATTCATTTTCTATTTCAGCTGATTTCTTTCAGAACAGATCCTGCTGGGTGAATTCGGGAGGAAAAAGAATGCTGTGAACCGGAGCGAAACTCTTGCGGTGAAGCGGCGTGACGCCGAGGTTTTTCAACGCATTCAGATGCAGTTCCGTACCGTACCCCTTGTGAATTTCAAAACCGTAGCCGGGAAACTCTTCCGCTGCGCGGATCATGAGGTGGTCGCGATGCGTTTTTGCGAGAATGCTCGCCGCCGCAATCGATGCGGAACGGGCGTCGCCTTTGACGATGTTCTGAGAGGGGAGGGGAAGACCGTGGACCGGGTTGCCGTCCACTAGAATGAATTGTGCGGGGGGGATGACCTGTGCGACCGCAAGCGCCATAGCCTTCCAGGTGGCGCGGAGAATATCGGAGCGGTCGATCTCTTCCGCAGAAACTTCGCCGATACCCCATTTGACGGACGGTTCGTTCAGGAGCTGTTCACGGAGCTCTTCGCGTCTGGATTCGGTGAGCTGTTTTGAGTCGTTGAGCCCGGCGGGGATGCGGGTGTGATCGGTGAAGACTACTGCCGCGGCGACAACGGGACCGGCGAGACAGCCGCGTCCGGCTTCGTCGATTCCCGCAAGAAAAGAAAACTCCCCGTTCCAGAATTGAGATTCAAAAACGAGGAGCTGATCGGAAGCGGAGAGAAATCCGGACATTGGAGAACCCTCCGCAAACGAGTTGAACCGCTTACTTGGCGGCTTTGTCGGTGAAGCGGAGCTGTTCTTTGACTTTAGCACCTTTGCCGACTTTGTCGCGCAGGTAGTAAAGTTTAGCTCTGCGGACACGACCCTTGCGCTCGACTTCGATGTGGTCGATGCGGGGGGAGTGAAGCGGGAAGACGCGTTCGACGCCGTAGCCGAAGGAAACGCGGCGGACGGTGAAGGTTTCGCGGATGTCGGAACCGTTCTTGGCGATCACGATTCCGGAAAACATCTGGATGCGCTCGGTGGTGCCTTCAACGATCTTGGTAAAGACCTTGATGGTGTCGCCGATCTTGAAATCGGTGACTTTGTCTTTCAACTGCTTCTTTTCGATAGCATTGATAATCTTGTTCATCTTTTTTCATCCTCCGGGGAGTGTTTATTTTGTTTCAGTTTCAGGAGCTCCGGTCGTACGGCGGCAGTGCGTTTTCTCGACTCTTCCCTTCTCCATTCGGCGATCTTTTTGTGGTCACCGGAGAGAAGAACATCGGGCACGTTCCAGCCTCTGTACTCCGCGGGTCTCGTGTATTGCGGATACTCAAGAAGTCCGTCTTCAAACGATTCGTCGACTTCGGATTCCGGAGAACCCAGCGCGCCCGGCAGCAAACGGGTCACAGCATCGACAATCACCATAGCCGGAAGATTTCCGCTGGTCAGGACATAATCTCCTATCGAAATATCCCGGTCAACCAAAACCTGACGAACCCGTTCGTCAACTCCTTCATAGTGTCCGCAAATGACAATCAGGTGTTCCTCTTTCGCCAGTTCGTGAGCCATTTTCTGGGAAAACGGTTCGCCGCAGGGCGATGTGAGCAGCACTTTTGTCTTTTCAGTTTTCAAAGATTCCACAGCCTCAAACAGCGGTTCCGGTTTCATGAGCATTCCGGCTCCGCCGCCATACGGCTTGTCGTCCACCGTTCTGTGGTTGTCATGCGTGAAATCACGCAGATCAACGGTGTTTATCTGCACGAGTCCCTTTTCCGCCGCTCTGCCGACGATGCTCTCGCCGAGCGGTCCGAAGAAGATCGACGGAAAAAGAGTGATGATGTCAAACCGCAGACTCAGTCGACCACCTCAACAGTGACTCGTTCCTGAAGACGTCCGGCGGCGCCGCCGACGAGAGAGCGCAGGGCGATGATCGTCTTGCCTTTCTTGCCGATGATTTTGCCGGTATCTTCCTTGCGGCATTTGATCTTGATGACGCGGGTGTCGTTTTCGCCGTCTTCGGTCGTTACATTGACCTCTTCGGGGACATCTACGAGGGCTTTCACCACATAGTCAACAAAGCCTTCAAGATCTTTGAGTGTCGCAACATGTTCCGGAACAGCGGATTTCTTCGCGGGAGCATTGGCCGGAGCCTTCTCTTCCGCGGTCTTGCCTCCGCCGAACCATCTCTTTAACGTATCGAAAAGCACGTTACCTCTCCATTCCTACTCAGGAAGCGGCTTCGTCGGCGCCCTTCTTGAAGTTTTTCTTTCTCGGCTTGGCATCGGGCACGCCTCTGACTTTGGACTTGCCGGCTTTTGCGCGAGCCAGAATCGATTTGACGGTGTCGGACATCTGGGCGCCGTTGGCGATCCAGTAATCCGCGCGCTCAACATCAATCTTCTCATCGCTGTGTTTCGGATCGTAGTAGCCGATCTCTTCAACCATGTAGCCGTCGCGCTGGGAACGAATGTCGCAAACCGCGATACGGAAACTGATCCAATTCTTAGCGCCTGTCTTTTTCAGTCTGATCTTTACCATAGTGGACTTCCTTCATCTCCTGCTTTGGTCCATTTTTTTCGAACGCCGTTTCCGGCATTCCCTTATTATGTCTGTCCGCGGTTCGCTGCTGAATATTGCCGCGGCCGGACTCAGATTTATAACCTCCGGAACCCGGATCGATTATAAATTTTCCATCATAGGAGCATTAATATAACACGCTTTTTCTCTTTTTCAATCCCTGAAATGCATTTTATCGGAAAATAAAGTTAATTGCTTGTGCCGTAGAATAATTTGATTGACCCGCATGCTGTCCTGCGCTCGAAATACACGGATTTTTCCGAAAAACAATCCGAAAGAGGAGAATTTCCCGCTCTCCGGACATGGATTGAACGAATTGTTGAAGTGTATGGCAATTCAACGTCTCCGGCGCTTTCAAAGCGCCGGAGACGCGGGGAGAAAAAACGGCAGCGGCTTCATGCGGCACAAAGCCGTTAAAACATCAGGCGATGACGGCCCAGTTCATGTCGACTCCGCGTCCCATCTCGGTCCATTTCGAGAGGTTCGCTCCTGCATAGTAGCCCAGCATTCCGGTTGAATACTGCCGCACGAGCAGATCGTCTTTGCCGTCTCCGTTGTAGTCGCCCGCTCCGACAATGAACCAGTCGCCTGCGTCGAGCTGTCCGAGGGACGACCAGTGCGAGCTCTGTCCGTTTTCGTATTTCATCACCGATCCGGTCTCCTTGTGGAAGAGAATCAGATCGTCTTTGCCGTCGGCGGAGAAGTCGCCGATCGCGCACACGTTCCATCCTGCCGCGTTGCCGAGCGAGACGAAGTTGCCGTCGATATCCGTCGTGTAGAGCGAACCGTTGTAGAGGAACAGAATTTCATCTTTCCCGTTGCCGTTGAAATCGCCGGTTCCGAGCATGGTCCAGTTTTTGTCGAATCCGCCGCTGATGGAGACCCAGTTGTCGGTTCCGTCGGTCCAGACGCCGACCGCGCCGAGCTCCGCCGCATGCCAGACGATCGAGTTTTTGCCCGCATTTCCGGTCATGTTTCCGACCTTGACGTTCCACTGAATGTTGTCCGGATTGTTGAGATAGCTGATGTTTTCCCACGTGCTCATGTCGCCGTCCTTGCGATACCCGACGTACGCCCCTTTGACGCCGTTGACCGTGACATTGCCGAGCATGACGACGTCCGCTTTTCCGTTTGCGTTCATGTCATACGCCCCGACGACCTCCCATTCCGCCGGTTCGGGGAGTCCCTGTCCCTTCCAGGTGTTGGAGCCGTTCATCCAGAAGCCGATCTGATGATCGACCTTGTACTGGAACATTACATCGCTGACGCCGTTGCCGTCGATGTCGCTGCGCGCCGTGGGTGCTTTTCCGCCGGAGACGGAAAGAATCAGCAGTCCGTTCTCCTTGGTAAGCGCATATGTTTCGCCGCTGTTCGCCAGGGTGCCGCCGACTGAGAGTTGTCCGATCGACTTTCCTGTTTCGGAGGAGACGGTGAGCGACTTGTCGAAATAGTGAGCGTTGTCGGAGAGAATGTATTTTCCGTTCCGCTGGCCGGTGGCGCTGACGGTGAGGGTGAGCGTCGCTCCGAGATCGTTGATCTTGTACCAGTTGTTGATGAGAGCCGGCTGATGGGGAGTGATTCTCGCGATGTTGAAGTCAATGATTCCGCCGGAGGAAACGAGCAGAACAGCATTCGAATCGATCCGCAAGGTGTTGGTGAGTTTCGCGGTTGGCATGATCGTCAGGGTTCCGCCGGAGGCGATGACGGTGTCGGCGGCGATTCCGTTGGCATACAGCGAGGCCGTCCCGCTCACCGTGGTGCTGTCGTAGCAGGTTCGATTCCAGCTCAGAGATGAGTAGATCTTTTCCTTGCGGAAAGTGAAACCGTTCACGATTCCGCCGGAGGAAACGATTATTCCCCGGGAGGCTTCGCCGCCGTATTGGGAAATGGTCAGCCGACCTCCGCTTTTCACGGTGACTCCGTAGAGCCGGCCACCCGAGAAAACATCCACATTTCCGCCGGAAGCTATGCAGAAATCGCTGGCTCCGTATCCATCATGCTGGCTGCCCGACAGTGTCAGCTCGCCGTAAACGGTTCCGCCCGTTGCCCCGCCCAAGCTCTTCAGAGCCATGGATCCTCCCTTGAGAATGGTCGTGCCGGAGACCCTGCCTCTGGAGACGACCTGCAGAGTTCCGCCGCTGCTGACGACGGTTCCGCCCGCCCATCCGCTGTTCCGCACATCCATGAAACCGCCGTATCTGATTTCAGTTCCGACGGCGGAGGTTGTGGAATTGTACAGGGTCGCCGTTGTTCTGTGCTGCACATAGGTGTTTGAATGAATCACTCCGTGTGTAAAACCGTCGGCGCGATACTCGTCCTCGGATCTTGTAAAACCGTTGATCTGTCCTCCTGCGAGCACCCGGATCGCCGCCGTGCTGCCGCCGGAAATCAGCAGCACTCCTCCTGAGGAGATGTTGAAAAACTTGACTTCGCAGTTTCCGCTCATCGTCATTGTGCCTCCAGAGGAGATGTACCCGTTTGATGCAAGTCCGCCATCTTCTATGTTAACGAGACCTCCGCTCGAAATCAGGACGTCCCGTGCGGTTGCCGGCAACGTCATCGCGTAGGCGTGTCCGCCGACAATCATGTTTCCGCCGTCCAGGACGCTTGTACTGATTGCAAGCCCTCTAACCGTGAGGCATCCCTGACGCTGCACCGTAAACTTTGTGCAGGAGGCGCCGGAGATAATGGTTCCCTGGCCTCCGTCGAGGATTGTCACTCTGTCCGCCAACCCGCTCGCGACCTTGATATATCCGGCGACATATGCGGATTGAAGAACGTTGGGTCCGCTGAGGGAAAGGCTCCCGCCCGAACGCACATCCGCCTCCCAGATTCGTCCTTCGTTGACGTTGAGCGTTCCCGAAACGATTATATTTTTCGCGGTGTCTCCCGAGGAGAGGCTGGCGGAGGAGAAGACCGTGCAGTTGTTGTAGGCGAAATTGGAACCGGAACTGTGGATCGTGTAGGTTTGATGATACATTCCGTTCAGGGTTCCGCCGCTGAAAACGCACAGACCGCTTCCCGTCTGCGACACTCCGGAATGCAGGATCAGTTCTCCGCCGGAAGAAACCTCCAGTCTGCCTCCTCCGTAGGACATTCCGCTGGAAAGGGCGAGCACCCCTCCGTTCATCACGGTCCCGTTTCCAAGCGATCCCCTGATGCCGTTGAACATCCCCCCGGAATACAGCGTGAAGTTGTCGACACTGCCGCCGTAGCAGGAAAACTTTCCTCCGAAATATATCGAGACTCTGTCGACGGTGCCTCGGCTGAAGAGATTCACTTTTCCGCCGCTGTAAATGCAGAGGTTGGAAATTCTGTCGCCGCCTCCGGTTCCGCCCCCCTGCAAAATGGCTCCGGATGAAACGAAGACCGAGTTCATTGAACCGCGGGAATCCATATAGCCGATGGCACCGTAACGAAGGGTGACATTTTCAGCGTATCCGCCGGATGCGATATAGAGTGTTGCGGAACCCTGGTTCAGGTCCACGCCGCTTGCGGTTACGCCGATGGCGGATCCAAAAACCTCCAGCGTCTGACCCCCACTCACGGTTAAATTGCTGGACGTCTCTCCGGGGTCGATGGTAGAAGTTGTGTAGGCGTAGCGTGCAACGCCCGCCCCGCCGTGATCGAATGTTCCGAGCAGATGTCCGGTTTCATGGGAAATGATGTTGGCGATCTCGTCGGTCGTTTCGCCGCCTTTGAGAATGACGAAGGCTTTGTCGTTCTTGTTTTTGTTTCCGGAATCGATGGTTTCCGCGATTCCCGCGAAAGTTCCGAACGGTTCGAATGCGGAAGTTTTTCCGATGAACACGGTTGAATATTCGCCGGAAGCGGGCATATCCGCCGTAAAGACGACGTTCTGTCCCTCGAATTCCGCATTGAGCTTTGCGACGATCTGCGCGATCTGGTGTTCTGAAAGTCCGGCGTTTCCGACTTCCACCTGTTCAATCGAAAAGAGTTCGCCGTTGTAACTGGTGAGTCCTCCGTCGAAGTCCAAACAGATCAGCTGCGAGGTGGCTATTCGCGGTACGGTCATGATGGGGGGTTTTGCGAATAAATATTCCGCATCCGGTTGAAAAACTCCGTTTGCGTGGTATTTTAAATGCAACTAAGGAAAGGGCTTTTTATGGCTAATTTATCCGTAAGGGATTACGCACTCGGGTGTCAGCATCTGCTGGCAATGTTCGGAGCCACGGTTCTGGTTCCTCTGATTACAGGATTTTCACCGGCGGCGGCTCTGTTTTCCGCGGGCGTGGGAACTCTGCTGTTTCACCTCTGCACAAAAGGGAAAGTTCCGGTCTTTCTGGGTTCCTCTTTCGCATTCATCGGCGCGCTCTGCACGGTGGTGGCGGGCAACGCCGCGAATATCCCGAAAGCCCAGGGCGGAATCATTGCGGCCGGTCTGATCTATCTGTTTTTTGCCCTGATTGCCTATTTTCTCGGACCGGACCGCATCCGCAAGTTTTTCCCGCCGCTTGTGACGGGACCCGTCATCATCATCATCGGTCTGAGCCTGACCGGAGTCGGCGTGAGCGACGCGTTCGGCAAATTCGAAAACGGCACTTTCTCCCGCACGAATCTCGTGAATGCTCTGATCGCCCTGTTCACTTTCGTCACGATCGTGGTCGGCATGAACCGCGCAAAAGGAATCTTCCGTCTGATCCCGATCCTGATCGGCATTACGGGCGGCTATCTTCTCTGTGTCATTCTCTCCTGCTGCGGACTTTACCACATGGACTTCCACGCGATTGTGACGGCTCCGTGGTTCAACATCCCGTACAAGACCGAAGGGTTTCTTACGTTTCCGTCCTTTGATCTGAGCGCGATTATTCTGATCGCTCCGATTGCTCTGGTGACCTTCATGGAACACCTCGGCGACATCACGACCAACGGCGCGGTTGTCGGCAAGGATTTCTTCAAGGATCCGGGACTTCACCGCACTCTGACAGGCGATGGTCTCGCCACGATCGCCGCAGGTTTTCTCGGCGGTCCCGCGAACACCACATATGCGGAAAATACCGGAGTTCTCGCATCAACGGGCAACTACAACCCCGCGACCCTCCGCATTGCGGCGGTGATGGCGATCGTGCTCGGTCTGATCGGCAAATTCGGAGCGGTTCTTCTCTCGATTCCCGCTCCGGTGAAGGGCGGCGTGGAACTGATGCTGTTCGGTATGATTGCCTCAATCGGCATCCGCACGATTTCCGAAGCGAAAATCAATCTTGCGGAGAGCCGCAATCTTTCGATTATGGCCGGTACGCTCTGTGTCGGTGTCGGGCTTAACGCCATCGGCGGAATTCCGCTGGTGTTCGGTGAAGCCAAATTCACGGTTTCCGCACTTTTCGTCGCGACGATTGTCGGCGTTGTCATGAACCTTCTGATTCCGGAGAAAAAAGAAAAATGAACTATCCGAACGTCCACGTAATGACTCATCCGCTGATTCAGCACAAGATTTCCATGCTCCGCAAGATTGAGACTGGAACGAAAGATTTTCATGAACTTGTGCATGAAATCACTCTTCTGATCGGCTACGAAGCCTCCCGCGAGCTCCCTCTTGAGGAAGAGGAAATCCAGACTCCGCTCATGAAAATGCGCGGTCCGGTTGTGAACCAGAAGGTCTGCATTGTCCCGATTCTCCGCGCAGGACTCGGCATGGTTGACGCCATGCGCAGTCTGATTCCCGCCGCGCGCGTCGGTCACATCGGACTCTACCGCGATCCGGAGACGCATCTTCCCGTGGAATACTACTGCAAGGTTCCGCCGGATATTGCGAACCAGAGTGTGATTGTCCTCGACCCGATGCTTGCGACCGGCGGAAGTGCCGCCGCCGCGGTTACCGCGCTCAAATCACGCGGTGCGCGTGACATCAAGATGATCAACATCATCGGCGCTCCGGAAGGCGCGGAATATTTCAGCAAAGCGCATCCGGACGTGAACGTCTATCTCGGCTGCATGGATCAGGGGTTGAACGAGCACTGCTACATTCTCCCCGGTCTCGGCGACGCCGGCGACCGTCTGTTCGGCACACTGTAAGCTCCGTAATTAAAAAAAAGAAAAACCGTCCCCGTTTCCAGGCAATGGAGCGGGGACGGTTTTTTTCAGGGGGGCTTAAAGAACGAATGTCACCTGAACGGTTCCGGTTCTGTCAGCCGGGATGAAACCGGTTGCGGCTGTCCGCTCGGCGGCGGACGACGCACGCTTGACAGAGAGGTCCAGCTCCATGCCGCGGTAACGGAGGCCGCTGAGACGCATTTCGCAGCTGCCCTCCGGAAGGCGCGGAGTGAGCGAGAGGCCGTCCGGACGGAATTCCATGCCCCAGACACATTCGAAAACCATGTTGAGGAAGCCCGTGGCTGCCCAGGTCTGGCGGATCTGCGATTTCCATTCGATGATTCCCTGTGCGCCGTGTTCCTGAAGTCCGCCGTAGGGAAGTCCCGTGTCGGGATGATAGATTTCATAGAACAGCGAATCGCGGACTGCTTTTTCCGCGAGCAGTTCCATCTCTTTCCAGGCTTCCGTGCGGTTTCCCGTGTGGGTCAGAGCGGAACACCAGGCGGCGTTCACCTGCGGCCAGACGAGCCCGGAGTGGCGCGGGTATGCTCCCGGCTTGCCCATGTAGCGCTCGTACGGCGGCCAGACGCAGGGGAGCCCGTTCGGCGTGAGATGGAGCCGTTTCATGATGTCCGGGATGTCGTCGCCGGTAATCGCGCCGGAAAGAATGCCGAAAGCGAGACCGAGTCCTTCCTGACGCTCCGAGTCGTTGACGTCGAGCAGATAGGTGAAGAAGCCGGTTTCCGGATTGCGGAAGCGCGCGCGGATGGCTTTGCGCAGGGCTTCTTCCTCTTCCGCGAATTGCGTTTCGGCGGGGAGCCCGAGGACTTCACGCATTTTCTGAACGCTCTGACAGGCAAGGAGATAGAGGCAGTTCGTCGAGAGGGCTTTGCAGGGCAGACCGTGTCCTTTTTTTGCGAGCCATTCATGACGGGGCGTGTCGTGCAGGCAGTTGAGGATGCCGCTTTCCCGGTTGTCCGAAACGAGCATGTCGGGATAGCCCGCAATGCCGTCCTGGAAACATGCGCCGCCGCGGAAAAGACCGTCCGCCGGATCGAATTCTTCATCGCGCATCAGATGGAGAGTGTTTTCGGAAGCTTCGAGAGCGGTGTGGAGGAATTCGGTGTCGCCGGTGCGGAGCCAGTAGTTCCATGCGCCCCAGACCCAGATGATGATGTCCCAGTACTGCCCGAATTCTTCGTCGATCAGCAGTTTCCCGGATTTATCGGATAGAACCGAGAGCAGGGCGTTTTTGGCGGCGGAGGGGCAGAGCAGAGCTCCGGCGTACCAGGTGTTGAATGCGGCGTCGCGGGTCCATGGCGTACGGTACATGCGGCCGGCGGCGATGACGGGAACGGGCTCTTTCAGAAGTCCGTTTTTGTAGAAGAGAACGTTTCCGGCGAAGTCGCCGCAGGCAATGGAGAACGCCTCGTCGACATTCTTTTCCCCGGTCATAAGGGTCGGAATGAATTGTACGGCCATAAAAATTCCTTTTTTTTGTAAAATGGAAAAGCGGATCTCCGTTTTGAGCGGAGATCCGCAATGAGACTTCTGGTTTTTCCCGTTTAGAACGAGCTGAGAAGAACGATCGCGAACGCCATTACGAAGATCGCAACGGTTTCAACGATACCGAGAACCATCAGCTGGTTGGTGAATCCTTTGCCTGTTTCCGCGAATGCATCGGCTGCTGCAGCGGAGGAGAGACCCTGCCAGAGAGCGGAGATTCCCATCGAGACGCCGGAGAGGATGCCGACCATCATGTAGACGAACCAGACGCCCGGTTTGGAGGCGAGCAGAGTCGCATCGCCGGCGGCGCCCATGATAATGAACATGATGATCATGCCGTAAATCGTCTGGGAGAGCGGAGCTCCGGCGAAAATCAGAAGCTGGAACGGAGCCGGCTTGTTCTGTGCATAGCACTTCTTCCATGCGCCGATTGCCGAACATGCGGCCGCGCCTGCGCCGTAGGCGGAACCGATGGCGGCAAAGCCGATGGACGAGAACGCCGCTGCGAAGACCAGTGCCTTCTGCTGGAAGTCCGCGACGACGGGGGCGGCGGCCTGAGCCGCGTTTGCGGCATCTGCCGCTGCTGCGAGTAACATACTCATTTTCTTTCTCCTGTTTGGTTATCTTTAATTGGGTTTTTCGTCTTTGCAAAGGGTTTGTAGCGGATTCCCGCCCACTGCATTTCCATGTGGTTCGAGAATTCCAGAGTGTTCAGTCGGATTGCATGCACCAGCACGCCGAGGAAGCCGAGCGCAATGTTCAGGATGTGTCCGAACAGCGCAACGATGATCAGGAAGATCAGTCCGATTACAAACAGATTCTTCGGAAGCGCATCGCAGATCATCGCTCCCATCTTGTTGAAGTTGTCCGCAATGTAGGCTCCGGAGAGACCGACCGCGAACAGGCGGATGTACGAGAGCACATCCACGAAACTTCCGATCAGGGCGAATGGCAGGTTCAGTGCTGCTTCAAAGGTGATGGTGACCACGATCAGCACCACGCCGATTCCGTACATCCAGTATGCGAATGAGGGAAAAGTTCCGCTGAACACGATCAGATTCACTGCAGTGAAGAAGTTCGCCCAGATCAGCAGCGCCCAGCCGAGGTGTCCCAGCGCGCGCCAGCTGTGGCGCAGTTCCGTGATGGTCTTGAACAGACGCGCCGACGAAAGCTGGAGCGCCGCAAGAAGGAAGCAGAGCCACTGGACAAACTTGTCCTTGAGTCCGGCCGGAGCCTGATGCAGTTTTTCTCCGATTTCGCATGCGAGCGGGCTGTTCGCCGGATCCGCAAGGAAGTTGAGACCCTGCATGAACTGCGGCAGCGAGTGACGCGGGATTCCGAACCAGGAGCCGTTCAGCCAGCCCCAGATCAGCGACATGCACGAGAGCATCAGGAAGAGATTTAGCGGCAGACGCGCCCCCTCTTTCCCTCTGCAGACCGTGAATTTGCAGAACAGCGCAATCGCGATGAAGAGCGCGCCGTAGCCGGCGTCTCCGATCAGCATCCCGAAGAAAATCGGGAAGAAGATCAGAAAGAACAGGTTCACGTCGTTTTCGCGGTAACCCGGCGTAACTCCGATGAAGTCGAAGAGCGGATCCATGATGTCCAGCCACTTCGGTTTGCGGATGCAGGTCGGAACCTGTTCATCGTCCGCCGCAGGGTCGGTGATGAGCAGCGCCCAGCCGTTTTTCATTGCGGCGTCGCGCAGTTCCGCAACCTTGTCGGTGGGAACGTAACCCGAAATGTACGCAATCGCTCCGGCTTCGGACATGCCGTCGCGGTTTTTCGCGAAGGTGAGTTCATCGTCCACCGTTGCCCGGTACGCGCGGATGGCGTCCAGCGAGGGAATGAACGATTCGAGCTCCGTCTGAAGCGTTCCCAGTTCGGCTCGGTCGGTGTTCATGGCGGCTTCGAGCTCGGCAAGCGAGCGTTCCGGAAGCGTCACCACATTCAGGTTTTTGGCATCGAACGGAGCGCGGGAGACGAGAGCGAGACAGACCTGCGCGGAATCGCGGGAGATCTCTTCCGCCGTAACGCCTTCCGGAATTTCCGGCATGTTTTTGGGCGAAGCAGTGCAGAGCACCACGGTTATGCCCTTTTTCGCGAGAGCTTCAATCTGTTTCGGATTGAAGGTGCCCCAGGGGCGCAGACGCTCGCATTCCTTGTTGAGGGAGTCGATCTCTTTTTCGAGCGCGGCGCGTTCATCAAGGATGGCGTTGATGCGAGTGACCGCTTTTTCCGCTTCGACGGGTGCCGCGGAGGATTTCGCTTTGCTTTCGAGCAGGGCGAGCCCGGCGCGGTTCACTTCGGCGAGACGGCGGGAGAGCGCGGAAACGTCCGCGGTGTCCGTGTTTGCGGAGACGACGGTGTGCATGATCGAGAGATCACGCAACGCTTCAAGGGTCCGGATCTTGTCGGAATCCAGACACAGGAGCGTGATTTTTTTCATCGGTTCAATCATGCTACGGTCTCCTGAAGTTTTTTCTTGGCGATTTTGGAGCGTGCGACTGCAGCCGTATCCATATCGCCGAGGTAGATCTGAATGGCGCGGATATTCTCCTTGCATTCAGGAATCTTGACTTTTTCAAACAGGTTGACGCGCTGGGTTGTGACCCGGAGCTCATCGGCGATCAGGTCATACTGACGGCGGATGATTTCGCGTTCCTCCTGAATGGAAACGATTTTTTTGACGGATTCCGCCGCGTCGTCAAGCCACGGGTCGTCGGCGTAAAGGTCGAACGGCTTTGCATCGAAAATGACTTCGCGGAACACGGGGACGTCGACTCCCGCGATGTTCTGCACGCCGGTCTCGACGCGGCTGACGGAGAGATTCCGTTTGATTTTTTCGACTGCCTCCGGATCGCCGAACAGCTCCGTCCAGGCGGCGAGAGCGTTCTTCGTCTCCTGTTCAAACTGCCGGTTCTTTTCGATCCTGTCGAGGCAGGTCCGCATTTCCATCTGGAGCTGCTGCTTCTTCAGCTGAAGAGTCGGCAGGAAACGCTGAAACTGCTTCAGCGAATCGCGCTCCTGTTTCAATGCGGTTTTTGTTAATTTGACTTTCGGCATGGTTCAACCTCCGGGTCATTTCGGCCAGAATTTGTCCACAAGCTCTGTTTTCATTCCGGTTTCGGTCTTGTCGAAGCATTCGGCGAGAATCTTCCAGCCTTCATCGAGAGCGGCTTCGAGCGGAATGTTGACCGAGAGATCCATCATCTGCTTTTCAAAAGCGACGCCGTAGCGGAGAAGCTTCTTGTCCCAGTTGCTCATCTGGAATCCCATCGACTGCTTTTCGAGGGTTTCCTTGTAGTCCGCGTAGAAGCGGATCATGGTGTCCATGATTGCACGGTGGTCTTCGCGGGTTCTGCCGTTGACCTGCTGTTTGAGTCGGCTCAGCGAACCGAACGGTTCGATGCGGCCGTTTCTGAGATAGAACTGGCCTTCGGTGATGTAACCGGTGTTGTCCGGAATCGGGTGGGTCACATCGTCGCCGGGCATGGTTGTGACGGTCAGAATCGTAATCGAACCGGCTCCGTCGAAGTCAACCGCCTTTTCATAGCGGGAGGCGAGCTGGGAGTAGAGGTCGCCGGGGTAACCGCGGTTCGACGGAATCTGTTCCATTGTAATCGCGATTTCCTTCATGGCGTCGGCGAAGTTGGTCATGTCGGTGAGCAGGACGAGCACGCGTTTCTTTTCGAGCGCGTACTTTTCTGCGACGGCAAGGCACATATCCGGGACGAGCAGGCACTCCACGACGGGGTCCGCCGCGGTGTGGACGAACAGAACCGAACGGGAGAGCGCGCCGTGGTCGTCAAGCACATTCTTGAAGTAGAGGTAATCGTCGTATTTGAGTCCCATGCCGCCGAGGATGATGACGTCGACTTCCGCCTGCATGGCGATTCGGGCGAGCAGTTCGTTGTAGGGTTCGCCCGCGACGGAGAAGATCGGGAGTTTCTGGGATTCGACGAGCGTGTTGAACAGGTCGATCATCGGAATGCCCGTGCGGATCATCTTGCGGGGAATGATACGCTTTGCGGGGTTGACGGAGGGACCGCCGATTTCGATCATGTCGGAGGTGATTTCCGGGCGCATGTCACGGGGCTTTCCGGCTCCGTTGAAGACGCGGCCGAGAAGGTCGGTCGAGGAGGAGACTTTCATCGGATATCCGAGGAAGCGGACCTCGTCGCCGGTGCTGATGCCGCGCGATCCAGCGAAGACCTGGAGGTAGACCTTGTTGTCCTGAAGGCGGATGACCTGTGCGAGCGATGTGCCGCGCGCGCTGGTGACTTCCGCGAGATCGTTGTATGCAACGTTGTCGGCTTCGACGGTGATGACGTTGCCGGCGATCTGAATGATTTTGTGATAGACCTTACGCATTGGCGAGTCTCTCCTTTATTTTCGCGGCGATGTCTTCCTCGCCCTTTTTGAACTTGTCGGAATTGAACGGAGAATAGTTCCAGTCTGTGAACATCTGTCTCAGTTCAAGGAAGAAGCGGCGGGCGGAATCCTTGTCGTCGAACTTGAATTCGTCGTTGAGAACATCGACCACGCGGCGGAAGACGTATTTCTGGCGTTCCGCGCTGCACGCGGCGTCAACCTCGTCGAATGTATTCTGCTGGAGGTAGACGAAGTCGAGAAATTCGCTCTTGAGGTAGATTACAAAGTCGCCGATGTGAGTTCCTTCTTCGCCGACGACCTTCATCATCTGGTTGATTTCGTTTCCGCGGCGGAGAATTTCGCGGGCGCGCTTGATTTCGCCGGAATCGACGATGCTGTTGTAATGGCTCCAGCTGTCGAGCGGGTGGATCGCGGGATAGCGGCGTGCGGAGGAGCGTTCGCGGGAGAGCCCGAGGAACGCGCCGACGACCTTCAGGGTCGCCTGAGTGACCGGCTCTTCAAAGTTTCCGCCTGCGGGGCTGACTGCGCCGCCGATGGTGATCGAACCTTTCGTGCCGTCGTTCAGCATGACGAGTCCGGCGCGTTCGTAGAAACTTGCGATGAGGGATTCGAGGTATGCGGGGAAGGCCTCTTCGCCGGGGATCTCTTCGAGACGTCCGGACATTTCGCGGAGCGCCTGCGCCCAGCGGGAGGTTGAGTCCGCAAGCAGCAGTGCGTTGAGTCCCATCTGGCGATAGTATTCCGCGAGGGTCACAGCGGTGTAAACGGATGCTTCACGGGCGGCGACCGGCATCGAGCTGGTGTTGCAGATGATGATGGAGCGGTCGATCAGCGGCTTGCCTGTGCGCGGGTCTTCGAGGTGCGGGAATTCTCGGAGAATTTCCACGACTTCGCCTGCGCGCTCGCCGCATGCCGCGATGATCACAACGTCGGCTTCCGCGTTACGGCTGATGGAGTGCTGAAGAACTGTTTTGCCTGCTCCGAAGGGGCCGGGGGTGCAGAAGGTTCCGCCTTTTGCAACCGGGAAGAAGGTGTCGATGGTGCGCATCTGCGTAATCATCGGCTCGGTGGGCATGAGCTTTTCCTTGTAGCAGGAGATCGGAATTTTGACCGGCCATTCCTGAACCATCGTGACAATGCGCTCCTCGCCTCTGGCGTTTTTGACTTTCGCCATGGTATCGGTGAGCTTGTAGACGCCTTTGGGGGCGACTTCGGTCACTTCCCAGACGCCCTGGAAGGCGAACGGGAGCATGATGTAATGGTGGAAGATTCCTTCGGGAACCCAGCCGATTTTGTCGGAGGCGGAGAGCTTGTCGCCGACTTTTGCGACGGGGGTGAATTCCCAGGTGGAGGAGTAGTCGAGCGGGTCGAGATAGAGACCGCGCTTGAGGAAGAAGCCTGCCTGCTCGGCGAGCTTTTCGAGCGGGTTCTGGAGTCCGTCGTAAACCTGAGTGAGGAGTCCGGGGCCGAGTTTGACGCTGAGGAGCGCATTGGTGAATTCGACGGCGTCGCCGACTTTGAGTCCGGCGGAGCTTTCGAAGATCTGAAGGTCGGCGCGGGAGCCTCTCACGCGGATGACTTCGCATTTCAGGCGGCTGTCGCCGACAATGGCGTAGGCGACTTCGTTCTGAGTGACGCTGGTGTCGAATTCAACGGTAAGGAGGTTTCCGTTGACTCCGACGATCCGGCCCATCTTTTTGTTTTCGAGCATAGGATCAATCTCCTGTTATGATAATTCGTTTTTGCGGACTTCAGCGGCGGCGAGGTCGAGATTCCGCTGGGAGAGTTCCGCTTTTCTCGCTTTCCACTTCAGCAGAAGCTCCAGTTTGAGCTTGTAGATGCAGAGCGCTCCGTAGCTGAAGAGCTGTCCGCCTTCAAGCTCGTCGAGCTTGTTCCAGCGGGCGTTGTCGAGAAGTTTTTCGCGTTCGAGCGGGTTTTCCGCGGCAAAAGCCTCGCGGACTGCGCGGTCCGCATCCGTCTCATAGACTCCGTCCGCATGAAGATACGCGGAGGCATCGAGATTCAGACGTGCCGCGCGGGCTTTCGCGATGGAGTTGCGGAGCGCGGTTTCCCATTCGAGATACCGTGCCGCAAGTCCGTTCTTCGGGAAGTCCGACGGAGCGGCTGTCAGCGAAAGCTTCTTGAATTCGGCGAACTGCTTCGCATTCAGGAACGACTCCGCCGAGGAGTCCAGGTCTTCCGCGGAGATGGAAGGCGCGTCGTCCCGCTTCAGGTAGGGGAGCGAGGCGATCAATGCATAGAGAACCATGTTTCCACTCCGTTCCGGGCGTCAGCCCTTGAGCGCCGCCGCGAGCTTGGGACCCACGTATGCGCAGATAACGTCTGCAAGCGCTTCATCGGAGAAGTCGAGGAAAACATCGGTTCCCTTGAAGCCGATCTGGAGCCCGGCGGAAACGTCGGAGCTGATGCGGATCACCGGATTCGCCTTGAGCTGCGCAAGAAGTGAACCCTTGAACAGCGCGGTCATGGCGTCGGCGTCCTTCTGCGAAAGAAGAAGCTCCACGGTCGCATCGCCCGACGGGTTCTTGACGCTGTAGGCTTTGACCATTTCAAGAATGATTTTGCTCATCGTTTCGGGAGTCATGGCGTCGCCGACGCTTTCGGAAACGAGGGCTTTCAGACGCTTCTCGATATCTGCGCGGAGAGCAATGAGCACATCGCGTGCCGCCTGTTTGATTGCGTCGTTGCCTTTGGACACGCTGATTTCAGCTTCTTCATTTGCCTTTTTGATGATGGACGCGGCTTTCGCTTCCGCAGCCGCCACGATCTTCGCGGCTTCCGCTTTCGCATCTTCCACAATCTTCGTCTTTTCGGCTTCGGCTTTGGCGATGCCTTCACTCTGGATCCTGTCCAGAAGTCCCTGTAACTCTTCTGCCATGTTCATGCTCCTTCGCTTATGTTTATAGATTTACCCTTATCCCCTTAATATAAACGGCAAAATGCAAAAATACAAGGGATTTTTTTGTAAATTAATAAAATTAAACAGTTCGGAAAATAAAGTATAAATCAGATTCAAACGTGCGAATTCTCTTTTGCTGTGAAAAATACAGTGTTTATTTTTCACAGCTTTGCGGCATTTCCTTTTCTCTTCTTTCTCCAGACTTCGGGAGTGACGCCTTCTGCGCGGCGGAAACTGCGGTGCAGATAATTTGCGCTCCGGAAGCCGCAAAGCTCTGCAATCCGGTTCACCGGAAGTTCGGAATTGAGCAGAATTTCTTTCGCGCACTGCAGCCGGTATCCGCGCAGGCGTTCCGGGAAAGCCGCGCCGTCATCTTCCCGCAGAAGCTGTCCGGTGCGCGATTCCGAAAGTCCGAGGTTTGCTGCAAGATCCCCGAGCGAAATTTCCGGATTGCGGAAATTATGTACAAACCAGAGATGAATCTGTTCTCTGCGTTTGCCCCGCGGACAGTTTTCGGGCAGACGCTCCAGTTCCCTCCCGATGGCGTCCGCGAAGAGTTTCCCGAAAAAGAGCAGTTCCTCTTCCTCCGGCGTTCCCGGGGGAGGGCGGAGCGGCGGAATCCATTCGGTTTTTTCCCCCGAACGGAAAATTCCGAGAAACATTGCGCCTGCAAGACGCCGGAATTTGAACAGCGGAAAGACGTATTCCAGGAATCCCGCGTGGCATTTTTTGCTGAACGGGAACCCGTTGCGGAGCAGCTCGAACACACGCCCCGTATCGCATTTCAGACACTCCGCATAGCGTTCCGGACTGAACGACCGGACCGCTTCACAGTACGGATTTGTGTGGTGCAGCGGCAGAGTCTCCCTGCCGGCAAGTGCGGTCAGCTCTCCGCTGAAATCATGAAAGCATAGACGGCAGTCCAGTTTTCGTTCGAAGAGTGCAATTTGTTTCAGAAAGTCCATGACAGTTTCAAAATCCCCGTTTTTTATACTGTAATTGCGGAAATGGAAATTGTCAAGTCCGGAAAGATGCAGTATTCGTAATAAAACAACTCAAACGAAAGGAGTTTTTGATGGAAACGGTCAATCTGAATCTTGAAATCCCGGTGAAATACTCGGCGGAAATCTGTGTGGTCGGGGCTGGTCCTGCCGGAATTGCGGCGGCGGTCACAGCCGCACGGCGCGGACGCAAAGTCATTCTGCTGGATGCCCATACGATGGCGGGCGGCATGAGCACCGCCGCGATGGTTCCCTGTTTCATGCCGTTCACCGACGGCGTCAATTTCCTGCCCGGCGGATTCGGCAGGGAGATTATCCGCAGTTTGAATCCGGAGGGAGGGGCGCGTATCCGGGCGGAGGAACTCAAGCGCCTTTATGAAAAACTTTTGACGGAGTCGGGTGTCGAAGTCCTCTATTACTGCCGTCTTGCCACAGTTCAGAAGGAGGAAAAACGTCTGCGGTGCGCGGTCTTTGCCGGTCCCGGCGGACTCTTTGCCGTTGCCGCATCCTGTTTCATTGACGGCACGGGAGACGGCACGCTTGCCGTCTTTGCCGGAGCGGAATATGAGACGGGCGACCCCGTCACGGGCGATGTCATGCCGTCCACGCTCTGTTCTCTCTGGGCGGGAATTGATGACGGCGCGTTCCGGAAGGGCGGCGCGTTCAGCCACAACGATGAAAAGATGCCCGCGCTTCTGGAGGCGGCGTTCCGTTCCGGAGAACTTTCCGTGGAGGATTATCACCACACCGGGATTTTTCCGACCAGTGAGTGTGCGGAAACCGGAAACATCACGCATGTCTTTGACATCGATTCCTCCGACGAGCGCTCCCTGACGGACGGGCTTATCCGGAACCGCCGCCTGCTCAAGGAGTATGAGAATTTCTATCGCAGACATATCGACGGTTTTTCCCATGCGGAGATCGTCTCTTCCGGTTCTCTGCTCGGCGTCCGTGAATCGCGCCGGATCAAATGCGAATACATGTTGACCCGTGCAGACTACGAGGCGCGCCGTTCGTTTGAGGATGAAATCGGACGCTACTGTTGTCCCGCCGATATTCATCCTTCGCATCAGGGACGCGCGGAGATTGAGGCGCACAAGAAACTCTATTCCGGTTCCGCTTACAAAAAAGGCGAGAGCTACGGCATCCCCTACCGCTCGCTTCTTCCGCTCGGACAGCGCGAGATGCTGGTTTGCGGACGCTGCATCGGTGCTGACCGTCACATGTTTTCTTCCGTGCGTATGATTCCTGCGTGTTACATCACGGGGCAGGCCGCCGGCTGTGCTGCCGCACTTGCGGTTGAACACGGTGTTTCCCCCTGCGGGATCGACTGCACGGAATTGCGTGTGGAACTGAAGAAGCTCGGCGCGTATTTCAAATGATTTATTTCCGGAAGCGCTCCGTTGCCAGCTGAAAGAGCTTGACAATGGAGTCGAGCATGTGAATGTCGCTGTCGGTGAAATTCTTGATGCTCCGGACGTAATCGATTCCGACGAATCCGTAGAGTTTCCCTTTGATCCGGATGCTTTCCGCGATGATGGATCGGATTTCAAAATCGTGCAGAATCTGTGCGCGTTTCCGGTACTCCGGCGTGAGTTCGTTGAAGTCTGAAATGAGAATAGGCGTTTCGCTCCGGAGCTGTTCCTTCCATTCCGGAATATCCGGAATCTGAAGCAGTTTTTGTGCATGGCGGATTGCGCGGATGCCGTTGTTGACCCATTCGAATTCGCAGACGGCGCCGGTGAGCGTATCGTCGGTGAACCGGTAGATGTAACAGCGGTCGGCTCCGGAATGACGTCCGATGATGTCGAGCATGTCCATGACGGCGGAATTGAAATCGGAGGCTGTTGCGATGCGCGCGAGCGATTCGTTGACGATCCGTTCCGCCTTCAGCGCGTCATCCAGCCGTTCAATGGTCGCCTTCTGCTGCTGTTCGAGTTCAAACTGACGGGTGATGTCAATGCCGAAACCGATCAGCAGCTTGCGTCCGTTGGAGAGGGAAAAAGTGCTTTTCACCGTGCGGATTTCATGTCGCTTCCCGTTCCGTCCGATCAGCGGTTCACGGAGTTCGGAGTGTTCCCCGGATTTTACCAGAGTTTCATCGGTGTCGCGGTAGAGCTGGACCAGTTCGGGCGAATGGAAAAAGATCTCTTCATCGGTTGCTCCGAGAATGCTGTTTTTGGAAACTCCGATTTTATCCGCGAACTGCTGGTTTGCGATGATGTAGCGGTAGTGGTCGCTGATGTCCTTGACGAAGAAACAGCCGGGCAGATTGTCGATCAGCGAATCCAGCAGCGCAAGATTGTCGCGGCAGCGCATTTCGTCGCGCCTTGCTTCGGAAATATCCTGAATGAGACCGAAGAATTCATATTTCCCTGAAGGGTTCAGAATTTTCCGGACGCGCATTTCGAACCAGTTTTTTGCTCCTGGAGTTCCCGCCGCATAAGTGATCTGTTCGGAATCGCTTTCGCCGCGCTGCAGACGGCCCCACATCTCCCGGTAAGCCTGCGTGAATTCGGGGAGCAGCCACATTTCCGGAGGCACCGGGCGGCCCTCCTGTTCCGGCCAGAAATGCGGGTTGGCGACGGTCTGATAAGCCTGTCCTTCCATGTCCCAGCGGAACGTTACGACACGCGCCATTTCGGAAGCGACCCGCAGCATCGCCGCGAGCCGCTTTTCCTGCAGGCGGCATTTGAGCAGATATGCGATCCAGAGGACCAGCAGGAGTATGCAGCCGAACCCCGCGACGAGCGCCGCGTTGAAATTGCGTTCGAGCGCAGTCTGCGGCGCGTCCACGAGTTCCGTTCCCGACGGAATGCTTGTTGCCGGGATGTTGAACTGTTTGACCGCCTTGTGCGTCAGAACCGTGCGGATGGGACCCTGCTGGACCGGAAGCGCGGAGGCTTTGGTTCCGGACAACAGCAGCTGCGCCATCTTTCCCCCCTGAAGCCCCTGGTAGTATCCGGAATTTGTGACGCCTCCGGCGGCGCCGTCGCGGATGTAATAGTGATATTTGCCGATGACAGGTCCCGGAGCGATGCTGCCGAGATATTGCAGAACCCGGTTCCCACCGCCCAGTTTTCTGTCTTTTACGGAACTCCAGGAACTGAACAGAACAACCGTGTCCGGCGGCTGGGCGGCGACGATCCCGAGCATTTCATCGGTGGAATAGTGTTTCCCCGAGATGAGGCGGACGGGAACGGGCATGTTTTTTTTGCGTTCCGTGAGCATTTCCTGGAAATCGCGGACCTGTTCTTCGCCCGCCGCGCCCGCCTCGGCAATGAGAATGATGTGTTTCATGTTCGGGAATATCTGTGCGGCGAACAGTGCATTCTGATACCAGAGGTTGCGCGTTTCGATTCCGGTCACGTTTGCTTTTCCCGTGAGCTTCAGCGCAAGCGGTCCGTGATAGGAGGATATGAGCACCGGCGTATCGGCGGGGAGGGGAAGCGTTCCGTCGAGAAACAGATCCACGGCCGCATTGTTGCAGAGAATGATGAGATCATACTTTTCATTCAGCTTTTTGCGGAGCGCCTGCACATCAGCGGACGACGGTCTGTTGCTGAGATAGTACCGCACCCCGATTTCGTACTCTTCGCTGTGGAACATCAGTTCCTGGTCGTTGAGATATTGCTTGATGCCGCTGTCGATGTTCCGTGAAAACGGATCGGCGGACGAGTTGGAGTTGATTTGCAGAATGCGGTAACTCTTCTCTTCCGGTTTTGCCTGTTCCGCAAATCCCGGAAGATTCCAGATGAAGATGATGAGGCAGATGATGATTTTGCCTGTTTTTTTCATGTTATGTTCCCCCAGTTCAGCTCTTTGATTCTGAACATAAAATCCCTCTGATAAGGAAATATAGCTCCGGAATGAAATCTGTCAAGAGCTGAAAAAGAATTTTTTTGTTTTGTCTCTCTCCGCTTCCCCCTTGTTTTTTTACGAAAATGTTTAAAGAATACTTGCGAAGTAGTTTATTTTTGAGGCTTGTTTACGCTCAAAAAATGGTTGGAAATCGGTTTTCTTGAAAAAATAATACTTAAAAAGATAAGTTTTCGCTTGCATTTTTCAGAAAGCGGCGTATATTAATGTAATGACAACCAAACAGGTAGACTTTAAGAAGGAGAAATGACAATGTCTGAAAAGATTTACAGCACAATTCTCGAAAAGGTCGGCAACACTCCGCTTGTCCGGATTAACAAGCTGAACAAGGGCGGCGCCGAGGTTCTGGTAAAAGTCGAATATTTCAACCCCGCCGGAAGTGTCAAGGACCGTATTGCGATCGGAATGATCGAGGATGCGGAAAAAAACGGCAAAATCGCTCCGGGCGCACTTATCATCGAACCCACCAGCGGCAACACCGGTATCGGACTCGCTCTTGTCGCCGCGGTCAAAGGCTACAAACTGATTCTCACCATGCCCGATACCATGAGTGTGGAACGCCGCAAACTTCTCGCCGCCTACGGTGCGGAACTCGTTCTGACCGAAGGTGCAAAAGGCATGAAAGGTGCAATTGAGAAGGCCGAGGAACTGCAGAAGTCCCATCCGGGTTCCTTCATTCCGCAGCAGTTCGCCAATCCCGCGAATCCGGAATATCACAGACACACCACTGCCGAGGAGATCTGGAAGGATACCGACGGCAAAGTCGATGCGTTTGTCGCCGGAGTCGGAACGGGCGGAACGCTGACCGGCGTCGGTTCGGTCCTGAAAGCCCGCAACCCGAATGTGAAGCTTGTTGCGGTTGAGCCGTTTGATTCCCCGGTGATCTCCGGCGGAAAGCCCGGTCCCCACAAACTGCAGGGTATCGGAGCGGGATTCATTCCCTCGGTTCTCGATACAAAGATCATCGATGAGGTCTTCAAAGTCAAATCCGAGGAAGCCGGTGACACCGCCCGTGCCGCCGCCACGCAGGAAGGACTCCTGATCGGCATCAGCTCCGGCGCCGCGCTTTTCGCCGCACTCGAACTGAGCAAGCGTCCGGAATACGCTGGAAAACGCATCATCGCGCTTCTTCCCGATACCGGCGAACGCTACCTCTCCAGCTGGCTTTTCAACAACTGATTCAACACGACGGAATTTACACAGGAGATTTCCCCTATGAGCAAACGCAAATACCATATTGAAACACTCGCTCTTCACGCCGGACAGGAACCCGATCCCTCCACGCTTGCCCGCGCGGTTCCGGTTTATCGCACAACGGCGTTCAATTTCAAAAGCTCCAAACATGGCGCCGACCTCTTCGCTCTGCGCGAATCCGGCAACATCTACGGCCGCCTGATGAACCCGACCAACGATGTGCTTGAAAAACGTCTGGCTCAGCTCGACGGCGGCGCAGCCGCTCTTACGCTCTCCAGCGGAACCGCGGCGATCTATTTTACTGTCACCAACATCCTGAAACAGGGCGATGAGCTTGTCTCCGCAAACAATCTTTACGGAGGAACTTTTACTCAGTTCGATGCGATTCTCCCTCAGCAGGGCATCCATGTCCGTTTCGCTCCGGTGAATGATTTTGCCGCAACCGAAGCTGCAATCAATGAGAAAACCCGCGCAATCTACATTGAAGCCGTCGGCAATCCCGTGCTCGACGTTGCCGATATTGAGCAGTATGCGGCTATCGCGAAGAAACATCACCTTCCGCTGATTGTTGACGCCACCTTCACGCCTCCGACGCTGCTGCGTCCGATTGAACATGGCGCAAATATCGTCATCCATTCGCTCTCGAAGTGGATCGGCGGACACGGCACGGGCATCGGCGGCGTGGTGATCGATGCCGGAAACTTTGACTGGACCGACCCGAAGTTTGCGCTTTACAATGAGCCTGACCGCGGCTATCACGGTCTCCGTTTCGCGCATGACCTCGGACCGCTGAATCCGCTGGCGTTCATCCTGCGTCTGCGCACCGTCGGACTGCGCAATCAGGGTCCGACTCTTGCCCCGGATGCCGCCTGGCTGTTCCTCCAGGGAACGGAATCGCTTCCGCTCCGCATGGAGCGTCACAGCTCGAATGCTCTGAAGGTCGCGGAATTCCTGAAAAATCATCCGAAAGTCGCATGGGTCCGTTATCCCGGGCTTCCCGGCGATCCCTCGCACGAGCTCGCGAAGAAGTATCTTCCGAACGGCGCGGGCGGAATGGTTGTCTTCGGTGTCAAAGGCGGTAGCGCGGAAGGCATCAAACTTGTGGACAATATCGAACTCTTCAGCATCATCGCGAATGTCGGCGACGCCAAGAGTCTGATCATTCACCCTGCGAGCACGACGCATTCGCAGCTCTCCGACGAGGATCAGCGCAAAGCCGGACTCACACCGGAGCTGGTGCGTCTCTCAATCGGTCTTGAGCACATCGACGATATTATCGGAGCTCTTGACGACGCTCTTGCGCTCATCTGATTCTGATTCTCTCCACGGCTCCGGCGTGTGTTGCCAATCTGCGCGCCGGAGCTTTTTTCTGCCCGGAGGTTTTACATGAAAGATTTTACAGAAATTACAGTCCGTTCATCCGTTGACGGCTCGGAGGAGCCTTCGCTTCTTTATATTCCGGAAACGGCGCACGAAAAAACGGTTCCGCTTGTTGTCGGACTTCACACATGGAGTTATGACCGTTTCAACAAAATGGAAGCCTATCTTCCGTTCTGCAAATCGCGCGGCTGGGCGCTTCTTCTCCCGGAGTTTCGCGGACCGAATCTCCGTTCGAACCCCCGTGGATGTGAAGCGTGCGGAAGCGATTGCGCTGTTTCGGATATTCTGGATGCCGTAAATTCTGTTCGGCAGACGTTCCATATAGATTCGGCGAATCTGTTTCTTCTTGGTGCATCCGGCGGCGGACATGCCGCGCTTCTGACGGCTGCCCGTTCTCCGCACCTCTGGCGAGGAGTTGCGGTGTGGTGTCCGGTGAGCGATCTGACCGCGTGGCATGCATATTACGGCGCGGGCAATTCGTATGCTGCTGAATTGGAATATTGCTTAGGAGGAACGCCGGCAGAGTTGCCGGACTTGTATCGTTCCCGTTCTCCGCTGACCTATGCGGAGACGCTTTCCGTGGTCTGTCTTTCGATTCATCAGGGGCGTCACGACGAGATTGTCCCGTGGAAAATGAATCGTGATTTACATGAAGCGATAGAGTCATTTTCCCCGGAGCATTGTTATTTTGATTTATTCGATGGAGCCCATGACGAAGATGTTTCGCGTTCGTTCGCCTGGTTTGATTCTCTGAGCAGTAAAAAGCTTCATCATTCCACCATTACCGGCTGATTGAAACGGCCGGTTTTACATTTTATTGCAGAATAAGATTTTTGTTTTTCCCCTCTGTTGCTTTTGCGCTCCAAATAGTTTTTAGCAGAGAATACAATCGAATAAGTCGTTGAATTGCCTGTATAAATTTTACTATTATCGAGTTTTTTGAAGTTGTTTTAATTTTCGTAAATAAATGGAAGTCCAAGAGATTCCTCCTGAAATGGTTCGTCACAACAGCCTTTCGGCGTTAGGGGCATTTTTGCCCACTTAAAGTGCCCTAAAAAGTAAGACCATCGGGAGCTCCGTGTCACAATAGCCTTTCGGCGTTAGGGGCATTTCTGCCTCGTAGAGGAGCAGGAAAAATACTATGCAGGAGCAAAGACGCCACAATAGCCTTTCGGCGTTAGGGGCATTTCTGCCAGTGAGAGGAGGAGTAGAAATGGACAAAGTAATTTTTGCGCCACAATAGCCTTTCGGCGTTAGGGGCATTTCTGCCCCACGCAAAAGAGGTCGCAGATGCGAATGCCTGCTACAGTCAGGTCACAATAGCCTTTCGGCGTTAGGGGTATTTCTGCCATAATAAAAGAGGATAAGAGAATGTATATTTACTGCAACGGTCACAATAGCCTTTCGGCGTTAGGGGCATTTCTGCCGGTGGTACCAACACCGGAAAGCCAACCGGGCGAAAGCCCGGCGTCACAATAGCCTTTCGGCGTAAGTAGCATTTCTGTCCGCCGGATACTAAAAAGGCAACTCCGGCGGGTTCTTTTTTTGATTGCTTGGATTATGCGTCAATCTATATCGTCGTATGTCTCAGCTCTTTTTGCCTCTTTTGCGCTGATTTGCGCGCTGTAAGGCTGTTCCGGCTCTATTGGTACATTTACCCACTGTTGAGCACCGTTCGGGTGCTTGTATGGCTTAGGTCGCTTGTATTTTATCGGGCGCAAGCATACCCAGCCAAAGCAGTAGTCTAAGTCGTAATCGGGGCGGTCGATACAGTCAACTAAGTCAACCTCGCCTATTACAGTCCCCGTTTTCGCAGCGATTATTCCGACGCGCTCGCGTATACGCGTGGCTGTTTTGCGGAATTCGACGGGTTTTTTACCCTCTACAACGGCGGTCGCCCACGGATCGCGAATGATTAAGCAACGCATTTTACACCTCCGTTTCCGCGACAGGGCGCGTCTGTGCGACTTTCAAATCTGCAGGTCTGTCTCATAGTCATAATCCTTTTGCTGTTTTTTGTTTTTTGTAAGGCAATTTACCACGCTTTTTGCAGCGTTGCAAGAGCCTTTTTGTTGTTTTTTTGCTGCAATGTCCTTAACTTGCGTCTGCCTTGTAGCAGGCGAAAAACATTGCTCCTTGCAAAATCGCCGCCTGGTGGCTTGAGTCACAATAGCCTTTCGGCGTTAGGGGCATTTCTGCCTGCCCGTAAAACTCAAGATAATTGAGGCTAAAAACACAGAACGTCACAATAGCCTTTCGGCGTTAGGGGCATTTCTGCCACGTCCTTCCATCGATAAGGCTGTCTCCCAATACATCGATGTCACAATAGCCTTTCGGCGTTAGGGGCATTTCTGCCGCCTGATGTAATAGTCAGGAACCGCCGAAACAGAGGGTAGAGTCACAATAGCCTTTCGGCGTTAGGGGCATTTCTGCCCTGCCGAAAAAGCGACAAAATATCCGTGGCGGGACTGTAATGTCACAATAGCCTTTCGGCGTTAGGGGCATTTCTGCCTTTTTAATTATCAATCAAAGCCCGTTTTCACAGTATTAGTGTCACAATAGCCTTTCGGCGTTAGGGGCATTTCTGCCAAAAAGAAATCGCCGAAAAATACGCCGAACTGCAAAAGAGCGGTCACAATAGCCTTTCGGCGTTAGGGGCATTTCTGCCCGCATTGATGTTGAGTTTGAATATCACATCAAAAACGACGGGTCACAATAGCCTTTCGGCGTTAGGGGCATTTCTGCCAGTTAAACACAGCAATCAAAGAAATCCATTCTCTCAAATGTCACAATAGCCTTTCGGCGTTAGGGGCATTTCTGCCCCTATTTCCACGATGAGCCCATTGTTCCCAAGGTTGGCACGTCACAATAGCCTTTCGGCGTTAGGGGCATTTCTGCCGTTCAAAATTGGAGAAAAAATCATGAAAGAACAGAAGCTGTAGTCACAATAGCCTTTCGGCGTTAGGGGCATTTCTGCCAATGAAATTTACGGAAGAACGCCTGTTTGAAATCGCAGAAGAGTCACAATAGCCTTTCGGCGTTAGGGGCATTTCTGCCACCGCGGTTTTAGGTCTTTACGCACAAACAACCAACCAAAGTCACAATAGCCTTTCGGCGTTAGGGGCATTTCTGCCTTGATAAAGGACAGCGAGTGGTGTCCGCAAGCGTAGTCTGTCACAATAGCCTTTCGGCGTTAGGGGCATTTCTGCCTGCTAATTGATGGAGACGAAAAATGGAACTGCTAAAGATTGTCACAATAGCCTTTCGGCGTTAGGGGCATTTCTGCCATTACAGCAAGAAAGAATATATGGAGTTGAAGGCCGCCGGGAGTCACAATAGCCTTTCGGCGTTAGGGGCATTTCTGCCTCGACGACTTGTTTTACAAGCCTTTCCCGTTTAGCTTTGGCGGTCACAATAGCCTTTCGGCGTTAGGGGCATTTCTGCCGGAAGACGTAATTCGCGGCATGAAGAGATTCAAAGAGGTCACAATAGCCTTTCGGCGTTAGGGGCATTTCTGCCAAGGAGAAAAATCATGAATATCAGCAAAAAAGAAATCGCCGGTCACAATAGCCTTTCGGCGTTAGGGGCATTTCTGCCAGACTTAATCGCTACTATACTTTTCGTGACAATTACGAAAGGTCACAATAGCCTTTCGGCGTTAGGGGCATTTCTGCCTCTGGTAAGTAATATATACTCATAATCAATGTTTTTCAAGTCTGTTTCGGCGTGATAAGCTTACTTGGGGAATAGGTCGGGTGATTATATGCATCTGTTCCGCTTTTTTGAGTTAAAACATTTTCGGCATGGCTTCCCGCTTTTCAAACAGTTTCTTCTCATGCCGAATCTCTAAATAACATATAGCAATGTTTTGCCTTGCGGACGCGACACCGAGCCGCAGCTCTCAATTCGGGAAACACAGGCTGCACAAATACTGTAGATGATAACCCGGTCTTCCTGCGGATCAATGATTTCATGGAGCCGCATCCAGAATGATTTGAAGAGGTCTTCCGAAAGGTCACATTCAAAAACACTGTATTCTACTCTGAACCCGAAGTCAAGACACAGAAGAGCAACTTTCCGGAGACGCTTGGCGTTCGTTATATCGTATGCAATCAAACGAAGCATATTTTTATATTTCACTTCCTGCGGGTTGTATGAATCCGGTTCTGCAAAAGAAAAATACGGATCTTCAGGGCATACAGAAGAAATGGTAAGAGGATTCACCCTCCAGCGCTTTGATAACTGTGATGATCTGGGATTCAATGATTTTTCGGAATGTGACATGCGGATCTCCTGGAGTCAGAGTGAAATTTCGGGTCATCGTTGCTTCATAAGCCGGGAAAAAATCTTTTCTCGCTTCCGCTTTCAAATATGTCCCGCCATCTTCCGAATGAAATTCAAAATGCTCTTTTCGCAGAATCCGATGATTCAGCAGATGCATGACCAGCATATCGCAAAGAGGAGCTCTCAGCGGTTCAATCAAATCCAGAACAAGTGACGGCATATTGTACGATGTCTCATGGAGAAATCCCAGGTAAGGATCCAGTCCATGGGCCCGGATTGCCGCATGAATTTCACTCTCTACAACAGCGTATGTCCACGACAGCAAGGAATTGGCTTCATTGAGAGGCGGACGCCTGGAGCGTTCCTGAAAAGGCATATCTTCCGGGAAAAAATCGCTCAGTCTCGCAAAATAAACGGCTGCGGCAAGGCCTTCATATCCCCGGAGAGCATCCATGGATTCGGGAATTTTTTCAACTTTGCGGTAAATCGCCGCCAGTTCATCCGCCGCGGATTGCTGCGCTGGCAACTCTGATTCTTTCCTCGCCGCAGAAAGACGCTGAAGAACCCGTCTGGAATTGCGGATTTTGCATAGAATCAATTCGGTGGAAACTAAAAGGCGGAAATCCTGATTTTCAGAATTCCGGTATTGCGCAATACGGCGTTCCGCATTCATCGCATTATCTGAGGACAACGAGCCAAGCCATTGATGGTGTGCTGAGATGAATGCCACAGGAATTCCAAGACGCATTAACTTATGCAGGACTTGTATGCTGATTCCCGGATTTCCAACCAGTACAACTCGTTCGATGTCGTAAAACGGAACATGCAATCGGGTCAGTTCCCGGGAATCCGGCAGACGCTTTATCAGTTCCAGATGATTCTGTTCCAGGCGGGCTGATACTGTATCGCCTGTGATGGCAAGAGTCGGCATCTGTTCTTTCCTTTCCTGATTTGCATTGTTTCTTCCATTTCGGGCGAGTTCCCGAAAATGGAAGAAACAAAAATAACAGCAATGATATGCAGAAATTACTCTTCCTCTGCGAGTGAAAGAAAATCTCCGAGTGTACTCAGCTTTTCATCAAACCGCATTGCTTCAACCAGATCAAATCCTTGCAGCGGAAGCCTGAAAGGACGTCTTCCTTTTGGGGTTAGGAGCACTTCAGTCCCATCCGGAGGAATCATATTGTAACAGAAAAACACGATAGGGACAAAGCCATCCTTCAAAGGAATAACTTTGAAGTGTACAGGAGATGCCAATCTGTTATATCCTGTGATGCTGGAAGATACTGGCGGGACTTTACTGTAGTTTTGAACGAGCGGAAGACCTAGCACTGGACGGCATACACAACCGTGTTTTTGCAAGCCGGCGTCATGATCGTTCTTTCCCCATTCGCTCGGATCTTCTCCTGATTTTGTACTTCCCGCCCTGTATTTCTTCAGAAAATCAATGCAACAGTTGATTGCGGTCTTATAATCCAGAAATTTGCCACTGATGGCATCAATTTCCATGTTGGCGCACTCATCGAAGATACAGGAGAGTTCCCGTTTCAGTTCGTCCTCAGTTGCAGGAATTTTCCAGGGAACACCATCGATTTCAACATGTTTAGGCCAGATGGAACCATAACAGCGTCTGGAGCGGGAGCCGAGAGAACCGAGAAGCAGAAATGCTTTCAGAACATTTTCCAGAACCGGAGAATCTTCTGAACTTTTTCCGGGACGCATGATTACGGAAAATGAAACAGTAAATCCAGCAGGAATGACTCCGCGTGCATCTTCGGTTTTTCCGAGCGGCCAAAGAAAATAATCCGAACGATTGCCAGTGATATCCTTTGCGGTTTGGAGTTTTACCGGTGGAGTGGCCGACGTTGTATCGCGGACAATAACCCGGCTCCTTTGTCCGCGATTTCCTGCGGCAGAACCGAAAAGATCATTAATGACTTCTTTGTCAAAATTCAGAGCGTTCATCCACCAGCGGAGAGCTCCGCGGATGGATGCCGCCCGGATTTCGGCGCTTTTCTGATCTGCTCCGGCAAGAAGAGCCGGAGTGACAAATCTAAAAGTAACATCAGCTCGTCTCATTTTATATCTCCTTGAACCAGCCATAGCCGGCGGATGTCTTCGCTCCGATACCCCACTCCATCAGAGCGGATTTTATCAACTTGACCGCTTGCTCTGCATTATTGCCCGCATCATGTTTAAGCGGAACAACATGGAAGGTAAATACAGCGCCTTTTTCTACGGCAGGAAAGAAAATCGGTACAGGATTTTTCGTGTCAAGATGTTCTTCTTCCGGGTCGTTGTGTTTTGTCAGAACGTCGACAACCATTTTCCAGTTGCTGTCTGCCGGGAATGCGTTCAGGAAGGCAACAGAGCCTGCGCGTTCTTGATTTCCGAAAATCCGATTCAGTTTATCTGTATCTTCGCAATTCTGGAACGCATAATGTCTGGTTACTCCTTTGAGAGCGGATCCCGGAATATACGGACAGGAGAAATTCCTGTGCAGACGGATTCCAAGATTCAGCACACTGCCGGATTGGTCAATCATCATCCGTGCAGCAAGTTTCAACCGGAAAGAGATCATACCGGGAATGTCGTAAACAGGGCCGGAAAGTTTTTTGCCATGTTCGTTTATGCAGGCACAGACGGCATTCAGTTCTCCTGCGCCCTGAATTGGGAAAACCATCATCTTGTTCAGACGCAAAGATGGTGATTCCAGATTTTTAAAATGACTTCCCAGCAAATTTTTTACCTCATTCTGCACCGTATAGCCTGGCGATTGTGCAGTTTTTGTGTGATTCTCTGAATACGGCATGATTCAGTCTCCTTTCGAGGCAAAGCGTCGGAGATAGTTTAAGTAGGCCATTGTTTCCGCCGTGACGTCGCGCAATTCCGCGGATGTTTTTCCGACAAGGTAGCAAACCAGCCCCATCGAAGACTCTTCGGTTTCCTGGGGGAGGCGATGAACACTTTTCAGATGGCGGACCACCGCCTCGAAGACATTTTCATAGCCTGCTTGCTTTTCGTTTGCGAAGAGCGCTGTCGCCAAAATTCCGTTGTTGATGATGTAAGGCGGAATTTTCTTGACGGTATCGGTTTCATTTTTTCCCGCCCGGATTGTTCCGCTGGCTTCCAGTGCATTTTTTGCACGAATCAAATCCATATTGTTCATAAGACCACGCCCCTTTCTCAAATGAATTTTACTTTGCAGAAACCAAGTCCGATTGTTTCATCTCCGCCGACCTGGATCATATTGCCGTTTTCCGCAAGTTTGCTTTTGAGCTTGGAAAGCGCTGTTGCCGCATCCATGCTTTTTCGGTCTTCCGCAGAGACAGGGAAGTAGAAAAGGGTTTCCGATGGGACTTGCTCCAGATTGAAAAGGGCGGTGTCATTTACAGTTCCAGTTTCATCGTTAATGCCGATACGCGTTACAATTTCGCAGGCGTTTTCAACGAAGAAACTGAAAATTTCATCTGTCACGACAACGAGTCGTGTCGGAAGAGTTTTCCAGAGCGCATCGTCCGAAATATCTTTCAATGCTTCGGCGAGATCCGGGGTTGAATCTTCCGCTTCGAATGCATATTCTTCCAGAATGACCCGGCTGTCGCAATCTTCACCAACTTTCAGTTCTTTCGTGGCGAGACAATGGTTTTCATCATCAAGCGCGGGAACCTCAAAGTCGAGTCCGGAATCGCGGCGGAAACGTTCCAGTGCAAGAGGACAGGTAATCCAGGCAAACGACTTCTTTGCTGAGCGAAGCGGAAACGCGAGAACTCTTGCTTCTCCGATCAAAAGCTGTCCGGCAGAGGCATTCTTTGCATCTTCGGAACCGAACAGTGCGGCTGCATCGGAGTCGCTGTTTCGCGAACCTTCCCAAAGGTCGGAAATAACGCCTTTGAGAGCGGAGCCGGGAATTACCGGTATTCTCGTGTGGCGTTCGCGCATGACCGGGGAATCGACGGCTCCGACGGAGTTTCCGGCTCCGACATGAACCGGAGACTGTGCAAAGAGTGTAATGAAATTTCTGTTCATAAGAAAACCTTTCTTCTTTATTTGATGAGTGTGTTGAAGTCCAGATAGTTGAAGGAGGTGCAGACGCCCATGCCGAATCCCTGATTTCCAAAGAATTCGCTGTTTCTTCCATGAGTGAGCAAGTTTGCCAGCAGCATTCCTTCGTTTTCGTTTTCTGCCTCAAAATAGAAAACAGAGCCGGGTGGAACCAGATTCAATGTCCGTTCCGGCTGACCTTTTTCCTGATTCCATCCGGAATAGCTGGAGTGTTTCGGGATTGATGCGGCAACAAGTCTGGCATTCAGCCGGCGGGAGCTTTTACTTAAAGCTTCACGGTATGCTTTCCGGGTCGAATACTGCTTCCGTTCCGGCGGAGTTCCGGCTGGAACGTTGAGCATGACATTTCCGTTTCCATCCAGAAAATGCGGGAGCCAGCCGCGGCTGTATGCGGCGGGAGAGAGCAGCACCCATTTGATCAGTTTGGATTTTACAGGAATTCCGCATTGCATTGGCAGAAGCTGATGCTGCGGATCAAATTTTTCTGCGCGAGAATGTACGACTCCGCGCTGTCCTCCGAAGACCAGCTGTTTTTCTCCGGAAGAGTAAAAAGCCTCAATGAGATCTGTCCCGTCTGACATGCATTCTGCAAAAAGACAGATGTTTACATCTTCGTGCAGGCGCAGGTATGAAGCCAGAAAAAATTTCTGGTCAACAGCGGAATGCGTTTCCGGATCAATTTCAATACCCGGACGTTCTTCGATTTCATAAAGTTCCGAATTCCGGAGCGTTGTGAGTCGATGTTCTCCATTCAAATACCGGTTGAGTTCCGAAAGAGAAATCCAGGGGTTGCAGGTTTCTTTGCTTGCCTGTATATCTGCACCGACCGGATAGCGGACCGATTTCGGCAGGTTGGATTCACCGGGAACATTGATCAGCGGAGCCATGATTGCTCCGGGTTTTAAGTCGGCTGGAGTCGGGACATAAAGTTCTCCGTCTTTGCAAGGGAGCGGACCGAAGGTCTTCAGTGTCTGAAAACGATATTGTTTTCTTCCCGTGACCGGTTCCTGCGGCTGCTGTTCAGGCCAGCAGCGATGAAAGGCCTGCTGGAGAGCGGAATATGCGGTTTGAGGCATCGGCCAGTTTGCGCCGTATCCGCTGTTTACGGGACGCCCGTCTCTGAAATAGAGAAGGTCGCGCGGTTCAAAAATCAGCTTGTGATACATATTCGTCATTCTCCATCCTGAAATTTTTCTTTCCCGTTTTCTCCATTGCGGTAAATGAATGCAACGGCAAGGAAAAGTTTTGAAAAGTTGGCAAGCCCGTCATTTCCGTATTCTTCGCTCAATTCAGCAAGATATCGTTCTGCAAGCTGCAGCGGAGGATTGTCCGGCCATTGTCTCGTGCAGACTTCATGGAAATCCGCCAGAAGAATTTTCTGAATGTTGACGTGTCCGGGAATGCTCTGCTTCTTGTCAAGCATATACGGTTGAACCTGTTTGGCGAATGAGTACGGCAGACGAACCGCATGTTCATTGTCGCGCACCGCTTTGTAACGATAGAAAAGCTCTATTACGGATGATTTCCACTTGGAGCCCCATTGAATGATTTCTCCGCTTCTCTTCAGGAGAGACATGGCGAACGCGGCGCGCCCGAATTCCCGCTTGGCTCTTTTTTCGGCGGCTCTGGCTTCATGAATGGCTCTCTGCAGCGGGAAGGAACTGTGTGCAACAGCAATTCCGCAGGAAAGATCCGATTCTGTTCCGGGAACCATCAGCGGCAGGTGTTCTTTGCCGGAGGGAATAGAAATGAATCCATCCTGTTCAAACCGGAACCCTTCTTGCGTCAGACGGTCTGCTGCAAGTTTTATTTCTTCAACACTTCTCTGCAATGGGGTCTTTTCTCCCCGGAACATGCAGCGCAGCATATATGCCGCCGCCAGTGCATTTTCCGATGGAAGCATAGCCAGAACGTCGTCGCCTCCGGCATAAATCAATTGACCGTCGAATGCGCGAACAACCGGTTCCGCCAGATGCAGCGCAAAATTGGAAAGGCATTCGCTGAATTGAGCATGTGCCGATGGCGACATCGGGCGTCTGTAACTCTGAAAAGCCGGGAGTTTTTCAAAGTACTTTCTTGCTTCACTGGCAAGAGAATCCAGAAACCTTTTTGCGTTGTCTCCGGAAAGACGTTTTCCGATCTCATCTCCATCCATCGCGAGAATTGCAAAATACCGTCGCTTCCCCGCAACCTCCTGGGTGGAGAGAATGCGCGTTCCGGAGACATTTACAGCAGAATTCCTTTTCAGATATTCCGGGAAAAGACGTTTTATGATGGAAACAGCGCCATAGGGGCCTTCGTTCTTTTTAAAGAAAGAGGAAGCATCATCTTTTTTGAACCGTGTCCAAAGGGTTTCTGAACCGATGATTTCTTCTATTCCGGACAATGCGTCTTTAGGCGCCCCGGAAATAACCGGATTGGAATCTTTCGTGAATTGTTCGAAATCCCGGAGTGCACGACGTGCCGCGAATGCTTTTGCCGTGCGTTTGTATTGCAGATTCCAGGTATTGCCCGGGTTGCTGAGGTGCGGTGTGCCGGAGGATGAATCAAAATATCTGGGATCGCGTTCTTTTTCCGGAATTTGAAGGGCCCATGCGGTTAATTCATGATCCTGCAGATCCATATCCCAGTCCATCGTCTGCCAATGAATCGTGAGAAAATTCTCCACCTGGTCTGCCCAGCGTTCTTTCCATAAGGAAAGATCTTCCCCGGCGTCTTCACAGAAGATTTTCCAGGCTTCCGAAGAAATCTTGTGCCACTCCGAACGAATCGCATTTTCCGCAAGTTCCGCAAGCTGTTTTGCTTTGCTCTGTGGAACCAGCATCAGAAAACGATTGGGAATATTGGGAATACGCAGTTTCTTGTCAATAGAAACAGAAACATAGTCCCAGAGTGTTTTCCCTGAATCCAATCCGATAGAGGAGTAGACGTCCTTCATTGTAAAATCAAAAAACGGCTGTCCGCGCAAGGCCGGGAAAATAACATTGTCCGGACCGCACTCCATGGCGACTGCAGACAATGCTTTTGACATCAGCCATGAAAGAATATAGCTTCCGCTCCAGCAATCCTGAGTGGATCTGGCGCATTCAATAAATTCCTGAACAGGTCCAAGCTGAAACAGGAGAAATGCCGGAGCAAGTTTTCCGTTTTCGACACAGCTTCTGAATGCGGATGTCAAGCCCAGATGATTCCAGATTGTATGATCCGGAATTCTTGTGTCGGCTGGAAGAAAAGCCAGTCTGGAGTCTGATTTTGACGCTTCTTCCGGCCAGCGTCTCCAATAGAGAAGAAATTTGCTTTTCCAGTCCAGAGTCGGAGCAACGACTCCGATTGCCGACTGAAACTTCTCCTCTGCGAATTCCGGACTCGGAATTTCCGGTTTTGAGAAGAAACGCCTATTGCAAAACGGATGTAGAAACGGCGCATTTTCTCCTCCGCTGAAGAGAGCTTTCAGCTCGCGGGTGGAGGGAAACAGAAAACGGTCAGCCGCTGCAGCGGCGCGGTCGCACATGCGGTCGATTTCTTTTTCTTCTTGTATCTTTGTCAGATATTCCGTATTGGCTTCTTGGGAGCTGAAGCCGAGCATGCGGTCAATTTCTTTTTCTTCCCTCCCGCGAATTTCTTCTTCTGTGAATCCTGCGGCTGCCATGCAGCTGGCTGAAACTTTTTCATGCTCTGCAATATTAAAGCATTTTCCCGGAGGGTCATGAAGGAATGCTTTTAATTTTGCTTTCCAAAATTCATCTGTCATTATATGTTCCTTTCAGTGTTGAAAAATTCTATAGCAAAACTTATGCCAATTTCCCCAGCTTTCTCAATTTTTTTATCAAAGCATCCAGACGCTGATAGTTGGAGAACTTCAGTAATCTGGCCGCTTGAGTTTTGTTGCCGTTGGCAGCTGTCAGCGCTCTCTTGACAAACGTTTCTTCCAGTTCGAGTTTAGCCGAATCGAGGTCGTAATTCTCTGTGGCGCGGTTTTCTAGTTCATCAGAAATGAAAGCCGATGACAGGTTTATTGTTTCCGGCATAATTTCCGGTCCATCTGCCATGACGATTCCTTGTAAAACAGCGTTGCGCAATTCCCGGATATTGCCTTTCCAACGTGCTTGCATAAGAAATTTTATTGTTTCTTCAGAAAAAAATTTGTCCTGATAAAATGGAATTCCCTTCCGAAACTCTTCATTCCCTTTTTTCAGAAATGCTTCAGCCAGTTTGGGAATATCCTCTTTATGTTCCCGCAGGGGAGGGATGCGGAGGTTGATAACTGCTAATCGGTAATAAAGATCTTCGCGGAATGTGTGTGCTTCGATCATGGACAGCAAATCTCTGTTTGTCGCCGCAATAATTCTGACGTTGGTGCGCACTGGTTTGTCTGAACCCACTGGATAGAATTCCCGGCAGGTTATCGGTTTATTGGGGAGTGGTTGTAGTACCCGGAGCAATTTTGCCTGCAGTTCCGGAGAACATTCTCCGATTTCGTCAAGAAACAAAGTTCCTCCGTTGGCTCGGGCGAAAGCTCCGGCTCTTTTGGTCATGGCACCCGTAAATGCACCTTTTTCATGACCGAACAGTTCTGATTCCAAAAGGTTTCCTGGCAATGCGGCGCAATTGATTGCTTCGAAAGGTTTGTCTTTTCTTCTGCTGTTTCGCCAAATTGTGCGGGCAAACATTTCTTTTCCGCTGCCGCTTTCCCCTGTCAGCAGGACGGGAACATCATAAAGTGCTGCATGAGCTGCTTGATTTATGATATTCTTCATGGCGGGGGCTGTTCCGATAATGCCTTCATCGCAATCCATTTGTTCTGTCGTTGAAATAGATTGTATCACAGAATCGGATTTATGTAATAATTCTGGAATAACCTCCAGAGATAAATTAAACGGCAGTGAAACCTCTTTCAGCGCATTCTGATAAGTTTGCAGAAACGCTCCCGGATACTTTGTTTTTCCAAGCAGAAGAAGCACCGCCGCCATTGCAGGAGTTCCTGGAGATAAAAGATAAAAAATTTTCTCCGCGGCAAGATTTATATTCAACTTTTTAAGAACAGTTTCCGCCGTTTTGTAAACCGCGGTGTAATCCGATGGATTCTCTAGAAAATTCGGATAAATTTCAGCATCAAAGTTCAAGTAGTGCTTGAATTCCGGAATCAGTCTTCTGTCTGCATAACTCCACAAGAGAATGACGCGATCAAACGGACGTTGGGATAGTGCAACTTTTACCGGTCCGTCCGAAGATTGTTCCAGAGTTTTTTTACCTGTTGTAGATTCGACAAGTTCTCGTATTCCTTTTGTTTGATTTGAATTCATGCCGGTAAGATCCGCATGACCGACCCAGCAAAATAAAACATTTTTCATCTTTCACCTTACCCGAATTGTTTGAAAAAACGCTTTTGTTTAGTTTAATCATAAATTTTAGTAGCAATTCTGAATAAAACTTCAGGAATACTTTAATGCTCGTTATAGTCTTTTTCAATGATGTAAGTTAAGTTTTTTTACATTTGTTGCTGAATTTATGAACGCTCGCTGATGCTGAAACTTTTTCTGAACTTTTTCTGCTTCATGATTTGCATTTCTGCATTTCTCTGCTATATTACACTCCATTCGCTCCGAGTACGGGGCGAGGTGCTGAGAATCAGGTTCAACAA